>Ga0308417_1001689_pt1 | contig 14936 bp, 11 predicted proteins | sample HotsprSampleOS65_FD_203528 | JGI IMG/M metagenome (GOLD analysis project Ga0308417, IMG submission 203528) | Hot spring phototrophic mat microbial communities from Octopus Spring, Yellowstone National Park, Wyoming, United States - 20090730_OS65 ... | reverse complement strand
TGTTATGTGTTATTGTCTGAGTACTGCCTAATTTATTTAAACAGGAGTAACCTATAGTATACTCTACTATAGATTACTCCTGATAATACAATTAATATAGCATGAAAAATCACCACCATCTGTTATTTTTATTTGAATTAGATTTTTTGTATCTTTTTACATCAATAACTTTATATTGTTTCTTGTAATCTAACATATTATTATTGTAATGGTTGTTCGAATATAATCTATCATTTTCATAGTAACTATAAGGTAATTGATCACTACGAAAATCGTCTTTGTAAATATTGTATATATTACAATTTTTGAAATAGTAATATCTATGAGACATTCTAATGTCATTCTTTGTATTATTGTTATTTTGATAATCTATACTAGATACAAGAGCTAAGATAAAAAGGAGAGCAATTATAATTGTAATCAAGAGCATAGTTTTGTACTCCTTAAACAAATTTAGTGTTTTGAATAAAAGAAAAATACCATCAGTAAAATAGAAACTACATACCATTATAGTTTCTCCACTAATATAGACTCAATGAAACTCCAAAAATATATGTTCCATAATGTATCATAATCTAAATCATGTAAAGATATGTGTTTTAATAATGTACTATTTGTTGAGTAATTTATTAAGCCAGATCTTGTTAATATGTGTTTTTCATTTGATTTACAGTTTCTTACTATAAACCACTCCTTATTTGTGTTTTTATAAATAATTTGTCTTATTTTTTCTATAGATCTGCAAACACTATATGTGTTATAATATTCAAGACTATTAAATAATAAGTATATATTTGTGTTTTGTAAAACAGTACCTTCTATACAACCTATTTGTTTAACTGTTTGATTATTTAATAATAAACATGTATCATATTTTTTTGATACTATAATAGTATCAATAACAACTGCGTTATTATACATTTTTTGTGGATTTTTAACTGTAACTACGTAATTATCACTTTGTAAAACTATATCTGTTGATTCGATGTTATGTAATGTATCTTCTATTAAATAGAATCTACCTCTGTATAATAGTTTTTTTGAATTTAACATTCTACGTTCTTTTTGTTTTTTTTAATTAATCATAAACGTTTAAACCATTTGCTAATTTGAAAAATTCCTCTTTAAAAGTTTTATTTTCTAAAAATACACCTCTTAATGCACTAGTCACAATTAATTGTTTTGGATTACTTTTTGCTCCTCTTGCTATCATACAATCATGAGCACCTTTAACAACAACTATAACACCTCTCGGATTTAAACCTTTCATCATAATATCTGCCAATCCTGAAGTAAAACTTTCTTGTAAAATAGGTTGTGATGCATATAAATCAACAACCCTGCTAAATTTAGATAAACCACAAAAACCTTCATTTGGCATATAACCTGACCAAACATAATATCTAACATTTTCAAAATGATGTGGGCAAATACCATAAACAATAGCTGGGTTAGTTGTTATTATCAACTGATCTGTAACATCATCATTATTCATACATTTAAATGTCTTCTTTAGCAAATTTATACATTGATCTTCAGAATTTATACCTCTGCATCTTTCTAAAACTAACATCCTTGCTACTCTCTCTGGTGTTTCTTTAAAATTATCATCTTCTATATTTAAGTTATATGCCATATTTAAAGCTTTTAAAATTTGCTCATAGGATTTAGCAATCATATTTATGGCTTTTTTTTGTTCTTTAGTTACTTGATTCATCATTTTTTACTCCTTTTATTAGTTTACAAATTTATTGTTACTTTTCTATATTTAATCCACATATCTTTAAATAGGCTTCAAACAATGATAATGTTTTAGTTTTAGTATCTAAAGAATCACTATTATCAACCAATGATTCATTCTTTAGCATCTTAGCTAACTCTCTAATTTTTAAACCAACTGAATCTGATTGTATTGTCAACAAATCTCTTAAAAACTTTTTAGCATCATGGGCCAATAAAGACCAAACTTCCATTTCACCTAATCTATGTCCACCTGGATTTTTCTTATCAGATGTAGGTTGTAATGTTTTTTCATTATATGCTCCGATAGATCTAGAAAACAATTTATCTTCTGATCTATGTACCAACTTCTCAAAGAAAATATATCCATATGTAACAGGATTTTTGGTAGTTTCCCATTTACCATTTGTATATACTTTCAGATAATCTTTTTCTTTTGCATTAACTAGTTTAGATGCTTCTAGTATATCTTTATATTTTGGACTACAAAAAACAGGTGCCAATAAAGTTAAAGAATTTATAGCTTCTTCTATATTACCTTTTTCTTTCTTTTTTGTAAAATCATTTATTATTGCTTTAGCTGTTTCATGATTATCTTTATATAATACTTTCAAAAACTTCGATAATAATTTTTCGGATTTATCTGTATTTTCTCTCATTCTATTTTTTAGTTGATATAATATTTCACCCAAAAACATCTCATATAATTGTCCAACATTCATTCTTGAAACTATACCTAATGGATTAATTACTATTTCTGCTCTTCTACCATCTGGTAATATAGGCATTTCATCATCAGGTAATATTGCGGATATTACACCTTTATTACCATGTCTATTTGCTATTTTATCTCCTAATCTTAAACTATCATCATAAGACGCTAAAATACTAAGTCTTGTTCCATTTATCTTTTGTTTCTTATAATAATATAAACCTGCATTTGAATTGCAATCTAATGAACTTAAACTATATAAATCTATTATATTTTTTACTTCATCATCTGTTAAATATTCTTTTAGATTTGTTAATAATAGATTATAATTAAACATTTGTTCTTTCTTTAAATTTTCTATAAAATTAACATATTCCCTTACACTCTTTCTAATAGAATTTGAATAAATTCTTAATTGTGTTATTTTACAATTTTTAGGTGCTGATATCTCTAAAGGTTCTTCATTTAAACTATTCAAATTATCTTCATAATTTAAACTTTTTAATCTAGCATAAACTTGACCTTTTTTAAGTTGCGTACCTACTTTATAAAGTGGCACATATTCATTATCCTGTAATGATAATAGTATATAATTAGGTTCAATTGTAAAACTAAGATCTACAGAATGTGTTGATATAAATTTCTTTGATGCACTTTCGGATATTACAATACCGTCTTCATAATTATATCCGAAATATGGCATAATAACAGTTAATAGATTTTTACCATATGTTAACTGTTCATCTTTAATAAATCTATCTGAATAACATAATACATCACCTTCTTTAAATCTATCACCTACAACTAGATTTGTAGTAATATAATCAAGACAATCCAAATATAACAGTTTATAACCAATTGAAAATACATCAACTTTAGAACCATTAACTGGTTTATCATATAATACACACATAAAAGATGGACTTTCATGTATAACTAAACCGCTACATTTAGCTCTAACTAAAAAAGTTGATTTTTCCAAATAACTAGATTCAAAACCGGTTCTTACTAATGGAATATCTGCATCTTTAATTGGTATTGTTTGCTTTATTTGACTACTTGCCATTTGCAACCTAGTTGGATCATCATGTTCCAAAAATGGAACAAGACTTGTAGTAAATGATGTAATATTTGTATCTTTTGATTTAACTAAAAATCCTTCTTCTGTTATCATAACAGATGGCACAATATTATAAACTACACCGCAACCTTCTCTATCTGGTGTATCTGATGGGCATAAAATTCCAAAATGAGATTCATGTAAATCTCTTAAATGAGATGATACATTCTCTTTAGAAAAACCACCAGGACCAGTTAGAGTACATTGCATTAATTGTGCTATTTCACCCATAGGATTAACAACATTATTATATCTAATAATATTACCAACAGATGTTCTAACATCTTCAGATCCGGATATGCATTTTTCTAATATAATATTGGGTTGTATCTTAAACCTATCACTACTTGATTGTTTTCTTAAAGATACAACTATATCATACAATCTAATCAATAAAGGTAATACAATATATTCTGATAATCTTAATCTTTTATTTTTAATATCTCTATCATCTATTGGACCATAAAATAGAGCATTAATTAATTCTAAATCAAAACAATTATATTTCATATATGTTTTAGTAAAAATATCTAATTCATTAGATACATATAATGAATCAATAAATTTATTAGCTCTTCTTTTCTCTTCTTCTTTTGTTAACATCAAATCTTTAGATATTACTTTACCTAATATAGATAAAAGTTCTTCTCTATCCTCATTCCAACTTTGTAAAGTGGTTTCTAATATATTAATTGCTTCTTTGTTATAATCACTATTTTGTGTATACTGTTCCAATAAATCATCATATAACATCTGAATTTCACTTTTCCTGTGCATCAAATTCAATATAATTTCAGCTGGTACTTTTTTGCTAAAAACGTTAAAGTAATATTTATTAGATTTTGATATTAAATTTACACTAATTATGTTATTCCTAAATTTCAATACAGGTTTGGAACTTATTCTATATATTATTGGTAAATCATATAACTGGAATAAAGCAACTTTATATAAACCGGTTAAAAAGTAGAATTGATCTTTAATTAACTTCGGCAAATGTATATAAATAGTTTGTTCATCATTATCATTTTGTAAATCTATTTTAACCGTTTTATATACACTATTTTTTATTTCTTCTTTTGTTTTACTATGTTTAAACCAATCTATATTCTTTATTCTCCATTTTTTATTTTTTAATAATTCCATACTTTTATTAAATAACATAGTAACCAATTCTTTCAAATTATCTTCATGTAACTCTTTTGTTCTCTTTTCGAGTATACTATACATCATATTTAGAAACTCCTTCTCGTAAGTTTTTAGTTTTTTATATAAAGAAAAGTTTCAATAAAGAAGGATCAAAAATGTCCCTTCTATTTTCATCAATATAACTTTCTATTACACCATTAACTAATTCATGTTTTAAATTTGAAAAAGCACATGATAATAACCAAGAAACTCTACTAGGCACTTTTAATATACTAACATATTCTGGTTCTACCTCTTTTCTATTTTCTAATAATCTCCAAGGTGTATTACCATACCACATCATAGCTGAAACTAATACTTCATAATGTACTAAACTAATAGCACCATATTGACTAACTATATCATATAACATTTTCACCATAATAGAAGGTGAAATATCAATTTTACGTATAGATAATTTTTTAGCCATTTTAGAATAATCTTCTGGATATTTCTTTTTTAATTCCATTATCTTTTTAGATAAGAATATATTATATGGATTATGAAATAGTTTAGTTAATATTGTCATTCCTGTTATAACATCTTGGTTTTGATTAGATTCTAAATCTGTTACATTTTGTACAGCACCAGAAATATGAAATGTTCTCAAAACCAATTGTGTAGATCTCTCACCTATAGCCTGAGTTGCTATTATACCAATTTGATTACTATGTAAAATCTTATGTAATTGTCCATAACACACTTTACAAATTTTTGGACTTTGACAATATATTGGACTCCTCAATTTAAGTGTTTGTCCGACAAAATCTTTGTAATTTCTAAATTTAATAGTTCTTAAATGTTTACTACCATCAGACTCTGTATGTAAATAATGTCTACCAATTAAAGAATAAGCCATCTTTTCATCTGTTACTTCTATTGTTAAAAATGACTTTGTTTTACAATTTTCTAATTGTTCATCCAATTCAACAAAACAAGAACTATAAATTAATTGTCTTGTTAAATAACCACTATCTCCTGTTGATATAGCGGTATCTAATAAGCCTTTTCTTGTACCATAACAACTTAGAAAGAAATTATGTGGTGTTAAACCTTCTGCAAAACATTGGTTTACTAAACCTTTAACAACATTAGTTGAATTAGCCACATAACCTCTCGATAATACTAATTGTCTGGCTTGATCCCAAGTTCCTCTTGAACCAGATTCTATAAATGTTGAAAAAGGTAATTTTTTCAATAATTCTTTTAACTTTTTATCTTTCTTAACTTTATCTAAATCCTCTGATATTTTACCTTTAAAAATCTTCTTGCCATAATCTATTAATTCTTCAGAATAAATATCACTTAAACTTAAAGTATATCCTTGCAATGTAGATTCATTAAAACCTAACTCCTTAATTTTATCTAATGTTTCTATTACTACATCAGACGGATACCTTTTACATAAATCATCAAATATATTATTTAATTCTGTTTTAGTTACAGTTTTGTCTATAACTTCATAATCTTCCGGTAAACATAAATTAAACTTATATCTACCTTCCGATAATTTAGTATTTTTAAATTCAAATGTTCTAGGCTTTTCATCTTTTGTTAAAACATAAATTCCCAAAACTACATCTTGATTTGATCTTGGTATACCCTGCAAATTTGTACATGATATTAAATTCTGTTCTATACTAATTTTGGATATTACATCTTCTAATGATTCTTCTGTTACAGGTATATATACAGCCATAGCATCACCATCAAAATCTGCATTAAAAGGTGAACATACAAAAGGATGCAACCTAATTGTTTCACCTTTGAATACCCTAATTTTAAAACCTAATACAGACATTCTATGTAATGTTGGCTGTCTGTTAAGAACACAATATAAATTTTGACAATATTCCTGTACTTCTTTCAAAAACCTATAATCACCTAATCTTAAACTTTCTTCTATTTTATTTAAAGCATCTATAGAACTACTACATAGTCTCTTAGATACTAAAAATGGAATTAGTTTGGGCTTTAATATCTCTACTACTATACTATAAGGTAAACCACATTCATTCAATTTTAAAGTAGGTTCCGGTGTAATTACTGATCTACCAGAAAAATCTACTCGTTTACCTAATATATTCGATCTAATTAATCCATTCTTTTTACTTAGTTTATCGAGAACAAATTCATATAATTCGAATACATACTTTTGTAATAATTTAAAATTACTTAAATATAGTTCATTATCTTTTAATGTAACAATAGTTTTATCTAACTGAGATACTATTTTTATTATATTAAGATATTTTTCATTTAATTCATCTAAAACAAAAACACCACTCTCCGATAATCTATTACAAGGCCTAAAACTGGGAGGTATAACTAATACCTCATCAATTAATATTAACTTTTCATTCTGTTTTAGAAATTGATAAATCTCTTCATACTTTGCATTTCTAGAAAAATAGTCAAATACAAATCGCTTAATCTCATCTAAATCATTGCATTTATATAAAACATTACCATCTTTATCTACAATAGATTTATTATAATATAACATACCAATTAGTGCTTTTTTCAAAGCTGTTCTACCTTGAGTAATAATACTAAAAAACAAAGGATTAAATACTTTAAATGGTAATTTAATCTTTGCATAAGTTTTGTCTCTTTCAGATGATGTTGTAATTCTAACACCACATTTGGGACAAACTGTCCTAAAATAATTAGGACCTTTAAAAGAATCTTTAGAACAACCACAATGATAAGATAAAATTGGACCAAAAATTTGTAAACTAAATAATCCGTCTGGTGAAAATCTTCTTTTTTCAAAAACTTTTGGATTTTTAATTTCTGTTAAATTAAGTTCAGAAATATCAAAAAGTTTTAACTTCATATTGTTAAACTCCTTTCTATATTATTATATAATTTTTTTGTTGTTTTCATAAAAAGGTGGTGGCAAAACATATAACTTTTATATGCTTTGCCACCCATGTTGTTAATCATCAACTTCTTCTTCGGATTCCACCTCGTAGAAAATCGATATTTCCTGCAGATTTTTTCTTAAATCAAAAACTCTACAGGATGGACCGTTCCACAGTTCCAGTTCTTGATCCGATACTACTAATCGGTATATTTCACCCGAATTAGTATTGAAAACAAAAACTGGCCGAAGATAATCATCAACATAGATCTGCTCAATTCGAGCATCACTTTCTTTTAAAATATTTGCTATTTTAAAGAAAGTTTCTGATGATAATACGGTTTCATTCATGGAGTACAGCATAGACATTCTCCTTTCTTTTTGGGTTGTTGTTAAAAGTTATTAAGTTAATAATCTAAATAATTTTTTGATATTTTCCAATCATCATCTAAAACCTCATAATAATTTCTCATATCTCTTATACCTGCTCTTTTACACGCTACAAAAGACAACAAACCTGAACCACAAGCAGGTAAACCATTTTTACTACAATTAAATGGCACTTTTTTTGTTTCACCATCTATTTCTACTTCCTTAACTATAGGTCTATCACATGAAACTAACCAAGGTGATATCCTCTCCAAATAACCTAATTCATTTAATATTTTATACTCATCTCTCTTTAGCAAATTAGCCATACCATAATATGGATATATTCTGGTTCCTGCTAAAGAGAATTTGAAAAACTTAATTCCGCTTTCCAAAAATCTTTCTGAATTATCTGGATAGACACCACTTTCTGTTAGTTGCATAAAACCACCAGTTAAATAGGCCTTATCATAATTTTCTGTAGTTAAAATTTTTTCTGCATAAGCACCCATATAAGTTAGAAACAAATGATTTCTAAAAGTAGTCCAAGCAACTGTTGTTTTTAATCCTTCATCAGTTCCTGTTGTTATTCTAGAATTCTTATCTGTTAACATACCACCTTCATCTAATATTTTCATATTTTGTTCTATATCAAATATACACAATGGTATATCCAATATTTTGCAAATTTCCTTAATTGCTATTTCTTCAGCTTCTTGTCCTCTATGTCCATATTTAAAATGCACAGCTCTAACATCTTTCTTTTCTTTATGTTTCAAATAAGCCAAAGTTGTTGAACTATCCAAACCACCAGATGCTGCAACTATTACAACATCTTTACCATTTGTTTTCTTTTTATATGGATCATAGTGATTACTAATATATCTTGGAATATATTTCTTCTCTGTTTGCATACCACTAGGTAAATCTATCTCGCATATTGTATACTCCTTTAATTGGTGAAAATAATAATCTTCCCAAATGTTCATTGTATTCTTCTCTACCTTAAATCCTTTAATTAAAGATACAGTATTAGACACACCATCAACAATGCTAGAAAAGAATATACCGTATCCTCTAACATATCCAGCAAATAAAGGATTATGACTACATACAGCATATAACTTTTTCTTCTTACCATCATATAATAGATATGCAAAACCACCACTTAAATATTCCATCGTAGCAAATATATCTCTATCAAAATGTAAATATGCTGCTATAATAGCTTCAGAATCAATAAGTGTTTTAAATTGATAACCTTTTGATTCTAAATCTTTTAAAATGAAATTAGATACAGAACCATTATGTACTAATAAAAGGTCATCTATTATTATAGGTTGACATGTTTGATTCAAATTATCTTCTTTAACAGATGTTTCTGTTTCTGGTGCTGCTCTATGTATAGATAAAAACAAATCACCTATATTGAATCTGCCTAAACTTTCTGTAAATTTATCAACATCCGGAATGTCTTTACTTCTACCAATTCTAAACATATTGTTATATATATTTGTACTAACAAAACCAAAACCATCCTTACCCCTTTCTTGAGCAGCTTTTAATAAACCACTCAACACATATCCATCAGCTCCACTTTCTCTAAAAAAGAATCCTGATATTCCACACATAATAAAATAAACTCCTTCTAATTTTTAGAAGTTAAATTTTAAAATCTATTCATTTGTATATAATCAAATAAAGTTAGATCATCATTTAGAAAATCTTCAATAAATTCCTCTTTTTGATCTAACTTTTCTATTGTAGTAAAACCATCTTTATTTGTTTTAAACATTAGCACATTTTCTGGTCTTACTACTTCACTATCAATTACCAATGGACTATTTGTATTAACAAAAACCTGTTTTTGTTTGTCATGAACCAATACATCTTGTACTAAATCCATAATACTTGGAATATTATATGGATAAATATTTTTCTCAATATCCCTTATTAATATTAAAGGATTCTTATTAAACACCAAAGCAATAATCAAAACTATAGCTGATATAGTACCATCTGAAAATAATTGTAATTGATTAATAACAGTGTTTTTTCTATACTCATCATCATAATATATACTATCCTGTTCATCATGCTTTCTAGCAAAAAGTTTTACAACATTATCTGCTATGTTTGAATTATTCAACAAATCACCTAAAATGTTTCTAAATTTTCTTCTACGTTCTTTGTTCTTTAAAACCTCAGAAAGAACATCATAAATACACGATGGATATGACAAATATCTGCTATCTAATATAGGATATACAATTTTACTCTTCTTCGACTTTTTAGAAAATAACTGTTTCAAGAATTCTTCAATAAAATATTCCTCTTTAGGCAAAGGTATCATATCTTCAAAATTTGCATTAATAACATCAAACCCTTCAAATTTAAGACCTTTACCTGAATCATTTTTCATTCTTAAAGATCCACTAAGAAGTTGTATTTTATTTTTCCTATCAAATATTTGAAAACTCTGTGTTACTAAATCTTTAACAATATTGAATTCCTTCCTATTCTTAGAAAATTCTACTTCCAATTCATATTCTGTTTTGTTTATATTTACTTCAAACTTCTTGTCATGCTTTTTATTAGAATATGAAACATTGTAATCAGTTAATATATCCAACTTTATTATAGTATTCATTTTAGTTGGATCTATATTAATATTAGGAAAGAATTCTGAACCACCATATGTTGATAATATAGCACTTCTTGTTGAAAATCTTATTACAAGATCCAAGAAACTAAAGACACTAAGGAAATTAGATTTTCCAGTAGAATTATTTCCTAGTAAAACATTGAACTTATCTAGTTCTACAAATGTTTTCTTAAAACTTTTGTAATTTTGTAAATATATACTCTTTATAATCATTTTATATCTCCTTTCTTATAAACAGTTAAAAAGATATTAAAACTTATCACAAATAAAAATGAAGAGAGGATATATTAGAAAACATATCCTCTCTTCAACTATTGTTATATACAATTTGATTACTTAATTTTTATATAATATAACTAACGCCCAGCTATATTCTCTACAATTAAATCTATTCGGATCCAACTTATCCGAATCTAATTTATCCAGACAATATTCAGCTGCGTAGTGATATTCTTTTACAATTATAATAAAGATCTAACTTATCCGGACAATATTCAGCTACGTAGTTAATATATTCTTTCCAATTAAATCTATCCGGATCCAACTTATCCGGACAATATTCAGCTACATAGTCACTATCTTCCTTCCAATTAAATCTATCCGGATCTAATTTATCCGGACAATATTGTGCTACTGCCCAACTACATTCTTTCCAATTATACCTTTTAGGATCCAACTTATCCGGACAATATTGTGCTACTGTACAACTATAATCTTTCCAATTATACCTTTTAGTATCCAACTTATCCGGACAATTTCGTGCTACTGCCCAACTATCATCTCTCCAATTATATCTAATCGGATCTAATTTATCAGGACAATACTTTGCTACTGCCCAACTATCTTCTATCCAATTATATCTATCCGGATCTAATTTATCCGGACAATTTTCAGCAACAGCCCAACTGTCTTTTTCCCAATTAAATCTATCCGGATCTAATTTATCCGGACAATATACAGCAACAGAATAACTACTTTCTTCCCAATTATATCTATCCGGATCTAATTTATCCGGACAATATTGTGCTATTGCCCAGCTTTGATATTCCCAATTATACTTTTCAGGATCTAATTTATCTGGACAATATCTAGCTACTGCCCAGCTATGTTCTTCCCAATTGTATTTTTCTGAATCAAATTTATCTGGATAATATTGTGCAATTGCCCAACTAGATTCTTTCCAATTGTATTTTTCTGAATCAAATTTATCTGGACAATATTGTACAACTGCCCAACTAAATTTTTTCCAATTGTATTTTTCTGAATCAAATTTATCTGGACAATATTGTGCAACTGCCCAACTATTTTCTTTCCAATTAAAACAATTGTTCTCTATCTCCCAACGAACCAAATCAATGTTGGTGTTTTCATAAATCCAAGCATATTGAAATTCACGCTCTGTAACAAATGCTTCGTGAGCATCAGCAACTCCATTTCTATCAAAATATTTAAGCCACTTTACACATAGCTTTTGTTTTAATTCATCCAGTTTTACTAAATTAGTTACAACTCGTGTGTTACTCATAATTAATCTCCTTTATGTTACATTTATTTTATTTTTGTTAAAAATGTCATATATAAAATTATATAGTATTTTTTGTTAAAAACTTATCACAAATAAAAATGAAGAGAGGATATATTAGAAAACATATCCTCTCTTCAACTATTGTTATGTACAATTAGATTACTTAATTAAGTAATACTTTCCTGAATTTAATAGATGTTTCATTCCTAACACCTTTCGGTATGTTAAGAATGCTCCTAATCTGACTCAATAACTTCCTTCTTTTGTTATATGAAAAAAGCCTAATGCTTTCTTTATCAATCCTTTCAGGATATTTAGCAAAAGTATTGATTGAATATATAGCTAACGACCAGCTATATTCTCTCCAATTAAATCTATCCGGATCTAATTTATCCGGACAATATTCAGCAATAGCCCAACTAGATCTTTCCCAATTGAATCTATCCGGATCTAATTTATCCGGACAATATTTAGCTACGTAGTAGCTATCTTCCTTCCAATTAAATCTATCCGGATCTAATTTATCCGGACAATGTTCAGCAACTACATAACTAGATCTTTCCCAATTGAATCTATCCGGATCTAATTTATCCGGACAATGTTTAGCTACATAATAACTATGTTCTTCCCAATTATATCTATCCGGATCTAATTTATCCGGACAATATTCAGCAACAGCCCAACTGTGTCTTTTCCAATTAAATCTATCCGGATCCAACTTATCCGGACAAAATTCGGCAACAGCACAACTGTCTTCTTTCCAATTATATCTATCCGGATCTAATTTGTCCGGACAAAATTTAGCTATATAGAAACTATATTCTTCCCAATTATATCTATCCGGATCTAATTTATCCGGACAATATTCAGCAACAGCCCAACTGTGTCTTTTCCAATTAAATCTATCCGGATCAAATTTATCCGAACAAAATTGGACAACAGCCCAACTTGCATTTTCCCAATTAAATCTATCCGGATCTAATTTATCCGGACAATATTTAGCTACAACCCAACTATTGTTCTCCCAATCAAAACAATTATTCTCTATCTCCCAACGAACCAAATCAATGTTGGTGTTCTCATAAAGCCAAACGTAAGGATAATCATATTCTGATGCAAATGCTTCGTGAGCATCTGCTATTCCGTTTACGAAATATTTAAGCCATTTTTCACATGGCTTTTGTTTTAATTCAACTAATTTTATTAAATTAGTTGTAACACGTGTGTTATTCATAATTTAATCTCCTTTATGTTACATTTATTATATCTTTGTTAAAAATGCCATATAAATTATATAGCATTTTTTGTTAAAAACTTATCACAAATAAGAATGAAGAGAGGATATATTAGAAAACATATCCTCTCTTCTTCTACTAAAAAATTCTAAAGATACTTATGACATAAATATAGTTAGTATATTCTTGACATAAGCATAATCTATACTATAATTCAGCTTACTAGATAATACGTCATGTAACTCTTCAATTGTAGTACATGACTTAATAGCTGAACTGAGAGAATAGAATCTAGATAAAAATTCTATCTTTCTCTCATCTGTCAAATCACCTGTTGGTTTGTTAACTACTACTTTTACCAAATCTAAACTTTGTAGTTTTGCTAACAAATATGATTTCAAAAATATGACTCTCTTATTCTCCTTATGTACACCTAAGAAAGACAACTTTTTATTGTTGTTAGTTTCATGTTCTTTTACATCATCTAAACAATAAAAAGTTGATATAATCGGCATATTTTGCTTAATGGTGCTAACTAAAGTTAAACAACCTATATTAGCATCATTAACAAATTGATTGTAAATTACAAAACCTTTCCTTGGTTGATTTTTAAGATTTTTAGAAATAACAAAGAAATCATAACTACTAGCTAATTTAATTGTAGGTATTCTACAAATAGTAGAATCCATTATTATAAACTTATCTTTGCTATTCTTCAATCTTATTAATTCTATCGAATCATTATTAGATAACGGAATAGTTAAATATTCCGTATTCGAATATTTTGCTTTCTCTATTACAGTTTTTAAATCACATATTTCAATAGAGAAAGACAATGTTTGTAATTTAGAAGATTCTGAAAAATCTTCTTGATTTTGTACACTTTCAGATACTTTAACAGATTCTTCATCAATTGATAATAAAGAATCATTACTCTCAATAATTTGATTGTTTAACATAAAATGAACTCCTTCTGTTGTTTTGTTTTTGTTGTTTGTAAAGAATGTTAAAGTGTTCTGTTTTGAAACCTATGTTTCAATACACCAATGAAAAATTAACACATAATTAATAGTTGTAATAATACGTAGTTCCCTACATAACAGGTAGGAAACTCAAAAAGCTTTATGTTACCAATTTCATACGAAAAGAACGGGAGATCCTATTGGATCTCCCACGTTTTAACTTAATCTGCTGTTTCCTCAACTAAACTATTGCAATAAAGTTCACGTAACTTTTTGCAATACTCATGCTTTAGAAAACAAAACGTTCGAATGTTGTAGCCATCATAGCCATCCTCTGTATCCTTGACGTCCCTGTCAAGTTCTCTAAGAAAAATTTCTCGTATGTGAGAATTTTCTTTGAGGATTCTTCTAATATCCTCAATTTTTGAGGAACAAACCCATGTTCCTCCTGCAATTCCGTTTCCAAATAGGAAACGAACCTCCAAATCCAAAATATCCTCATAAGCTGCGTGAACCTCCCAATGAGGTTCATAGTTCTTGTCAGACAGAACGCC
>Ga0308417_1001687_pt1 | contig 14936 bp, 16 predicted proteins | sample HotsprSampleOS65_FD_203528 | JGI IMG/M metagenome (GOLD analysis project Ga0308417, IMG submission 203528) | Hot spring phototrophic mat microbial communities from Octopus Spring, Yellowstone National Park, Wyoming, United States - 20090730_OS65 ... | reverse complement strand
GTGCTGGACGCCATCGACCGGCGCGACTGGCGCGCGCTGGCCGAGGAGCTGGGCGACCTGATGCTCCAGGCGGTGTTTTACGCGCAGATGGCGGCCGAGGCGGGCCATTTCACCATCGGGGACGCGCTCGATGCGATCAACGCCAAGCTGGTGCGCCGCCACCCGCACGTGTTCGCCGGCGGCGATGCGAAGACCGCCGAGCAGGTGCTCGAGCGCTGGAACGAGATCAAGGCCGAGGAAAAGCGCGAGCGCGGCGAAGAACAGCAGGGGCTGCTCGACGGGGTGCTGCGGAACCAGCCGGCGCTGATGGAAGCGCTGCATCTGTCCAAGAAGGCCGCGTCGGCGGGCTTCGACTGGCCGGAAATCGGCGGCGTTTTCGAGAAAATGCGCGAGGAAATCGCCGAGCTTGAAAAAGCCCGCGAAGCGGCGGCGCCAGAAGAAATCGAGGAAGAAATCGGCGACCTGCTGTTCACGGTTGTGAACGCCGCCCGCTTCCTCGGCGTCGACCCCGAGCAGGCGCTGCGGCGCACCAACGTGAAATTCCGCGGCCGCTTCGCCCGGGTCGAGAAGGGGCTGGCCGAGCGGGGCAAGCATTTCCGCCAAACCACAATCGAGGAGATGGAAGAGCTTTGGCAGCAGGCCAAGAAGAGGGAAACATCGAAATCCGGCAGCTGAGGGGGCTCGACGAGCTCAACGAGGCGGTCCGGCTGCAAAAGGAGATCTGGGGCTTCGCCGACATCGAACTGCTCCCGTTGCGGCTGTTCGTCGTCGCCCAGAAGGTGGGCGGGCAGACGCTCGGCGCCTTCGACGGCGGCCGCATGGTGGGCTTCCTGCTGGCCATCCCGGGGCTGAAGCAGGGCGCGATGTACCTGCACAGCCACATGATGGGCGTGTTGCCGGAATACCGCAACCGCGGCGTCGGGCGCCGGCTGAAGCTGGCGCAGCGCGAGGAGGCCCTGAGCCGCGGCATCCGGCTCATTGAATGGACGTTCGACCCGCTGGAGCTGAAGAACGCGTTCTTCAACATCGAGCGGCTGGGGGCGATCGTGCGGCGCTACGTGCTGAACCAGTACGGCACCACCAGCTCGCCGCTGCACGGCGGGCTGCCCACGGACCGCTGCGTGGCCGAATGGCACCTGGACAGCCCGCACGCCACGGCCATCCTCGAGGGCCGCGACTACGACCGCGGCCCGGTGCTGGAGCGCATCGCCATTCCCGCCGATATCGCCGAAATCCGGGCCGCCGACCCGGCAAAAGCGCGGGCGATCCAGAAGGAGGCCAGCGAAAAATTCGAGCTGTATTTTTCCCGAGGCCTGGCCGTAACAGGGTTTGAAAGAACGCCGGAAGCCGGCATCTATCTTTTCCGAAAATGGCCTTCCGAATAGAACAAATCCGCCTGCACCTGCTGGAAATGCCGCTGGTGCATTTCTTCGAAACGAGCTTCGGCCGGACGACGCTGCGCCGGATCATCCTCGTCGAGGCCAGCAGCGGGGGCGTCTCCGGCTGGGGCGAGGCGACCTGCGGCGAGCATCCCTTCTACAACGAGGAGTGGACCGAGGGCGCGTGGCTGATCCTGCGCGACTACGTGATCCCGGCCGCGCTCGGCCTCACGCTGGAGTCGGCCGCCGACGCGCGCGGCATCGCCTCCGGACTGCGCGGCCACCGCATGGCGCGCGGGGCGCTGGAAGCGGCCTGCTGGGACCTGGAGGCTCGGCTGAAGGGCGAGCCGCTGTGGAAGACGATCGGCGGCGGCGCGCGGCGCGAGATCCCCTGCGGCGTCTCGATCGGCATCCAGAACTCCGTCGAGGAGCTGCTCGAAAAGATCCGCACGGAACTGGCGGCCGGCTATCAGCGGATCAAGATCAAGATCAAGCCGGGCCGCGACGTGAACGTCGTCGAAGCGGTGCGGCGCGAGTTCCCCGACATCCTTCTGATGGCGGACGCCAACAGCGCCTACACGCTGGACGACGCGGCGCTTCTGAAGCAGCTCGACCAGTACCGGCTGATGATGATCGAGCAGCCGCTGGCGCATGACGACATCATCGACCACGCGCGGCTGCAACAGCAGATGGAGACGCCCATTTGCCTGGATGAATGCATCCGCACGGCGCACCATGCCGAACAGGCGCTCGAGCTGGGCGCGTGCCGGATCATCAACATCAAGCTGGGCCGGGTGGGCGGCTTCAGCGAAGCGAAGGCGGTCCACGACGCCTGCCAGGCGCGCGGCGCGCCGGTCTGGTGCGGCGGGATGCTGGAGAGCGGCGTGGGGCGGGCTCACAACATCGCGCTGGCGTCGCTGGCCAACTTCACCTTGCCGGGCGACGTGTCGGCCAGCCGGCGCTACTGGCGGCGGGACATCATCGAACCGCCGGTGGAAACCACCCCGCGCGGCACCATCCTGCTGCGGGACGAGCCGGGCTTCGGCTACGCGCTGGACATGGACTATCTGCGGTCCGTGCGGGTGCGGGAGGAGACCTTCCGCGCATCGTGAAACCCGTTCCCCGCGCGGTGACCGCGCTCGTGCTGCTGATGACGCTCGTCTGGGGGGCGAACTATGCCGTCGCGAAAGCAGCGTTGCGCCACTTCCCGCCGCTGCTGATCGGCCCGCTGCGGGCGGCGCTGGCGGCGGCGCTGCTGGCGCCCGTCTACTGGTGGTTGCGCGGGCGGCGCCCGCGCCGGGAGCCGTGGGAAGCGCGCGAGCTGGGCATGCTCGCGCTACTGGGAGTGTTCGGCATCACGCTGAACCAGGTGTTTTTCATCCTTGGCATGGCGCGCACCAGCGTGGCCCACGCGGCGCTGATCATCGCCACCACGCCGCTCCAGGTGATGCTGCTGGCGGCGGCGCGCGGGCAGGAGGCGCTGACGGCGCGCAAGGCGGCAGGCATGGGGATGGCGGTGGCGGGCGTCGGGGTGTTGCACGCGGGCGAGGCCGGAGCGCGGGGCGCCTCGCTCGGGGGAGATCTGCTGGTGCTGCTGGCGGCCTTCTGCTTCGCGCTTTACACGGTGTTCGGCAAGGAGCTGACGCGAAGGCACGACTCGCTCACCGTCAACACGCTGGGCTACGCGGCCGGCGCGCTGGCCGGGGCGCCGCTGCTGGTGCAACAGTCGATTGGCTTCGACTACCGCGCCGTCGGGGCCGGCGGCTGGCTGGCGCTGGCCTACATGACGCTGCTCGCCTCCATTCTGTGCTACCTGATTTTCTATTACGCGCTGGATCACATGCCGGCCTCGCGCGTGGCCGCGTTCAGCTATCTGCAACCGGTCATCGCCGCGGCCACGGGGTTCGTGTTTCTCCATGAGCCGGTGACGCTGCCGGTGGCTGCCGGCGGCGCGCTGGTGCTGGCCGGCGTCTGGGTGACCGGGCGCGGCTGACGCGCGGCGGGGCGCATCCGCGCGTGGATTGCTGAATCTGAACAGGCATGACGACGAACGGGCTGCAAGGCAGGACGGTTCTGGTGACCGGCGCGGCGCGGCGCATCGGGCGCGCCATCGCGCTGCGGCTGCACCAGGAGGGCGCGCGGGTGCTGATTCACTACGGCGCCTCCGAAGCCGACGCGCGCCGGACGGCGCAGGAGTGCGGCGGCGCCCCGCTGTACCGCGCCAACCTCGAAAGCGTCTCCGAGATCGAGACGATGTTCGCCGCCATCGCCGAACGCGAAGGGCCGCTGTACGGGCTGGTGAACAACGCGGCGCGGTTCACGCGCAGGCAGGTGGACGAGATCACCGAACAGGACTGGGATTTCATCCACTCGGTGAACCTCAAGGCGGTGTTCTTTTGCGCGCAGCAGGCGGCGCGGCTGATGCGGCGCAACCCGGGCGGCGAGGGGCGCATCGTCAACATCAGCTCGATGGGCGCGTTTCTGGCCTGGCCCGAGCACGTCCACTATTGCGCTTCCAAGGCCGGCGTGGTCGCGCTGACGCGCGGGCTGGCCCGGGCGCTGGCGCCCGGCATCAGCGTGAATTCGGTGGCCCCGGGAGTGATTCCCTTCGAAGAGCGCGACGACCCGGCGATCCAGAAAATGGCGCGCGCGACGCCCGCCGGCCGTCCCGGCACGGGCGAGGAGATCGCCGATGCCGTCGTCTTTTTTCTGAAGGCCAGCCCGTTCGTCACCGGGCAGGTGTTGCAGGTGGACGGCGGACTCGGCCTGCGCTGAACCGCACTTGTGCTCAATCTTGCGGCGCGCGGGGCGATAAGAAACCCGGGATGGACTTGCTCGAACAGGCGGCGCAGTTGATCGAGACGGCGCAGGCGTGCGCGGCGGCCGGCGGAGGGGGCGAGGGCTGGACCCTGTTCACCGGCCCGGAAGGCGGCTGGCAGATGATCGCCGGCACGGAGCACGCGCCTGCGGCGCTTGCCTGGTCGCGCGGCGCGCAAGCGGTTTTTCAGGTGTGCCGCTGCGGGCCGATGGTGCGGGTGGAAGGCTGGGCGGGAGGGCGGCGGTGCCTGGTCGAGGCGCCTGCGGCGGGCCAGCCGCTGCACGCGCTGGTGGCGGACCAGCGCTTGTATGCCTCGGCGGCGTGAGTCCGGCGGCGCAACCAGCCGCGGCCGGCCCGGCAGCTTCCCTGCCCCGGTCGGCTACGGCAGCCCGATTTCCAGCAGGAACTGTGCCGCTTCCTCCGGCGGCGTCGGGTTGATGTAGAAGCCGGTTCCCCACTCGAACCCGGCCACCTTGGTCAGCTTCGGGATCACTTCGAGGTGCCAGTGGTAGTGGTCCAGAGGCCCTTCCTGCAAGGGCGCGGTGTGGAGCATGAAGTTGTAGGGCGGCTGCTCGAGCGCCTTGTCGAGCTTGCGAAGGATGGTGCGCACCACCCAGCCGAGGTTCTGGATCACGGGCGGCTCGGAGGCCTCGAAGTGGGCATTGTGGCGGCGCGGGACGATCCAGGTTTCGAAGGGAAAGCGCGAGGCGAAGGGGGCGATGACGACGAAGTGGTCCGACTCGAACACGATCCGCTCGCGCGTCTGGCTTTCCTGCTGGAGGATGTCGCAGTAGATGCACCGCTCGCGGAAGCTGTAATAGCGGCGCGAGCCTTCCAGCTCTTCCTGCACGCGCTTGGGCACCACGGGCAGCGCGATGAGCTGGCTGTGCGGGTGCTCGAGCGTCGCGCCGGCGGCGGCGCCGTGGTTCTTGAAGGCGATCACGTAACGCAGCCGGACATCGCGCCGCAGGTCGATCATGCGGTCGCGGAAGGCGAAAAAGACGTCGGCGACGTGCTTCTCGCTCATCTCGCTGAGGCTGGCATGGTGGTCGGGTGTTTCGATGATCACCTCGTGGGCGCCGATGCCGTTCATGCGGTCGTAGAGCCCTTCGCCCTGCTTGTTCAGCTCCCCTTCCACCCGCAGCGCCGGGAACTTGTTGGCCACCACGCGCAGCGACCAGCCGGGCGTGTTCGGTGCGCCGGACTCGCGGTAGGCAAGGATCTCCGGAGGCGTCTTGGTCTCCATGCCCGGACAAAACGGGCAGATGCGGGACGCGGGAGGCGGGGGCGTGCGCTCGCGGACGAAGTCCATCGGGCGGCGCGCCCGGTCTGTGGAAACGATCACCCAGCGGCCGGTAATCGGATCTTTGCGAAGCTCAGGCAAACTCGATTCACCCTACTGAAGGATCAGTGGCATCCCTCAGGATATCCGATCCCGCTCGCGGAAAGACCAGGCATCGCGGTAGTGGCGGATTTCGAAGGGTTCGAAGACGACCGTGACCAGGTCGAAGCGGGCCTTCTCGGGCGGGAGCCGCCAGCGGCGAAGAAACAGCGCTGCGGCGCGCATCAGCCGCCGCCGCTTCTCGGGATCGATGGCCCGCAGCGGGTCTCCGCCGGAACTGTCGCGGCGGCTCTTGACCTCCACGAAGACCACCGTATCGTTGTCCCAGGCCACCAGATCCACCTCCGCGGCGCGGCCCGGCAGCATCCAGTTGCGGTCCACAACGGTCAGCCCCTGGGCCTGCAAGTAGCGGTGCGCGAGGTCCTCGGCTCGCCGGCCGAGCGCCTGTTCCTCGCACCAGCGCTTTCGCCTGGCCCGGAAGCGAAGCTCATCGCAGAACTGAAAAACCTCGGTCAGCAGCATCCGTTTCCGGCTTGACGACTTCGAACTCGAACTCGATGACCTTGCCGCGCACGACGAAGCAAAGGTAGTGCTCCCAGAAGAGCCGGAAACGCGGGAAGGCGTTGACGAGCCATTCGAAGCCAAGCCACCTCCAGAAAGCTAGTAGGCGGAGGCGGACTTTCCTCTCACGGAAACGGGCACCGGAGTAGTAGCCGAAGCCGGCGTCATCGGCGCCGAAGTAGCGGAAGCTGTATGAGTTCAGGTGCCAGCGGTGGGTGGGGTCGCAGAAGCTGGAGAAATCGGTGTAGTGGGGCGTGACGATGTGGACCCGGCCGCCGGGGCGGACCAGCCGGTGGAACTCCTCCATGGTGCGGATGACGTCGGCGACGTGCTCGATGACGTGCGTCGCGTAGAGCTCGTCGAAGGAGGAATCGCGGAACGGCCAGGGGAAGTGGTCGAGGTCGCAAAGGACGTCGGCGGCGGTGCGGGGGTTGCGGTCGACGCCGATGGCGCCGGGCCGCTTGTTCCTGCCGCAACCGACATCGAGAATGCGCTGCCGAGCCACCTTCACAGTCTAGCCCGCAAGGTGGCAGGCCGCGGCGGCACGCGACTCGCTTCTCCGCCTCACGGTGCTCCCGGCTTGCGTGCAAAAGGCCGCTTTGCGGCAGCCGATTCACGGCCGGCAGCCTCGCCCGCCGCGCCCGGGTCCGGCCCGGGACAAACATCCGGCACCACCAGCACTTCCGTCGTGAAGACGAGCGGCTTGCCGCCGGGGCCGTCGTAAGTGAGTTCCAGGAAGAATGCGGTCCAGCCCGATTCGGGCGCTTCCACGGCGGCTTCGTAGACGCCGTCGACGGGTTCGACTGGGGTGGACGCCCAGGCGGGGCCGATGGTTTGCAGGCGGAAGTCCCGCTTTTCCGGGTTGTGGGCCCACCACAGCAGGACGGATTTCGGTTTGTCCAGCGCGCGCAGGCGGATGCGGCCGGCCTCGCGGTCAGCCTGCCAGAAGAAACGAGGCCGCGGCTCGCCATTCAGGATCATCTCCGTCCAGGCGAGGAGGCTGGGCACGACGTCGGGTCCCAGCAGCGCATGGTCGGTGTTGGGGACATAGCGAAGGTACTTCTCGCCCGGCAAATCGTCCCAGTAGAAACGGCTCGAGTCTGGCAGGAAGAACTGGTCGCCGGCGGAATTGACGATGTATTTGGGAAGGGACAGGCGGCCGCGGTACTCGTAGGGGTCTTCGATCCGCAGCAGCTCCCGGAAGGCGGGCTCTTCGATGCGCTCCATGATGCCGCGCCGGACGTAGTCGGAAATGGCGGGTGCCCAGAAGCCGTAGCAGCGGTAGTGGTGGAGGAAGGAGGGCTGGAGGTTCAGCAGGTCGATGACGAGAGGCGCGATGGCGATGACGCGAGGATCGACGGCCGCAGCAGACCAGGCCGTCCAGCCTCGCTTAGAGGCGCCGACCAGGATGAAGCGGTCGACCAGGCCCGCGTTTTGCTGCTGAAGAAGTTCGGTGACCGCGTCCATGGCCCGCACCACGGCCTTCGTCATCGGCAGCCGCGCCGGCCAGCGGTCGTCGCCGGTGTCGAGGAAGCGCGCCCAGCTGTAAGCGATCAGCGCGTCCTCGCTGAACGGCGAGGGCTCGCCGGCGAATTGGAGCGGTTGATTCGGCACGGCGCGCAGATCGGCAACCACGCCGCCGGTCTCCGCCGCCAGCAGCGCCAGCAACGGATCCGGAGCGGGCGGCGCGGCGCTGACCGAGCCGCCGTTGATGAGCAGGATGGCGGTGCGGAAGCGGATTCTTTCCGGATAGACCACCGTGAGCCAGTGTTTCCACTCGGTCCGATCCACTTCGGCCGGTTGGCGCCAGCGTTGCGAGGCCAGCTCCGCCACCAGGGCGGTGAAGCCGCCGACAGGCAGTCTGAGAACCTGCCCGATGCGATAGGCGGGATCAGGCTCCGAGACGTAGCGATCCAATGCCGTCGCCTCGACGCCCTGCGCCCGGCCCGGCCGCGGGCACACGACGAGTGCAAGAAGGAGCGCGACAGCGAGACGGTTCCGCATACCTCAAGGCTAACGCGGACCCGCGCGGGACGGCACGGGATGCGCCGGGCTGAGGCCGCCGCCGCGGCGGGCAGGGCGGGCCGGCCTCCGGCGTCGGCCGGCCGCCGCCGGAGGCCGGGGCGAGGTCAGAACTGGATGCGCGCCTGCACTTGCAGCCACCGGTTCACTGCGGCGGTCTGGGAAGTGATGCGTCCGAAGTTCGTGTTGTAGGGGTCGGTGACCGGCGCCGCCATCTGGGAACGGTTCTGCACGTTCAGCGCGTCCAGACGCAGTTGCAGGTTCGCCGACTCGGTGAGCCGGAAGTTTTTCGCGATGTTGGCGTTCCACTGGTTGGTGGAATCGGCGCGGAGACCCGGGATGCGGGTGGGGAACACGCGCACGTGGTAGGCGGCGGGGCCGTTGGCGGCGACGCGTTCGAAGTTGTCCGTGTTGAACCACCGGTCCCAGGTCCGCTGCACATTCTTGATGTCGTTGACGTCGTTGCCGTAATAGAAGATGTTGCCGAAATTCAGCAGCGGTCCCGGCTGCCATTCATAGGTGGCGGCCAGCTGCCAGCCGCCAAGCACCGCATCGACGAAGCGGTTGGCGCTGCCGAGGTATTTCCTGCCCTTGCCCACCGGGACGGATGCGTCCGCCCGGCTGCTTGTCTTGGCTGCGGAGGTCTTTGGCCAGCGCCTGTCAGCATTCTGCTTTCGGAAATTCTATTTCTGCGCGAATCTTGCGTCAACCACGCGCCCGTCGGAGCCGGCAAGAAACCGAAACGCAGCCTCAACGATCGCCCGCGGCCTGGCGAATCTTTCGGGCGCCGTTCGCCTGTGCCGCCGCCGGGGCCGGGAAGCCGTTTGCGGGGCGTTCTGCCTGGACCCTGCGGCGCGCGGCGCAAGCGGCCGGAGGAAAAAATGCGCACTGTGCGGGACGGGCTCAACGGGTGAGCCTGCGCCTGCACAACAATGGGTCATCCCTCGCAGAAAGGAGCTTGAATGGCCGGGATTCACCTGAAGGCACGGGAAGCAGCCTACTTGAGGGCCTTCGCCAAGGTCGCCCTGGAAGTGAGCGTGATCCGGGACACGATCGACGATCAGGCGGCCGAGGTGATCGGAGGTGCCCTGAGCGAAATCGGCCGGCAGCTGGCCCGGGACCGGTTTGAGGAGGGCTTCCTGGTGGAAGACCTTTTCCCTCTGATTTTCATTCCGAGGGCCTATCTGCCGGTGGACCCGGAGCGGCTCGTGCGGGACACCTTCACGACGCTCCAGTAAGGTTCGGCTGGGCAAGCCGGGAGTCTTCCGGCGCAATCCCGGCCGGCGGCGGCTTGGGCGGCGAGGTAACCGCCGCCCGGCCGCTGCAAAGCAATGCAGGCCGTCTGCTGAAGGCGAGGAGAGAAAAAGATCGGGGAGGAGTTGCAAGATGATGAGCATTCAAGAGTTTTTCACCGGGCTGCGGTTCGGGGAATTGTCGACGTTCGAGAACCTCGCCATGTTGCCCGTGCTGGCAGATGGAAAGGAGACGGAAGATCCGGGGTATTTGCTGCTGGATGAGGCGATCCGGTCGGGGCAGGCGAAAGTCCAGGAGGTGGGCGGCGGGGTTGTGCCGGAGTTGTTGTTCGAAAACCTGTCTGAAAGGCCGGTGCTCCTGGTGGGAGGGGAAGAACTGCTCGGGGCGAAGCAGAACCGTATTGTGAACCTGACGATTCTGGCCCCGCCCCGGGCGGCGATTGTCATTCCGGTCTCCTGCGTCGAGGCCGGCCGCTGGCGCTTCGAGAGCATGGAGATGCGACCTTCCGAATCGGTCGCATTCCGGGAAATGAGGGCGAGAAGCACGGCGAAAGTTACTGCGTCGATGCGGTCCGGCCGCAGCCGAGCCGCCGACCAGGCTGAAGTGTGGGAGGACATCGAACGCAAGTCGGCGTCGCTCGGCATTCATTCGCCCACGCAAGCCATGCGGGCGCTGTTTGAAAGCCGGTCGAGCGACATCGCAGGCTTTGTCCACGCCCTGGCGTGGCGCGAGGGACAGACCGGCGCCGTGTTCGCCATCGGCGGGCGGCCGGCCGGGCTGGATCTGTTCGACCACCCGCGGACCTGCGAGCGCATCCTGGCCAAACTGGTTCGCGGCTACGCGCTGGATGCGATCGAGGAGCAGGTGCGGGTGAAGGAGCAACGGGGAGGTATGGCCGTCCGCCCGGAAAGTCCGGATCCCGAAGACATTGTCGGCACACTGAGGGAATGGATTCGCAAGGCAGCCGAGGCTGAGACCTTCATCCGGCCGGCTGTGGGAATGGGCGAGGACGTCCGGCTGGAAGGCGCGGCGGTCACCGGCGCCGCGTTGTGGGCCGGGGAGCGCTATGTGCATGTCTGCGCATTCCCGGCTGTCGGGGCGAGGCGCGGCTGGGCCACTGGCAGCGACACCGTGGCAGGCCCGGGCTGGCGGCGGCGGAAAACCGGGCGCTCCGGGGGTGAGGACATCGTGGATTAGAAACTGGATCGGATCGCTTGTGCCTCGGAGGAGAAGGCGGTGGCGGGCATTCGCGGCTCGCCGCCGCCTTTGTTTTTCCCGGCGAAGCGAGCAGAGACCACCGCGGGTTGCCGACACAGGGTTTCACCGCACTGCCGCGGTTGCCGTGGTCGCAGGCCGCGGCGCGTGTCTACGGGCCGCAGAGGGGAACGCGCAGCGTTGGTCTCCATTTTGGCGCAGTGTGCCGCCTTGGATGAACCCGTGGGCCACAGCGCACTGCCGGACGGCTGGCCGCGCCGGGCCGCGTGCGGTTGCGTCAGTTCGGCGCGATCAGAAAGCTGAAGGCTACGTCGTTCGACCAATTGACCGTCAATGTACCCGATCCGTCCGACAACCGGACGACGGAGGCCCCTTGCAAGGTGACGATCGCGCCGATGGGACTAAGCACCGGCGCGGGGTTCGAACCGGCAGGGAATGTGTTGGGGGGGAACGAGATCACGTATTGCCCCGTGCCCGCCCGGCTGGAACTGCACCCCGGCGGCAGGCTCTGGGCGGAACCGTTGGCCGCGACTACCCCGCCCAGGGTGCGGTTGCTCTCCGACAGCTCTACGTAATAGCCGTTGATGTCGATGATGAGTTCCGTAGGGTTGCCCGCAAGAACATTGATCGCTCCCCCGACGCCGGCGGCAATGATAACCGCATTGTTGACCATCCCGCCGTCGCTGGAATTGAGGAACGAAGTATAGGGGTAGGGATAGCCTCCGGGCCAGGCGGAGAGGAAGCTCAGCGGGCCTGAAGGGATCGCCAGCAGATTCAGCGAATAGGCTTTTGCCGTCGGTGGCAGGACACAGTTGGGGTGCGACAGCACCGGAAAGGAGCGCGTGCTGTAGGAGGCCAGCGCGGGCGCGCCAAAAGGCGCCGGCATTCCCATGTAGCTCCGGGTGTCCACCAGCCGGCAGGGGGTAATGCCGATGAATACCAGCGGGCCCGTCAAAGGCCTGACGTTGCCCTGCCGGGGCTGGGAAGCGGCGCCCAATGGACCCTTGCCGGCAAGCGCCTGCTCGCCCGTTTCTTCCGGCGGGACAGCCGGCATCCAGTAACGGGGAGCGGGCCAGTTCTTCAGGGGCAAGTCAGCGGGTTCTGATGCGAGACATCGCACACCGGAGGCAAACGCCAATATGGAGGCAAAGACCAGGGCGATCAGCAACCGTGAATGGCGGGTCATGCAGGTCGTCATCCTGCCTCACCATCGGCGTTGAAAGGAGCCGCCTGCATATCCCTGTGCCCGGCGTCGGGATACAGGGACAGGGCGGACAATCCCGATCACGGCTTCTCGCGGCGCGCCAATTCGAAAACACGATAGTCGCCGATGGCGCGCACCAGCCGGCAGTTTTCCCGCACCCAGCGCGCAAGCGTCGGGTTGACCGCCAGCTGGTCCGAACCATGCCCTTCCGTGAAGACGGCATAGCGGATCCGGCCCGAAGCCATGTGGCCGATCAATGCATTCATCCACCGCGGGTCGGGGAAGTAAAGCGCGGCATAGGTTTCGTAGTAGCGCCGCCGCGTGGCGTAGCCCATGTCCTTCATGCAGGCAAGGATGTCGTCCTCGGACGTGTGAAGGCGGAGAAACGCCGCCGTGTCTCCGAAGCCGACCTAGCCGTAATCGTACGTGGTGGAATAATCCGCCCGCGCCTGGTGGATCGCCGTGCCTAGCAGAGCGCCGCCGGACAGCAGCGCGGCCGCGCAGATCGCAAGCCGGCCGAGCCGGCCGGTGCCTGCGGTTGCCTGCATCAGACCTCCGGCGGCCAGCAGCAGCACCGGCACAACCACCATGGCCATGGCGGGGGCGCCGGCCAGCCCTTCCACGATCAGGCGGTCTTTCCACCCTGCCAGAGAGACAGCCGCAACGGCGGAGAAAATGGCGGCGCCCGCGAGCACCGGCTTGACCGCAGGCGGCGTTCTGTCGAAGGGGCTGCCGGCGAGATACAACGCTGCAGCGGCCACCACCACGGGCCAGAAAACGAAAGTGTATTTGAACGGGGCGCCGCCAAAGACTCCGGTGATGAGGCAGTAGACGGCCACGGTCGAGAGCGAAATCAGCAGGATGGCGAACCACGCGCTGTCTCCCGGCGCCGCCCGCTTCCGAACCCGCATCCCGTAGAAGACGGTTGAGACGGGAAGCACAACCAAGGGGAGCACGCCACCCCACGACACCAGATGCGCCATCACGCCGGGCGCCTGCGACATATGCCGGGAGAGCCAGTCCGCCAGGCTGGCCGAGGCGGCCCCGCGCTGGAACACGCTTTGGGTGACAAAGGCGAGCGCGAACCGGAAATTGAGGTCCAGAAGGTGGCAAAAAGCAGCGTAGGTGGCCACAAACAACAAGGCTCCGCCCCAGAAGACGAGCGTGGCGCGCCGCAAGGCCGGCGAGCCGCCCAAAGAGCCCCGCAGGAGAAGCCAGAAAGCCGGCCAGAGGATGAGCGCAGTGGTCAGCTTGAGCCAGAACGCCACGCAAACGCCGATGGCGAGAAGAACCCACCCCGACGCCGGCCGGGGGCTGCGCCGCCCCAGCCGCATCGCTGCCCAGAGAAGCAGGACCAGCACGGGGCCATAAATGCTTGAGTCGATGTCCACGATCGATGCAGTCTGAAGCGTGTACGGATTCAGCATCAGCAGCGGCCAGTACCAGAGATGGAAGCGCCACCGCGGCCAGCTCCCGTGCGCCGCCTGCACGAGCAGAACGGTAACCGCACCTGCCAAGAGCAGACAGGCGAAGCCGAAGTAGCGAAAAGAGGCGGGAGACGCGCCGAAGGCCTTCACCCAGACCGCGAGCATGTATACGTAAAGCGGCGGATGAAACACCGCCGCCCGCCGGGGCATATCCTCGCCGCGGTAGTACACAGGCGTCCAGGTTTTCGCCGTGGCCTCCGCCTCGGTCGGGAACTCGGCGTTGTCGAGGTTGAGCGGCTTCGCGGTGCCAAGGCCGAACAGGATGGCCGCCAACAGCAGGGTCAGGCCAAGCACCGCAGTCGAGAGCCGGATTCGGGAGTCCATGTGAAACCCATTATCCGGATTGGCGGACGCCCGGGCCAAGGAGCCCGGCTCGGCGCGCCGGCCTTCGTCCACCGGCGGGGCGTTGGCGAGGGAGTGCGGGCGGCAGTTGCGCGAGGCGACGACGCGCCGGAACCGGACGGGACGCTTGCCTCACCCTGCAACGCGAAGCCGGCGGCCGGCGGTCAGCTCACGGAAGACGCGGGAGAAATCCGGGGCCTGGCAAACCGTCATGCCAAACAGGGAAGTGAGACCCTCGCAGACGGCCGGGGCCGCCTCCGCCAGCACGACGATCGCCTGGTCCCGACCGAGGCCCAGCATGCGGGCCACTTCCGAATACTTGCGCAGATACTGCTGGTATTGTCCGCTCTTGGCCTCGATCCAGAAAACGCGCCCGTCGAAAGCAACCAGCAGATCCAGCTCGAAGTCGGCATGATTGGGCAGCACGACCTGGGAGTTGGCGAGCAGGGCCAGGCCGGGGCCGTCGGCGCCGGCCACGGCCTGCACCTCGCACCGCACATACCGCTCCAGCCACTGGCCGGAGAAAAAGTTCTGCGCGAGAGGGTCGGAAGAGGTCCGCGCCTCGATCAGGCACCGGGGCGAGCGATAGTAGCGGTACTCGGTGAGAAACGCCAGCTGGTGCAACTGGTGGCAGAACTGGCAGCAGGCGCCGATTTCCTCCGCGGGGCGGCCGGCCAGTTTCTGATACCAGGTTCCGCCCGTCTGCATGGTGTTCTTGATGCGGGCCAGAATCTCGCGCAATTGCGGATAGCGAGTCGCCAACTGGACCGCCGTCCTGTCGAGAACGGGATCGGCGGGCGTGGGCGGGGGCACGCGGCGCACACGGATGCCGCGGCTCTCGAGGAACCGGGCCAGAGGCTCCGGGACCTGCGTGATGGGCCCCGGGACCGCGTCCGCCTCCCCGTTACCCTCCGGGCCGGGCGAAACGGCCCTCTCCGGCCGCACGTCCGGCGGTTCCTCCGGACGGTCCTCGGCGCCGCGGCCGGCCGCAACCGGCAGCCGTGCGGCGAGGCTCTCCAGCGCGTCCGCTATCCGGTCCAGCCGTTGCAGCAGTTCGCTCATCCACTTTTCGTTCATGGCGCCTCCTGGAAGGCGGGCGTTCGATGCCGGTCGTCCTAACAAGCAGCATATCGGCACGGGTGGTTCACCGGATGAGCCGTAGCCCTCTTGCGTCGTAACCGGCGTCCTCACAAAGGCCGCTGCGGCGGAGCAGAGAAGGCGCGCGGGTGGCCGGTTGCGCTCTGTTTGCAAATGATATATCGTTACTGACATGAGCTGCTGTGGCCGCGCTCCGGAAAGCGTCGTGGATCTG
>Ga0308417_1001686_pt1 | contig 14944 bp, 19 predicted proteins | sample HotsprSampleOS65_FD_203528 | JGI IMG/M metagenome (GOLD analysis project Ga0308417, IMG submission 203528) | Hot spring phototrophic mat microbial communities from Octopus Spring, Yellowstone National Park, Wyoming, United States - 20090730_OS65 ... | reverse complement strand
TGAAACCCTGTACGTGCCGGGTGGCAGCCAACGCCGCCATGAGTCCCGTGGCGACGGTGCTTTTGCCATGGCCGCTGGCCGGCGCTGCAATGATGACTCTGGGGTGGTTCTTCACGGCGTCCTATTCCGTGGTTGCTTTGATCTGGTTTGCCCCCGGTTTCAGGCGGTTGGATGTCCGGTCGGGGGGAGATTCATTCCTTTGGCTGACGGCAGGCGGTCAGGATGCTCCCAGACGAAGGTCACCTCGCGGAGGTTGTCCGGGAGGGCATTGAGGGGGTGGCGTCCCATGGCGAGCACGATGGTGGTATGAGGGAGGTCCCAGCCTTCAATGTGCCGGTAGGCCAGGTCGGTCAACGCGGCGCAGATTTCCGGTGTGAGGTGATCGATCCGGCGGATGACGATAATCGGGCGTCGGCCTTCATGGGCGAGCCATTCGAGGGCGAGCTTGATGGCCGGCATGCCGCCGAAAGTCAGGCGGGCATAAGTTTGTCCGGGGTTGCCCGGGAAGGGAATCCGGGCGGTGAGTCCCGGGGTTTCCGAGGGGTGATGGGCGAGGGAGAGCAGTGGGCCGAGGGTTTCGGCAAGCGGGCTGGTGTGGAGGATGCGCTGTCCGGCCTGCTGGAAGGCCAGCGGTGGGGGCTGGTGACGGAAATCAATTTCCACCATCCGGCAGTTGTCGTAAATGTTGGGGACCCAGTCGCGGAGGGCGGTCCACAGTTCCTCCTCCCCCTCGTCGGTAGGGGTCGTCAGACTGGTCATGTCCCAGTAGTGTACCGGGAAGATGATTTGCCCGTCGGGGGGGAGCGCCGTGATGATGCGGGCAAAGCTCTGGAGCTGCCGGGCAATATGGGCGGCAGGGGGGGCGACTGGCGGATAGTCTTCGGGAATAATTTCCCAAGGGTCTGGCCGGAAGTCCATGACAACTCCTTTCCATCGATAGTGACGGGGCGGAATAACATCCGGCGACACAGGCAGACGGCGACGCTGCTTGGAAGACGACGATTCCCTGATTCACATCTGCAGTCATACCTGTTGCCTTGCCCGTCACCAGACTGCGATTTCATCATGCTCCGGCTTGCCGCCACCGGTCAATTCCTTTCGGGTTTCTGTTTTCCCGGGGTGGCCCTCAGCGGGATATGGCCGTCTGGCTTTGTTTTTATTTCACCTGGTGTGAATGTCCGTCGTCCGTCCGGCGGCGGGAAGGCGGTTCCGGCCCCCTTCCGGCTTTGACTGTGGCACGGTGACGAGCGATGAGTCTCATTTGGGACTTCTTCCCACCGGTGAGGTTTTTCCCGCCTGTTCGTTCGCTTTTTCTGTAATCCGGTGGCCGCTCTTTTCTTCCGGGCGTTATGGACACGGCGGTGGCTGGTCTGCGGGACTTCCTGAGGTGGTGGTTGGCGGCATCCGCCGGGGGGGCCTCCCTGTTTCCTTCGGAACCGTTTCCTTCAGTTGGTCACTTTTTCTTTTTTCTTCTGATTTTCCATTTCATTCCCCGTTTCCGGCTTCCTGTTTTTCGTTCCCGTCTTTTTTGCCGGGCGGGTCTGGAGCGGACTGGTGGGAGGTGGGCGGTGGCGGGGCATATCCGGGAGGGGATGAAGCCACTGGTTTCACTGGAGAAAGCAATTCTGGATTTTATGGCGCACATGCGGGAGTCCGGTCTAGTGCCGCCACGGGAAATCATTCCGGATGAGAATGTGTATCGTTTTTCAGCCAGCGGCAAAGCCCGCGATGATGCGGGGTGGTAAGTCTTTTATGGGAATACGGATGTTCCGTACGGTTACTACAGCGACTGGCGGCAGCAGTTCTCGCGGTACTGGCAGGCGAATGTGGGGAAGTGTCTGACGCCTGCGGAACGGGCCAGGATCAAGTCTGACCGGGCGCGGATTCAGGCAGCGGATTCAGGCAGAGGTGCAGGCGGCGGAGTTGGCTGGAAGGGGCTAGAAACAGGGGGAGCCGGCGGGGCGGACCATCCTTAACCTGGTGCAGAAGCAGATGGAACTGGTGGCGACGCTGCGGAGTTGCCGTTGAAGCGGTTGAAGGAACTGGTGGGGTATCAACCCCCATGGGCGCGGCGAGTTATTGCAGGGACGGCTTTTGCTGGTGCCGGTCAAGGTTGGGGGGCGTTTGGCGACATTGGAGTTCATCGATGAGATTGGGTGCAGGAGCGTGCTTTCCGGCGGGCCCAAAGGGGGTGGGTATTGGGCGACGGAGCCGTCGCCCACAGACGGACAGGCGGCGCTTTCGGCCGGGAACTTCCGTGCGGGCGTGGAGGCGCTGCGGAAGGAGCATCCGGGACGGGAGCTGGTCTTGCTGGTGGATGTGGGTCCGGGCGTGGTGTCTGGCGTCAGGGGATCTGACCGCGCACATGCGTCTGGAGAGTGCGGTGCTATGTCGTCGCCGCGTTTCCCGGAGAAGATGGGTTTCAACAACGTGCATGTGCAGCATGGGCTGGCGGTGTTGCGGGCGGATTTGGAGAAAGCACTGGCATCGCTGGACGGGGCCGGCGGGCCGGTTGCAGCTCCGGCCCCGCAACCGGAGAACGGGCTGGAGGACGGACCGGGAGCGGACCGTGGTCCTGCGTTACCGGGGAACGTCCGCACCGGCTTCGGTCGCCCCCCCATCAGTCGTGGCGGCGTGAATAGCCGATGGAGTGGATTGCGATGAAGAACCAGCGGGCAGGTGAAAGTGGTATCGAGCGAGCATCTGCGGACGTTCAGGTGCAGTTGGGTCTGGGTCACTGGGTCTCCATGCGGAAGATCATTCGGCTCTCCCGAGAAATTGAACAAAAACAATTTGTTTTTGGCAACTGGGCCACGAGTCAGAAGCGGGGCTGTGGTTATGGGGAAGGAGGCTCTGATGTTCGTGCTGGTGGCGGTCGATCCCCTCGACGATTTTGGTGATTCTGGGTTCGGGATGTTGGTGCTGGTATTGTCCGTGGTGAATACCGACCCGACACCGCCGCAGACGCCGACGATGGCAGGAGGACAGACGGCGAAGGGGATGTGCCGCATTTTTTCAAGGACACTTGATGCATTGAAAGGTCCTGACATGGCGTTAAGGCTCCGGGAGTGTTGTCCGAGGCGGGTGGCTTTTTTTACGGCTCAAGGGTTTGCGTCGGGATTTCCCCACCACCTGTTGATTGCGGCTGGAAGCGAAAACCGGGCCTCCGCGAGTGGTTAGTGAATAGTGGGGCGTGAGATGGTGGTGGGCGGAAACACGTCCCACTCATCACTTCTCCCTATTCACTATTAACTACTCCCCTCTTTGGAGCGGTTCCAGAGTTGTTCCCCGACAAGCATATCCAGACTGATGCGGCTCCGGTCGACCTCGGAGAAATTGGCGTTGAATGGAAGCGGTGATTTGACCCATCCGTTTTTGCGGAGGGTGAGTTCGGTGGCATTGGGGGGGAAGATCGGGTGGTTAAGGGGCATGTCCGTCCACACGACGAGGACATTTTGTCCCTGCCAGGTGTCGGGGTAACGGATAAAGAAGGCTTCGCCATCCTGTTCGTTGACGGGCAGGGCTCCGAGTATTCACTAATGACGAGGTAGTGTCCGTCCCAGTAGCGCAGTTCATTGAGCGGTTTGGTGGGGGGATATAGCGGCACTGGGGTGGGACGAGATTGAGGTCAAGTATGGGTCATGAGGTTGTCGGTGGTCCGGGCAACGGTTTGGCGTTCGCGGTGGGTGAGCGATACGGCGGCCGCGGTAAAGACCTGGGTGGCCTCGCTGGTACGGAGGCTGAAGAGGACTTCCGGGGACTTGAGGCGTTGTTCGACGCGGCGGACATGGTATCGGGGGTGTTTCTGAGTTCCCACAGACGGGCAGCCCGGACCTGAATATCGATGTTCTGGCAGGTTATTTTGAGACGGTGGGCAACGAACCAGTTGAGACCGCAGACCAGCAGAACATCGCCGACAGCCATGACAATCCCTGACCGGTAGCGGGTGATGGGGGTGCGGGACTGTCCGGCGGCGTGCCAGAGTCTGGAAAGTCTGAAAAGCGCCGTGAAAACGTTTTTTGGTCAAAGGATTCCGACATCCCGGAGCTGTCCGGCGGACAGATGTGAAAACCGGCTTCTAGGGAGGGGGTTCTCCGGATGAGGTTGGTCGGTTTCCCCACAGGGCTCCGCCGTCAATCCCGACCGGAGTCAGAAACGGTGTGCAGGGAAGCATGGAGAATGAAGCCGGAGACAGAAAACAGGGAGGAGTGAATGTGATGAACCGGAAACAACCGACCAGACATGGGGGAGAGATGTTTTCACTCATCATCCATATCCTCTCCACCATACCGCCCATCCGAATGGGTGACAGCGGGCGCATCCGCACGGCGGTGTTTTGGGGGTGGGGTGTGGCAGGTAGTTCTTTTCTGAACCATGGGTTGCCATGTACCTTTGTGTATCTTTTTTGTTATACAGTGTCACCAATGGATTGGCTTTCCGGCAACCTGCCGGATGGCGGGTGGATTCCGGGTGGAAAGTCTGCGGGCGATAAATTGCCTGCAGAACCACGTCTCCCGGTGACATCGGGGGTGGGAGGGAGCAATGGCGGCCAACGACAAAACAGAGCAGATACTGCCTTTGTTTGACCGTTCCGATGAAGACTTGGAGTGGCGGCGGCAGTTGGACCGAAAGTGGTTTGGGATGAACGGGGCGCCGGTGGTGCATCTGTTTGACGGGCGGTATCAACCGGATGTGGAAGCCGGTGAGTGGAGGGTGATGGACGTGCTGGATACGGCCAGCGCGGCACCCCGTGTGCTGGGGCGTCCGTGGTTTCGGATTGGTTTTCTGCCTCCCGGGATCCGCCCTGACTGGTCGTTCCCGCCGTCACCCGTTACGTCGGGGGACGGGCTGATGGACGATGAGTTCTTTGCCCGGCCGGCACCTTCGCCCTCACCGGGGATTGCCGAGGAAGACTGTTTTCTGGTGGATATTCTGGCGGACAATTACGTTTTTCACCGCAAGGAACTGCACCTGCACTGGCAATCCCGTCAGGACGGTGCGGTCGTGGCTTTTCCGTCGCCGGGTGCCGTTGGGGCGGTGATGGGGGGGCGTTTTCGGGTGACGCTGGTGCCAACGCTGGAGCGGTGGGAACTGGGGGCGGTGGTGGAATGGGTGCGTCAGCAGGTACTGGAGCGGGAGGTTGAGGATGCCCGGTTGCGCCAAGGGGCAGCCATGCTGCTGCCCCATCCGGGAAATCCATATCAGAATGCGGATGAGGCGCTGGTCTTCGTGGCAGGGGTCTGGCTGTCGTTGCGGCTGACGAGGATGAGCTTCATGGAGGGTGGGGAATGTCCGGTTGGACAGGGACGGATACTGCCGGTGTGGTTGCCGCTGTCGCGGGACCGGTACTATCTGACGGAAGATCTTTTGCGCCATGAGGTGTATTGAGTGGAGAGTGCCTGGTGGGGGGATGGGGTGGGTGAAACAAATGGCGAAGGTACCTCCCCTGTCCACGGCTTCACTCTCACTCCCCCTTGGTTCCTGCGGGTTAAATTTGACTTGACGTGGCAAGACGTTTTATGTCGGAGCGGGCGTGTATGAACAAGGCATTCGTGGTCGGGTTGTTTTACCCACAACAGCGCTAGTGCTGGGTACACCAGCCACCGCATCGACATCTGCGCCGGCAAACCGAACTGCCTCTGCAACTCCGTGTAATTGTGCTTCTGCAAGGCCAGACGCTGAGCAGTTTCCCCTTCCCCGATAGTGTCCAGCAGCCGGTTGGGAGTTCGGTTGAAGCTCACCATCGTTGCCAGCAGAGACCGTTTCGCCTCCATCGAAGGGAATGACCGGGTGCAGGTCAACGTCATCTTGGCGAAACCGACGAACTCGGCGTTTGTCACCATCGTGTGGGGCGGTGCCGTGCAGCACGAATCCGGGTTTTATGGACATTGTCGTGAATCTATCCACCAACGGCACTGGCGTGTTGCGCACCGGCTCGGTGATGGTCACGCTGCGTGAGACCGGTACGTTGCCGACGCCGACAACTTTATCTTCTAAGGACCAGCTTCGGGCCGCACCTTCTCCTCCGTGGCGATGCTTTCCAGCTTCCCGGTGTCGGGTGACACCGGTCAGTTTCAGATCACGACGGCTGCTGGCTGCGCTTGGATGGTTACGGGTCTACCGACCTAGATTCTGGCCAGCTCGCTAAGCGGTTCCGGTGCTGGCACGGTGAACTTCACGGTGGCGGCGAACACAGGTTCGCCACGCTCGGCGACAGCCACTATGTCCGAGCAGAACATTACCACATGCAGGGGCACCTGCACGCTGACGCTGGGCGCAGCGACGGTCACTTCGCTTCCGGTGACGGGCGGCACGGGCAGCTTCACGGTGACAGCCTTTGAGGGGTACGCCTACACGGCGACGAGCGGTGTGCCGTCGCAGATGGTGACGGTCTCGCAGGCACCGGACAGCGGTCTGGACACGGTGGGTATATTCCGTCCGTCGAACGGCTTCTTCTACCTGCGCTTCACAAACAGCTTCGGCAATGCCAACCGGGATTTCTTATACGGGACGGCAAATGACATACCGCTTTCGGGGACTGGGACAGCGATGGTGTGACGACCATCGGGGTGTTCCGCACGGGGGGCTCTTCCTGCGGAACAGCAAATCGGCTGGTGCGGTCAACCTGACGGTCAACTACGGTGTGCCGACGGATCGCTGGCCATCGGCAAGTGGTCACATGTACTGTAACATCGCCCAGTACGGGCGGGGCCGTGGGTTTTCTGCCCATGGTTCCGTCCGTACCTGCCGGATGAAATGCTGCCGGGGTGTGGGGATTCCCGTCCCGGTTTTTTTCTGGCTACTTTTTGGCCGTTTTTTGCCAGGAGAAAGTTCGTGGTGCTTTTGGCCCCTGTGCGGTTTGTCCCGGTGGTTCCATGATGGTGGTGGTGCGCTTTCGGTTTTCATTCCGGCGCCCGTTTTGGTGGTGGAGACCCGGCGGCCGTCTGCGTAGCGCGTTCCGGTCGGGCGGGGTGTCGCTGCAGGGTTTTTGGGAGGGAGGGGGCTTATGGCTTTCCCTTTGTGCCTTCAGTCTATGGGGGCGGCGGAAGGCTTCCGTAGGCTGCATCCCAGACAGTCAGGGCTTCCGGGATGAAAGCCAGATCGAGCTGGTTGTGCGGGGCGTGGCGGACAAAGAGTTCGGTTATGGAGGCGAAGCGTTTGAGGACGAGGGTCTGTTCGATGAGCATGCCGATGGCCTGGGCGATATGGGGGGCGCATTGCCAGGCCCGGTTGAGGGCATGCAGGGTGACATGGGGGGAGGGTTTCTGGAGGGCGGCGGCGAGGTATGGGGCGCGGCGGCGGCGGTAGCGGGAGTCCGGGTGCCATGAGCGTTCAAACCAGTCCACCTGGTAGGTCCAGGCGGGGCATTCCCGGATGGCGTCAGGCGGAGGGAGTCCGTGGTCCAGTTCCCAGAGGATGAGTTCGATTTCGCGTTTGTCGTCGGCTATGGGGGACTGGTCCGGATTGGCGAGCCGGCGCAGGGCGGCCGGGTCGATCCCGTGCCGTTCGGCTTCCGGGATGAGTCCGGTGAGGCGGCGGGCGCGGCGTTTCCATTCAAGGAACTGGTGATTGAAAAAGAGCCACCATTCGGGGCGCATGTCGCCGGCGGGCTCGGTGATGGGGGCCATGGTGCCGAGGCAGAGGGCGGCAATGATGGCGTGGGGGAAGCCGGTCTGGGCGATGAGCAGGGTGAGGGGCGGGGGGATGGTGGTTTTGAGGAAGGACACCTGGCGGACGGTGGGGTGCCGGGGGTCGTCCCACCAGATGAGGGATGGGTGGTGGACATGGGCAAAGAGGGGGTAGGTGACGGCAAAGAGCGCCCCGTTCCGGGCGGAGCGGACGCATGGGGGGAGCAGCGTATGGATGACCCGGGCGATGTCCTGGCGCAGGCGGGACGGGGAATGCTTTTGCAGCCAAGGGTGGGTGGCCCATCCGCTGAGGGTTTTTGGGAGCCGGTCGGGCGGCTGTTCGGACGGGGGAAGTTCCTCGATGCGGCGGGCGAGTCCGTCCATGAGTATTAGGTGACAGGCCCAGCGTTGCTGGTTGAGGTAATCGAGGTGCTGCATTTCCAAGACATTCTGGGTGTACCAGGGAATTTTCATGGCGACCTATGGCGACCTGCGGGAACTGGAATACAACCACAGACGGTTGGAATGATAACCTGCGTCCCGGAAAAGACAACCTCCTTGTGGCATTGGTCTTTTTTCCGACCGGTTTTTTCTTCGCCGGCCGGGTGCGGTGTCCATTCGCCACTCCCCGCCCCCAAGAAACAAATGCATTCTCTTCCGGCTTTATATAAAAGGTTGAATATCAGCCAAAAGCCAGGACCGCAGGCCGGATACGCCGGTACATAGGGGAAGGTCCGGTAGAAAAGCCCATGGAATTTTTTGTGAAATGACCTGAGAATGGCTTCCCGTTGACTTCCGGCAGTTGTCTGGGTGAAGGGAGATGGCACGATGCAGCTTCAGGTGAGATACGTATGGCCTTATTGAAGGCGCTTCATATTCTGGGTGGGGTGATTGACAAGCACCCGAATGTTCCGGCTACCACCCACATTCTCTGCGCGCCCAAGTTGCTGGCGGGCAGTTGCGGTTGACACGAATCTCGACACGACGGTGCTCATCACCACGGCCGTCGCGAGTGACTTCTGGCGTTCTTCATCGGGGTTGACACGGAAGTGTCAAAGCTGTTGTTGCAGTAGTGCGCCGGAATCCGTACCCGCTCCAGATGGAACAGAAAGCCAATCCGGAAAAGACCTGCGTGGCAGACAGACTTTCATTCAGTTGGCGACCGATGAATTCATGGGTGGGTCCAGGAGACGCAACCGTAGGCGGAACTATGAATATAGGGTCCCCCGGTTTCCGCTGACGCACGAGGCGGGAAACCGGAAGCCTCCTAGAAAGGGCGGCTAATCATTTTCGGGTTCGATGCGAAGAATGGTTTTGCCGGGAGTGGTGTCCGGAGATCGGGGCGGCCAGGCATGGAGCTTCATCCCGTGCGGACCCTGGCGCAACTGATGTCCGAGCCGCTGGTGGGCCAGAACGAGCAGTTGCCTTTTTTCAACTGGAAGGCGGGCATTCCCGGCCAGCACCGTTTCCAGAAGGGCGTGAAATCCTTGGTGATGACGGTGGTGCGGAAGGCACATGTACCAGAAAAAGAGCTCCAGAAGGGATACCGGCAGATATGACAGTTCCTCCGCGGATTCCAGCAGCAGGGGGACCAGGCGGCCGGGGAAGTATTCCATGTCGAGCGCCATGAGCCGCATCCAGCAGGTTTCCACCGTCGCCCACTCCCATGAGCCATCGAGGGTGGCCAGGGCGTCCTGCCAAGCTTTTTCCATGGCCTCTCCGGTCTCCCAGTCCACGATCCGGGGCGGTGGTGAAGCGAGTTCACCCGTAGAGCAGCCGTTGCGGGGTGCGTCACTGCCGATGTCGGGTACCGGCTCCGTCCACTGGGTCAACGGCGGCAGATGGCCGGAGTTCTGGGAATCTTCGTGGGGAAACGGTGTTTCAGAGGGCATCATAACGTTGTCTCACCGCAGATGGGGAAGGGGTGAAGCGGTAGCGTCCGTTGTCAAAGGGACGCACAATCGGTAGCAGGTTGGTGTGATTGGGCAGGGCTTCCAGCACCTCGGTAAACATTCCCTCTTCGCTGTCGGCACGCAGCCACACACCGGTGACGAACACAAATATCCTGGGCCCGCGGACCACCAGATTGGCCGGATGGGGTTCCAACACATGCCAAGCACCATTCCTGAGCAGTTGGGCGATGAGGGGAAGCTCGCGTGCGGCCTCATTCAGGATGCCGTCCGCCATCGAGAACAGTTCCCAACTGTCCATGAACGGATTAAGTTGGAGACGTAACCGACCGGACCGGCTGGATAGGTGTCACCAGTGCAGGGTGATTTCCTTTTGCACGACATGATAGTGTTCGGCGCTGATTATCGAGGAAGGCTCCGGCCTGCTCCACTTTCCCCCAGTGGACATCTTCCACGTCTTCCGCCGGTTTCAGTCGGAGGCGGAACAGGGGACGGCAGGGACGGGCCGGGGGGATGGAGGATGAAACTGCCGCCTCCGACGAGACCTTCCACTCTCCGGTTCGGACATGGCGGGTGGTTCCTTTCCCATCAGCGTGACATTCCGGGCGGCAATGCCAACCGGAACAGGATTTCCATGATTAAATCACCAGTCAAATCACGAATCAAATCACTTTGACCCTGACATTCAGGAAACTGTGCCTGCTAAAATGTCAACATGGATTTTCTTCCAAAATCTTCGGGAGGCGCAAACTGAAGACCCTGAAGCACTAGGTACACCGGTTTGCCCATCCCGGACACGATCGCATGATAGCACCCCGGAGCCGTGGGCTGAAGTCCGGCCAATTCCGTCCTCACCGCCACCCGGCTCTGCACCCTTCGTCAGAAGTACGCCACTGACCAAACTGTGTGTTGGAACAGAATAGTTTCTGTGACGCAGGGTTTTCAAGTGACCCTGTTCCCAGGGGGGCGAGTCCCAGGCGGCAGTGTCCCTCCCGGGCGCATGAGAGACTTGAAACTGGATTTCTTTTGGGTTATTTTATGTCAGGGTGTTTCGGGTTTTGCAGTCTGTCGCGCCGCACCTCTTCAGTGTTCTGTTTCATCCGGCAGCGTTTCATCCGGCCAAGCGCCACCCCGACGACTCTTTACGGCTGATGCCGCGCACCACTTCCAGATCGCCTGAAGTTTTTCTTTGAACGGAGCATGGAAAATTCCGCGTCCGGGGACACCCGGCACGGTCACCGGGAGGGAATATGCCATCCATCATACTTCGCCCGCAGCAGATGCAGATGATGGCGGCCATCCGGCAGGCGCTGGAATCCGGGCGCCACCTGTGTGTCGAGTCGGGGACCGGCACCGGCAAGACCCTGGGGTACCTGTTGCCAGTTCTCCGGGTATTGGCCGCGGGGAGAGTCGCCGGACGGCGGAAGCGGATAGCCATTTCCACTGCCACCAAGGCCCTGCAGGAGCAAATCGTGCAGCGGGAACTGCCGCTGGCCCGCGAACTGCTGGCCGCGGGAGCGGATGGTCCACCCGTTTCACCGAGGTTCCCCATCCCCTCCTTCGTTCTGAAGGGACGGCAGAATTATCTGTGTCTGTCGCGGTTCGAGAAGATGCTGGACGGGGAACTGCTCCTGCCTGAAATGCCGGAACCGGGATGGCTGGAAGCCATGTGGCAGTGGCGGCAGACCACCCGGACGGGAGACCAGGCGGAAACGCAGGGCCCGGCCCGGGACCCGGTGGCCTGGAACCGGGTGGCGGCCCACCGGGAAACCTGCACCGGACAGGCCTGCCGCTGGTACGATGCCTGTTTTCTGATGGCGGCCCGCCGCCAGGCCGGGGAATGTTCACTGCTGATCATCAACCACCACCTCTTTTTTGCCGACCTGTCCATCCGGCGACGTGGGGGGTACGGACTGCTGCCGGAACTCGACGCCATTGTCCTCGACGAGGCCCATGACCTCGAAGCCATTGCGACCAGATACTTCGGATACCGGCTGTCGCCATTCGTGACCGGGGAACTGCTGCAGGATGTGCAGAGTATCCTGCCGCTGGTGGCGGACCGCCATCCGGACCTGTACCGGACGTGGGGGGAACTTCAGACGCGACTGGGAACCTTCTGGCAGTCCTTGCTGAACGGATTGCGGGCCGTCTGCCCGGAGGTGAAGCCGCTGCGTCTGGTGGGAAGCGGACTGAACCGGGACGCCCCTCTGCAGGGGCCGCTGCCGAAAGTGGGACTGGAGGTGTTCCTGAGCCGGGCCGGGGTGGCGCGCGAATGCTGCCCCAAAGCTCTGGGGGAACTGTTCCGGGACTACGGCCGGTCCCTTGAGTCCACCGACGTCACCGGTGATGAGGAACGGGCCCAGGTGAAACAGCTGGCCGTCCGCTGTGCTGAAATCGGAGAAACATTTGATTTTTTTGCCGGTCCACCCGCCACCCGGTATGGCTGCATGTGGGAAGTCCGGCGGGGAACGCGGCTCTTTCTGGAAGCCCATCCGATTTCGGTGGCCGGGGAACTGGAGTCCCTCTTCGAGCCGGACGCGCCACCCGTCATCTGCACGTCGGCGACGATGACCTATCAGCAATCCTTTGCCTTTTTCAGAAAGCAGATCGGGATGCCACCGGGGGATGAAATCCGGATTCCATCCCCTTTTGACTACCGGCAACAGGCCGCCATGTATATTCCGCGCCACCTGCCGAACCCCAATGAGCGGCACTTCATCCCGCAGGCCGCGGCGACCATCATTGAGCTGATCAGTTGGTCACAGGGGCGCACCCTGGTGCTGTGCACCAGTCTGGCCGCCATGCGGGCCTTTTATGACTGCATCCGGGTACTGGTTCCTTACCCCTGCCTCATTCAGGATGGAGTTGTTGCCTGGCAGGTCGTGGAGCAGTTCCGGCAGACGTCCGGGGCCGTGCTGTTTGCCTCGATGGGGTTGTGGCAGGGGGTGGACATTCCAGGGGAACAGCTGTCGTCGGTCATCATGGACCGCATGCCCTTTCCCCGCCCGGATGAGCCGGTTCATGCCGCCCGGGCCCGGAGCATCGTGGAACAGGGGGGCGACCCGTTTATGGAGTTGACCATGCCGCGGGCCATGCTGTCGCTCCGCCAGGGTTTTGGACGGCTGATCCGCAGCGCGAGGGACCGCGGAATCGTCAGCCTTCTCGATGGACGGGCCTGGCGATATGAGCGGATTCTGCGCCAGAACCTGCCGGACGGACTTCCCATGTATGACTCCATGGATGAGCTGAAGCGGGTCACGGCAACGTGGTTTGCGTCCAGCGCCGTGAAGGAAGACCGCCCGGCACGGAAAGTGTCATGTGGTTGACCAAGAAAACCGGGTTTCAAGCCCCGCCCTTTAGGGCGGCTTTTTGTTATCATTGTGTTTAAGCAACGGATTTTTTTTAGATGTATTGTGTCCGCAGGTTAAAACTAGGCATTTCCGAGCAGTTAGAGCGGCTGGCTTTAGCGGCGGGAGAATTGTACTCCAAAACCTTGGTTTCTTTCTGGCGGGTGGTACGCAAGAAGGGTTTGTGGTTGAAGCCTGCCAGCTTGATGCGGTGGTTTCCCAACAATGGCGCAAATGAGCTGCATAGTCACAGCGCTGATGCCGTTGTACAAAGTTTCTTTGCCTCTTTGCAGTCTTGGCGCCGGCGTCGTAAAGCTGATCTCAACGCCCAACCACCCAGACGACGGCGACGGTATTTCAAAGTGATTTGGAAGTCTTCTGCTATCAAGGTACAAGACGGAAAGCTATACCTTTCTAATGGCAAAGGTAACCTACCTGTAGTCATTCCCTGGGCGTGGGGGACTCCCGTACAAGTCGAAATTGGCTGGGATGGGAAGCAGTATGAACTACGAGCTTGTTACCAAAAACTTGGGTCTAAAGTCCCGCCCTTTGGGGCGGCTTTGTGTTATATTTAAGTTAGGGAGAAAACATTTGCAATGAAAATCCAAAATCTAAGCAACACTATGGGGAATAAATTAGAGAACGATTCTTCCAACTACGGTTGCCAGCAGGTTTTGTTGCATCCTACGCCTGAGACTAGAGCCGTCTTGGAGTATGTTTGTGCAGAGTCAAACAAGCTGGCAAATTGTGGGATTTATCTGTGTAGGCAGCTTTATTTCAAGACTGGACGGATTCCTAGTAATTTCAGGCTGCACAAGCTTTTGCAGCGAAATCCTCACTATCGAGCGATGCACTCCCATGCAGCGCAACAGACATTAACTGCGGTTGCCGAGTCTTTTCAGTCTTTCCTAGAGTCGTTAAAAGACTGGCGGGAGGGCAAGATTCAGGACAAACCTAGCTTGCCTGGCTACAAGAAGAACAGCCTAAAGCTCGTTTCTTATCCTAGTGCCGATGTAAAACTCAAGGACGGTCAATTGCGGTTTCCGTTGGGAAAGCAGGTCAAGGCGTGGTTTGGCATCGAGGCATTCTACCTGCCCATGCCTAGTAACCTTAAGTTTGAGGACATTAGGGAGTTTAGAATCCTACCTAGAAACAAAGAATTCTATCTGGAGCTGGTGTACAGGGTTAAGCCTGTACAATCAGACGTGGACTTCAGCAAAGCCTTGGGGATAGACCACGGCGTTGATAATTGGCTAGCTTGCGTTTCTAACGTAGGTACGAGTTTCATCATCGACGGCAAGCACCTAAAGTCTCTCAACCAGTGGTACAACAAGCACGTCTCTACAATCAAAGAAAATAAACCCCAAGGTTTTTGGTGCAACCTGCTATCCCATATCACTGAGAAACGCAATCGTCAGATGCGGGATGCCGTCAACAAAGCGGCGAGGCTAATCATCAACCATTGCTTAGAGCATAAAATCGGCACGGTTGTCTTTGGTTGGAATCGTGGTCAGAAAGATGGATCAGAGATGGGGCGTAGAAACAATCAACAGTTTGTGCCAATTCCTACCGGACAGTTAAAGGAGAGAATCAAACAGCTATGTAAGCAATACGGTTTGCGATTTGTAGAGACGGAAGAAAGCTATACATCCCAAGCCTCTTTTGTAGATGGGGACTCTCTACCTACATTCGGTGAAAAACCCGAAGGGTGGAGGGCTTCTGGCAGAAGAGTTGCACGAGGGCTGTATTGTACAGCCAAAAAATGGTTGGTCAACGCCGATTGTAACGGCGCAGCCAATATTCTAAGAAAAGTAGCGGCAACTCTAGGGCTAGACCTTAGGGGAGTCAGTAGGGGCGGTTTGTGCACGCCTTTGAGGGTCTTTTTGTGGACTCGCCTCAAGAATCCTTGCCCTTTAGGGCAGGGAGCATCAAAGCCTTGTATGACACATGCCTGTTGTTTGGCGGGCTGATGACGACGTTTCACCTTGACGCCCAACAGAATGGGACCCGTGAGTCTGAACTGGCGGCCAAGCGGCTGGCCAAGGTCACGCTTCAGGCG
>Ga0308417_1001685_pt1 | contig 14947 bp, 9 predicted proteins | sample HotsprSampleOS65_FD_203528 | JGI IMG/M metagenome (GOLD analysis project Ga0308417, IMG submission 203528) | Hot spring phototrophic mat microbial communities from Octopus Spring, Yellowstone National Park, Wyoming, United States - 20090730_OS65 ... | reverse complement strand
AGTCCGCGGTGCTCGGGTGCGGCGAGCTCGGGATCGCGGGCGGCCAGTTCCAGAGCGTCTGCGCGGGCCGCGTCCAAGAGCGAGAAGTCATCGAGAATGCTGGCGACGCGCAGCTCCGGCAGACCATGCTGACGCGTACCGAAGAGCTGCCCGGGGCCGCGCTGCCGCAAATCCGCCTCTGCGATCTGGAATCCGTCGGCCGTTTCGGCCATGATGGCTAGACGCTCGGCGGCACGTCCGCTCTGGTCGTGAGCGATCAGTACGCACAGGCTGTCCTTGTGCCCGCGTCCCACACGCCCGCGGAGCTGGTGCAACTGTGACAGGCCATACCGGTCGGCGTGCTCGACGACCATGATCGTCGCGTTGGGCACGTCCACACCGACCTCAACCACGGTCGTGGCCACGACCGCATGCAAGCGGCCCGCCGCGAACGCGCTGACGAGCGCCTCTTTCTCCGCCGCTGGCAGTCCGCCGTGCAGCAAGCCCACGTTCAGTCCCCGCCAGGGACCGTTGACGAGGCGCCGATGCGTTTCGATTACGGACGTCAGGTGGCCGCGGCTCTTTCGCCGGTGCGGTGCGGGCTCCGTGTCCTCGCCGAACGGCGGCGCATCGGGCGCGTTTTCACGGCCGGCCTGTGGACGGTTGCATGCCCGTCCGTGCTGCCGCGTGGAGTCGTCCGCCCCGATCAGCGGGCACACGACATACGCTTGCTCGCCGGCCTCGAGCCGCCGGCGGACGTACGTCATGACCGTTTCCCACTGCGGCAAAGTCACGACCCGGGTGATGATGCGCCCGCGGCCCGGCGGTGACTGCCGGATGATCGAAATGTCAAGGTCCCCAAAGACAGTCATGGCCAGCGTCCGTGGGATCGGTGTTGCGGTCATGACCAGGTAATGCGGCATCGGTCCCTTGGTGCGAAAGCGATGGCGTTGCAGCACGCCGAACTTGTGTTGCTCGTCGACGATGACGAGCGCGAGCTGGTGGAAGGCGACGTCGCGTTGGATCAGGGCCTGCGTGCCGACGACCAGATCGACCTCGCCGCGTTCGATGGCCGCCAGCGTTTCGGCGCGCTGGGCAGCGCTGAGCCCGCCGCGCAGCAGAACGTGCCGGACCCGGCTGCCGGCGAGGTAGCGGTCGATGTTGTGGTAGTGCTGCTGGGCGAGGATTTCGGTGGGGGCCATGATCGCCGCCTGCTGCCCGTTGGCGACCGCCAGCAGACACGCGTACAGGGCCACGACGGTTTTGCCGCTGCCCACGTCGCCCTGAAGCAGCCGCGTCATCGGGTGGCTGCTCGTCATGTCGGCCACGATTTCCCGGATCACCTCTTCCTGCGACGGCGTGAGCGCAAAGGGGAACCGCGCGCGGATGCGCCGGTCGATCTCCGGTGTGCAGTGCAGGTTGGGACCGGCCTGCAAGGCCAGTCGGCGTCGGCGTCGCAGCGCCAACGCCAGCTCCATCAGGAACAGTTCCTCGTACGCCAGCCGACGCCGGGCTTGCTCGCGCTCCGCTTCGCTGGTCGGGCTATGCATCTGGCGGACCGCTTGTTCACGCGGCATAAGGCTGCGCCGGCGTAACAGGCTGGTCGGCAGCACCTCCTCCACCGGCAGCCGCCCTTGGGCCAGGACGGTCTGCACGATGCGGCGGATCAACGACGACTTGACCTCGGCGTTGCTGCGGTAGACGCCGACGAGCTGCGGTCCACGCGGGCGACGAAGCATCAGCGCGTCGGGGGGAAAGACCTGAATCCGAGGCTGCACGATCTGCGGCCGGCCGTCGTACAGCTCGACGCGCCCGCTGGCGACGACCGCCACGCCACGTGTGAGGCTGGGCGGGCGAAAGGGCAGGCGGAACCAGCGCAGGACGCAGATACCCGTGCCGTCGTCGATCTCCGCGCGCAGTGTCGGGAAGCGTCCACCGACCGAAGTAACCTGCCCGCGGATGGTGGCGTGAACGCCTTCCGTCAGATCGGCGATGTCGAGCTCGCCGGCTTCCAGCTCGTACCGGAAGGGAAAGTACTCGAGCAGATCGCCGACGGTGCGGATGCCGAGGGAGGCGAGGGCGGTCGCTCGTTGGGGCCCTACACCTTTCACGTATTGGATCGGGCTGTCAGCGCGCAGTGAAGACATGAGCACGTCGGCCGCAGGCGATCGCGCGCCGCGTCCGCGCCGCTGGGAGGAACCCTCGCCGGCGTTCCGCCCCTACGGAATCACCAGCTTCGTGCCGACCTTGAGCTTCTTGGGGTCCGGCACGACGTTCTTGTTTGCTTTCCAGATGTCGCGCCAGCGGTTCGCGTTGCCGTAATACTGCTTGGCGATCGAACTGAGCGTTTCACCCTTCTTGACGATGTGCGTGCGGGTACCCGTGTCCGCTTTCCCAGAGTAGCGCTGCGCCGGGGCCGGCCGGGCCGCCTCGGGCGCCGGCGCGGGCTCGGGCCGCGGGGTTGCGGTCCGTGGCGTCGTCAAGAGTGGGTCAGAGGCGTAAGGGTCGGTTTCGGTGATCGGCTCGGTCTTGGCAGTGGTTTCCGGCGTCTGTTCGACGTGCGCGGCGGGCGCCGGTTTCTTCTGTTCACAGGCGGCGGTCAAGAGCAGGGCCGCCGTTCCCATCCAAACGAAGCGCCAACGATTCATACCTGTTTCTCCTTGGGCGGTGGGAGTGCTGACATTCTCGCGAATATCACACCCGACATCGCGGCAATTGTAAAGCGGAGGGGCGCGGAACTGGCCGGGCGCTGCGGCGTCGGCCGGCGTGCGCCCGGGGGCGACCGGCGCCCCCGGCTGCACCTCGACGTTTGGCGCGTGTCGGGTATGACGCTGTGCCTTTCGATCGCCGTGACCAGGTGCGCTGCCTTGACGGCGGCGCGCTCGGTCGGCTAAGATGCGGATTCCGTGGGAAGGGCGCCCGCGGCCACGTGGGTTCCGTGGTGGAATCCCTGGATGCCAAGACATGAGAAGCCCCGGGGGTCGCCCGAGGGGCTGTTCGAAAGCGCTCTCGCCCGAGAGCGGAGGTGCTGTTTGCCGTCCCCCCTCGTCCAGGACTTGCTGGATGCGGGGATCCATTTCGGCCACCGTTGCAGCCGGTGGAATCCGAAAATGGCGCCCTACATCTTCAGCAAGCGCAATTCGATCCACATCATCGACATCCGTGAAACGTTGCGTGGGTTGTTGCGGGCCAAGAAATTCATCGCCCGGGCCGTCGCCAGCGGTGGCGAGATCCTCTTTGTCGGAACCAAGCGCCAGGCCCGCGAGATCGTCCAACGCCACGCCGAGCGCTGCCAGATGCATTACGTGGTCGAGCGCTGGCTGGGCGGAACTCTCACGAACTTCCGCACGATCCGGTCGCGTTTGCAGCGGCTGGAAGAGCTGGAAGCGCTGGTGGCGAGCCCTCAGTGGGAAACAGGCTACTCCAAGAAGATGAAGGCCACCCTTACCCGCGAGCTTCAGAAAATCCGCCGTAACCTCGGCGGGATTCGCCGGATGAACCGGTTGCCCGCGGCTGTGGTAGCGGTGGATCAGCGTAAAGAGATCAACGCGATCCGCGAGGCTCGGGCCTTGGGCATCCCTACGATCTGCCTGGTGGATACCGACAGCGACCCGACGCTGGTCGACATTCCGATCCCGGGCAATGACGACGCCATGCGCGGCATCGAGGTCATTATCCGCGAGTTGGCGGACGCGGTCGAAGAGGGGCTGAAGGGCCGGCCGGAACCGGCCGAGACCGGGGAAGCGCGGGACGCCGGGGGCACCGCACCTCCGCGCCGTGCGCGGCGCCGTATCACGGTGGAAAGCAGCGGGCCCGAAGCGCCCGCCGCGGAGGCATCGTCGGCGGAGTCGACTCCTGTGGAGTCGATAGCGACGCCGGGTGCGGCGGGAGAAGCTCCGGCGCAAGCGGGCTAAGCCTCCATTGGGAACGCCGTGGCTTGGGGCGGCGCACCGGCCGCTGGAACGAAACGAGTCTGGAAGGTTGAACGCTGAGCGGGCGATGATTGCCCGGTTGAGGAGCTGTGCGATGGAAATCTCTGCGGCCATGGTCCGAGACCTGCGTGCCAAGACCGGCCTGCCGATGATGGAGTGCAAGAAGGCGCTGGAGGAAGCCAACGGAGACGAGAAGCTGGCGATTGAACTGCTGCGCAAGAAGGGCATGGCGCAGCTCGCCAAGCGCGCCGGGCGCGAGACCGCGGAAGGTCGCATCGCGTGCTGCGTCGATTCCGCGGCCGGTCGGGCGGCCCTGGTTGAATTGCTGTGCGAGACCGAGCCCGTCGCCGGAACGCAAGATTTCATTCAGTTGGCCGAGTCGGCGGCGCACGTAGCCGTGGGGCTTTCGAATCCGACGGCGGAGACGATTCTGGCGCAGCCGGCCCCGGGCCGGTCCGGGCAGACGGTGAATGATGTCCTGCATGAGGCCGTGAACCGGATCCGCGAGAACATCCGCATCGGCCGCGTGGGCGTCGTGACAGGCCACTTCGGTCACTATCTGCATCACGATCGCAAGAAGGGGGTGTTGGTGGAGTTCAGCGCGGCGTGTCCGGACGCCCTGAAGCTGGACGTTTGCATGCACGTAGCCGCCATGCGACCGGCGTACACACGCCGCGAAGAGGTTGATCCGGCGCTGGTCGAGTCGGAACGCCGTATCGCGGCCGAACAGGTGGTTGGCAAGCCGGCGAACATCGTCGACAAGATCGTGACGGGGAAGCTGAATCGCTGGTTCTCGGAGACGGTGTTGCTGGAGCAGCCATTCGTGAAAGATGACAAGAAGTCGGTGGCCCAGGTTCTTCAGGAAGCTGTTCCGGGCCTCACGGTTACCCGCTTTCTCCGCTTCGAAATTGGGGAGGCTTCGTGAGCGGCATGCGGTGCTGATCCGGCCCCGGGACAGCCTCTGGAGCAGGGCATTGACAGGTTTCGGGCCGCTTCGCGCAGCAGTTGCGCGAGGCGGCCCGGTGCGTTCATTGGGATTGTGCTGTTGGGCCGGGGGTTGCCGATAACGACAACGGCGGTCCGGAATTCGGTCGGCCAGTGGCCAGGGAAGGCCGAATCCTTGACGCGCGAGGGTACGCGGCCGGGCGCAGGCTTCGGCCCGGTTCACCGTGCACGGCACGGAGGCCGCCGCGGTGACGCCGGCCCTCGCCGGCAAGGTGGTGGCGCGTGCTGATTCCGGTCAGGTATGTAGGACTCGCCGCCGCCCATTGTGGTGGCGGCCTACCGTCAGTAGTAACTAATGTTTCCGCGGACACCCGGCCGGGCATATGCTCGCTGCCGGGTTTTTTTTGACGCTGCTGGCGGTAAACGGTTTTCGTATGGACACGAGCGCGGTTTCGGTGTAGGTAGTATCCGGTTTGTGCCCGAAGGTTCGGCGGCAGTTGGAAGCCCGGCGCTGGTACGGGGGTGGCAGACCGCTACGGGGCGGGCGGCCGTCTGTCGGTCGTCGCTCTGCACGCCAGCTTCGAACCCTTACCGCAACGTGGACCGTTGGTCGGACGCGGCCCGCTTAAAGCAGGTCCCTCCGAATGGGGTCCCCGGGCGGTGAGTAACCGATTTCAGTCATGCAGTCGCCCGAGATCATCACCGATCAGCAGAGGCTGGAGGCGTGCTGCAAAACATGGCGGGCAGCGGGAGCCTTCGCCTTCGACACCGAGTTCATCCGCGACGACACTTACAACGCGACACTGTGTCTGGTGCAGGTCACGGTGGACGGTGCGACGGCGCTCATTGATCCGACCTGCGAACTGGACCTGGCCCCGTTTTGGGATCTGGTTACTGACAAGTCCGTGGTGGTCATTGTCCATGCCGGCAAGGAGGATTTCGAGGTCTGTCTGCGTGCGACCGGCAAGGTTCCGCGGAACGTATTTGACGTGCAGATCGCGGCCGGGTTTGTCGGACTGGGGTATCCGCTCAGCCTCCTCCGTCTGGTCGAGCGGGTGACGCACCGTCGGATCATCAAAGGGCAGACGCTCACGGACTGGTTGCACCGCCCGCTGACGCCTGAGCAGGTTCGTTACGCCACCGAGGATGTCATCTATCTGCCCGACGTGTACCGGACCTTGCGGGCGGAGCTGGAGCGGATGGGGCGGTTGGCGTGGGCCGAGGAGGAATTCCGGCGGTTTGAAGACCCGGATTTCTACCGCGCGCCGGCCGCCGAGCGTGTCCGCCGGCTGAAGGGCAGTAGCAAGCTGGACGGTCTGGGGTTGCTGGTGCTGGAACGTCTGGTGGAATGGCGGGAGCGGTGGGCACAGTCGCGCAACCGTCCGACCCGGGCGCTCATCCGTGACGATATCCTGGTGGAGATCGCACGCCGCCGACCGCAGCAGGCGCGCGAGCTCGAAGTACTCCGGGGCTTTCCGCAGGCCAAGAACCGGAAGGTCGTGCACGAGCTGGTCGGGATCATCAAAGCCGCCTGTCAGACCCCTAAGAGCGAGTGGCCGACGCCGCGCGAGCATCGGGATGATCCTCCGATGACGCGGGCATTGCTTGATCTGCTGTCGGCGGTGATTCAGGCGATCTGCCACGAAGAGAAGCTGAATTGGCCGCTGCTGGGCAGCCCGCAACGTCTCCGCGAACTGCTGGACTATCACGCGGGCCGCTCGGGGGAGATTCCGCCGCTGCTGCGCGGCTGGCGGGAGCAGTTCATTGGCCGCCGGCTGCTGGATCTGCTCGAAGGGCGGTGCCGGCTGCACGTTTCCGGCTGGCCGGACAATCCGCGTCTGCACCTGAATGAGCACCCGCCGGCCCGCAAAGGGAGCTAGTCGCAGGAGGCCGGCGCGGGGGTGCCGTGATTGCATCATCGGCGTGCAGCCCTATGCTGCGGTGCCGTGAGCGTCTTAGAGGCAGCGCGTCCGACGGCCGTGCCTGCCGTCGCTTTCTTGCCGTGGCTGGTGGCGTACGCCGTCTTGCCGGCATGGCGCGGCAGCCGGTTCTTCCTTCTCGCCAGCGTCGTGACCCTGGCGGTGGTGGAAGGTCCCTGGATTGCGCTGGGCCTCGTTGCTGCGGTGGTGCTGGGCTACGCGCTGGTGGAGGGTGTTTTCCGGCTACCGGCCGGTTGGCGCCGGTGGGCATTCGCGGTCGTGCTCTTGGCCATGCACGCCGCGTACTGGGCATCGTTCCACCTGCCCGTGCCTGAGGTGTTTCGGCAAGCGCCGCTGCGCGACGCGGATCAAGCACCGGCGTTCGTGCTTTTCAGCGGCATTGGCGCGACGTTCTTCCGAATGGTGAGCTACGCGTGGGACCGTTGGCGCGGCGTGTGCGGCCAGACCGGGCTGCGGGAGTATCTGACGTACATGCTGTTTTTCCCGCAGTTCCGGCATGGGCCGCTTGAGCGTTGCAGCGACTTTGCTGCTCAGGTGCGAAGTGCGCCCGGCGCGTGGAGTCTACGGGACGCAGCGGTCGGTCTGGGACGCGTGGCTGCGGCCTTGGTCACTTTGGGGCTCCTCGGTGTGGTCGGGTCGGCCGGCGGGCAGTACGTGCCGGAGGTGTTTGGTCGGCCTGGCCTGGCCGCGTTGTCGCAGCCCGAGCGGCTGTCGGTGGGCGAACTGTTGTTGCTCATGCACGCGCCCCTCGTGCTTCTGTACCTGCTGGAGAGCAGCTATGCCCGCCTGCAACTTGGCGTGTCACGGGCCTTCGGCGTCCGCGGGACGGAAAATTTCCGCTACCCGCTTCTGGCACGCAGCCCACGCGAGGTCTGGCACCGGTGGAACATTACCGTTTCGACCTGGCTGCGCGACTATGTGTACATCCCGCTCGGCGGCAATCGCCGCCACAAGTATCTGAACATCGTGCTGGTCTTCGTGTATTGCGGCCTGTTGCATGCTTTGCAGTGGCGCTGCGTCGCGTGGGGATTGTGGACGGGGGGCACGCTGGCACTGTTCGTCTGGTTGACGGACCGGTGGCACGCCTACATGACGCGGACCCGATCCGCGCGCCCTGGAGCCGTTGCCCGCGTCCGGGCCTGGGGCGCCTGCGAAGACGGCGCTTGCCCGCACGGAGTTCGTCGCATCGCGCTGGCTGCACTTCGGCTGTTGGGCGGCGTGGTGGCGCGCGTCCTGACGTTCCACTGGTTGTCTATTGGCGTGACCATCATCCTTGACCCGCAGTACTGCGGGGCCAAGGTTCTGGCCCGCTACCTACAGTGGCTCTCAGGCGGCTGGATCACATTGCCGCTCGGCTAAGGGATGCAGCCTTCTAACTGGCTCATGTCGCGACGGCCACGGCGGCACCCGTCGCGGCCTCCGTCGGAGCGTTCGGCGCGTTGGGGGGCATCCGATGGCACAGATAGCGCCCGAACGCCCGCATTGCCTCATCGCACGAGCGGAATACGGGCAGACCCGCCGCGCGTAGCGTCGCCACCAGCGGCTCATACCGGCTACCGGAATCCACGTTGAGAACGACCGGCTTGTCCGTGGTCGCCAGCAGTTTCGGCAGGCGCTGGGCCAGGGAGTCCGGGTTTCCGATCTGGTCAGGGGTGGTCAGCATTCCCGGTGCCAGCGGCACGAAGGAGGCCAGCACGGCGTCGATGTCCGGGCTGTCCAGCAGCACGCGCAAGCAGTCCTCGTACGCCTGGTCGGCGGCCATGGGAGTGACATCCAGCGGGTTGCGCGCGTTGACTAGCTTCTCCAGCTTGTAGCGGGCCAGCACAGCCACCAGGCGCTCACGTGTGGCGTCGCTCAGCGCGGGCAGCTCGACATGGTATCCTGGGCCGATCGTGGCATCGGCCATCCCGACCGTCTCGAAGCCGGCGTTGCTCAGCGCACCGATACGCAGGCCGGCGACCCGCTTCCCGTGAAGGGCCGTCGCCAGGCTCACCATCTGCTCGAATTCCTTGAAGGACTCGACCACCAGCGCGCCCGCGTTCGCCACCGCTGCCAGACACACGTCGTAGTCGCCCGCGACCGAAGCAGTATGCCCGGCCGCTGCGGACCGGCCCGACGGGGTGCGCCCGGCTTTGTAGAACACGACCACCTTGCCGGCCGCCACCGCTCGCCGCACGGCCCGCACGAAGTCCAGTCCGTCGTAGTTGGTGAACCCCTCTACGTACGCTCCGATCACGTCGATGTCGTCGCGCTCGACGAGCGCCTGGAGCAGGTCGGCGATGGTCAGGTCGATCTGGTTGCCCAGCGACACCGTCAGCGCCGGGTCGAGCGTTTCGAGGTTGCTCAGCCGACTGACGATGAACGCGCCGCTCTGCGACAGCAGGGCGACCCGTCGGGGCGGGGCCGACCACCGCGGATCGAGTTTGTCGCGCGGAACGAAGAAGGTGTCGAACCGTCCGGAGCGCGATTGCAGCCCCATGCAGTTCGGCCCGAGGAACACCGGGCCACCGTCCGGGCGCGCGCGGCCCGCGGCAATCACTTGGCGGATTTCGCGCTCGATTTCTTCGGTTCCCTCGGTTTCCCCGAGCCCGCCGGGGATCATCACCGCCGCATTGACCTTGCCCGAATCGATCACGTCCCGCGTGATCTGTGGCATGGCGTTGGCCGGGGCGGCGATGACCAGCATGTCGACCGTTTCCGGCAAGGCAGCGATGGAGGGCACACAGCGCGCGCCGTCGATCGTCGATTCGTTTTCCTTGATGACGTACAGGTGCGCGGGCGGAAAGCCGCACTGCTGAATGTTGTTCAGGATGATGCGGCCGAAGTTGCGGGTGGTGCTGGAGACGCCGAGCACGGCGATGGCGCGGGGTTCGAGCAGATGCCGCACTTTGTCGAGCGGACGGGCCGGCGGACGCTTGGCCGCGGTTCCGAGTCGGCCGCGACCGTCCAGTGGAACCATGCGTTGTTGCCGGAAGGCAAAGGGGTTGACTTCGAGCTCGGCTACATCCGGGCCCTCGGCCCCGCGGTCGATGCAGAAGTGGCGGGCGATCGAAATGAACGCCCGGAAGCAGCGCAGCAGCTCCCCGTCGGACACGATGCGCCGATGGCCGCGCGCCCGGCCGGCCAGAAAGTCGTACGCGGCCGTCTTCTTGAACAGCTCCAGGAATTCCTCGGCGGACGTGTCGGTGGCGCAGGCCTTGGCGACGGCCAGTCCGGGCCGCATCCGCGCAGCGAGGTACTCGGTGTCGATGCCGCCCAGCCCGGCCGCAATGACCGGTCCAAACTCGCGCGTCGCGCGGACGCCGACAAACAGCTCGTTGCCGAGCCCCGGCTGAACGCGCTCGACGCACTCCACCACAAGTACGCCGGTCACGCGCGCCTCGCGGTCGTGTCGGGCCACCAGCCGTTCCAGTTCGCGGCGGACCGTGTCGTAGTCTTTCGGGACGAAGACGATCCCGTTGGCGTCCGTCTTGTGAATGACATCCTGGGATACGATCTTCAAAACGACGCGTTCGCCCGGGAACGCGGCCAGCTCTTCCGCGGGGATCATCCCACCTTTGGGCACGAACACGTACTTCGGCGGGGAGATGGCGCCGACCAGCTCGACGAGCATGTAGACTTCGTGTTCGTACAGCGGTCGGCGATTCTCCTCGTAGGCCCGCAACAGCGTGCGCTCGAAGGCCGTCGCCTCCGCGCCCGTCAGCCGGTTGTCTACCAGGTCGAGGTCGTCGAAGGCGGGCGGCTTCGGCGGCTCCGATCCGGCCAGCCCCTCGGCCGAAAGTCCGTCGATCCAGGCCCGCACGGCCCGGGACGTTCCGCCACGCTGCATGCCTTCGCGGTACGCCTCCGCCGCATTCCGTCCCAGCCGGAACGCCTTGCGGTTGATGTTTACGATCTTCTCGCCTTTGGCGGCGAACATCTCGGCTACGGCCTCTTCCAGCTCGCGCGGGTCGAGTTCCAGAAACAGGGAGCCGGCGCCGAGGGCCACGATGTTGGCGGCGAGCACGGAACCGGCCGCCTTGGCCAGGCCGTCCGCGTCCACCAGGACGTGCCGTGGGAAATCCGCGATGCGGTCCAACACCTGTTCGATGGCCGGGTAGTTTTCGATGTTCACGAACGCGTTCGTGCTCGCAACCATCACCCCGTTTTCATGCAGGTACTGCACGTACCGCAGGGCCTCCAGCGGCTCGACGGCCAGCACCATGTCCGCCTGCCCCAGCGGGATCAGGTCGCTGAACAGCTCGTGGTCGGCGATCCGCAGGTGCGATTGGACCGCGCCGCCACGCTGGGACATGCCGTGTACCTCGGCCTGCTTGATGAACAGGTTGTGGCGGACGGCCGCGATGGAGATGGCGCGGGCGATACTGAGAATGCCCTGTCCGCCGACACCGGCGAGAATGAGATTCTGTTCCACAGACAACCCTTTCTGCTTGGTGCCTGCCAGGTCAGGTCGCGCTGGCCGTCGGCGTGGCCGCAGCCGCTTTGGCCTTGCGACGAACGTGAATGCACTCCCGCTGCGCGACGATTACATCCAGCCCACGGTGCCGGATGGCGTTGGCGATCAGGCTGACGTTATCTGCGTGCTTCTTGGGCAGTGGCTCCATGACGTGCAGATACTCGTCCCGCACCCCGAGGCCCTTGAGCAGGTCCAGCAACTGCTGGCCCGCAGCCATCGTCTCCTGTCCGCCGGTCATGGCCACCGTGGAGTTATCCAGGATGAACACGGTCATGTCCGCGTCATGGCGGGCGGCGCCGATGAGCGGCGTCATGCCGGAATGGGTGAAAGTGGAATCGCCGATCGTGCAGAGCACGGGGTACGCGCCTGCGCGGGCCGCGCCGTGTGCCATGGCGATCGACGCCCCCATGTCCACACACGAGTGCACCGCCTTGTAGGGCGGCAGTACGCCGAGCGTGTAACAGCCGATGTCGCTGAACAGGATCGCTTCCGGGTACGCCGCGGTCGCGTCGATAATCGCCTTGAAGGTGTCCCCGTGCGGACAGCCGCGGCACAGCGCCGGCGGACGACCGGTCAGGTCCGGCAGCGGCGCGATCGGTGCCGACATCGGTTGCCCCAGGGCGGCGGCCACGGCTTCGGGCGTGAGTTCGCCGTCGAGCGGGAGCTTGCCATCCAGCTTGCCGTGAACCACCTTGCCGCGCAAGCCGAGCACGCCGTTCAGGCGGCTCTCGATGAACGGGTAGCCTTCTTCGACGACCGTGATTTCATCGCAATGCTCGACCAAGGCGCGGAGCTTGTCGGTCGGCAGCGGGTAAGTCACGACCTTCAGGATGGAGAAGTCCTCGCGCCCGGCGAGCGCTTCGCGCACGTAGTTGTACGCCAGTCCGGATGCGATGACGCCCCGTCGTCCCACCAGGCTGAGCCGATTGTGGGGCGAGGTGTTCGACCACTCCCGCAAGGCCCCCTGCATGCCCAGCAATCGCCGAAAGCGCCGTCGCGCGTTGGCCGGCACCAAGGTCCAGTTGTTCGGGTCGGGCAGCGGCAGGCGGCCGTTGCCGGGCGAGTCCGGTGCGGGCGGAGAAACACGGACGTTAGAGCGGCTGTGAGACAGCCGGGTGACGAGGCGGATCATGACGGGCAGGCCGAATTTCTCCGACAACTCGAAGGCCTCACGTGTCAGGTCGTACGCCTCCTGCTGGTTACCGGGCTCCAGAACCGGGATCTGAGCGAACTCGCCGTAGAAGCGGCTGTCCTGCTCGTTCTGCGAAGAGTGCATGCCGGGATCGTCGGCCACAGCCAGCACGACGGCGCCGTTGACCCCCGTCAGTGCGGAATTTATGAACGGGTCGGCGGCCACGTTCAGTCCGACGTGCTTCATGGAAACCAGTGCACGCCGGCCGGCGTAGGACATGCCGAGCGCTTCCTCATACGCGACCTTCTCATTGGCGGACCAGCGGGCCCAGATGCGTCCGTCTTCAGCGCTGTGTTCCTGAACGAATTCCAGGATCTCGGTGGCGGGGGTGCCGGGATACGAGAAAGCCCCGCGGATCCCAGCGTGAATCGCCGCCAGTGCCACGGCCTCATCCCCGAGCAGCAACTCTGTTCTCATGCTGTCCTGCTCCTGTGCACGATGTCGTGCGCCGCGTGTTGGTTGGGCGTCCGCGGCGGCGCGCCCGCCTGCGTCGCCGGCGGGCTACCAGCATAGCGGATGAGCTGGCCCAATGGAACGTCTTTGCGTGCCGACGGTTGAGCTTGACACTCCCCCGTGAGTGTCGGAATCCCGTCTTGTTTGCGCAATGAAATGCGATTGTTATGATACAATGTGCTCGGGCAGGAGAGGGCCACCAGGTTGGCCAGACAAAGTGGTGCCAGCGCAAACGCCCGCCGGGCCGGGGGCGGTGGGGTGCGCGCCGGCCGGCCCACCATCTCCGACGAGTCGCTGACCCGCTGTTACCGCCACGTTTTCGAACACAACCTCATCGGGATGTATTGGACGACGCTGGACGGCCGCATCCTGGACTGCAATCGGTCCATGGCGCGCATGTTGGGCTATCGTTCGCGGGCCGAGCTGCTGCGCTGCAATGCGGTGGAGCTTTATCTGTCGCCGGGGGACCGGGCGGCGTTCCTCAAACGTTTGAAGGCGACCGGCAGCCTCATGAACTCGGAGCTCTGTCTGCGTCGGCGGGACGGTCGCCCCGTCTACATTCTGGAAAACGTCAGTCTCGTGCGCGACAAACGCGGCGGGCCCCCGACCATCCACGGCACGATGGTCGACATCACGGAGCGCAAGGAGGCCGAGGAGGCGCTGCGTCAGAGCGAGCAACGCTATCGTCGGCTGGCCGCGGCATTGCGTCGGCTGGCGCGGCACGTACAGGATGTCCGTGAGCGGGAGCGGGCGCGGATCGCGCGCGAACTGCACGACGAGCTGGGCCAGGCCCTCACCGTGCTCAATATGGATCTTCATTGGCTCAGTGGGCGTTCGCCGGCTGAGTTTGACAACATACAGTCCCGCATCAAGGCGATGTCCGAGCTGGTGAATCGCACGCTTCAGACGCTGCGACGGATCTGCACCGATCTGCGGCCAACGTTGTTGGACGACCTGGGATTGGTGGCCGCTATCGAGTGGCAAACGCGGGAATTCGAGACGCGAACCGGAATTCGTTGCACCACGCGCCTGCCGCGCAAGCCGCTGGAGCTGGGGCGTGATGCCGCGACCGTTGTGTTTCGCATCCTTCAGGAGAGCCTTACGAATGTGGCCCGTCATGCCCAGGCGCGGCGCGTCTGGGTGTCGCTGCGCGTTCGCGACGGCATTCTCGTCCTGACGGTGCGGGACGACGGGGTCGGCATCACGCCCGAACAGTGCTCCGCGCCACGTTCGCTCGGGCTGCTCGGCATGCGCGAACGCGCCATGCAGTGGAAGGGGCGGGTGGAGATCAACGGGATAGCTGGAAAGGGCACGACCGTTACCCTGCGGCTGCCCGTCCGGTTTCCGGAGGAGGCCGCCACATGATCCGCGTTGTCATCGTTGATGATCACGCCGTTGTCCGGGAGGGGCTGAAGCGCATTATCGAGTCGGCGGGGGACATGACGCTGGTGGGCGAGGCGGCCAGCGGTGAAGAACTCCTGCGCGAGCTGAACGGATGGCCGTGCGACGTCGTCGTGGTTGACCTTTCCATGCCCGGCATGCCCGGCCTGGACGTCGTGCGTGAGATCCGTCAACGTGCTCCGAAGCTGCCGGTCCTGGTGTTGAGCATGTATCCCGAGGACCAGTATGCCGTTCGAGCGCTCACGGATGGTGCCGTCGGGTACATCCATAAAGGTGATCCACCGGCGGAGCTGGTGAAAGCGATCCGCACTGCCGCTCAAGGTCGTCGCTACATAACAGAGGCTGTTGCAGAGTGCCTGGCGTCGCACGTGGACACGACGGCGGAGCGACTTCCGCACGAGCGCCTGTCCAACCGCGAGTTTCAGGTATTCAAGCTCATCGCCGCGGGGAAAAGAGTCAGCGAAATCGCCCGCGACCTTTCCCTGAGCATCAAGACGGTCAGCACGTTCCGCCATCGCATCCTGGAAAAGCTTGGCATGAGCCACAATATCGATATCGTGCGCTATGCGATCAAACACGGCCTTGTCGAGTAGTACTGGGTGCGTGCGGCGGGTGCGGCGAAGATCCAACCTTTGAAGCCCGCGCTACT
>Ga0308417_1001684_pt1 | contig 14958 bp, 10 predicted proteins | sample HotsprSampleOS65_FD_203528 | JGI IMG/M metagenome (GOLD analysis project Ga0308417, IMG submission 203528) | Hot spring phototrophic mat microbial communities from Octopus Spring, Yellowstone National Park, Wyoming, United States - 20090730_OS65 ... | reverse complement strand
TGCTCGAGCCGCGTCTTGAGCGCCCCCTCAAGCGCCACCATGCGGTCGGTCGCGGCGAGCATCGCCTTCTCGCCCTCCTCGCGCAGGAGCGCCCGTGTCGCCTCGGGCAGAGAGCGGAACCGCGCCTCTGAGAAGATCCAGGTCATCGCCCCGATGACGTGCGCGGTCTCTATGACGTAGCGCTGGACCTCGTTGAACTTCAGGCTCTCGATCACCTCAAGCGGGTTCTCCTGCCCGTCCACCACGCCCTGCTGCAGGCTGGTGAAAAGCTCGGCCACCCCCATCGGCACGGGCGAGGCGCCGAGCAGCTCCCAGGTCAGCCGATACATCCTGAGCGGCGGCACGCGCAGCTTCAGGCCGCGCAGGTCCTCGACCTTCTCGACCCGGCGGTTGGAGGTCAGGTGGCGCGCGCCGCGATAGCCCGCGCCGATGATGCGGAACCGCGTCTTCGCCGCGATCTCGTCGAACAGCGCCGCGCCGGCGGGGCCATAGTAGACGCTGCGGAAATGCGCCAGATCCCGCACCAGGTAGGGATAGGCCTCGATGCCGGCGATGGTGTTGTAGCGGTCCAGCGTGCCGATCGACTGCAGCACGATGTCGTTGGTGCCGATCAGGAGCGCCTCGATCGAGGCGGGCCAATCGCCGGTCGCGCCGGAATGGGCGATGTCGATCCGGATGCGGCCGCCGGAACGCTCCGCCACTGCGGCGGCATAGGCGGAGGCCGTCTCGAACCAGATGTTCCCGGGCGTGTAGATGTGCGCCATTTTCAGGACGAGCGGCGCCTGGGCGTGGATGACGGCGGGTGCGGCAACAGCACCGCCGGCGCTGATGAGCAGGCTGCGGCGCGTCAAGCGCATCATCGTTTCCTCCCTCAATCCTCGCCGTTGCCGGCGCCTGCGAAGCAGAGGCGGAGCAGCGGCGCAGGGGAAGCGCAGCGCCCCGGGCGGGGGGCCCTCGGGAGCACGGGACAAGCAGGTGCCGCTTCGGCTATGATCTAAGAATAGCCCGCAACCCATTGACGAGCGGCGCAGAGCGGACGAACCGTGCAGAGCATGCCGAACACGCCAGGATCGAGAAGCGCTGCCCTGCGGCGCACCCTGCCGCCCGGCTTCGCCGCCTTCCTGCGCCGGCGCGCGGCAGAACTCGCAGGCCTCGTCTCCTGCGTGCTCGGCCTCACCTTACTCGTTGCTCTCGCAACCCACCACCCGGCTGATCCGAGCCTGAACACGGCCGCGGTCGGGCCTGCGCGCAACCTCGCCGGGCCGGCAGGGGCGGTGATCTCGGATGCGCTGCTTCAGGGGGTTGGTCTTGCGTCGCTGCTTGCCGGGCTTGCGCCGCTCGTCTGGGCCTGGCGGCTGGTCAGCCATCGGCCGCTCGGCTCGCCTCTCGCGCGGCTTGCCCTGCTCGCGCTCGCGCTGCCCGCCGCTGCCGCTGCGCTCTCGCTTCTCGACCTCAGCCACCCGGCCCTGCCGGCAGGGGCGGGAGGCGTCGTGGGCGCGTTCGCGATGGGCTCGGCTCAATGGCTTGCCGGGCAGTGGCTCGGGCCGCTCGGTGTCGCCTCCGCGACATTCTTCCTCGCCGGCCTCGGCGTGCTTTTGCCGCTCGCCTCCTTCGGCCTCACGGCCGGGGAGTGGCGCGGGGCTGGCCGCGCTGTCGCGGTCGGCGGCGGTGCTGTCGCCTTCGGCGCTGGGCGGGGGGCTGGCCGTGCTTTCGCAGGGCTTTGGCAGCGCCTCGACCTTGCTGGCCGGATCGCGGCCTGGCGGGCGCGGCGTCGCGCAGAGGCCGCCGCGGCGCAGCCTGCGTACAGACGCGAGCCCTCGGTCGAGCCAGCCACAGCGCCCGGGAGCATGTCGGCTTCGGCAGAGGCGCCGCGGCACCCCTTCGCGCCCGCGCCCCCGCCGCCGCCCGCGCCCGAGCCCCGCGCCCGCGTCGCCCCCGCGCCCGAGCCGAAGCGCTCCGCCGCAGCCGGCCAGGCGGCCCTGCCGCTCGGCACCTGGGTGCCGCCGCCGCTCGCCCTGCTCGCCGCACCGCCTGCGAACCGCCCGGGCCGCCCTTCGGAGGAGAGCCTCGAGGCGAATGCCCGGATGCTCGAGGGCGTGCTTGCCGATTTCGGCGTCCAGGGGCGAATCACCGCGATCCGCCCAGGCCCAGTCGTCACCCTCTACGAGCTCGAGCCGGCGCCTGGGACCAAGTCTGCCAGGGTCATCGGGCTTGCCGACGACATCGCCCGCTCGATGAGCGTGCTCTCTGTGCGCGTCGCCGTGGTGCCGGGGCGGAACGCCATCGGCATAGAGATGCCGAACTCACGCCGCGAGACGGTGTGGCTCTCCGAGATCCTCTCCTCCGAGGCCTGGGCGAAGGCGCGCGGGCGGCTCAACCTCGCGCTCGGCAAGGATATCAGCGGCGCGCCTGAGATCGTCGACCTCGCAGCGATGCCGCACCTCCTGATCGCGGGCACCACTGGCTCGGGCAAGTCGGTCGCCATCAACACGATGATCCTGTCGCTCGTGATGCGGCTCTCCCCTGAGGAGTGCCGGCTGATCATGATCGACCCGAAGATGCTCGAGCTCTCGGTCTATGACCGGATCCCCCACCTGCTCGCCCCCGTGGTGACGGACCCGGCCAAGGCGGTCGGCGCGCTCAAATGGGCTGTGCGCGAGATGGAGCGGCGCTACCGGCTGATGAGCCAGCTCGGCGTGCGCAACATCGGCGGCTACAACGCCCGCATCGCCGAGGCGCGGGCGAAGGGAGAGACGATCCGCCGGCGCGTGCAGACCGGCTACGACCCGGAGACGGGAAAGCCCACCTGGGAGGACCAGCCGCTCGCGCTCGACCCGCTCCCGTTCATCGTCATCGTCGTCGACGAGATGGCCGACCTGATGCTGGTCGCGGGCAAGGAGATCGAGGCGACGGTGCAGCGCCTCGCGCAGATGGCGCGCGCCGCCGGCATCCACCTCGTGATGGCAACGCAGCGCCCCTCGGTCGACGTCATCACCGGCGTGATCAAGGCGAACTTTCCTACGCGAATCTCGTTCCGGGTGGTGAGCAAGGTGGACAGCCGCACCATCCTCAACGAGCAGGGCGCGGAGCAGCTGCTCGGCCAGGGCGACATGCTGCGCATGGGCGATGGCGGGCGTATCGTGCGCGTGCACGGGCCTTTCGTATCCGACAGCGAGGTAGAGCGCGTGGTCGCCTATCTCCGCAGCCTTGGCGAGCCGGACTATGTCGACGAGGTCACGGAGGCGGAGTCTGCCCTCGCCGAGGCGGCAGAGGGCGCGGCAGCGCCCGGCGCGGACGCGACGGCAGGCGAGGGAGCGGACGAGAACTCCCTATACGACCAGGCGGTCGCGCTGGTGGCCCGCGAGGGCAAGGCCTCGACCTCCTTCATCCAGCGCCACCTGCAGATCGGCTACAACCGCGCCGCCCGCCTGATTGAACGCATGGAGAAGGAGGGCGTCGTCGGGCCCCCGAACCATGTCGGTAAGCGGGAGATCCTCGTGCGCAGGACGAACGAGGACTGACGGAGGCGCCTCCCCACGCCTTGCATCGCCTCGACAGCACCGCGGGCGCGGGCCATGCTCGCAAGCGCGAAGCCGCGAGCGGTGAGGCGGGATGAGGAAGGATCAGGCGGATGCCGCCGCGGGCGGCGTGCTCTACGTCCAGAAGGGCCCCGCCACGCTCACGGAGATGTCCGGCCAGGAGGTCGAGGCGGCTGTCGCGCGCACGCGGCTGATCCTTTTGCCCGTCGGCGCAACGGAAGCGCACGGGCCGCACCTGCCGCTCGGCACCGACACGATGGAGGCGCGCGAGATCTGCCGCCGCGTCGCGCTGCGCATGGAGCAAGAGGGGCGGCCGGTGGTGATCGGCCCCGTCATCCCGTTCGGCACATCGAGCTTCCATCTCGGCTTTCCGGGGACCGTCTCGATCTCGTCGCGGACGCTCGTTTCGCTGCTCACAGAGATCGCCGCCTCTCTGCATCTGTCTGGCTTCCGCGACTTCGTTCTCATCCACGGCCACGACGGAAACCTGCCCTCGATGATGGTCGCGGCGCAGGAGATCGTCGATTCGCTGCCCGAGGCGCGCGCGGTGGTGCTGAACTGGCTCGCGCCGCTTTCGCGCGTCTACCACACGATCCAGCGCTCGACGAAGGGCGAGGGCCACGGCGGCGAGGGCGAGACCTCGCGCCTGCTCGTGACGCACCCGGAACTTGTGCATCCCGAGCGCGGACAGGCGCATCACCTGCCGGCTGAAGTGATGCGGAGGATCCAGGGCCCCGACCATGTCAAGACCGGCGGCGGGATCTTCTACGCAACGCGCCGCTATCGCGACCACACGCCCTGGGGCCATATCGGCGACCCGGGGCCTGCGCTGCCCGAGACCGGCGAGCGCGGCTATGCCGTGATCGTCGACTGGATCGCCTCCGTGCTCGCGCGCGACTTCTTCTCTGGCTGACCGCCGCTACGCCGCGAAGGAGAGCCGCGCTGGCCGGACCCTTCTATCTCGCAGCGAGAGCGCACGCTGAAGCCTTCGCCTCCCTGCGCGCAGCGGCTCCGCTGCAGAGACGTGCCCTGCCCCTGCCCGGCCGGCTCACGCGCAGCAGGCCACGTTCGGAGGGCAGGAGATCACGCCCACGCCGCCCCACGCGGCCAGGCGCATAGAGGCCCTCGCCAAGGCCGCTCTTGCAGCGCTTGAGGGTGTCGCGAAGGCGACCCCCGTAGTGGCGATCGGGGCCGTTTGGCGGCAATGAACGCTGTGCCCCGGTGCCGTTTCCACGCAAACTTGCCGCGCCGGGCGGCCGTCGTCATCGGCCTCGCCGCAGCGGGGCTCGGGGAAGAGATCGATCCGGTGGCGTATCTTGGCGGCCTGCCTCACCCGATCGCGGTCGGCAGCCAAAGCGCGATCCCTGGGAAGGCGATGATCAGCCCGATCATCGCAAGCAAGGTCAGCACGAAGGGGAGCGAGCCGAGGATCACGTCGTCGAGGCTGCCCCCGCCGCGCAGGCCGTGCACCACGAACAGGTTGATCCCGACTGGCGGGGTGATCATCGCCGTCTCGACGAGAAGGATCACGAGGATGCCGAACCACACCGGGTCGTAGCCGAGCGAGACCACGACGGGGGTGAAGATCGGCACGGTCGCGACCATCATGGAGAGGGTCTCCATGAAGCAGCCGAGCAGGATGTAGAAGCCGACGATGACGAGGATGGTCTCGGTCGGCCCGAGGCCGAGCTCGTTGAGGAAGGCGCCGACGCGGCGCGTGAGCCCGACATTCCCCATCACGAAGTTGAGGAAATAGGCGCCGACGAGGATCAGCATGGTCATCCCCGTCGTCCGCATCGTGCCTTCCACCACCTCGCGCAGCACGGCAACGCTAAGCGTGCGGTTGATGAGAGCGAGGCCGAGCGCGCCGAGCACGCCGAGCGCCGCTGCCTCGGTCGGCGTCGCCCAGCCGGCATAGATCGAGCCGACGACGAGCACGAAGATCGAGAGCGGCGGCAGGAGCTCGGGAAGGCTTGCGAAGCGTTCCCGCCACCGAACGCTGAGCCTCCTCCCCGACCAGGCGGGACGGAGGGCGCAGGCGAGGAGCACGGTTGCGCTGAACAGGCACGCGAGCAAGAGGCCCGGGATGAAGCCCGCGAGATAGAGTTTCGGGATCGAGGTGTTGGTCAGCGCGCCGAAGATGAGGAGGTTGATCGAGGGCGGGATGAGGATGCCGAGCGTGCCGGAGGCGGCGATCGTGCCGAGGAAGAGGCGCTCGTTGTAGCCGAAGCGCCTGATCTCGCCGATCGCGGTGGTGCCGACGGTCGCAGCCGTTGCGATCGAGGAGCCGCAGGTCGCGGCGAACATCGCGCAGGTGCCGATATTGGCGTGCATCAGCCCGCCTGGAAGCCAGGAGAGCCACTTCGCCATCGCGCCATACATCCTCGTCGCCATGCCCGACCGCAAAAGGAGCTCGCCGAGCAGGATGAAGAACGGCACCGCGACGAGGATGCTGTCGTTGCCGGCGTTCCACGCCATCTGCCCGATGCCGCGCCAGACCGGCATGAAGGCGTAGGCGTCGGCAAGGTATAGGCCAACGAGCCCCATCGCAGCGGCGACGGGAACCGACAGAGCGAGCAGCAGGAACAGCCCGCCGAAGGTCGCCGAGATCATCGCTGCGCCCGCAAGCCCGCCCCAGGCACCGTCGACCCCTTCATTTCCGGGCGGGGTCGCGCGACAGGATTGCCTGCGCCTCGGCGATCTCCTGCTCCACCTCCTGCCGCGCGGTGCGCGAGCCGATCAGCCGCGCCGAGGTCGCAAGGTCGCCCGCAAGCACAGCGAGCAGCGACCGAAGCCACAGCAGCGCTGCGAGCGCCACGAAAGAGATCAGCCCAGCGACCCAGAGCGCCTGCGGGATCGCAAGCGGAGTCTGCAAGGGCGTCATCGCCCGCGCGCCGAGGGAGACGCTGCGCATCAGCTGCGCCCAGGCGAACCAGGCGGTGAAGCCGAAGAAGAAGGTGGTGAGCGCAAGCGCGAAGAGATCGAGGATCGCGCGCAGGCGCTGCGGCAGGAGCGCATAGATCGTATCGATGCGGACATGCGCCCGGGCAAGCAAGGAGAAGCCGAACGCCCAGGCGGAGGTGACGGCGAGGATGTAGCCCGAGATCTCGTCCGCCCCGCCGAGCGAGATGCCGGCGAGCCGTCGCAACAACACCTCGGCGCCGATCATGAACGAGGCGGCGAGGAGGAGCGCACCGCCGAGCCAGGCGCCGATGCGCGCAAGCGCCGAGAGCAGAGCGATCAGCCTGTCGAGCAGAGCGGCCATCGTCGGCGTGCGCGAGAAAGCCGGCCGGACGCGCACCGCCCGGCCGCCTCCGGCGCGCGCTCCCTCAGTTCACCGGCACGCGCAGGTTCAGCGCCGCGCCGACGGTGGTGTTCCACTCCTCGGCGCAGGCGCGGCCGCAGCGACGCGCCCAGTTCGGCAGCACGCTCGCCTGCAGGATCCGCTCGCGCTCCGCCTCGTCCGCAGCGCTCACCGGAACCAGAGTCATCCGCCCCGGAGGTCCGAGCGAGCAGGGCCCTGTGGTGGCGCAGGCAACGCCTTCGGCGTCGTACCGCGCCTGCGCTTCCCAGGCGGCGGCCTCGAGCTTGCGGTACTGTTCGGCAAGGAAGGCCTGCACCGACGCCGGCAGGCCGCGCCAGGTCGTGTTGTTCGCCGCCCAGAACACCATCGCCCAGCCGACGGTGAGCGGATAGAGATGCGTCGTCACCTCGGGCCACTTCGCGGAGTAGCCGGAGGTCGTTCCGGTAACGGCGCAGTCGGCGAGGCCGCGCTGCAGCGCAGGCACAACCTCGACGAACGGCATGGTGATGGTGGTGCCGCCGACACCGTTGACAAAGTCCGACAGTGTCGGGTTGAAGACGCGGGTGCGCCGGCCGCGCAGGTCGGCAAGCCCGCTGATCGCCTGGCGGCACCAGAACACCTGGCGCGGCAGCGGCGCGATGCCGAGCAGCCGCGTGTTGAAGCGCTCGAGTGCCACGCGTTCGAGCACCGGGCGATAGGCTTCGGTCGCCTTGCGCACCGCCTCGTGGGTCAGCGCGAAGCCGGCGAGATCGATGCCCTCGAAGCGCGGATCATCGCCCGCCATGAAAGAGAGGGCCTGCGAGGCGATCTGCAGCGTGCCGTTCTGCAGCAGGCCCAGCACTTCGGGGCCGCGAATGCCCGCAAGATCGTGCGGCATCGGCTCGATCCGAACCCGGCCTCCTGAGGCGGCCGGGAGATCCTGCTCGTAGAACTTCTTCTCCACGTCGAACCAAAGATAGAGGTTCGAGGTGAAGGCAATGGCGCGCAGGGTCGTCTGCGGCAGAGGCTGCGCCTGCGCATTCGCAGAGCCGTTGCCCATGCCGATGCCCAAGGCGCAGGCAGCGGCGACCGCCGCCCGGCGGGCGAGACTCCTCAGTCCGGTCCTTCCCTTCATCTTTCCACCGTTCTCCCCTCGCACCCTCACCCATCCTGCGCCGCTCCGCGCGGCTTTCGCATCCTGCGCGCGGGGCTTGGCGTCACACAAGGGGCGTGCAAGCCTCGGGCCATTCCAAACCGCACGACCCTCGACTCGCTGCCGCCATGACCGCACCGCACGCGCCCGACCCGATCGCGTTCGAGCTGTTCCGCAATGCCATCGTCGCGCTCGCCGACGAGATGGCGCTGACTATCTACCGCGCGAGCTACTCGGGCGTGCTCAAGAACATCATGGACTACTCGACGGCGCTGTGCGACGCGGAGGGAAGGCTGGTCGCTCAGGGTCTGTCTCTGCCTGGGCATCTCTGCTCGATCCCGGTGGCGCTGCAGGCCTCGCTCGCGCATTTCGGCGCCGACCTCGCCGAAGGCGACGTGCTCGTGCTGAACGACCCGTTCTCCGGGGGCATGCACCTGCCCGACATCTTCGTCTTCCGCCCGCTCTTCCGCCAGGGCCGCATCGTCGCCATCGCCGCGACGATCTGCCACCACACCGACGTCGGCGGCCGCGTGCCCGGCTCCAACGCCTCCGACAGCACCGAGATCTTCCAGGAGGGGCTGCGAATCCCGCCGCTGAAGCTCTACGACCGCGGCGTGCCGAACGCGACGCTGCTTGCGCTGATTGAGAAGAACGTGCGCGTGCCAGACCGGGTGATGGGAGATCTCCGCGCCCAGCTCGCCGCCTGTGCGATCGCCGAGCGCGGCCTCGCCGACCTCGTCTCGGCCTACGGCGCCGACACGGTGATCGCGCTCATGCGGGCCGTCACCGACCATACCGAGCGGCTTGCGCGCGCCGCTTTCGCCGCCCTGCCCGACGGCGAGGCCAGCTTCGAGGACTGGATCGATGACGACCAGATCGACGCCGGCCGCCCGATACGCCTCCTCTGCCGTGTGGCCAAGCGCGGCGAGCGCATGGTGATGGACTGGACCGGCTCTGCCCCGCAGGTGAAGGGAGCGATCAACAACACGCTCTCCTACACACGCGCTGCCTCCTTCACCGCGGCCAAATGCGTCCTGCCGCCGGAACTGCCGAACAATGATGGCATCTTCCGCGTGGTTGAGGTGATCGCCCCGCCCGGCACGATCGCCAACGCAGTTCCGCCTGCCGCCTGCGCCGCGCGCGGGCTGACCGGCTTCCGCATGGTCGACTGCGCGATGGGTGCCCTGGCGATGCTCTACCCAGATCGTATCTATGCCGCATCGGAGGGCGGCAACACCGGCATCACCATCGGCGGCTGGACGGAGGATCGCCGCCCCTTCATCTATGTCGACTTCCTCTCCGGCGCCTGGGGCGGCCGCCCCTGGGCGGACGGGCTCGACGGCAACACCAACATGTTCGCCAACATGGCGAGCCACTCGGCGGAGGTGATCGAGGCTGAGCATCCGCTCGAGGTCCTGCGGAACGAGTTCGTGCCGGACACAGGCGGGCCTGGGCGCTTCCGCGGCGGCGTCTCCATACGCCGCGACTGGCGCTTCCTCGAGCGCGAGGCGGTGCTACAGGTGCGGGCGGACAGGCGCACGCACCGTCCCTACGGCCTGTGGGGCGGCGAGCCGGGAACGCCATCGCGCAACGTCCTCAATCCCGGAACGGAGGCGGAACAGGTTCTGCCCGCGAAGCTGACGATGACGATCCGCAAGGGCGATGTGTTCCGCCACGACCTCCCCGGCGCTGGCGGCTGGGGAGACCCGCTCGAGCGCGACCCCGACGCGGTGCGCGAGGACGTCGCCCAGGGCTTCGTGACGGAGCAGGCGGCGGCGCGCGACTACGGGGTGGTGCTCGCGGCAGGCGCGGTCGACCGCGCGGCGACCGCCGCCCTGCGCGCGCGTCTTGCGGCGGAACGCGGCTGGACGGAGCCGCCTTCGGTGTCGCGGCGGCCGTGGCGCGAGGCTCGCAGCGAGCCAGCGCGCGGGGAGGAGCGATGACCGCTTGGCGCGCAGGGATCGACATTGGCGGCACCTTCACCGACATCGTCCTCATCTCGGACGACGGTTGCGTGCGCACCCGCAAGGTGCCGTCGACGGTGGACGACTATGCCCGCGGCATCGTCGAGGGGCTGGCCGCCCTGCTCGACGAGGCGAGCGTCCCTGCCGACGCGGTCGCTTCCGTGCTGCACGCGACCACGATCGGCTCGAACGCCGTGCTCGAGCGCCGCGGCGCGCGCACGGGGCTGATCACCACCGAGGGCTTCCGCGACGTGCTGGAGATCCGCGACCTCAGGATGCCGCGGCTCTACGACCTCGCCTGGACGAAGCCGCCGCCGCTCGTTCCGCGTCGGCACAGGATCGGCATCGCCGAGCGCACACGGGCCGACGGCACGGTCGCGCGCGCCCCCGATGCAGGCGAGGTCGAGGCGGCGATCCGTTTCCTGCTCGAGGAGGGGATCGAGAGCCTCGCGGTCTGCCTGCTCAACGCGCATGCCAACGGCGCGAACGAACGCGCCGTGGCCGAGGTCGCCGCACGCGTCGCGCCCTCGCTTCCCGTGTCGCTCAGCCACGTGGTGCTGCCCGAGATCAAGGAGTATCCGCGCACCTCAACGACGGTGATCAACGCCTATCTCCTGCCGGTGGTGCGGGCGTATCTCGCCCGGCTGCGCAACGGTCTCTCCGCCCGGGGCATCGCCGCGCCGGTGATGCTGATGCAGTCGAACGGCGGGCTGCTCGCCGCAAGCCAGGCGGCAAGGCTGCCGATGACGATTGTCGAGAGCGGCCCCGCTGCGGGGGTGATCGGCGCGCGCGCGCTCGCCCGCCGCCTCGGGCTTGCGCGGATCGTCACCTTCGACATGGGGGGCACGACCGCGAAGGCGGCGATGGTGGAGGAGGGCGAGGCGGCGCGCGCGGCCGAGTTCCAGGTCGGTGGCGGACTCATGCAGGGCGCGCGCCTGCTCACGGGCGGCGGCTATACGCTGAAGGTGCCGGCGATCGATCTGGCGGAGGTGGGCGCTGGCGGCGGCTCGATCGTCTCGCTCGATCTGGGCGGGGCGCCGCAGGTCGGCCCGCGCAGCGCAGGCGCAAGCCCAGGCCCCGTCTGCTACGGCGCGGGCGGCACGGAGCCCACGATCACCGACTGCGCGCTCAGCCTCGGCTGGCTCGATCCTGCGGGGCTCGCCGGCGGCGCGATCAGGCTCGACCGCGACGCAGCCGAGGCAGCGATCGCGGAACGGATCGCGCGCCCGCTCGGGCTCTCCCTCGAAGCCGCTGCGCACGGGATGCTCAGGATCGCGGCAGCGACCATGATGCGCGCGATACGTGCCGTCTCGGTCGAGCGTGGGCGGGACCCGCGCCGGTTCGCACTGTTCGCCTTCGGCGGCAACGGCCCGCTGTTCGGCGCGCTGATGGCCGAGGAGCTCGGCATGGCGGAGGTTGTCGTGCCGCCCGCGCCTGGCCTGTTCTCCGCCTTCGGCCTGCTCTACGCGGAGGTCGAGCACCATCTGTCGGCGACGTTCCGGTCACGGATCGACTGCGCCGACCCTGCCCGCTTCACAGCGGCGCGCGAGGCGCTCGTGGCTGAGGCGGCAGCGCGGCTTGCGGCGGATGGGTTCCCGCCCGAGCGCCGGGCCTTCGCCGCCGCAGCCGAGCTGCGCTATGTCGGACAGTCCTCCGAACTTGCGGTGCCTCTTCCCGAGGCCAAGGCGGCGGACGTGCTCGCCGCCCTGCCCGCCCTGTTCGCCGCGGCGCATGAGCGCGCCTACGGCTACGCCGCGGGGCCAGGGGAGCCTGTCGAGATCGTCGCGCTGCAGATGATCGGTCGTGGCATCCCCGACCGCCCGCCCATCCCCGAGCAGGTGAGGACGGATCATGCCGTTGCGCCAGGCGGCGTCAGGCGCGCCTTTTTCGGCAAAGGCGGCTGGTGCGACACGCCGGTGGTCGGCCGGGCCGAGGCGATGGCGGGCCTCGACGGGCCGGCAATCGTCGCTGAGTACGACGCGACCTGCCTCGTGCCGCCCGGCTGGCGCGTGCGCGGGGACGGCTTCGGGAACCTCATTCTCGACCGCGGCTGAGATCCGCGCCGGTCAGACAAGCAGGAACACAAGCAGGTAGAGCGCGGTCCAGGCCGCGGCATAGAGGCCAAGCGAGAGGCCGCCGTCCCGCCGCCGGGCGGAGAGCGCCGTCGCAGCGCCGCCGGCCTGGGCGAAAAGATAGGCGGCGAAGAGTGCCGCGGCGGCCCAGAACCCGCTTGCGAGCAGAAGCGCGCGCGTGACGATCAGGCCGATGCTCGCCTCACCTGACAGAATCTCGAACAGCGGGAACACCGACAGGAACGGCCAGGCGGCAAGCGCCGGGCCGGCGATGCACCAGGCGAAGGCGCGGGCGACCTCATCCCGCTTGGGCCGGCGCACGCCGGCGCGCTCGTGTTCGATCATCCGTGTCATTCGATCATCCGTGTCATGCGCGCACCTGCCACCTGTTCCGCGTGCCGAGCACTCCGCGCCCCGTGCTGGGCAGGTGGCGCGGTGCGCCGGTTTGGCAAGCCATACGGTGCGGGCGCGAGCGCTGGCGGCCGGCTTCACGCTGCACCACATCAGCGCCGTGACCGAGCCCCTCTCCCTCTACGTCCACTGGCCGTTCTGCGCCGCGCGCTGCCCCTATTGCGACTTCAACGCGCATGTGCGCGAGCGGATCGACGAGGCGCGCTGGCGCGACGCGATCCTCGCCGAGCTCGCCTTCGAGCGCGCGCGGCTCGGCCCCCGGCCGCTCGCGAGCCTGTTCTTCGGCGGCGGCACGCCGAGCCTGATGCACCCGGACACTGCGGCTGCCATCGTCTCCGCCGCGCGCTCCGCCTTCCCGGCGGAGCCCGAGCCGGAGGTCACGCTGGAAGCGAACCCAACGAGCGTCGAACTCGCACGCCTCGAAGGGTTTCGCGAAGCGGGCGTCAACCGCCTGAGCCTTGGCATCCAGGCGCTCGACGACGAGGCGCTCGCCTTCCTCGGCCGCCGGCATTCGGCAGCGCAGGCGCTCGAAGCGCTCGCGCTCGCCCGCCGCGTCTTCCCTCGCGCGAGCTTCGACCTGATCTATGCCCGGCCCGGCCAGACGGTTGCTGCCTGGCGCGAGGAGCTTGCCCGCGCGCTCGAGCACGGGCTCGACCATCTCTCGCTCTACCAGCTCACCATCGAACCGGGCACGCCCTTTGCGCGCGCGCATGCGCGCGGCGAGATCGCACTTCCCGACGACGCGACTCAAGCCGCGCTTTACGAGGCGACTGTCTCAGAGGCGGCGCGCGCCGGCCTCCTGCCCTACGAGGTGTCGAACTTCGCCCGGCCCGGGGAGGAGAGCCGCCACAACCTCGCCTACTGGGCTTACACCGACTATGCCGGAATCGGCCCTGGAGCGCACGGGCGACTCCAGCTCGGGGAAGCGCTCGTCGCCACCGTGCGGATCCGCGCTCCCGAGGCGTGGATGGAGGGGGTGGAGGCGAAGGGCCACGGCATCCGCGAGGAGGAGGCGCTGAGCCCCCAGGCGCGTGCGCGGGAGATGCTTCTTATGGGCTTGCGGCTCGCGCGCGGCGTCGATCCTGATCGTTTCGCCGCGCGGACGGGGATCGCGCTTGCCGATGCGCTTGAGCCGGACGCGCTCGCCGACGCGCTCGCGGCCGGCTGGCTTGCCTGGACTGTGGAGGGCGCTCTCGCCGCGACCGCTGCGGGGCGGCTGAGGCTTGATTCGCTTCTGCCCCGCCTTCTCCGCTGAGCCAGGCCTGGCCGCGCCTGCCCCCTCCCGGCTCGCCCGGCCTGCGCGTCTTGGATCCGGCAGGTTCGATTGGGTCGGCTGGAGACCGTCGCCCCGGGAGCCGGGGCGCGCCTCAGCTCCTGGTGCAGCTTCTGGGGGTGCCCGGCGGCAAATCATCGGCAGGGGTGGGTTCTTGACGCACTCCTGACGTGAGGACTCCTGCTGGGCGGGTCGCGGTGAGCCTTCCTGCCCCGGCGGAGAAGTTCCTGGACGACGACCTCCTGCGGGAGATGATTCGTGTTGGGAGATGATCAGCGTCGTGGGCATGCGCTTCCTCCCGGGGGCCGTTGGCGGCGGTGGAGGGGCAAGGTGCGCCGGTTCGGGACGAGCGGGGGGGAGCGAACCTGGGGCGATTCCCGTTTCGCACGAAAAATTCTGCTGGTTGTGCGCGCCGTGGCTGTGCTTGGTTACTCTCGGCAAGAGCATAAAAAGAGGTTGCGTGGGTTCAAGCTGTCCCCGTAGACTGTTTTCAGGAAAAGAGATGCGCTATGCTGCTCCGCTGCTTTTGGGTCCTTCGCCCTCGCCGAGTGCCCGGCTCCGCCTGGGTGCCTGCAGCCGCCACCGCAACCCGTCCGGTCAGGCGCGGCTTCGTCGCTGCAGCTGCGGCGGTCGCGGCGCGGCCGCGCGTCGCCTCGGTGCTGACCCTCGTCTGCGTTGCCGTCGGACTCCCTGCTCTCGTCTCCCCGCCGCTGCCGCCGGCAGCCGCGCCGCCGCCGACCGTCGTTGCGTCCGAGCCCGCTCCCCTGCTTGTGCCCATACTGTTCGGGCCGGGGCCGTTCGTGTTCTCGGATGGCGGAGGGCTGGTGCCGCCGCAGGGGTCTGACCTTCCGCCTGGCGGGCCGGAGGGTCCTGGCGGCCCGCCTGGTCCGGTGCCGGAGCCCTCAGGCCTCGCCCTTGTTGCAACCGCGCTCTTTGGGCTCGCTCTGGTCTGGCGGTTCGGCAACGGCCGGGCGGTCGCAACCCGAGACCATAGGGTTAAGAGAGGGGAAACAAAGATCGAATGATGGTGGGCGCACAAGGATTCGAACCTTGGACCCGCTGATTAAGAGTCAGCTGCTCTACCAACTGAGCTATGCGCCCACGCAAGATGGCAGGCAACCACCCCCGCGCGGGCAGCGGCTATAGCAAAGCCCCCCCATCCTGTCGAGTGGTCGGCCCAGCGGTGGAACGGAGGCAAGGGGTCAGCCCTGCTGTTCGCCCTCGATCTCCACGTCGCGATGCACATGCACGCTCATCAGCACG
>Ga0308417_1001682_pt1 | contig 14960 bp, 11 predicted proteins | sample HotsprSampleOS65_FD_203528 | JGI IMG/M metagenome (GOLD analysis project Ga0308417, IMG submission 203528) | Hot spring phototrophic mat microbial communities from Octopus Spring, Yellowstone National Park, Wyoming, United States - 20090730_OS65 ... | reverse complement strand
AATATGAGAGAATGCAACCACCTGATTTAAGTGGTATACCTTTAATATATCAGCAAGAATTTAAAGATTTTTGTTTAGCTCATGCTAAGATTTTATTAGGTGAACGAAGATCATTATATGATAATGGTAAACTAACTACACCTTTTGGTGATATACCTATTAAAGGTAGTGAATTGAAAGAAGAAGGTTTATCAGAAAGAGAAAAACTAAAAAATGACTTTTTAGAAGATGCAAGACCATCTGTAGATATAGATACATATTAATGGAAAAAGGTTTTACATATGTCAGAAGTCACAAAATTACCTTTTGTATTACAAAAACATAAAGCATTTAAAGCGGGTTTACATTATGATTTCAGGATTAAATATCCTTCTATTAATAAACTAATTTCTTTTGTAATTGTAGGTGATAACATTATTAATAAATTTTCAGGAATTAGAAAGGTTTTTTTAATAAGAACACCAGATCATTCTGTAGCCTGGTTAAAAAAAGAATATGTAATAATACCTAAAGGTGAATATGGTGGTGGTACAATTGAAATAGTACAAAAAGGTTTTGTAGATGTTGTAGTATGGAAAAAGAATTATATTAATATTATAATAGATAGTGGCGAAGAAAAAAAGTATTTAAATGGTAATTATCATATGTTTTATGTTTCAGATAAAAAGAGAGCTAAGTCAGACAGAATATCTGAAGTTTGGCTTATGGTTTGTAAAGAAGAAAATGCTATGGTAAGAGAAGAAAGTACGGACAATTTTTTAGTAAGAATTACTTAAAAATAACAAATATAACTTTTTTAAAAGAAAACAGACAATTAAAAAAATAGAAAACATAATACATAGAAAGGAGTTTTTATATTTTATGAAAAAGGAGAAACTTTATCATATAATAAACGAATATATTAAACAGGATAAAAGATCTGATTTGGGTAAAGAAAATGCTAATTTTATAAGATCAATATCAGTTTTAGAACATTTATTAGTTTCTGAAATAAATAAAAATTATTTATTTGATGAAATATATAAAGAATTACCTATATTAAAAGAATTATGTTCAGACGGTTTTATTTATCATCACCAAACTTCTAGATTAAGCCCGTATTGCATAGGTTTAAGTTCATATGATATAGCAATGAAAGGCTTAAGATCTAACGCTACTAATGAAAGATCATCTTCACCACCTAAAAGAATAGATACATTATTATCACAATGTGCAAATCTTATCTGTTTATTATCTCAAGAGGTTTCTGGTGCTACATCATTAAATGATCTATCTAGTGTAGTAGCAGGTTATCTTTATTATTTAGAAACTAAACTTAAAAAAAAGGTAACAGAAGATGAACTTAGAAATTATTGGCAATCTTTTTTGTATAACGTTAATTTACCTTTTAGATCTGGTAATAGTCCTTTTTCTAATATAACATTAGATTTTTCAAAATGTGCAGCTACATTAGCAGGCAAATCTGTTGTATATGCTGGTAATTTTTTAGATATAACATATAGAGATATACCATATGAATTTTTTGATAGGGTAAACAAAGCTTTTATAGATGCAATGAATCAGGGGGATAGTATAGGTAATCCTTTTACATTTCCTTTAGTGACTGTTAATATTGATGATAATTTTGATTATAATAATGAATGTTGGAAATATTTTTTAGAAAAGAGTGAGAATTTCGGTGGTTTTTATGTACAAAATTATTGCACTAAACCTTTTAATGAAGAAGCTAGAAAAGAGAATCCATATCATGTTCCTTATGATATAGGTATGTTATATTCTAATTGTTGTAGAATGGTTTTTGATTTAAAGGAATTATTAGGTGTTAGTGGTTGCAATCCTTTTGCTTCATCATCTGGTGTAGGTGGAATAGGTGTAATTACAATTAATTTAAATAGATTAATGTGGCTTTGTCAAAAAGATATAGATTTATTATATAAAATGCTCGATGTTATATTAGAATTATCAGCAGCAGCTTTAGAGAAAAAGAGAGAATGGGTTAGAAAAAATTGGAAAATTTTGTATTCATATCTATCCTATTATGTTAAAGATGATAAGACATTATTTTCTGTTATATCATTATGTGGTGCACATGAAGGTTTAATATCAATGGGATATAAAGATGGTATATATAATACTGAAACAAAACAGTTTATGAAAGATTTAATGCTATTTATAAGAAACAAATTAGACGAACTAACAAAGAAATATCAATCTGTATTTTCTTTGGAATATGCACCTGGAGAAACAGCTAGTTGTAAACTAGCACAAAAAGATTTATTGTTTTATAAAAAAGTTGTTGATGAACAAATAACAATAGATGAAATTTCTAATAAATATAATTTTGGAGATGATTTATCTAAAAAGTTTTATACGATTTTAAACAAAGCATTAAATAGTTTAAGAGAAGAAAGTAATAACAAAATAAATATAGATGATTCAAACTTTTTAACTGAGAGGAGTTTAACATATGCAAAAAATTAATCCTATTTTCGTTTCAGGTAATATAGAGAATAAAGATGTATATTTAACATCAGGTGTACAACCTCCTACAGATTTTGGTTCTTTTATTGATCAATTAAAAGTACATTCTAATTATCAATCTTATGCATCGGGTGGTAGTGTATTTCATATCAATTTAAATGAAAGTATAGTTTCTAATAAAAAATCTGATTTTATTAAAAATATGTTTAATAACTATACTATTAGATATGCATCATTAACACCAGTATTATCAGTTTGTCAAAAATGTGGTTCTAAATTTGTTGGTAAAAAAACAATATGCAGTAATTGTCAATCAGATGATATAACAGTTTGGTCTAGACCTGTCGGCTATTTAAGACCCTCTGTAAGAGGCGGTTTGTCGAGTGATCTGAGACAGCATAATTACAGATATTGGTTGAACGGTAGATTGGAAGAATTTTTAAGAAGAACAGTATTTGTTGAAGAAGATTTAACAATTAATCAAACACAAACAGATTTTTAATTTTTATGTTTACCCCTTTCTTAAAAAATTATCATACTTATACATCAAAAGATCACCCAGATACATTGTCTCTAATTGTATTTATAAATCCTCTTAATTGTAATTTTGATTGTTATAACTGTCACAATAAAAAGGCAATTAAGGAGGATATTAATGCATCAAACTTATTATATGAAAATTCGGATTATATATTGGAAAAATACACATTAGAAGACTTTTTAAATTTGGTTAATGAGTCAAAAAAATTGGGCATTGAACTATTAATTATTAGTGGTGGGGAACCTCTATTTGATGATTCTGTTATTAATTTTTTAAAAGAACATAGAGAAAAAATAGAATTACCAATTAGAATAGATACAAACGGTTTTTATCCGGAAAAAATGTTATATTTGAAAGAGAATAATTTAGTAGATGGTTTTTGTTTAGATATAAAAATTCCTATTAAGAACGAGTATCAAAAAGATGAAATTGTAAAAATTGAAAAATTTTTGGGTAAAAAAAATATAACATGTGAATATTCTACTAAATTTAGAGAAAGTGTAAAGTTGATATCTGGTATGAAGTATTCACATATTAGAATCGGTTATGTTTATTATTATATTCACTATTCAAATGAAGAGTTGGATAAAATACCATGGTTTGATGAGATTAATAAACAATACTACTAACTCTAAACAAAGAGAAGGATTAAAAATTATGAACAAACCCTCTAATTATGTATCAGCAGGATTAGAAACAATCTTTAATGATTTAACTCTTGCATGTGAAAAATATCCAGAACGATTTAATGTAAAATCTATTAGTAGTTTTTTACAAGATAATGTTAATAAATTTTTAATATCATTTGGTACTTGTTTTTCTAAATTACCAGAAGATAAAGAAAAACGAAAAAAGATATTGCTTAAAGGTCGAATTAATGATAATGTAATAGAGAAGTTTTCAAATATATTATCTGAATTTAGAAAAAATGATATATTAAATGGTTGTAACATATATGTTGATTCGGGGGCATATAGCATACAAGTTGGTTATTTTGATAGATCTGAAATGGAACCTTTAATAGATATATACAACAAATTTTTATTGAATAAATCGGATTTGTTTAATTATGCATTTTTATTAGATATGGCACCAGGTTCATCTATTTGTATATATAAATCAGCAGAGGATATGATTAAACTTGGTGATTTATCATATAAAGTATCTTCCGAATTACCAAAAGAGGTAAGAGATAAATTATTCTTTATACAACATTTTAGAACACCTATATTGAATAGTATGTATAAAGATTTACTGAAAAAATATGGTTCAGCTTTTAGTAATTTTTCAACAGGTGGTTTGGTTAGTTTTTCTAGAATTGGTATAAATGTTCCACCATATGTAATGTATATAGTTCCTTTTATTAGAGTATTGGATCATGCTAAGAAGAATGGTTTAAAGAAATTTAATTTTCATGTTTTAGGTGGTAGTGAATGGAAAGAAATTATTTGTTATAAATTATTTGAAAAATTAATAAAAGAGTTATTTGATATTGAAGTTAATATAACATATGATAGTAGTTCTTTATTTAGAGTTGTTTGTTTAGGTAGATATACTTTCTTTAGTGACGAAAAAAACAGAAGAATAGGTAAACTTAGTTTAAGATCTGAATTATTAGATAAATATAAACCTAACGAAAAATCCAATATATTTTTTGATAAAACTAATTATGAAATGTTTTGTGATTTATTTAATGAATCAGTAGAAGGATATGATATTGGAAAACTAGATCCAAATAAAGATTATGCATATGAATATGAAATGGAAGAATCTGAAGATGCAATTAACGATTCTACTGATGATGTTTTCTTAAATATAGCGGAAAGAGATGTAAAAATGAAAACACCGTTGTCTAAACTTATATATATTTGTTCTATCTTTCAATTATTTCATTTATTCAAAAAAGTTGAGCAATGGTGTGTAGAGGATTCTGAGAAGTTTTATAAAGAGTTTATAACATTAGATAGAAATAATTTTAGTAATAGTTTATTAGAAGATTTAGATAAACTTATGTTTATGTTAACAGGTGGTGAAAGGGTATCAGATAGTTTAATTAGATTTAGATCTTTATCATTGTTTAATTCATTGGTAATGTTAAAAGAGTATAAGAAAAATCCTAAAGATATTTTAGATAAATGTGATTATTTAATTAAAGAATATATGCAAAAGGATGAAGTGTTTTAAATTAAATTTTTTGGAGGAGTTTTTGAAATATGTTTTGTGATTGTTTTACTACAATTTGTATGTCTACTCTATTATATCCAGATTGTGATAAAAAGTTAATGTCAAAAATTGGTATTTTAATAGAGAGTTATAAAGATAAACAAATTAATAATTATACAGTTAAAGGTAAAGAGATATCTTTATTTGGTCTTTTAGAGTGGTTATTAAATTATAGGAGATTACATCCATTTTTTGATTTTAATTTATTGATATCAGAATTGGAATTAACAACTTTTGCTGAATATAAAAATTTAATAATTGATTTAAAAAAAGAACTTACAAATGAAAAATATCAGTCATATGCAGATTTAATTTCAAATAGAGTAATCTTATTGGACATTTTTAAAGAGAAAGATAAGATTAAAGACTTATTTGATAATTTGGAAAATTTTGATACTTACTCAATTGAAGTAGTAGAAAAATGGAGGAGTTTATTATCTCAATCATATGAAAAAATATTAGAATATGAAAGGGATAAACAGGTAGATAATGTATCTGAATTGAGTATATGTGATCCTGATTCATTTCGTGGTGTTTTTCGTGAATTAGAGGCTCAGATTGGTAATAAAGAAGTAATACCAACAGGTTTTAATTTTTTGGACAACAGTATATTACAATTAGGTGGATTTGAACCAAAACGTTTGTATTTAGTAGCAGGATCTAGTGGTATAGGTAAATCTATGTTTCTTATTAATTTACTTATTAATGCATCTAAATATTATGTTAGGAAAGAGACACAATCTACATTTGTATACATAACAGCTGAAAATTTATTAGATGAAACATTTTTAAGATTTTATTGCTGTACATTTAATATACCATATAGAGAGATATTAAATAGAATTTTTCAAGCGAGAAAAAATAATTCAATTGACTCTCTTTTTTCTGATATAATTAATGATATAACTGAATTTTATATCAATCATAATTTTAATGTTGTTTTCAAATATTTTACACCTCATAAATCTACTGTATTAGATTTAGAATCACTATTATTATCTTTATCAGAAAAAGAGAATATTAAAGCTGTATATATAGATTATTTAGATCTCTTTTCAAGTGGTTTTAAATATGTTGAATATAGAAGGGAATTATCTTCTGTGACACAATTTTTTAAAAATTTAGCTGTATATTTTGATATTCCAATTATAACAGCAACTCAATTAAATAGAGAAGGCTATAATAGTACACCATCTTTAACACAAATTTCAGAATCTATAGAAAAGGTAAATAAAGCCGATTTTGTTTTATTTTTACAAAATTCTGATAAACCATATGTTTTATATGATAATGTTGAATATAAGAGTATAAAATGCACAGTATTAAAAAATAGAAGTGGTTCAGTTTCTGCACCTCAAGATATATATGTACCATATAAGAATTCTTTAACCAATCGTTTTGTATTTGATTTTTCTATTGTTGAATTACAAGATGTACAAGTTATTACAGATTCTACAAATGTAACATATAATTTTGTTGAATAGACATATATATATAGAACTTATGAATTTTAATTTGGACAAAAAATAGGTATATAGATTTTAATATCGATATTAAAATTACACATAGGTTATATAATATGGATAATACTGCTTCTAAATATGAAAAGTTTCTTAAAAAAGGTTTTGATAAAAAGAGAGTTATTACTGATGTAATGCCTCTAATTTCACCTTTAGGTGATTTAACTAAAATAGAAGATATAGATGTTATAGTTCAATCTATTGTTAATATTATATTAACACCTAAACGAACATATATTTTTGATCCTGAATATGGTTGCGAGTTGTATAAATATATATTTGAACCTGCAGATGATCGAACCAAAAATTCTATTCAATCTGAAATTATATCATCTATAGGTAGATATGAATCAAGAGCTAATATATCTGCAGATGTAGAATTTTTATCAGATAAAAAAGGATTTAATGTAAGTATTTCTATACAATATAAAGATAGGAAAAAGAAAACTACTATAACAATAGATGAGAGCATATTAAAAACACTACCACCTGATTCTATTGGTTATGTATGACAAATAATATCAATAAAGGAGCTATTGTATTATGCTTACTAAATGGATTAGAACTTTTAGTTATATAGAAGATTATTTTAGGACATTATATGATGTTTATGCTGGCACATATATAGCTTGTTATCCTGTCACTTATTATTCTTTAGATTTTGATAATTCTATTTGCGATAGAACTGAAATATTATCATTATCTTATGAAAAGGATGGAGTGGGTGCTTTATCGGGTGTTAAGTGGAAAAAGATCTATATGTTGCCTGTTTATAATATAGAAACAACTAGATTTAATCCTACAAATAACGAAAAAGGTATTTTATATGAACCAACATCACAAATTGTTTTACCTTCTGTATATGGCTTAATACCTAATCCTGGTGATGTTGTTGATTTATCACATGGTTATATAGCACCTCATCCAAATGAATTTAATAAAAAAATGCTATATTCTGTAACAGCTGTTAATTTAGCACATCAAAATGAATATTTTCAAATTTATCAATTACCATTAAGAGACGCAGTTTTTGATAATGATTTATTAGATAGACAGGTTAGTGGTTTTTATCAATTTTATGATTTAGAAAAGAAAATTTTACCTGCTAATAATGTTGTTCATTTACTTAAATTACAAAATAATATAACAGAAACAGTAAAAGATTTGAATAAATATTTTGATAAACAAATGGGTTTTTATATACAAGGAGAATTCTAAATGAGTGATTTATTAGATAAGAGCATTGAAATATTAGCATCTCGAGATAGTATAAGAAAGAGTTTAGTAGATTATTGTAAAGAATATCTTGATTTAACAGAAGTTGATTTATCTAAATCATCATATCTATCTTATTTAATTAATGTATTATCTGTTCTCAGTTCTAATTTAGTTTTTTATAATAGTTCTGTTTATAGAGAATTCTTTTTAACAAAAGCGAGACAGAAAGAATCTGTAATTAATTTAGCATCTATGCTGGGTTATACACCAAGGTTAGCTGTAGCATCTAGTGTTAATGTAACTGTTATGATAACATTAGCAGATTTAATGGGTATAAGCGGAGTAATAGAAATACCTGGTTTAGGCAATCCAACTAAACAACCGTTTACATTAACATCAGGTAATGACATTGTTTTTACATCAAAAGATACTGTAAAAGTAGAAGTATTTTTTGATTCAAGCAATAATTTTACTTCAGCTAATGTTACAGCTTATGATTCTAATAATATATCGAGAGATATACCTTGGTCATTAGCTACAATTGGTGATAATGAATCTACTGTTCTTATGTTTGAAATAGAGATGATTCAAAAAGAAGAAGTTTTTGAAACATTTTATATACCACCATTAGAGCCTTATCAATTTTATGTTTATTCAAAAGATTTAGATCCTAATACATATATTAGTGATGTTAAAATTTATTCAGGTGGAACAGAAGAGCAATTTAATGAAAAGGGTATAACAAATATTATGAGAGAGTGGATATATACACCATCTCTATTTTTGATAACATCTGAAGAATATTCATTTTCATATAGAATAAATGAAAAGGAAGTTAAAATAATATTTGGAAATGGTGTAATAGGTAAACAACCAACACCAAAAGAATTTTTTGTTGCTAAATTTGGTATTACTAAAGGTTTTAATGGTTGTGTTATAAGTGGTGCTATTAATAAGATAGAAGATTTATTAAAGGTAAATTTAGATGGTTCTGAAATTGATGTTCCTGCCACATTTATTAATTTAGAACCATCTATAGGTGGTTTAGATTATCCCACAATAGAAGAGATAAGAAGAGGTGCTATAGCAAAAGTTTCTAGTAATAGAAGATTAGTAACACATTGGGATTACAGTAATATTAAAGATATAGTACCTGAATTACCTATTTTGGATAGTTTACCTGTTTTAAAGAGATCTGATTTGAAGTGTAATGAAGTATGTTTGTATACAAATTTAATATATGACGACCAGATTGTACCTACTAGGAATGAAGTTGTTTTAATAAAAGATAAAAATACAGAAAATACAGGTGAAACAATTAGAATTAAGAGATATACACCAATAAGTGTTTCTGTTAAAAATGATTCAACTTCTAATGTGTTTTTAGAATCTGCATTAGGTCGTAATAATATTAAAACTGAAGATTCTATTATTTCTTATAATAGAGAAAATATATATGATATAGATAAAGATCAATTAGAAAAATACAATATGGTAACAGCATTTGATATGATTTTAGATGAAAGAAATAAAAGTTGTAAATATTATTATACTGTTCATAATATTTCAACTGTGCCTCTATTAAAAGAATCTGATCAAAATGTGATAACTATAAGACCTAATAAAATAGAATTTGTGACTGAAGAAGATGATAATGTTGCTATTACACTAAATTGTTCTGTTATAGATTATTTGATTTTATCACATTTACCTAGTAATGATACTTATAATCCATTATTAGGTGGTATTGAGTGTCAAATTAAATGTACTGGAATTGAAGATACATATTATCTTTATTTAGATACGTCTGATTTAATAGGTAACGAAGCTAGTGATTTTAATAATATAAAATTCACTAACAAAGATGCAACTACAATAAGCAATAGTTATAAAGCAACACATCCTTTATTGAAAAGGAAAGCGATGGAATTTGATGATGGTAATTTAACCTTTACTATAACATTAAATTTATATGATGATTCACAAAATATTATATCATTTTCTACTTGGGAAGCAAATGTTTTATTGAAGAAAGACTTATCTGATTTTATGATTAGTCCAGTTGAAAAGGTATTTTGTTTAAATATATGTGATAACGATGTTAAACTATATAGAATCTATGATGTACCGGTTTTATCAAAAGATTTTATTGATAATTTGAAAGATTCTACTAAAAATGGTGTTAATGAAATTGAATTATTTGAAGAGAATATTTATCAAAAGTTAATTAAATTTGATCCAAATTCCATAAGAATGTTAACAGATTTTGTTAATTTAAAGTTTAGTAATACATTTGGTATATATACTAGTATGCTGTATAATAAAGAGAGGAATATAGGAAGTATTAATTATATTGACCCAGATGTAGTATATATAGATACAACAACTAAAAAATTGAATATAGATGAATGTTTAACAAACGGTTCTTTAGTAGCAATAACAAATTTTGAAAAAGGTAAATATTGGAATAGTGCTGGAATATCTGATAGAAAAACCGGTTATGTTATGAAATATAAAATAAACGGTAATACATCTGAATGGTTAGGTCCATATGAATTAAGAACTAATGATATTTTATTATATGATAATAGAGAAGTGGGCTATAAAACTAAACTAATATTTAATGGCCATAAATTAACAACTTTAGTAGAAGATATACCATTACAAGTAGTTGTTGATGTTTGGATTGATAGTGTAGGTAAAACAAATGAGACGATAATAGAAACTATAAAAAATTCTATTTTAAATAAGTTAAGTCCCAATTTTGGATATACACCTAATATATCTGTTAGTGATATAGAAATGGCTACTATGAGTGTTAGTTTTGTAAAAAAATGTGTTGTAATAAAACCTACACATGATATATTTTTGAATTTTAAAGTGGAAAAACTATTACAGACAGATGTGTTAAGATATACACCAGAATTACTTTATGTTACTTATGATAGTATCGTTGTAAACATTAGAATGGATTAAAATGTATTTTAGGAGATCCTAAATTGTTTATTACAAATTTGTATTTAGATGATTCCTATGTTAATGAAGTTAGTAAAAAATTAAACTTTTATGTATCTAAAGAAATATTTTTAGTTGATAAACCTTGTTATAAAGTTTCTTATTTGAAATATAAAAATGATTTGACATATTTAACAAAAATAGACAAACAAATAGTAAAAAAATTTCTGTCACAATTAAGCCCTAAATATAGAAATTTTACATTATTAAAAGATGATTTAACTATAACTATGTTAATTTTAGTTCTTTATTATTTAAGACAGAAAGATTTTCAAAATGCCAATTTAGCTTCATTGTTTTTAGCCATTAAATTTTACGGTTCTTTATTTAGGAGAATGTTTCCAAAATTTTGTTCAGATGAAATTTGGAGATTAACTTTAACTAAAATATCAACTATGCATTTATATAGATCTAAAAAATCAATATCTGGTGCTTTGAGTCATATTAATAACGAAGTTTTTGATAGATATAAAATGGTTTTAAGTAAAAGCAAAGTAGATGAAACATATTTTATTAAATATGTTTTTGAACTAAGACACAGAATAGCACAATCATTAAAATCTTTTGCTGAAAAATATTATTCTTTATTAAAAGATTCAGGTTCAAGTGGTATATCTATTACTCAAGATGAGGATGAAGATAAGAAAAACACATCTGATTCTGAAAAAGCTAAAATGACAGATATATCATTAGCTACTTTAATATCAACTAATATTTGTTCATATTCTGTAATAGATAATATTGCTTTACAAGAAGCAAGTGAAAAGAGTGGTTTAGATATAAAAATTGGATTGCAATTATTAAATTATATATCTGAACCGGAGAATCAGGAAGATGTATATTTTATACTTTTGTTATTATTGAAGCATATAGAAGATTTTAATAAAATATGTTTAAATGCGTTTAGATTAAATGTTGTTAAAAAATTATTAATTGATGGTATAACAATACACAAGTACAATATTAGAGAGCAAATATTAAACTTTGTTTATAACAAAATAGGCGTTTATACGAAAACATTATTAAGAAGTTCAAATAAACAAATTGTTTTAAATTTTTTAGCTCAGTATTTTTTACTTTATATTAAAAACAGAATTTGCTAAAGAGAATTTTTATCTATTCTTTTTTACCGTATTGAGAAAGTTCATTCATTAATACGAGAAATTCAGCTAACCATTTTTTAATATCCTCGAACGGTTTTACATAATCATTATTAAACGTCTGTTGTAATGCTAATAATTGACTTCTAAGATTTGTTACTTGAGTCGATATTTCATTAAACACACCTAATACTTGATCAGTCAATCTTCTTGGTGAATATGTTTCTAATATATTTGTAAGTCTTTCTATTTTATTAGATGTTTCTCTAATTTCACCTACAGCTTTAGATAAAGCACCAAACTTCTCAAGCATTGTATTTACATTATCAGAAAGTCTAGTATCAGAAAACATTTTCTGAGCTTTTATTACTCCGTCTTTAAAACCATCTACATCTCTAAAATATTGAGTCATAGAATTTAATTTACCTAGAACACTAGCACCACTTTTCGCCACATTATCAACTTGTTTTAATGCATTACCTATACCCAATAAATTTTCACTTAAACTCATACTAGCACTTGATATATTTCTCAATTTATTAAGAGTAGGTTGTAATTTTTCGGATAGATCTACTTTACCAAAAGTTATAGCCGAAACAAAATTAGATACACCATCTACAGTTCCTATTAAATCTGTCACACCTAAACCAAATTTATTAACAACAGAACCCAAAGCTGTAATCGGGGAAGATACAAAAGCTGTTACTTTTCCTACAACAGCTAATGCTGTATTTGCTACTTTATTAATAGCATTTTTTACTGATTTAATTGCATTTTTAATTGATTTTAATGATTTTTTAAATTTACTTTCTGATTGTTTTTTAGTTTTTTCCTTTTCTTCTTCTTTTTCCTTTTCAGGTTCTATTTCACCAAAATCAACCCAGTGTATCATATTACTTATGTATTTATTAAGAGTGGGCCTATCAACATCTTCATTGAAATTAAAAGGTTCATCATCAAATTCATATGCTACCATGGTATCATATAACGAATCAATAGAAACAACAACATCTACAATACCAGGTTGTTCATGCCAAGCAATATCATTAGTATCTCCACCTTTGAGTATTTGAATATTAGATATATAACCAGCAGGAACATAAAATAGACCACCACATCTAGCTCTGATTAGTAATGGGAATGAAAAAGTAAATGGATCTGCTTCATTACTCTTAACAGTTGAAATAGGTAAAGTTAGAGATAGTAAATATGCAACGGGTATAACTATATTTTCTACATATCCTTCATAATCACCCATATTAAGGTTATACAATCTAACAGTAAATTGATGTTGGCACTGATAAGCTGAACCTTGCCATATAGAAGGATAATCTACTCTTGCACCTAAAATTAAACTAGCTGCTGTATTAATAAGTCTTGATAATACATCAGCTGTTTTACTACCTGGCGGTAATTGATTTTGTAGTGCACTTTTTATATTGTTTATTCCTAATTTTTCCATTATATTTTCACCTAAGATTCTACTTGATAATTCTCCTACATCTGATGTTCCATATAGAGCAGCTATATTACTACCTAATGTAGATTCGGCAGAGAGTATGGATTCAAATATAGATTGACCATAAGTATTAGAGAAACTATCTGATGTTTGTAAACTATCTGCTTGAACTGCAAATCTAAGAGGTATAGGAGGATCTAGATATTTATCTGGAATTAAACCTTTTAAACCAGACAATAATTTTTTAAATGTTTCACAACCTTTATTTTCATCTAAAGATATAATTTGCATACCACCACCTGCAGCAGAACCTAAATTTGCCTTAGCTGGATAGATGTCAACAATTGGTGTTCTGGCTAAAATCATCTTTTGATGTTCAATTTCTATTTCAGAATCAGGAAATAGGAATGATTGATCATATTTAATAGCAGGATGTAAACCTATAATATTTGAAACATCATTTCTATCTAATATATTAGAAGACTTATTAACTAATGCTCTATTGCCTGTTGCTGTATTAGAAGTATACTGTATTCTTTCTTCTGGGCTAGGTGGAGTTATGCCACTTTTTGATTTGAAAATATTATAATTTGAACCTTCTTTTCCTAATTTATCTCTTTTATTTCCAGACATATTTTTTATCTCCTTCTTTAATCAGCATAACCTTTAGACATAAGTTTATAAATTGGATTATTAGTATCAACAGCTTGGGTACTATTATTTGATGCTTTTCCGTCATCACCACCGCCACCACCCATATTATTAACAATATGAACAACAGCATTACTAAAGTTTTTGCTCATTATACTAGCCATAGCATTGGCTTGATTAGAAATATTTTTACCTAATTTTTCACCGAAATCTTGTATGTTACTACCAAGACTAGAGAAATTCTCTGTAGTAGCAGATGCTATACTTTTAGCTTTAGTTATTTCATCCATAACTTTAATATCTGTTAATTTTTGTAGATTAATAAAGTTCGTCAACAAATCTATAGATTGCTGGAGTATTTTTTCTATATAATTATCACTAAACAATTTATCAAAACTTATATCTGCTTTAAAGCTCTTTTTAAACGACTCTAAATTACTTTTTTGTTGAGCTGATAATTCAGTATTAATTAGACCACTCTTTGTAATTTTAGATAATATACCTTGGGATATTTGTCTCGGATTGAAACTTTTAATTTGTTTAGAGAAACCTAACACTCTTTTTCTATTAAAAGGCATAATAGAATTAATAGATTCACCACCCATAGATGTTAAGAAATTTGTTGCAGCAACATTAGAATCATTATATGCACCAAATATTGTATTAAAATTCTTAGCATAATTTTCAATTCGTTGGGCCAGTTCACCTTTAGTTATCTTAAGATCATTATTTATATCTAAACCTGAGTTTTT
>Ga0308417_1001681_pt1 | contig 14974 bp, 19 predicted proteins | sample HotsprSampleOS65_FD_203528 | JGI IMG/M metagenome (GOLD analysis project Ga0308417, IMG submission 203528) | Hot spring phototrophic mat microbial communities from Octopus Spring, Yellowstone National Park, Wyoming, United States - 20090730_OS65 ... | reverse complement strand
TGCGCAAAAATATCACCAGACGATATTCTACCGACTCATCTACAATAAACTTCATAAAGAAACCGGATAGACTTCCTCTTTACTTATAATTTCACCGGCATACCACAAAGCCGCCTGAATTGCTTCTTTTGTTAACCGAGGATAATCTTTTAATATTTCATCAATATCCATTTTTTGAGCCAGTTTTTTAATAATCAAATCAACAGGAATCCTGGTTCCTTTTATTACTGGTTTACCCGCCATAATTTTTGGATCAATAGAAATATATTTTTGGTATGTCATATATAACAATAATAACAATTGAAAGCTTAAAAATCAATTTAGATATTTTTCAATCGTATTAAAACAATATAAACTCAATTTTTTTCTTTTTAAAAATATTTTTAATTAATCTCTTGACAAACATATTAGTATTTGCTAATATTTTTTTATGAAGAAAAATTCCTATATTTTAAGAGCTTTTTCCTCTTTACCAAGGATTAAACTTTTGCTTTGTCTAAAAGAAAAAGAAAAAAGTGTCGGTGAGCTTATAAAAAATTGTGGCTTGTCGCAATCGGCTGTTTCTCAACACCTAAAAAAACTTAAAAATTGGGGTCTTGTTTCTTGCCAAAAACAAGGAAAAGAAGTTTATTATAAGTTAAATAAAAAAAATGTCGCCGAAATTGCCGAAAAATTATTAGTTTTTTACAAAAGCTTATGAATAAAATAAAAAAAATCAAACTTTACGCCACAACCACCTGTCCATATTGTAAAATGGAGGCTTCCTGGCTTGATAGCCAAAAGATAAAATATGAGTATACTTTAGTTGATTTAAATCCCACTGCTGGTGAAGAAATGGTTCGAAAAACCGGTCAAATGGGAGTGCCCGTGACAGAAATTGTTTATGATAATGGTAAGGAGGAGTATATTGTCGGGTTTGATAAAGAAAGACTAAGTGAGATTTTGGGGATAAAAAACTAAAAATCAACCAAAACCTGCCCCATCCCCATCGTGGTTTTGATACCGGTACTAAAAAAAGAAAGGGCTTTAAAGTAGTTTAAATCACCTTCTTGAAGATTAATTTTTACCTGACCAACAAAACCAAAAAACTGATTAAAAGGAGGAAGATCATATTTTTTAGTTAGGGTTTTGATATAAACTATCTGATATTTAGGGCAAGGCAGAAGCTCTTTTCCAAAAATCTCTTTTTGTTTTTTTAAAAAAGAACCATCAAAACTTTGTTTATCAAAATAATTAATATAGTTTTTTCCTTGTCGGATAAGAGTTGGTGTTTTAAAGTCAAGGATAACTTTTTTATCTTTTACGAACTGGCTTTTTTGATAATCTAAGTTATCAATCATCTTATTGACCAAAGCTGGTAAGTTTTTGCTTTTTTTTATAAGAACATTCTCAATCTCAAGTTTTTTATTTTTTATCTTAAAGTAATCAATATGGGAAAAAATATAGAATCCGATATTGAAAATCTCATCGGTTAAAAAGGTAAAGCGAAGAAAGAATTGATTGTCTATCTCATAAACTGGGCTTATGGTAAAGGGTTTTTTTTGGTTTTTTTGATGGTATTTTTCTGACCTTTCCTCAAAATAACGATCAATCTCTTTTAAAAGAGCACTGTATAACAAATAAGAGTTAATATCTTTTGGGTAGTTTTTCAATTTTAAAACCAGTGAATAAAACATAAGTTTTCTTTATATTATCTCATAATCTTGCTCTTTAATCTTTGGTAAATGATTGATTTTTTTCTGACAATTTTCGCAAATGAAAAATAATCCTAACTTGTCGTTTTTATCTTTAATTTTTTTAAAAAAGTCAAAGACTTTTTCTTTTATTTTTTCTTCGGGATAAATAATAAAAACGCTTTTTTGGAGTCGATAGCCAATTTTTTTTAAAAACTTAACCATTTTTGTCCGTTTTTTGTTATCAGAGATATCAAAACTACAAAGATAAAACGGTGGCTTTTTCATTGATTGTTTTTATAACAAAACTTAAGGTTTTTTCTAAGTTATCAACTATATGCTTGTTGTTTAAAAAATCTTTTTGAAATTTTTTACTGATTTCCTTTATGCCATTATCATCAATAAGAATTAAGCCATTTTCTTTTTTAAAGTTTTCTTTTTTTAAAATCTTAAGATTGACTAAAGAAAAACAGATTCTATCAATATAAACTCTAAATGGTTCCATAATATCCAAAGCAAGATTTGGTCGGTTGTAGTCGTTTTTATGATAAAAACCAATATATGGATCTAAGTTTTGGCCAAAAATTAGACCAGTTATAAAATTGACAAGAAGGGTATAGCCAAAGCTTAAAAGAGAGTTAAACTCATCTTTTGGTGGATATTTTGATCGTTCATAAAAGTAAAAATCAGGATTTTTTATAAACTTGCCTAAGTTGGAAAAATATAACCGGCTAAAATAGCCTTCAATCCCATTGAGTTTTTCAAATTGATGGCATCGTTTTAGTTCTAAAAAAGTGTTTTCTAGTTCTTTCTTAAGGTAGGAAAAATCATCAATTTTATTGCTATTTTTATACTGTTGATATAAAAATTCTTTTTGTTTTTCAAATTTCTTAAAAAGTATCTCTTTGGTTAAAAAAATTTTTGTTTGTTCGTCTTTAAAAACCTCCCACTGTCTGTATTTTAAAAGATGTTTTTTGTTGGTGATGGAAAGAAGGCTGCCAATATAATCACCTTTTGTTGATAAAAAAACTACTGGAATTTCGTTTTTTAAAAGATGTTTTATCAGTTGAGTGGTAAGGTAAATATTACCATAAACATATATTATTCCAATAAGGCAAGATGGATAAGTCTTTAAAATCTCACCTTCAACTGACTTAACATAAATCTCCCCATCTTTTAATCCAAGACTTAATCCTTGGGTATAAAGATAGAGGTTGATTTTCATTGGTTTATAAAAAATTTTAGAAAACTTATAACCTTAATAATCATAAATATTTAATTTTAAAAAAATCTAAAGATGCACTACCATACTTCTCTAAAATAAAATTATTCAATCCCTTACTTGGTTTATAAACTTTAGACAAATCTCATCAATTTTATCTATTTCATCTTGATATAACTGTTTCAATCCCTTACTTGGTTTATAAACTTTAGACTGATGTCATACAGTTTTTATAAAATTTGGAATGATAGTTTAGTTTCAATCCCTTACTTGGTTTATAAACTTTAGACTTAATTATTTCACCCATAATAATATTTTACACGATCCAAGTTTCAATCCCTTACTTGGTTTATAAACTTTAGACAAAAACACCATTTGATTTGCCACAAGTCATAGAAGGGTTTCAATCCCTTACTTGGTTTATAAACTTTAGACTTATAATTTAGATTGTTATTTTAATCCTTTGATGATAAGTTTCAATCCCTTACTTGGTTTATAAACTTTAGACCAATCATTAGATGTCAAATTAAATTTACTTCAAACGAAAGGTTTCAATCCCTTACTTGGTTTATAAACTTTAGACACAAATGTAGACAGAATGAAAAGAAATATTGAGATTGTTTTGTTTCAATCCCTTACTTGGTTTATAAACTTTAGACAAGGTAAAGTGTTAACAAAAGAAGAGTTATTAAAAATTGTTTCAATCCCTTACTTGGTTTATAAACTTTAGACAAATTTTAATCTTCTTAATTCTTTTTCTTCTTTTTGAATGTTTCAATCCCTTACTTGGTTTATAAACTTTAGACGATCTTGGAGAAGAGATCGTTAAAACTCTCTTTGCAATAGGTTTCAATCCCTTACTTGGTTTATAAACTTTAGACTATTTTAAAAAGGAGGTGATAAAAATGGATAATCAAAAAGTTTCAATCCCTTACTTGGTTTATAAACTTTAGACTAAAAGAAATTGCAATGAGAGAAGCAAAAGAGATTGAGTTTCAATCCCTTACTTGGTTTATAAACTTTAGACTTATTATTAATAGTAGAGTTATAAGTTAAATTTTAAAATTATGGTTTCAATCCCTTACTTGGTTTATAAACTTTAGACTCAACAATAACGGTGTAGTTACCCGTTCTTAATTCAGGTTTCAATCCCTTACTTGGTTTATAAACTTTAGACTTAAGTAATTTAGACCTTCGAGGGATGGACTTTAGTTTAGGTTTCAATCCCTTACTTGGTTTATAAACTTTAGACCAAAAACCCCACAACTTGAAAATGGCTATCTTCGTATAGGTTTCAATCCCTTACTTGGTTTATAAACTTTAGACGTTTAGGTGGAAAAGGATATGATGATGAAGAAACACATATTGGTTTCAATCCCTTACTTGGTTTATAAACTTTAGACTTAACATATTCGGAAGGAATAGATGATGCTTTTGATATATTGGTTTCAATCCCTTACTTGGTTTATAAACTTTAGACAGCCTCTAATATTTAGATTATTATACCAAAATAAAAATCAAAGACTTGGCTAAACTTGTAAAAACCCAATTGTTAAGGTGCAAAAAATAAGAAGGTTAGCTAAAAAAGATATTTTTCAAATTAAATTCCGGATAAACTAAAGTCAACTCTTTACTCAAATCATCAAAAAATAATTTTTTTAAATTAGTATTATTTAAGAACGATAAAATATCATCAAAAATCTTCTCTTGAGGAAAAACCTCCCCATGACCAATAATACTTATATTCCTTCTTTTTATTACCTTTTCCAAACAATCAGAAAAAAACCCCTTTATCGAAGCATCTTTTATCAAATCAATTTTTTCTTTAACTCCTACAATTTTTTCTCCATAAAGCAAATAAAATGTATCTTTATTAAAAACAAATGGGAGGTTTAAATTTTCTTTTAAAAGAACCAAATTTATCAATTTTTCAAAAAAAACATAAAAGTATCCCAAAGCCAAAATCTTTTCATTGTTCTTAAAACTACTAAAAAACCGATCATAAAAGTACCTTACCTCAAACAAAGCCCGACCGATTTTATCTTCATTAGTTAAATTTTTTTTAGAATAACGAATATAAAAATACCCTTTTAAGTTGACAAAAAAACTTTCTACCGCATCTTTATTTAAAACAACCTCTGCCAATAAATCTTTATCATAAGCTTCCTTTAAAAACTTATCGTTTTTTAGCGACTCAAATCTACCCAATAAAAAGTCACGATAAAAATAAACCAACTCAATAAAAAGCCGCCATTTTTCACTGGTAAAAAACCCTTTATAATCATCCAAAAAAGAGGCAAGTAAAATATAGTTCTTATTCTCTAAAAAATTTAAAATTGTGGGAAAGTTTAAGAAAAACTTAACATTAAAACTTCTGGCCTCTTCTTTTCGAAAAGCACCTATTGCCTTGCCTGTTTCTTTTGATCTTTGGCCCGTGATATAGCTTACTTTTTCTAAATTTTTAAACTTTTGTAAAATAGAAAGAACAGCCGCTGACATCAATTTAGTACCACCGGTAATATCTAATATGAATGCGATTTCATCTTTACTTTTTTCTTTGACATAATCATAAAAAGAGTTTTCTTTAAAGTTTAAATCACTGATAATTTTTTCAATGTTTTCAGGATTAGTTAGGATAAAGGTCTTAACTGGATTGCCTTTGTTCAATTTTTTAATATCTTTTTCTTGATCTTGTGAATTTTTATGCTCTGATCTTATTATCAAAACCTCATCAAAAACTTCCCCCTCAAACAAAAGACGATAAGAGGCACTCATCTTTCTTGCCTCAGTTGTCCCCAAAGTCATAATTAAAATTTTTTTCATAGGAAAAGTAATAGGGCAAACAATAGACAATTTGGATTGGTAAAAAATTTTCTTTTGGATAAAGACTTTTGTTAACCATCCCAAAAAATGGTCTTTTATCTTTGGCTTTAAAGACTCCTCCTTCTTTTATCCCAAAAAAACTTTTTTTAAAGGGTCTGCCCAAAGAAAAGATCGGCCCCAAACGAGGATTTTTTTCCTCAATATCAAAAAACAAAGGCTCAATCAAATTTTTTTCTTCACCTTTAAATTGACAAAAAGAAAGATTTAAAAAAGACTCACCCTCATTTTTTACCTCTATTTTTCTTAAATCCTCAAACTCAAAGTGATTAAAATTAACACTCACCCTTTTTCCAATCCCAAAATTAAAGATTTGTTTAAAAAAGTCAATGATAAAATCTTTTTCTTTTTCCTCAAAAATCCGCAAAAGAAAGTAGCCTTTTTTATCTTTAAAATAATAGCCATCGATGGTATAGGGCAAAGCCTGACCTTGGTTTTCTTTTTTATCTTTTATATTAACCATCTCTCTTTTTACATGAAGATAATAACTCTCATCTTTTTCCTCAATTTTTCTAAAAAGAAAGCCTTTTTTATCTTTTTCTTCAAAAAATCCCTCCTCAACAAAGCTTATTTTTTTGATTTTTTTAACCATTGATAGATTTTCTTTTTCCTCAACAAAAGAAAGAAGAAAATTACCATTAACTGGCAGATAAAAGTAAGGAAAAAAAGATGAGGTTAAAAAAGGTGGTTCCCCAAGGCAAAATTTATCATAAAACTCTAAAAACTTTTTTTTATTAAAAAGGCTTAAATAATACAAAAATCCCCCCATCAACGTATCAGAGGTTAGCCGATTAATCAAAGGTGATTTTTGATTAAAAATTAAAATATAATCAGAAAAATTGGTCATTTATCTTCTAAAGACATAACTACTAATCCCAAAGGCATCTTTTTATCATTAAATAATACTTTATACTTTGTTTTTGTTTCTTTTTCTATATATTTTGTTTTTGTTTCTTTTTCTACTAAAATCGTTTTTTTAGGTTGATAATCTCTTTTTTTTACTATATAAGAGTCTCTGCCAACACCAAATCCTAGTAGAAAGAAAATTTTATTTTGGCTTATTTTATCAATATAATCATTTATCTCTTTATTCTCTTTAAAAAGAATATCAAAGTATTTTTTGTTATTATTTTTTACATAATAAAAAATCTTTCGATAATCAAAAAACAATCTATTTTCATCTAAAACTTTTATTTCCCCAATAAATCTAGTTCCAGGGACAAATGCCTCAATTAGATTTTTAGGCCCTCTATAGCTTAATTTAAGATAATGATACCTTTGTGCCTCCATGATCTCAGTTCTTTCCTCTTCATTTTCTTGATAAAAATCAGAGACTAAAAGTTTTTCTGCATCTTCTTTGCTAAGCTGAAAAATCTCACCTAAAGCTCCCTTAATCGATGAACCAGGAAGATAGGGAATGTATCTTCCCTTTTCAAAATCAAAGTAACGAATATGAAACTTTAGATTTCGATGAAAGGAGGTAATTTCTTTGTTTAGGCCTTTGTTGATTTTAATCCTTTCTGTAATCAGATTGTTTTTAATTATCTCTTCTTTATATCTTTCAATAAACTCATTCTTATAGTAATTAAACCACTCTTCCTCATTATCAAACTGTTTATCCAAAATTAACTTTAAATTATCAAAAAGAGTCTTGTGCCTAAAAACTTTTACCCAATCAATCACATAAAGATAGCCCTCCTTTTGAAAAAAGGAAAAATAATCAAAATCAAAAACACCGATATGAACTGGAGTGACAACCTCAATGGTGGCTTTGTAAATTTTACTCATTTGTTTCTAACAACTCAACTTGTACCCGCCCATAACCTCGCGAACCCGAACCACCAAGATAGTCTTCGTTTAAAAGAGAAATTCCTTCTTTAAAAAGCTCAACCAGCTGACTTTCTTTTTGCTTGGCCTCTTCGTCAAAAAATCGAAAAACTACTTCCCCTTCAAAACTATATCCTTTTGGTACTCTTTCTGATGGCCGTGGACTTGTTTTTTTACTTCTTTCTCTTTTATTTGTTTGTTTATTATAATGATGTAAAGAAACCTCCATTTTTTCTTCGGTGATAGCTTTTCCTTGTTGTTTTAGTTTTTTAATATTTTCCTCGGTTTTCTTATCAACAAATAAATCACGAATTAAAACAACAGTATAGTTAAAACTGCTCTTTTGGTCCTTATTCTCCTCCGCTGGCTTACCAAACAATGTCTCAATCAAATTTAGCTTTTCTTGATCATTCTCATACTTAATTTCAAGTAGACTCCTTAACTTTCCCTTTAACGATGATCCAGGAACATAGGGATAACCTGTTTCAAAATCTTTAACCACCGGATTATCCATCCCCCCAATCTCAAAATCACCTCCCTTGCCCGCCCCAATGTGAAGACCGGTTAAAACCTTGATTTTGATTGTGTATCTTTGGATTTTCATTTTGACTTTTTTCTAAACTTTTAACGATAATAAGATCCAAAAGATTTTTATATACTTTTATCAATGCACCTATTTTATCGTCGCTTAGATTGTTTAAATCTGATAAGAATTTTTCAGTAATTTCCTTAAAAAAATCAATTAATTTAGTATTTTTTTTAAGTCTTTCGTCTTTTAAAAGTTGATATAAAACTCTTTTTTGAGATAGCTTTACTTGATAATATAAAATGTTTTTATCATTAGATTCTTCAGATTCAACAGCATTTTTTAAGATATCAACAATCTTTCTTGTTTGAGTTTTTTCTGGTAATAAATACGAATTTAACTCCTCAACTTTATCAAATATATTTTTGCTTGGTTTATAGTTATCATCAAGGTAAAACATAAAACTTTTGCTTCACCCCCTTTCTCGCCTTGATAAAATTATAATCTCCATTAAAGTCTTCAAATTTTTTCTTAAAAAATCAATTTCATCTTTTTCTTCCTCATCTTTATCCAAACCAAAAATTAGACGCAAAGTTTTTTTAAGACTATCAAAATCATCTTTTTTTTCTTCTTTTATATTTTTTTCATAACTCTCAAAATTTCTTAAGAAAAAATAGCGCATCATATTAATCGATAAATTATTCTTATAATCATCTTCTTCACCCAAACCATCAGCCAGTTGATATATTTTATAGTAAAAAGAGGTTGGGATATCATCACCAAAAACTTTAAATTGAGAAGATAAATCATAAATTTTTCGCCAATCATCAATGGTTAAAACAGAATCTAGAAAAGCCGCCCGATTTTTAAAAATCTTTGCTTTTTTTAATTTTTCTTCTGCTTTTTCAACCACTTTAATCAAAGGCTCATGATCTTTAAAAAGCGATATCCCAACTGAAAAACTCATCTGTTCATTATTGCAAGTTAATTTCTTAAATTTTTCATTAAGTTTAAAGATAAAATCAAAAACATTACTCCAATGGGTCACCAAAACAAAGTCATCACCGCCTGAGTAAATCATATAATAAGCCTTGTCTTTATTATTTTGAAACTCTTTTTCAATAAGCTTTGGTAAATAAGCTTGAAAGAAAAGGTTGGTTTTTCTAGCAAATCCTAAATATTGAGCAATTTTTTGTTTACTTTTATTAGTCTCCAAAAGAGGATATTTTGACTCAAAAATACTTTTAACAATCTCCCCCATATTATCAACATCGCCTTTAATAAGCGCCAAAAGATTAGCGCCTTCACCTTTTTTACTTAATTTCTCAAAATCAATTGTCTTTCCATCTTCTTCAGCTGGCACAAAGATATCGTAAAAGACTGTTTTTGAGGGGTAAGAGTAAAATAATGTCTCTTTTTTATTTTGAGATTTTTTGATAATCTTTTCATAAGGTTTAAGAGAAAAAACTGCATCTTTTAAACCTTTATCAAAACCAAGATAATAATCGCCAAAAAGAGGAAAAACATCATTTTCTTTCCAACCATCTTTCTTTTCATAAACCAAAACATCTCTTTCTTCTTTAAAATGAAAAGAAAGATTTTTGAAAAAATCGCATTGATAACATATGTTTTCTCCATCCTCGTTTTTAGTCCCTTTATAGGTTAAACAATAATCACAGATCTCTGAGTCCAAAAACATATACTCATCTTTATTTAAAGCTTCTATCTCAAAAATAAGATCGTCATGAGGTTTAACTGGTTGAAAAAGAGCGTTAAGAAAATCTTTTTTAAAGTAATTGGGGTTATTAATATTATTAATACTTAAAACAGAAAGGTTAAATCGCAAGGTCAAGCCAAAATTTTTTAATAAGTCCAAGGTTAAGCTCTTAATAATTGACAACAAAACCTCCTTATTTATTTGGTCAGTTTCTGGTAACAAAAAAACAGTATTGCCACCAAAGTTTATCAGTTGGTTTTGTGGTAAGACCACTCTTTTTAATTTTTTATGATTTAAAAGATAAAAGGTAATCAAATCATTTAAAAGTTGTAAAAATAGTGATCTTCCTCGCAAAATCTTTGCTGCGTTTTTTGTTTTAGTTTTGTAAATAAACTTTTGAATACCAGCAATGTCAAACTTAAGATAAATGATTGATTTACTTTCAAAGTAAAAACTTTGGGTAAAAATAGTGGTAAGCTTGGAATGATCATAAAGATTAGAAAAGTAATACAAATCACGCCTATCCTCAGGAATAGAAGTAAGTAAAAAGTAAAAAACCTCATCCAAAAAACTCATTAGATTTAAAAAATCAAAATCAATTTTTTCTAGTGGTTCTTTTATCAAAAACCCAAGATTTTCCTTGGATAAAAGACTACGATAATCTCTTTCATTTTCGTGGGATAAAAAATCTTCTTTCTTTTTAGCAAAAAAATATTCATCTTCTAAGTTGTATATTGAAGAAACCTTATAGAAATAATCAATAGGTAATTTACTGCTGCCGTTGTCTTTCTTTTTAATATAAGGGAAAATACTTCTTATGTTTACTTCGGTTGGTTTTTGATTACTTTCTATTGTCTCCCTTTCAATTTTTGAGGCAAAAGCATCAGCTTTTTTTAAAACTTTGGTAAGATAATCATCGCTTTCTTGATGACTTTTTTCAATAATTTCCTCTGCTCTTTTAAAATCAATCTCTTTTTCCAACGTCCTATTTTTTATATTTAATATTGAAGTAAAGATAGAAGAAAGTTCCTCATGACTTATGCCAGGAAAAGAAGAAGAGCGTTGGATACACTTTCCAAAATCATGAAGAAAAGAAGCAAAAATTAGTGTTTGATAGTCTTTTTGATTAAAATTCATTATCTTTAATTTAAAAGATTGATAATGATTTTAATAAACCTATTATACAATTTTTAAATTAAACAACATAATATAATAAATAATCTCCTAAGAAAAAAATTAAATCTTATTTACAAAAATATTTTGATTGGGTATAAAATAAGAATATGCAAAATATTTTAAGCTAAAAATTATCAAGAACATATTTCAAAGAAAAAAATGAAAAAAACTAATTTTAAGAAAGAATGGGATTTTATTATTAAAGAAATTCATAAAAAAACAAGAATAAGGAAAAACATCACAAAAAGAGAAATTTTATTTGCTTTACAAATCTTTCTTTTTCGTTATGAATTTGATATTTATTTCAAATTAAAAAAAATTTATCTAAATTTTTCTTAAAAATAACCCCCCTTGCCTTTTCCCCTTTTTTGTTATAACATATTTGTTATAACATAGTTATAACATTAAAAGTTCTTTCAATTCTATGATTCAAAGGTTTGTGAAAAGAATTATTAAAGTAGGCAATTCAGCGGCGGTGATGTTGCCAGCATCTTTTGTCAAAGAAGGTAATTTAAAAATTGGTGATGAGGTGATTGTTGAAACAATGGCTCGCTATCAAACAGCAATGATAAAACCAAGAAAAAATAAAAAAACCCTCAATCTTTCTCCGGAGTTTTTTTATTGGTTGGAAAAAGTAAATAAAAAATACTAAGAAAAAATTAAAATAATTATGCTATCATTAATCTATGAAAATCCAAAAAAATGTCGGGGAGACTGATAAAAAAATAAGGATTGGTTTGGGAGTGGTTTTTGTATTTTTGGCCACGCAAATTGGTGCTTGGCCAAGATGGGTTATTTTAATTTTAGGCATTGCCCTTATCTTAACCGGCCTTTTCCAATTTTGTAGTCTTTATACTCTTTTTGGGATAAATACGTGTGAAAGAAAAGTCAAAAGCTAAAATAATACTCCTCAAAAATTTTTCGAAGAAGAAAAAATGAGAAGGTAAAAAGTCTTTAATAAAAAGTTTTTACCTCAATCCCCTCTCCAAATCGTAAATCAAATCCTCAACCTCCTCCAATCCAACCGAAAGCCGAACTAAGCCCTCTTCAATCCCCGCTTTTTTTCGCTCATTGGGAGTTAACTCAGAATGAGTCATCGATGCTGGATGCTCGATAAGACTCTCAACCGCCCCCAAAGAAACTGCTAAGTTAATTATCTTTACCCGATTGACTAAACTTTCGGCCTTTTTATAACCTCCTTTTACCACAAAAGACAAAACTCCACCAAAAGCGGTCATCTGTTTTTTTGCTAAATGATAATTGGGGTGACTTTTTAAACCTGGGTAGTAAACTTTTTCAATTTTGGGATGTTTTTCTAAGAAAGAGGCGATTTTTAAAGCATTTTCTGATTGTTTTTTGACTCTTACTTCAAGGGTGGTTAATCCCCGCAAGGCAAGATAAGAAGAAAAGGGAGAAAGAGTTGGGCCAAAAAAGATAAAGCTTTTTTGAAAAAGAGGTTCAAGATACTTTTTCCCCCCAATAATTACTCCACCAATTAAATCAGAATGACCACCAATATATTTAGTTAAACTATGGACAACAATATCAACTCCCAGTTTTAGAGGGTACTGAAGCGGCGGTGGCGCAAAAGTGTTGTCAAAAACAGTTATTAATCCTTTTTTCTTAGAAAAAGAAGCTATCTTTTTTATATCTAAAACTTCAATTAAAGGATTGGTTGGGCTTTCAAAGTATAAAATCTTGGTGTTTTTTTGGATAAAGTTTTCAATTTCTTTTTCGTAAGAAAAATCACAAAAAGAAACCTCAATCCCAAATCTTGGCAAAATCCGACTAATAAACTCAAAAGTACCCCCATAAATCACTTTATGAGCCAAAATATGATCGCCTTTTTTTAAAAAATGAAGAAGAACTAAAGAAATTGCCGCCATCCCAGAAGCTGTAACAGTTGCCTCCTCTCCTTCTTCCAAAGCAGAAAGTCTTTTTGCCAGCAAATCAACAGTTGGGTTGGTAAAACGAGAGTAAATCATCCCTTTTTGTTTTCCTAAAAAACGAGCCGCTCCTTGGGCCGCGTTTTTAAAACGATAGGTGGAGGTGGTAAAAATAGGAGAGGTGACTGAGCCAAAAACCGGATCAATTTCCTCAAGACCAAGATGGATATTTTTAGTCGACAATTTCATTAAAAATAAATTATATCATAATTTCACTCACAACAAGGATCCTTAAAACCGCAGTTTTGACAGATAGCATCACGCGTCCCAGGAAGAGCAGAAATTTTTTCACCGCATAAGGGACAGTTTTGGGTGGGTATTAGAAAACTATCTTTTCTAACTTTTTGAATGTCTTTTTTATAGTTTTTTTTATTCATTTTATTTGAGTATCTTTATTTTAATAAAGATTTAAAAAATATCCAAATAAAAGTCAGATTTTTATTTTGCGTTTAGATAGTTAATAATTTCTTCAGCAATGTTGGCGATGTAGCTATTAATACGACTTATACTTTCAAAAACAACCAAATTAAAATAATCACGACTTAAATACTTTTTTTCTATTTTTAGCTTTGAAGACTCATTAAATTGATCTAAGTAGTAATGAGTTTTTTGTTTATTCATAGAAATCAACATTTCTTCACACAAATTTAAGTTTTTTAAAGTATTTTTTAAAAATGATTTTTCTGAAAAATCAAAAACAGGTTTATAATTCCTATCAGTTAAAAGATAATAACTACCTATCTTTACAATATGATCGGCAATTCTTTCTATTCTGATAGAAATAATTTTATAAAATTGGGAATCAAATAAACTAATTAAATTTTTATCCTCTATCTCTAAATCATTTACAAGTATATTATTAAATCTATTAATTGCTAAATTTAGCCTATCTATTTCTACATCTCTTTCTATGACATCACGGGTCAACGATCTTTCATAATTTTTAAAATACCGCAAGGTATCTTGATACATTCCAATAGTCATTGTTATCATTCTCTTTATGTATTCTGGCATTATTTCTACTTCGTTACTGAGATTAATTTTTAATATCATTTGATTTCCATAACTTTCTAAACATTCACAACCAATGAGCTTATATGAAACCTTTCGGACAGTCATTCTTTGTTCGTATGTCATACTTTTTGCTTTAACCACAATATTATCAACTCCTGAAAGATAATAACCAATAATTTCTCGCTCAATTTGAGACTTTGATAGATCATCAATTTGACAAATTTTAAAAGTCTCTGTTTTTTTATAAGAAAAAGGAATAATTTTTAGGTAATTTTTACTACAGAAAATTTTTACCTTGTCTTTGTCTTTCATAAAATTAGCAACAATCCACTTCTTTGGTAAAGTAACAATATAGCTTTGGCCACCAGTTTTTTGAATATTACGTATCTCCATATATAAATATATTATACATAAAATATATATTAATTAAAGATTTAATTTTTTTATCAATAAAAAAATAAATTTTAAAGTATCTAATCCTATAGAAAAAAGCGATTGCTTTTATGAAAAGTAATTAATAAATATATATTAATTATAAAAAATATATTTAAATCTTGATTAGCTAAAAAAATAATGATCGAAAGTTAGAAGACAAATAGAAAATTATTTGAGAATAATCTTAAAAATTTGGAAAAAACAAGAAAAATGATAGAAAGAGTAATTTCACCTGAGGTTGCTATTGGTTCTTTTGGATTAATTAGTATTGCCCTAGCTTTTTCAATAAGGTTAAAAAAAGAAATAAGAGAAAAACAAGGCGGTGTCTGTGCAAGCTGCGGACAAAAAGTAAAAAAATTACAAATTCACCATATAATTCCTCAAAGTATGGGAGGACCAGATACAGAAGATAACGCAGTCGGTCTTTGTCCTAACTGCCATCAAGAATGGGATGAGAAGGCAAAAAAAGGGGTGTTTTTTAAAAAGAAAAAATAATCAACTATGGAAAAATATAGACCAAATATTTTAGAACCGCCAAAACAAAAACCAACGAGATTA
>Ga0308417_1001680_pt1 | contig 14986 bp, 16 predicted proteins | sample HotsprSampleOS65_FD_203528 | JGI IMG/M metagenome (GOLD analysis project Ga0308417, IMG submission 203528) | Hot spring phototrophic mat microbial communities from Octopus Spring, Yellowstone National Park, Wyoming, United States - 20090730_OS65 ... | reverse complement strand
TAATCCGGCGGTACAGGCTGGAGGACTTTGTGTTCATGGGCGAATCAAAGGACGCATCAGAGGGCGAGGTATGGCTGTACAACCCTGACCTTGAGAAGGTAGGGACATGGGAGATCTCCAGTCTGCAGTGTCTGAACCATGACAATGAGTGCGATGGGCTGCATGCGGTATACGAAGAAGGGCACGACACTCGCCACGCCCTCCTCGTCCCCGTACCCGTCTCAATGATGGACGAAGGCGGCACCTACATCTTCGTCCTACACATCAAAGACGACCACCCCGAGCTATACCGCGACCACCAGCACCGCTGGACCCTGGAGCTGAACAGTATCAAAATGAAGGCCATGATCGAGGATCTGACCGTACCGCTCGGCCTTGATCCGTTTGATACCAGGACTGCCCATATCGCATGGTGTCGAAAGGAGTTCATGTCAAAGATATGGAAGCGGACAATAGACTTGGCAGGCGGAACGGCGAACCCTGGGCGCACCTGGGTGTTCAGCTGGCCAGTCTATGAGGATCAGGAACTAGCTGAGTGGTTCGGGACGCGTCCGAAACATATACGCGCCGGCCTGAATGGTCAGATGTTTGAGGCGCGTTTTCGCGGAATGTTGTGGCAGAGAGGCAAAATAATCGGCGATATCGGTGTTGGAACCCCCGGCCAGTGGCTCTCGGGAAGCCCAAGGCGCCAAGTTCGATGGTGCTTTGGCATGAACGCAAGGGGTACAGACTACAAGGTTAGAAAAATGCAGCCTCCACGTGGAAGACAAGGCTTTGCCCGGGTGCCGAAAGAGATTCTCGCTTATCCGTATGGGATGAGCCAGGTGGGATGTGTAGTCCACAACAGTCGGCCGGTCGCCACCGACGAGATTGGCTGGGTATTCAACGAAGTTGATCACCGGAGCGTTCTTGCTTGGTCCTCACAGGGCGACCTTCTTCTTATAGGGACGACACCGCTTTCGATAGAGGACCTTCAGGGCTTTCTCACCGATTCGCCTAACTTCCAAGGGCAGTCACTGCGTGATTATATGAGGAAAAGACCATGGCTTCGCGAGATGGAGATCGCAGATGCGATACTCCTCGACGGTGGAAGTAGCACCGATCGAGCCTACATGTGGCGGGATTCTCGGGGTGACCCGAGGCGAATGTCATGGTCTCCCTGCTCGGTCTTCAGCCGACTGATTCCGAGCATGATTGGGGCTGGGGTAGAGACTAAAGACTGAAGCGGACGTTAGGAGGAGATAAGATGGTAAAGCTAACTTATATGCTAGCAGGGATTGCCCTCATATTAGTAGTAACAATGCTAGGGGTATGGCTAGCGTGCCAGCCTACCTCAGCTGATCAGACGGTCTGGGCTATTCAGTTTGGCACCACTAGGGATGACAATGCCATCGCTGTGCGAAGAGCACCCTCTGGTAACCTGTATGTAACTGGCTCAACGGATGGCGATTTATTTGGAACAGGTGCAGGCGAGGAGGACCTGTACGTAGCCAAGTACACTCCGGGAGGTCAACTGCTATGGTCGCGCCAAATAGGTTCCCCCGCACACGAGTGGGCAGGATTATATGTTGATCAAAATGAGAATCTGTATCTATACGGCGAAACCACTGGTGAGTTGTACGGGCCTGAGTTCGGGCAGGAAGATGCATTCGTTGTGAAGATGAATCAGGACGGAACTGTGCTCTGGGCAAAACAGGTGGGTACGCCGGAGGCCGATGCGGCGTGCGGCGTTGCCGTGGATGGTCAAGGCAGTGTATTCGTAGCCTACTCGACAGCTGGAAGCCTGTTCGGCACAAATTCCGATTTGGGGTATGACGACTTGTGCCTCGCTAAGTATGACAAGGACGGCAACCTCCTATGGTCGGTTCAGATCGGCACTGAAGGGGACGATGTCGTGAACGACATTACACTGGGCACCGACGGATGCGTTTATGTCACGGGCCACACGGGTGGACTGTTTGGCACAGACGATGGGGTAGATGACGTATTCATAGCGAAGTATTCACCAACAGGCCAGCTGCAATGGGGAAGGCAGTATACATCGTCCCTGATGAGTGATGCCACCGCAATTCGCGCGGCCGAAGACGGCTCGATATATGTGGGCGGCTGGTGCAACGTGAGTGACACTCCTAACGATTCAGAAGCAGACGGATTCCTTGCCAGGTATGATTCCTTCGGAAACCAGCTATGGAAGAGGGTGATATCCTCTCCATGCCCCGAGGGCGTACAGGTACTTGCGCTTGGGCCAGGCAGTCAGGTGTATGCAGCTGGCTTTACGACCGGTCATCTCTATGCCCAGAACGCTGGTGAGCCCGATACATACCAGGATGTCTTTGTGGTGAGATTCGACCAACTGGGCAGCCAAACATGGTCACATCAGTTCGGTACTTGTGCTGACGACTGGCCTCTTGGAATGGATGTTGGTAGCCAGGGCGTTATCTACATTTGTGGTGTGACAAGAGGTTCATTGTACGGCACCAACTTGGGAAAAGAAGATGCATTCCTGGCCACGTTTTCGCAATGAATGCGGATCTCAATGCCTGGGAAGAGGTAGCTAGGCTTGCTCTTGATTCGTGTTTGGAGACTAGGCTGAATGGCAATCAGATTACCTATGACCACTAAACCAGCAGGATGACAACTACATCTACCTAATCCGGCGGTACAGGCTGGAGGACTTTGTGTTGATGGGCGAATCAAAGGACGCATCAGAGGGCGAGGTATGGCTGTACAACCCTGACCTTGAGAAGGTAGGGACATGGGAGATCTCCAGTCTGCAGTGTCTGAACCATGACAATGAGTGCGATGGGCTGCATGCAGTATACGAAGAAGGGCACGACACCCGCCACGCCCTCCTCGTCCCCGTGCCTGTATCCATGATGGAATATGCCGGCACCTACATCTTCGTCCTACGTATCAAAGACAACCACCCCGAGCTATACCGCGACCACCAGCACCGCTGGACCCTGGAGCTGAACAGCACGCACATAGTACCGCCACCCATTGTGTACTTCTCGGTCGGCGATTACCACGTTGTATGGTGCCGCGGGGAGAAGATGAACAGGATTGTCAAAACGACTACCAGGATTGACCCCGCGAAAGCCTACGCCGCACGCGACTGGGTCCAGAACGCTGGGGCAGGGCATATCCGTGCAGCTGTGAATGGCAATTTCTTCTATCCGATAACCTACGGGTCCTCTACGGCAACTATACATATGCTAGGGGAGATGGGCGCTGGCTGGCAAACAGACTGGTGGTGTTATCGTTGGCGGTGGTGTTTTGGTATGAAGGCAACGGGGAAGGTGTTTGGCGTGGAGAAGATGGTCGAAACCAAAGATCAGAAGGGCAACCCCGCATGGACAGTTCATCCCCGCATCAAGAGGGAATACCAATACGGGCTAAGCAACGTTGGCCTACTCGTCTCCAGCTATGTACCTCAGACCTACGAAGATAGCTCTTGGAGCGGCGACCCTCGACCCACCGATCCCGACTGCCAGAGAACGGCTATAGCTTGGGCGCATCACAGCGGCGAAGACAATTTGGGGGATTTCTTCCTGATCGTTACATCCAGTAGCACCTGGAGTGGTGTAGCGGGTTTCATTACGTCCACGCTAGAATCGGAGATGAAACGTCGTTATGGCCGTGACATCGATATCAGCTGTGCAGTGATGCTGGATGGGGGCGGTAGTTCGCAATTGTCGTATTGCCGGAAAGACCGTAGTGGTACGATCATAGAAGAACACCACCCGGTTACGACGGCGCGACGGGTCGTCAATCTGGTGACGGTAGACGCGGTGGCTAACTAACATGGAGGAGGAGCGAAAATGTCTAGAAATATAATACTCTCGCTTGCAGCCTTGACTGTCGCAGTTCTGGTTGCTATTCTAAGCTGGCTTATCCAAGGGGGGATTGCACGTGCATCGGACTGGCCAAAGCAATTCGGATCTCCTTACGATGACACGGCGTGTACAATGCTTGTGGATGCGGTAGGCAACGTCTACGTTGTCGGAGCCACGGAAGGGAGCCTGTTCTCCACGAATGCTGGGGGAAGCGATGTGTACGTTGTGAAGTACGACGCCGATGGAGTGCAGACATGGGCCAGTCAAGTAGGGACGGACAAAGACGATACCCCAGCTGAGGCCGTGCTTGGTTCTGATGGTCACCTCTACGTGGCTGGTACCACTAGAGGGGACCTGTACGGGACAAACCCCGGTGGTGACGAAATGTATGCCGATGTGTTTGTTGTGAAGCTATCACCGCTTGACGGGTCGATCCTGTGGTCCAACCAGTTCGGGACACCACAAGACGAGGTGGCCTCGGGTATCGCCTTGGACGATCAGAACAACGTGTATGTCCTCGGCTTGACACACGGCAGCCTGTTCGGCGCAAACTCCAGTCCGAATGCGTTCGTAGCGAAGTTCGTCTCCGGCAACCTGGATTGGGGAATCTACGTAGATGTGGAAATGGCGCGGGATGTCCAGGTCGGTAGCGGTTGCATATACGTCAGTGGTGCAACAACACAGGATCGTTTCTCTCAGAATCTGGGCGGATTTGACGCGTATCTCGCCAAGATCGGTACAGATGGAACGATCCTCTGGGGTAGCCAGTTCGGCACCTTAGGCGACGACTATGCGACCGTAGTCAGTGTTGATGCCGCCGGCGGTGTCTATGTGGCAGGCTCGATGAACGGTACTGAAGTTGCAGGAGCGGACAAGGCCTTTCTCGCCAGGTACGATTCGCTAGGACAGCAGGAGTGGTTGACGCATCTCAATACAGATAGGACGACGGATGAAGAGCAGTACAGCGGCTTGGAGCGAGCTACCGCCATAGCATTTGACTCGAGCTTGAACATTCTTGTGGCAGGAAGTACGGGAGGGGAGTTGTTCCAGTCACACGCCGGAGGAGCTGATTTGTTCGTGGCAAAGTATGATCAGACCGGCGATCTGATCTGGGGTAGACAATTCGGAACCGCTCGGGACGAGTTTGCGGCAGACATAGCCTTGTCTACCGCCGGCGAGATCCTTGTGCTCGGCAATACGTCTGGCGGTCTGTATGGTTCAAGTGCGGGCGGAACGGATGTCTTCATTGCCATACTGCCTTAGGAATACGGCATAACTAATGGATGAGCATGCTCTCGTAGGACTGCATCCACGTCTTCCATGACGAACTTGGAGCAGAAAGGCCTTCCTGTGGCTAATCGACACGGTAGTCGATACGAAGCCGGGATGAAGGACTAGGAGCAGAGATGAGACTCCGAACACGGGTAACTGCCTGGTCGTACATAGCAATGCATATCCTAGGCCTTGTGGCGTGGAAGCTTCCGCCGCAGAGTTGGCGGAAGCCGCATAGCAGCGATACGGATCCGATGAAGGTGGTATTGGCATTGGTCATTCCTGCTGGGCTCATTCTCCTAAGGGTGCACCTATTGAAGAAGCGAACATGGTTTTGGTGGACACTGGTTGTGATTTTCACAGTGTCGGGCTTGGCCAATATGTCCTCGTTCGTGACGTCCGTTACGCGGTGGGGCTCAGTTATCGCCGGGTTCATGCTGCTAGGCGGCATCATGTTGCGGGGCTTACAGAGCTTCAGTCGGAATAGGTTGCCCTACCCATACTCGCCTGTGTCAGCTTCCTGCCCTTGCTGATGCTCTGAACCGATAGTCCCCGCCGAAGGAGACGACCGACTGGGCGCGGTTCCGAAGCGACTTCATGGACATCCTGAGGGCGTCGGACAACCAGAACAACCCGATTTTCGAAGCCGAGGACCAAGGATACGAAAAGGGCGACCCCGAAGACCCGAATGATGACAACTACATCTACCTAATCCGGCGGTACAGGCTGGAGGACTTTGTGTTCATGGGCGAATCAAAGGACGCATCAGAGGGCGAGGTATGGCTGTACAACCCTGACCTTGAGAAGGTAGGGACATGGGAGATCTCCAGTCTGCAATGTCTGAACCATGACAATGAGTGCGATGGGCTGCATGCGGTATACGAAGAAGGGCACGACACCCGCCACGCCCTCCTCGTCCCCGTGCCTGTATCCATGATGGAATATGCCGGCACCTACATCTTCGTCCTACGTATCAAAGACAACCACCCCGAGCTATACCGCGACCACCAGCACCGCTGGACCCTGGAGCTGAATGCGACCAGCCGACCGGCCGGAGTATGCGTATACAAGGGCTCACGTTTGGACCTGTACAAGGATATAACGGAAAGCTGGAATGCATTGAAGGATAGATGGTTAGCTGTGTTCAATCCGTTCACCAATAGGTGGGAATACCAGAGGATAACGGACGGTATGACGAGAGAGCTCGACGGACGCTTTCATGTTGCAAAAAACGTCAATTGCAACAAATCGAAGGAGTGCGTCTTGAGCTCACTGCAGTATGGTTCCTATACCAGAGTAGGTGGGCAAGTCAACAGACACTCTCCTCCTATTTGGATTCTCTTCGCGCACGGTTTTGGAGGCTATGCGATGGAATGTAAAAAGAAGCAAGCACTAGTCAGTACCCACGCTAAAGGTCTTGAAATGGAGGAGGATGGCTGGCAGTACTGCGCCGTATCCTCGCTGCCTGCGGGATCTCTCACTTCTCTGCAGCTTGCAGTTCTACTTGGTTGTGAGACGGCTGGGACTGGCGTCTACTCTTTGCCATACCAGCTACGCGCAAAAGGAGCTAACCTGGTTATAGGCATCAACCGTACCATCGATAGGAGAATACTGGCGCAGTGGCTGAGGTATTTTGTGGTTGGCGACCCGAATGACTTCAAAGTGCCTGGCCTGCTATATACAGCAAGTAATGGTCAAGTCGTGGCGCGTCTGGATTACCAGTCAGTAAAGACTGCGGCTACTGGTGCTATGAATAAGATACTTTCCAAGGTGGGTCCCAGTCGTGGGGCTAGCAACTATATACTGTGGGCGCAGCTAGGCAAAAGCACAGACAGTTTCATAGTGTTGTACTCCCCCATGTTTCCGGATGGCGAGTTGCTTGAGTCAGACTCCGGAAACATTCAGTTGTGACAGGTGGTTTACTAAGCACAAGGAGTGTGAACTGATGATGGGCAAGAGATTTTCTTTGAGGCGGTTTGTAGTTGCTGTTTTGGTATTCGGTTGTGCAGTCGGAATTGCTGATGGACAACTAGTGCCCTATGATCCCAATACCATGTCCTACCCTATATCACCTGCCGAGGCACTTCAGGCGGCACGCGACTGGGCTGGCGACCCAGATCTAGAGCTAGTCCTCGTTGGTGTAGAGGGGTTTTTAGAGTTCTTGGTCACGGATCATCGGTACCTGTTTGTGACGCCTGATGGGAATCAGGGCTACCAGGTAAACTGTACTTCAGGCAGAGTGGTTCGGTGGATTGATAAGCCTGCAACTGACGCTTCGGGTGTCAAGAAATGGAAATGGGATCCTGCCACCCAGCTGCCAGCTGCACAGCTGAGAGCGATTGCTGAGAGCTTTTTGCGCACGCATTATACCGGGTTTGAAGCTCTCAACATGCAGCCTTTGGAACCGGAAGGGCCTAATTCAGAGTATGTTCAGCGCCTGCCGAACGGAGTCTGGAATTACTTGAATAGGGCGTTGTGTGACATGGATTATTGGACCGGTCAGGTCTTTTTCTATTATGGGCTGTATGGTGGGGATCCGACCATTTCAACTACTCCTCTTGTAGACGCAGAGGAGGCGGAAGAGATTGCAATTGACTATGCTGGAACAAGAGAAATTTGTATTGAATATGGGGAGAACGAAAACGTATATGGACCTCCTCGATCGGTTCTTGTTTTGAAGAACTGGGGAGCATTTCTCTCTTCAGATGGTATGGTCCAGCGTGTACACTGGGTGATAGACTTGTTCCTCTCTGATGAGCCCGGATATACTGCTGAGGATTATGCTGAGGAGTGCAGCACCATTCCGCATTGGCCAAGTGGCCAAGAACTCACAGTCTTAGTAGACGCCCATACTGGCGAGGTTGCAGAGGAAGATAGTGGAGGTCTAGCTGGGTCGTCAAGAAAGATAAGCAAGACGGATGCATCGCGCATTAAGATCGGTCATCCCAATCCGGCACGTTTAAAGTTGCGGACACACCGTATAGGGGATGAGGCAACAATAGATGGTAAGAAAACGTCTCTTAGTGCGTTTCCTGTATTGAATGTTGACGGGTGCAAGTACGTGTATGCCAAATACCTGCCAGCAGTGTATGGCGGCGTCTTAGAATGGAGGCAGAGTGCCGCACGAATGAGTGTTGCGGGCAAGAAAGTTGTGCTGTGGCCGGGATCGACTGATATCAGCATAGAAGGGAAACGAGTCAGTCTCAAAGATCCGGTCAAGATCATTGCTGGCAGGACATATGTTCCGCCTGATGCATTCAAAGCCATCTGTGGGGCAGAGGCGACCTGGGAGGATAAGGCCAAGGTATTACACATTGTCTCAGGGCCGATTAAGCCGAAGGCACAGTTTCGCAGGATAGCCAGTACAGTCAGTAGTGACAGAAGCGAGCGGTCTGGTATGCCGTAGGTGGCAGGTGGCGTGATGGAGTACGATGGTACATACATCTTCGTCCTACACATCAAAGACGACCACCCCGAGCTATACCGCGACCACCAGCACCGCTGGACCCTGGAGCTGAATGCTGTTCAGAAGGTCCCCGGATACGCTGTCTGGTGTACAGGAGGGCCGACATATAATGGTTTGGACACTACCAACGTGGGACAGCGATGTGCCTATTGGTTAAAACGGGCTGGCTACAAGCCATGGCCACCTGATGGCCGTCCGCAGGAAGGAGGGAGTGGCACACTGAAGGGAACGAACGCTAGACTTACTATACGTACGTTGAATCGGCTTTCGCCTACTGATCCTCCTGAACAGCGGTCGGCCTGCACGCGCAACGCGGTGTGGGTTTTTTATGGCCATTCCGGTCCACATGATATAGTTTTTCGAGACCTGGTTAACCACGAGCTCATTTCCAACTCCCAGCAGGAGGATCCGGCTAATGGTGTATTCAACATTCTGAATGCCGGCTTCGCACTGGACCACGTGCGTCTCGTCTTTCTGGCAGGGTGTGACAACGCAGGGTATCCGAGAGCGTCCTCCAATAAAGAGGCGTCCATTGCCGGATCCTTCTACAACAGTAAGTCGGTGGATGCCGTAGTGGGTTTCCGTGGTCCCGTCTACACAGATAGCATTCCATATCGTCGGTTCTTTGAGATATTCTGGAAGGGCGTGTGTAAGGACCATTTGACGGTTGGTGAAGCCATCCGTCGCGCAAAAAGAAGCATGCGTCCTTGGCTACTACGAATATTCAAGGTGACACCATCCTACCCCGAGGTGTGGGGTGAGAACACGCGGCTATATCCGGCCGCATACGGGAGATAGTAGGAGGCTACAGGATGGAAAGAACGATAAGTGTTCTATTGGCTATGGTGTTGACAATGCTTACTACTCCGTGCGGGGTACAGTTGATATCAAAAGAGCAGGCTAAGCAGGCTGTCTACACCTTCGAATCGGACAACAGTCTGAAGTTCCAAAAGTTCGAACTAGAAGAGGAATGCGACGGCCCTGAGTGGAGCCACGCATACACCTACAGTCTAATACACGCGGATTATCCAGAGCCAGATCGTTCATGGATTGTAGATGCTCTGTCGGGCGAGGTCATCTGGGCCTACTACGGTGATCGGATTCCGGACCAGGAGTCAGCAGTTCCGATTGGTCCCCTAACAGAAGAGCAGTGTCGCCAAATTGCCGAGCAGTTTGCACGTACGAAATACAGAGAATTCGACACCATGGGGTTCCAGTTAGGCAGCAGCGAATGGACAGGAACTGGTTGGAGCTTTGAATGGGAACAGATAGTAACCTATGGGGCACGCACACCAAACCTGGTGACTGTGGACGTAAATCCTGTTGACGGAAGCATCCAAGTCTACAGCGCACATCGGTTTCCGACACCGTCACCCCGGGAGCCACAGATCACCCCTCAGCAGGCGATAGACCTGGCGAGACAGTCAACAGCTATTGTTACCGTCACCTTTGTTTCCGATCCCTGTCTTAGTGCAGACCCGGATGGCAGTGTATGGTGGGGATTGGAGATTCAGGGACTGGACGCGCAAGGCGTTGAGCTCTCGTATGCGGTATTGCTAAATGCTGAGACCGGCGAGGTGATAGAAAGCTCGCCAAGCTCTAAAGCGATAGCAGCAGACAAGCGTTCCTTGTCAGCCTCAGCGAAGACCAATGCAGCCTCATCCTGGGGTAAGGAGCCACAGATGGTAGGCGCTCGGACACCTCTGGCCGCTCGCAAGTACGGCATCTGCTGGATTCCGGCCAGTCATGAGCTGCGTGCGGTGCGGGGCAGGAATAAGGTTATCCTTCGTGTTGGCGACCGACGGTCAACGATCAACGGCAAGGATATTGAACTGGACACAGCGCCACGTCTTATTGGTGGGAGAGTTCAGGTATCGCCAGCCACATTAAAGCTGATACCGTGAGTATAGACCGGCGAAGGGAGTGGGTGTCGGGCGAGTGTTCGTCATGCGCTCCCAGCTGTCCCTCTTAGCTATGAGAAAGGGTATCAACGAAGAGGACTTCGAGCCAGTTGACCCGAACCGAATCTGCGGTGTAGGTGACAGATACCGGAGTGAATACCTGACGATCTACCGAGACGTAGACGAGCAGGGCCAGCCGATATACGACGCAGAGTACTACGGGTATGATGAGGGAGATCCAGAAGATCCAATTGCGGTGAGGAAAGAGACTTGGTGGGGAGGTCATCGTCCCCAGAGCGCTCTGCATGACGGCGCGTGTGACCTCCCTGGGAAGGTAGATAATTCATGAGCATCGAGTTTGCTTTAGATGGTCGCCGTCGAGTTCTGTTGGCACTTCTTTCTAGTCGCAACCTAGAGCATCAGGGCGAACATACTGACCTGACTTCCACCCTCTCCCTGTCAGACCGTCCTGCTTGGGTATACCCTAACAGTAAATGGCTTTCGCGGTTCCAAGGTTCGTTTGCCTTGATAGAAGTTAACCCACGCCGAGCTTGACGTATCGAAGCAAATTCCATAATATGAGCGCATCCAGCTGATTAACCGGAAGGCAGACTCCATGGATTTCGAAAATGAGACTTCGCCCCCAGTTCGAGTTAAGGCGACAAGAAAGAATGGCTGTGTGAGAACCTTAGGCATCTCGTGCTTAGTGCTTGCAATACTCTGTGCTGTTGTTGTCGCCATAATAACCGTCGTAGCTACCAGGAATCCGGCAGTTCGACAACTCTACTCCAGTGGAAAGTCCGTGGGCATCTGTGAGTTGCAAATGGTGGAAATCGGTGCTGCGCTCGACAGGTATGTCATTAAGCAGGGAAAATATCCCGATAGATTGACAGATCTCTACCCGAAATTCTTGGAAAATAGGGGATTACTACACTGTCCAGCAGATCCTCGCCCGAAGAATGTAGTGACCTATGTTTACTTCCAGCCGCGGACATCCGATCCAGGAAGTAAGATAGTACTTATGTGTACGCATCAGGTTAATGTGCCCAGCCAACCACCGGTTCCCGTTCGTGTCCTGCTATTCAAGAACGGCCGTGTAAAGACCGAGGTTGGTCGACCATTGCCATCAGTTTCTTCTTCACCTACCGCTTTGCCTAAGCCTAAGCATCAATCGCTTCCCCGCCGATGATTTTCGTCTGGCCCTCCATTCGATATCGGTATCCCTCATTGCGCCTGACAGTCTTGAACCGTTTCCCCGGCTCTTCTCGACAGAGAATCTGGATGTCTACCCTGGAAACTAATAGGTGTTGAACGATCGGTCTTTCAAATGGCAAGGCTTGGCTTACCCGCTTCTTTGTTAGTGCTTGTTAAAATAAAAATTAGCAGTGTGCTTAGTTCGCTGCTCATTTATCATGCAGATCATCGATGAATGCTAACTGCCCAAAGTCTTCTTCCCAATTTCAATTAGTTGTTTCACCTTTTGTCCGCCTTTATGACCGATTTCTTCAGAGAAACGATGTCCATATTTCCGAACAGTAACTTCTCCGCCTTTCTCTCCACCCTTTTTTCCAGCCTCGCGGACGGTCATTTGGCCTTTCCCTTCCATAGTGTCACCTCCTAACCGCCGTTCCACCACAGACACCCTACCTTGGTCGTGATAGCCAACGACTCCGTAATCCCAGACTCTGTTTAGCTGCTAGGGAAACTAGCTTTGTCCGAGAGCTTTCTTGCCGGCTTCAATCAGGCTTCTGACCTTCGGACCGCCCTTGGCGCCTCCCTTACGGCCGATTTCTTCATAGAAATCATGACCATGCGTCTGAGCGGTGCGTTGGCCACCTTTTCTTCCCGCTTCTGCAACGGTCATAGGATTCTGCATGTGTTTCTGCATGACAGTTCACCTCCGTTTCTAGCTATAAAATGAATTCCCTCTGTGTGAAAACTTCAAACTTAAACCAATTTCGGGAGCGTATCGTTCCTTCATGAACATGCATAGCTCCCGGTTTCAACGCAGAGAGATTTCGTACATTCTCCTCTGGAATAGAGTGAATTTCTTGTGGAATATACCCGACCGGAGAGTTTAGGGGCGAAAGATCAGAGGGACTTGAGCTTTATGCGTAAGTCCGAGACAATTGGCAGAAAACTGAGTATGAGTGAATGCCTGCGCCTAGCTTCACGCTTCTGATACGTCAATGCTTACCGTGAGAAGGCTTGTTGTGGCGTCGTCGGTTTTTCTTCTGTCTCTTGTAAGAACCGTGGTTGTTGTGCTTACGACTGTGGTTCTCTGGGTTGCCGCTGGTGGAAGACTCGTGGGAATCCTGTTCAATACTCGCCTGCTGGGACTGCTCGTCTAGTTGAACATCGCTCGCTTGATCATCTACTGGCGTTTCATCCGTTTCTTCTTCGACCTGTTCCTGCAGTTCTTCAACAACGTGAGCGTGAGCCGTTTCGCAGGCGCCACAGCCGCCGTCTAGGGATAGTGGACATTCACTGCTAATCAATTCAGCCGCCGGGAAGTGGTAGACAATGCCGTCTTCCATTTGTACGCCAACAACTTCTTTGATTACATTGATCTCAACAACCTTGCCTTCGCCTTTCGGTGTCTGGATCATGGCGTTCAGTACAGGCAGCTTAGACTTAGCTTCCCGGTACATCGGGTATTCATACTTGAGGCAGCACATCAGCCTACCGCAAATGCCGGAGAACTTAAGAGGGTTGAGAAACAGGCTCTGCTCTTTGGCCATCTTCATGGAAACTGGTTCGAAACCGCTTAGGAAGGTGGTGCAACACAATGCCCTGCCGCACGGTCCCAAGCCGCCAAAAAGCTTGGCTTCATCACGCACGCCAACCTGGTGGAGCTGCACTTTCATCTTCAGAGCTCCACAAAGGTCTTTTACTAGTTCCCGAAAGTCCACGCGCGACTCCGCCGAAAAATAGAAGGTAACCAATGACCCATCGAAGCAGTACTCCGCATCAATAAGCTTCATCGGTAGGCCGTGTGCTTCTATCTTCTGCTGGCAAATGTCGAAGGCTCGCTTTTCCTTTTCCCTGTTGGCTTCTTCCTGTTTGATGTCTTCAGGCGTGGCCTTCCGAAGGACCTTTCTCAAAGGAGGCACCAGCTCTTCTTCGGGAACATCCCTCGGCTCAATCATTACTTCGCCAAATTCGATGCCGCGCGATGTTTCCGCTATTACAGAGTCACCCTCGTGAAGCTCCAGCCCATTTGGTTCAAAATAGTAGATTTTTCCAGCTTTCTTGAAACTAACGCCTACAACTAGCGGCATAAAGTCGCACCGTTCTTGGTTTTGGATCTCAATTCGACGTTTCTAGATATGCTGCACCAACAACTAGCTAAGATCTATGCTTCATTCTAGCACACTACTGACAGGCATATCAAGAAAGACTGTCTCCCTCTGCATGGACAATGAAGGTGTTTGGTGTGGTAGATTTGCGGGCCAAGTTTCAGCTGTGAACTCCCATTTCCCGGAGCACACCGAGAAGCAAGTCAATTTGGTTGCTTGCAATAACATCGACTCCCATGTCTACTAGCTTTCGAATATTATCCTGGTCATCTACTGTCCACGCCATCAGCTGCAAGTTTGCCGCATGCGTGGCCTTCAACATAGCTGGACTGATAGCGGCATAATTGATTCCTAACAGCACTCCATTCACAGCCGCGGCTTCATTTGCAACACGTACTGCTTCGTTGTGGTCGGCAGGTTGATCCAGCCACTTCAAAGGAATAAAAGATATCGAGGAGTCGAGTTCCCTCAATTGGACCCCTACGGAGTAGCTAAAAGAAGCCAAGAGAACCTCGTCTGACATGCGCCGTTCTTGCACCATTCTTACAACTCCACCCTCTGTATGTTCTTCCTTGATTTCAATAATTAGCTTAACCCGGTTTCTCGTCAAATCGAGGACTTCGGCAAGAGTTGGTATACGCTGTCCAGTGTACTCATCGCTAAACCAGTCACCGGCATCTAGTTTACGGATCTCAGCAAGTGTCATATCGGCAACCGCCCCTGTGCCGTCTGTCGTTCGATCAACAGTGGCATCGTGGATTACCACTAGGTGGCCGTCCTTTGTCTGCCTGACGTCGCACTCTATCATGTCCGGCCCATACTCGAGCGCCTTTTCGAATGCCGCTAGAGTGTTCTCCGGCGCAACAGCCGAAAAACCTCTGTGAGCTATTGCTTGAACACCTCGCATGCAGCCACCTCTGTGCTATAAAGTGTAAGGCTAATATATCAGACTTGGTTGGAAAAAAACATGGCTAGCACTCGTTCAGCAACGTTGGTTGCCTGCTTTATTATACCCAAATCAAAGTGAGACTGTTGTGCGTTGTTCATGTAATTCGAAGAAAATACCTCAGCGCAAACAAACTCGGCAGACTCGGGGTGTAATGTCAAGTCTCTGTTCTAAGTAGTTGGAGGGCGTGCCAAAGGGTTAGCCTTCTGCGGGGCTTGAATAGGCTGTTCTTTGACAGGTAAATACGGTGCTAATTGTCCAGGTGT
>Ga0308417_1001678_pt1 | contig 14999 bp, 13 predicted proteins | sample HotsprSampleOS65_FD_203528 | JGI IMG/M metagenome (GOLD analysis project Ga0308417, IMG submission 203528) | Hot spring phototrophic mat microbial communities from Octopus Spring, Yellowstone National Park, Wyoming, United States - 20090730_OS65 ... | reverse complement strand
TTCGGGATCGGCGGCGGCTCGCCGGGGAGCTGGTCCATGGCCACTTTCAGCAGCCATTGATCCACGTTGTTGTTGTTCACCTGCAGCGCCTGATAATAGAGGCGCGCGGCTTCGCCGTAGTCTCCCATCCGGTAGTAGGCCGTGCCCATCTCGCGCATCAATTCGTGGACCAGCGCCGGCTCCTTCGTGCGCTCGAGCGCCTGCCGGAAATACAGCAGCGATTCCCTGAAGTTGCCCCTGCGGACCAGCGTCTTCGCCATCGTCGCCAGAGCGGTCAGCTCCTCGTTGCTGTACGGCATCGAGCCGTCGATGACCTGCTCCAGCAGGTCGATCGAACGGTCCAGCCCCAGCAGAGGGTCATGCGGCACGCGGTTGCCGGTGTCTTGGGAAAACCGCACTTCGCCGCTCATCCAGTCGGAGAGGTTCAGCAGGAACCCGAACGCATTGGGCTCCAGCTTCGCCACGCGCGCAGCCAGCTCGTACGCCAGGTTCGGGTCGTAGTAGAGCAGCTCCGCGCGGGCGTGGATCACCGCCTTGGCTTTCAGGGAAGGGATGTGATCGGGATCGCGCTTGAGCGCCGTGCCCAGGGCTTCCATCGCCAGGCTCAACGCCGTCCGGCGCTTCGCGTAATCCGTGCCCGAGTAAAAGTCGAGCAGATAGCTGCGCGCGAGCTGATACCAGGTCATCGCGTCGTTCCGCCCCGCCTGGATCAGCCGCTGCAATTCGCGCCGCGCCTCGTCGGTCTTTCCCTCGCGCAGCAGCAATTGCGCCTTGCGGAGCGGCCCCTCGCGCGCGGGCAATGGCGCGGGGCCCGCCTGCGGCTGCCTCGACGGAGCATGCTGCGCCGCCACCAGCGCGGCGAGGCAGGCGAGCGCGCCCAGGGCGGCGGTCACGCCTGCCCGTAGCGCAAGACTTTCACGCCTTCCCATGTCACCAGCCCGCTCGAACCGCTCTCGCGGATCATCTCGTCGACGACCGGAAGGAACGTTTCGATCTTCGCCCTGGAATCCACGATCTCGATGATGAACGGCAGGTCCTCGCTCAGCCGCTCGAGCTTCGCCGTATGCAGCCGCGAACTCTTCCCGAAACCCATGGGTCCGCGCAGCACGGTGGCGCCCGCCATATGCAGCTCGCGCGCCTTCAGCACGATGGCTTCATACAACGGCCGCTTCCCGCAGCGGTCGTTCTCGCCCAGAAAAATGCGCAACAGCACGGCATCTTCAGGCAGTTCCATGGTCACAGCCTCTCATTCAGCAGCATCGCCGCCTGATAGCCCGCCCACACGCCGGCCAGGCACAGCACGACGCTCGATGCGATGTTGAACCCCGCGTACGCCCATTCCCGGTCCTGCAGCAGCCGCAGCGTCTCCAGACTGAAGGTGGAAAACGTCGTGTATCCCCCGCATAGCCCCGTCATCACAAACAGCCGCGCGTTGGAGGAAACGATCAGCCGTCCGTCGGGCCCGGTGAGCGAGACAAAAAAGCCGATCACCATGCAGCCGGTGACATTGACGAACAGCGTGCCCCACGGGAATGTCTCTCCGGCCAGACGCGCCGCGACGCCCGAGAAGAAATAGCGGAGCATGCCTCCCAGTGCCGCGCCCGCGGCGATCCAAAGGTAGTTCACTAACGCTATGCTACTCCCGTGAGGACTTTTGCTGCATTCCTGCTCTCATTGCCCCTTCTGGCGCAAGACCCGGCAACGATGCTCGAAGCCAAACTCATGGAGCGGCTTCGCCAGATCGACCAGCGCTTCGACGGCGTCATGGGAGTCGCCATCATCGACATTTCCTCGGGAAAGACTCTCTCGTTGAACGGCGACATGACCACCGCTCAGGCAAGCCTCATCAAAGTGCCCATCCTCGCCGCGGCCTTCCAGAAGATCGAATCCGGCGCGCTCGCGCTCGATCAGATGGTCGAATTGACGGAAAAAGACAAGGCCGGCGGCAGCGGCACGCTGGATGCGCGCCTTGGGCCTCAGCCGCTGGCATTGACCGTCGAGGAGCTGCTGACGCTGATGATCCGCGACTCCGACAACACGGCCACCAACAAGATCATTGGGCTTGTCGGCATGGACAACGTCAACCAGTTGATGGCGCAGCTCGGGCTGCGCGCGACGCGCCTGCGCCGGATCATGATGGACTCGGCGGCCGCCAAACGCAACGACGAGAACACGTCCACGCCGCTCGAAATGGCGCGCCTGTTCGAATTCATCTACCGCGAGCGGCTCATCAGCCGCAACGCCTCGCGCCGCATGATGGAAATGATGAAGCTCGTGCAGGCGGACTTCCGCGCCGCGCTGCCCCGCGGCGTCGTCTCCGCATCCAAGCCCGGCGCCGTGCCGGGCGTGCGCACCGAGGCAGGCATCGTGTTCCTCGAGGGGCGCCCCTACATCCTGTCGGTGATGTGCAGCATGGCGGCAGGCAACGCCAACCCCATCCGCGATGTGGTGGAAGCCGTGCATTCCTGCTTCGTCCGCATCGCGCAAAGCAACCGTTACGGCCACCGCGTGAGTGAGCCGATCTACTGAGAAACGCCGCGCCGGGCGTGCGCGTCCGGCCGTCTCTAGCGCAACAGGAGGACTCGCATGAAAACCGCATTCCTGCTGATGGCCGGCGGGCTGCTGTTCGGCCAGGGCTGGCAGGGCCCGGAAGCCGTGATCCAGATGAACATTCGTGGCGGTGGCAGCGCCGATCGTGGCAAATGCACCGCCGAGGTGGAGGTCGATGGGGTCGCCGAAGTCGGCATCCAGGGCAGCGAAGGCCGCATCCGCACCATCAGCGGGCAGCCGGCTGCATGGCGCCGCCTGGATTGTACCGGGCCGATGCCGTCGAGCTTCGCCGACTTCCGCTTCAAGGGCGTCGATGGCCGCGGCCGCCAGACGCTGATCGACGACCCGCGCAACAACCGCGGCCTCGCCGTTGTCCGCATTGAAGACCCGCAGGGCGGGCGCGAGGGCTACACGTTCGACATCGAATGGCGCGCCGGCGCGGACTGGAATGCCGGAGGCCGCGCGGGAAGCTGGCGGCGCGACCGCGAACCGCAATACAGCGATGCGCCCGCGGCCACGATCCGCGCCAGCATCCGCGGCGGCAGGAACGATCGGGGCAAGTGCACCGCGGAGGTCGAAGTCGATGGCGTCGCCGAAATCGGCATCCGCGCGGACACGGGCGAGATCCGCACTGTCAGCGGACAGCCGGCTTCCTGGCGCCGGCTGGACTGCACGGGGCCGCTGCCTCCCAATCCCGGCGATTTTGTTTTCCGCGGCATCGACGGGCGCGGGCGGCAGGAGCTGTTGGCCGACCCGCGCAACAACCGCGGCCTTGCCGTCGTTCGCATCGAAGACCCGCAAGGCGGCCGCGAAGGCTACACGTTCGATCTGGAATGGCGCGGCGGCACGGGCTGGACCGGCGCGCCCGGCGCAGGCTGGGGCGGCGGCTCAGGCTGGGGATCGGGCACAGGCGGTTCCGGCTGGGGCGGCGGTTCCGGCTGGGGCGGCGGGTCTCAATGGGGCGGGGGCTGGGGTTCCGGCTGGGGCAACACGTTTTCCTACACCGGGCGCGGGCGCGGAGTGTTTTCCATGGACGCCGGCCAGGGCTATGATCTGCGCGGCGCTTCCGTGTTCGCCGACCGCGGCAACGGCGAGGTGCAGATCCGCTTTGACTCCGCCTTCGGCGGCGATACGCTGCAATTCCGCGGCCGCCTCGAACGTGTGACCGCGGACGCCATCGAGGCGAGGCTCATGGACGGCATCAACCGCGGCGATGCCGCGCCGGTGGATGCGCGCGCCCGCATCCTGCTGCGCGACTCCAACCGCGTGCGTTCCATCTTCATCGAGGGCCGCGCCCGCAACCAGATCTTCCGCGTGACTTATAACGAGTAGGCCTCAGGCCTCGATCACCGTCTCGAACCCGAGCAGGCGCCCCATGCGCTCGAGCGTCCGCGTGTGGTCGCCGTAGAAAATGACGCGGTGCAGCCCCGCCTGATAATTTTCGAGCCATTTTTCGGCGTCCTTCACGCGCGTGCGGATCTGGCTGCGGCAGCCGCGGTCGCTGTCGCCATAGCCGGTGACAACCGCCGTTGACATCAGCATTCTTCCGGGGCCCGCGAAGCGGGCGACCGTGATCGTTTCGTCGCACGGCATCAGCACCTGCAACACGGCGCCTTCGTGCGTCTCCAGGTGATCCCGGATGATGTAGGGCGACGCCGGCCCGTCAGGCCCCTTCAGCTTCGTCGCCGAAACGCAGTGCGCGTGGATCACTTCGTTGCGGCTGAGGTCGAACACCGGGTCGCTGACAAATCCCGGCACGCCGGCGTATGAAGTCACCAGCATCTGCGTCATCGTTGAGTGCAGGTCCGCCTCGCACACGCCGTACAGGCCGGCGTCGTTCAGCTTGCTCCAGCAGATGCACGGATAACCGGGCAGCGTGTTGGCCATCAGCGTGCCGAAGCAGTCGATGGTGAACGCGTTGGCCTTCTCGCGCAGCAGCATCTCCTTCAGCGCCAGATGCATCCGCAGGCCGTTCTCGATCTCCACGGGCTTGGGTTCGACCACGCGCAGCGCATTGCGCGTAAACTCTTCCGCCAGCCGCTTCGCCTCGCGGGCGTCCGCCGCCTGGAATGCCTTCTGGATCTCCGCGCCCGGCAGAAAACGGAACCCGGTTCCGAACGCGGCGCTGTATTCCTCGGCCGCCTTGCTGCGGCTCGCGGGGTTTTCCGTGCCGACCAGCACCTTGCTCTTGCGCAGGTGGCGCACCGTGCGGAAGATGCGGAACCACGGGTCGAGATCGCCATAGCTCGATGTGGCGACCACATCCACGCGCCGGCCCGCCTTGCGCAGCGCCGCCACCGTTGACCACGCGTGCGTGGCGTAGGGGCGCGAGAACACGAGCACGGGCGCGGGCGACGCCTGGATCAGTTCGTTGAACCCCGGCGTCGGCTGCGTCAGCGGCAGCAGCAGGATGCCGTCCAGGTCCTGCTGGCGGGCGAGCCAGGCCTTGACTTCCTCGGCGCTGCGCAGCAGTTCGCCGCCGCCCAGTTCCACCACGTGCGCGTTCTTGCGCGCCGCCTCCGCCAGATGCGCTTCCACTTCCTTGCGCTCGGCTTCGACGTCCAGCGTCGGCTTCGGCCAGTGCGGCGATCCGGCCAGATACACGCGCGCGACGCGCGCGGGTCCGTTCCACGGCATCGCGCGGAACGCTTCGTATTCATCGGCCTTCAACAAGCCGGAAAAGGGCAGCCCGCACAGGGCCGCGTGGAAGGTGCGGCGGGTGAGCGTCATGAGAGCCTCCTGATTTCAGATCTTCGGCTCTTATTTATGTATCGCGCCGCCGCGCGCGGCGCAAGGGGCGCGCCTAGCGGCCGGAGCTGCCGAACCCGCCTGCGCCGCGCCGAGTCTCGCTCAGCTCGGCCTCCACCCACTCGATGGCTTCGTAGCGCGCGATCACCATTTGCGCGATGCGGTCGCCCTTGTGCACGCGGTATGGCTCGCGCCCGAGATTCAGCAGAATGACGCGGATCTCGCCGCGGTAGCCGGGGTCGATGGTCGCCGGCGCATTCGGCAGCGTGATGGCGTGGCGCAACGCGAGTCCGCTGCGCGGGCGGATCTGCGCTTCAAAGCCGGGCGGCAGTTCGATGGCGAGTCCCGTGGGCACCAGCGCGGGCACGCCGGGTTCGAGCAGGACGTCCTCCACCGCGTGCAAATCCATGCCGGCGTCTTCTTCGGGGCCGTGGGCGTATTGCGGGAGGATCGCGTCGGGGTGGAGCAGGTTCACCTGGATGCGCACTGCCAGCTATCATAACAGCCGTGCCTCGTGTCATCTCCGCCGGGCCGATGCCGCCCGAAAAGCTCGCCTACGCGCTCGCCCGCTACAGCCGCTCGCCGGACTCGATCCGCGACTCGGTCGAGTGGGTACGCGCGCACGATTCTTCGAAATTTCTCGAAAGTTTCTACTTCCAGTACGGGCACGCTTCCATCGCCGACCTCGGCCACCTGGCGCTGAGCTTCGAAGGCGTCAGCGAGCTGGCGGCGGTGGAGATCGAGGACGAGCCGCTGTGGGACGGGCAGGCCCGCTCGTCGCGGTATCAGGACTTCGCGCGCAGCGGCTTTGTGACGCCGCCCGAGGCTGAAGGCGAGGCGGCGGAGACCTATGCGGCGGCAGCGCGCGCGCTGCTCGAAGCCTATCAGCGCCTGCACGCGCGCATGGTGGAACACCTGCAATCGAAGCTGCCGCGCCCGGAATCGATGAAGCCCGACGCCTACCAGCGCAACATCGCCGCGCGCGCCTTCGACGTCGCGCGCTACCTGCTCTTTCTCGGCGTGCCAACCGGCGTGGGGCAGGTGACCAGCATCCGCACGCTCGAGCGGCAGATCCGCCGCTGGCGCGCTTCCGAATACGCCGAACTCCGCGAGATCGGCGAAGAGACCGCCGCCGCCTGCGCGCGCCCGCCCGACGTGGCGTGGGGCGAGGGCGCGCCGCAGGAGCCGCTCGCGCCAACGCTCGCGAAGTATGTGGACCCGGACCCGTACCCGCTGGCGGCGCTTGCCGCGGTGTCGCAGTGGGCCAGCGCGAACCTGCCCGCATGGGACGGCGCGGAAGCCGGCGCGGTCCGGCTGACACGCATCGAAGACCCGCTCGCCGGGATCGCCGCTGCGCTGCTGTATAGCGTCACGGCGTGGCCCTTCGAGCCGCTGTATGAAACCGTGCTGTCGTGGAGCCGCGCGCGGCGGATGGAAGTGCTCGAAGCCGCGCTCGGGCCGCGCGGGCGGCGCGACGAACTGCTGCGCGCTTTCCGCACCGCGCCCTATGCCTTCGATCTGCGCATCGACATCGGCGCCTACCGCGATCTGCACCGCCACCGACGCTGCCATCAGACACGGCAGGCGTGGACGTGGCGCCACGGCTTTGAAACGCCGGACGCGGTCCGCGAAGCCGGGCTGGAGAGCGAGTACAACGCCGCGCTGGAAGCGGCGCGGCAAGCCGCCGCGCGGCTGCCGGAGAAGGCCTCCCACTATCTGCTGCCGTTCGCTGCGCGCGGGCGGTTTCTGTTCCAGATGGATTTCGCCGAGGCCGAATACATCATCCGTTTGCGCTCGGGAGTCAAAGGCCATTTCAGCTACCGCCGCGCGGCGTGGGCGATGAAGCAGGAGATGGAGCGTGTGGAGCCGGAGCTGGGGCGCCTGATCGAAGCCACGCCGCCGTGGGTCGAGGACCCGCTCGTCCGTTGACGCGCACGGCTGTGATATTCCTGTCCTGAAGCCATGCAGGAAACATCCAGCCTTGCCGCCGCGCTCACGGTTGTCGCCGGGGGCGTGCTGCACGGCAGCTTCGCGCTGCCCATGAAGAGAATGGCCGCGTGGAAGTGGGAAAACACGTGGCTGGTGTATTCAGTCAGCGGCCTCGTGGTGCTGCCGCTGCTGCTGGCGCTCGTCACCGTGCCGCAGTTTTTCGAAGCGGTGGCGGCGACCAACCCGGCGACGCTGGCGCTGATCGTGGCCTGCGGCGTCGGCTGGGGCGCGGGCTCCACGCTGTTCGGGCTCGCCATCGACCGCGTGGGCATGGCGCTGACCTTCGCCATCGTGCTCGGCATCACGTCGAGCCTCGGGTCGCTGCTGCCGTTGCTGATACAGAATCCGGAAGAATTGTTTTCCCGGCGCGGACAGATCCTGCTGGCCGGCCTCGCGCTCGTCATCGCCGGCATCATCGTCTGCTCCAAAGCCGGCGCGCTGCGGGAGCAGAAGCAAAACGAGCAGGCCGGCCGGGCGCAGAAGCGCGGCGGGGTGTTCACCGGGCTGTTGATCTGCATCGCTTCCGGCGTGCTGTCGCCGGCGCTGAACTTCGGCTTCGTCTTCGGCGAGCCGCTCAAGCAGGAAGCCATCCGGCTGGGTGCGAGCCCTGATTTCGCCGGCAACGCCCTCTGGGCGCTGGCGCTGGGGGGCGGCTTCTTCGTCAACGCGGGCTACGCGGTGTACCTGCTCGGCAGGAACCGCACCTGGAGCGCCTATTCGAGCGCCGAGGCGCGCGGCTGGTATTGGGCTGGAGCGGCGCTGATGGGCTTCCTCTGGTACATCGGCGTCAGCATCTACGGCATGGGCGCGGCGGCGATGGGGCGGCTGGGCGGCGTGCTCGGCTGGCCCATCTTCATGAGCACGGTGATTATCATGGCGAACGTGTTGGGGGCGCTCACGGGCGAGTGGAAAGGCGCCGGCGCGCGCGCGGCGCGGCTGATGTGGGCGGGCGTCGGGATCCTGGTGGCCGCCATCGCCGTCATCGCGCAGGCGAACTGAACCTGCGGCAAATACGCAAGGCTTCTCTGGAGCCCGGCCTGAGAGCCCGTCGCGTTAAAGCCGCAGCCTTGTTTCGTCGGGCCGGTGGCATCCGAAACTCAGTTCGGATCTCCGCCTCCGCAGGTCAGCTCAAAAGCCCGTACTGGTGGATCTTGCCCGTTGCATACCTGGACTTCGGAACCTTGGCCAGACTCGACCCGCATACCCGCGCAATACAGAACAATCCAGCCGTGTACCCCCCTGAGTAGCCTCCAGGGCCGCCGTTCAGACCGCCGGTCCCTCCAGTATTTTCACCTACGCCCGGAATGGCCCACCAGATGCGGTACGACGGGTTCAAGTATCGGCCGTTTGTACAGCGCAAGAAGCATTGGCATCGCGCCTCAGCAACCGGGATGGGAGCCATGACTGCCCAATAGCAGGTTCTGTTCCCGGTGTCTGGGGATCCAGCTACGGACGCAATTGCATGAATCAATTCCTTGTGCGCCGCAGACTGCGGACAGGCCAATCATTGCGATCAAAAACGGAACAAACCTCATTTCAGTTCTCCTTGCGAGGTTCCGGGATCGAACTCCCGACGACCTGACTTGCCCAGATCAAAAACTCTTCTTCATTCCGGGCGCGGTCCAACATGCTCAACAGGATCCTGGCATTGACCCCAAGGTGCCTCTTGTAAAGGGCCTCAGGGGAGTTGTCTGCCAGCAATGCCACGACATCGGTTCTCTCGCTGATACCTGCAAGGTACTCCCGCCTCGCCTCCCCGGACATGGCCAGAACATTCTCATGCAGTTCCCGTTCCGCCCGGATGTATGACTGAAGCTCGGCCTGGAGTCCGCTGTTGTCGGGGCCGAGAAGCACCCCGTCATCAAAGACCACGGCGTCGAGCAGGATCCGGATCTCCGCGCTCCCGGCAAATTCCGCAGCCCGCCTCTGCACATCCATCGACGCCCCCTGGGCATCCACCATCACGAGCCTTTCACGAAGAACGCGCGAAAACCCCCCAAAAGGCCCCATCAAAATACTTTGACCCGGATGAGCTCTGCGCCTGTCAATGTTCTGGGTCGTGAGCCAAAGCGAACTCAGCGACGTGCTCTGTCCGCTGGCGCTCACGCGCTCGTAGCGGATCATCACTGCGACCAGAGCCCTCGTGGAGCTGTTCTTCACAAGAACCAGCCACGGCTCGACCGGGCGAAGGGCCGTCAATCCTGCCGGATCGATTCCTTCGGCCAGCGCGGCCCGAAATGCCGGACTGCCAGAGCAGACCAGCTCGACGCCCGATCCGGGAAGGCCCTGGCAGGAAACGCGGGCTTGCGAGCTTGGCCACATGGCAACCAGCATAGCCGACATCATCCAGATGGTTTTGTGCGTCAAAAATGAGCAATGCGGCAGACTGACCATGCTGAAATATTACCCCCTCAGTTGTCAGTCAATACGATTTTTCGATTTGCGGACAATCTTCGTTGCTTCACCGGACGCCGGCAAGGATAGCGCCGTTACCCGAATTTCGCTGCGAGACAGCATCGCGCGCGTGAAGCTCCGGTTCTGCGGGGCGGCTGGAGGCCTGAGGCGCGGTCCCCTGCACGGCCCGGCTCATCCCGGGGTGGAACGCCCGCTGGCGGTTCAGCGCCGCAGCCCGGTTAACGCGGCGGGTCCGAACCGCCGCGCAGCGGAACCGCTCCATGGGAAGCAAGATCCACGTTTTTTGTTTCGGGCAGGAGGAAGACGAGCGCGGCGGCGGCGAGGAAGAAGCCGGAGTTGACCGCAAGCGCGGAGCCCACGCCGTGGCGGTCCGCGAGCGCGCCGACCAGAACCGGCGCCAGCGCCGACAGCCCGCGCCCGAAGTTGTAGGCGAAGCCCTGCCCCGCGCCGCGCACCGCCGTCGGGTACAACTCGGCCAGCATCGCGCCAAACAGCGAGAAAAAGCCTGTCCCGAAAAATCCGATCAGGGGACCCATCCAGAAAAGCAGTTCCGGCCAGTGGCGCGGCGCCATTCCGTAGAGCGGCGTGAGCACCGCCGCCGCCAGCACATAGAACGCGAACGCCGGGCGCCGCCCGAAGCGGTCCGCCAGCACGCCGAAGCACAGGTAGCCGGCAAACGCGCCTGCCTGCACCGCAAAGACAAAACCGCTGGTGCGCACCACGGTCATCCCCGCGCCGCCTTCGCTCGCCGGCAGCGAGAGGAAGCCGGGCAGCCATGTGAACAGGCCCCAGTAGGCGAACAGCACGCTGGTGGCGAGAGTGGTCGCAAGCACGGTAAAACGCAGGTGCGGCGGGCGGAAGATGGCGTTCCACGGGCTGCGGGCGCGCTGTTCGCGCCACACCTGCGGCTCTTCCACCTTGCGCCGGATGTAGAGCGTGAGCAGCGCGGGCAACACGCCGGCGAGGAACAGCACGCGCCAGCCGAAGCGCGGCAGAATCAGCGCCGTCACCCCCGCCGCCGCCATGTAGCCCAGCGCCCAGCCCGACTGCATGAAGCTCGCCGCCTTGGCGCGGTGCTCCGCAGGCCACCACTCGGCCACCAGCGTCGCGCCCGCGCTCCACTCGCCGCCCAGCCCCAGCCCGACGAGCGCCCGCCAGAACACCAGATCGGCAAGCCCGCGCGAGGTCGCCGTCCCCGCCGAGGCGAACGAGTACAGCAGGATCGTGTAGATCAGCGTCCGCCTGCGCCCGATGCGGTCGGAAAGGAAGCCCGCCGCCACGCCTCCGGCGGCGCTCGCCAGCAGCGTGGCGGACGCTGCCAGCCCCGCCTGCGCGTTGGTCCAGCCGAACTCCTGCCGCAGGGAAGCCAGCGCGAAGACGTACAGCAGCACGTCCATCGCATCGAGCAGGAAGCCGAGCTGCGCCGCCCAGAGCGCGCGCCAGCGCGCCGTGCGGAAGATGCCCTCGAAGAAACGCAACGTGGCGCCAGTATAGCGCCGCGCCTATTCGTAGTGCAGCGCTTCGATCGGGTCGAGCCGCGCCGCGCGCACCGCGGGCGCCAGCGCGGAGATCAATCCCGTCACGAACAGCACGCTCATCGAAACCAGGACGGGCCTCAGGCCCACCGTCAGGCGGATGTCTCCGACGCCGGTCGTGTCCTTGAACGCCGGTCCCAGGAAAGGCATCGAGCCGATCACCGCCGTGGCGCCGTAGCCGAACAGCACGCCGAGGACGCCGCCTGCGAGCACCACCAGCACCGCCTCGCAGAGGAACTGCCGCACGATGACGCCCCGCGGCGCCCCCAGCGCCTGCACGGTGCCGATCTCGCGCGTCCGCTCGAGCACCGAAGCCAGCATGATGTTGGCCAGCCCCACGCCGCCGATCGCCAGCGTCAGCGCGCCGATGAAGCCCAGCAGCAGTTTCACCGCCAGCGACATCCCGTTGATGATGTTCATAAACTTGGAAAACGCGAGAATTTCCACCGCTTTTTCATCCGTGGGAGAGAAGCGGTGCAGCTCGGCGAGCTTCGCCCGCACCATCTGCATCGCGCGGTCGCGCGAGTCCGGAGTGGAAGGCCGCCAGACATAAAACCACGGATACCGGATGTCGCCAAACACGGAAAACGTCTCGTAAGGGATGAAAATGCACTGGTTATCCCGGCGATTATAGTTGGAAATCTGGAGCTTGTTATCCATCACCCCGATCACGGTGAACCGCATCCCGTTCAGCGTGATTTCCTCGCCGGTGGCCGGCGCTTCCCCGAAGACTTCCTTCGCCACCTCGTAGCCGAGCACGGCCACGCGGTGCCGGCGCAGGCGGTCGTCTTCGTTGATCCAGCGGCCATCGGTGATCCTGATGTTGCGAATGACGCTGTATTCGGGCCACACCGCGCGCACGGTGGCTTCTTTCTCCTTGCCCCGGTATTGCATTTTCAGGCCGTGGCGCATGATTTCCGGCGAAAGCAGGTCGACCAGCGGGACCGTTTCCTTGATGACGGCGGCGTGGTCGTATTCGAGCCGGATCCTGCGCCCGGTGCGCATCCCTCCCGCCTGCTGGCTCGTCTGCCCTCCGAAGGTGATGATCAGATCCTGCCCGACGGCGGTGAACGCCTTGACCAGCGCCCGCTCAAACCCCTCGCCGAAGCTCATCAGGATGACGAAGCACGCCACGCCCCAGGCGAGGCTCAGCGTGGTGAACAGCGTGCGGTGGCGGTAGAAACGCAGCGCCGCCACGCTCTCGCCGAAGATGAACCGCCAGCCCATGCTTCACCTCTCCTGCCGCAGCGCTTCCACCGGCGTCAGGCGCGCCGCCCGCCGCGCGGGGGGCAGGGCGGAAGCCACCGCCACCGTGCCGAGCGCGGCAGCCGCCACGGCGAGCGTCTTCCACTGGACGGGCAGCCCGGCGAACATCGCCGGCAGCGGCAGCGAATTCACCGCGCCCGAGACAAGGAATGTCAGCACCAGCCCCGCCGCGCCGCTCAGCACCGCCAGAAGGACGCCCTCGAGGAAGAAGTCCAGCAGAACGCGCCGGCGCGTCGCGCCCAGCGCCTTCTTCAGCCCGATCTCATGGGTCCGCTCCGCCACGGCGATCATCATCGTGTTCATCACCCCGATGCCGCCCAGCGAGAGCGTGATGAGCGCGATGGCGCCCAGAAAGATCTCCGTCGCGTTGAAGATCGAGTCGAACATCTGCGCGCTTTCGATCGAATCGAAGATGCGCAGCGCGCCCTTGTCGGTGGGCGAGAAGCCGTGCGCGCGGCCCAGCACGGCGCGCACCTGCGCCTGCGCCTCCTCCCACTTCGAGATGTCCGCCGGGCGGTAGAGGAACCCGTAGACGCGGCCCTCCGCGTAAACCTGCCTGTCGGAGGGCAAGTCGCGCAAGAGAGTGGTGTGCGGGATGAGGATCTTGTCGTTGTCCCAGCCGTCGTAGGAGCTGTTCTGCTCCTTCTCGCTCATCACGCCGATGACTTCGAACGGGTAGTTGTTGATGTGGATCCTTTCTCCGACGGGGCGCGGGTTGTGCTCGAAGAGCTGCTTGCGCACGCTCGCCCCCAGCACAGCCACGCGGCGCGCCTCGCGCACGTCGGCATCCGATACCGTGCGCCCGGACTCGACCGGCAGGTTGCGCAGCTTGAGGTATTCGGGATTCACGCCGACGGTGAGGAAGCGCCCTGCGTTGGTTGCGCTGCGCGCGGGCACGTCCCACGTCTTGTGTTCGGGCGAGATCACGGCGACCGCCGGGCAGTTGGCGCGGATCAGTTCGATGTCGGATTCCCGAAGCCGGATACGCCGCCCGGCGCGCTGTCCGCCGGCCTGCTCCTCGGTGACGCCGCCGAAGACGAACACGATGTTGTCGCCGATCTGCGACATGTTTTTGCGCTGCCCCTGGCGGAAGCCGTCGGACAGGGACGACATGAGGACCAATGACGCGATGCCCCACGCGATCCCGAACAGCGTGAGGAAGCTGCGCAGCTTGTTGCGGCGGAGATTCCACAGCGTCTGCCTCAGCAGGTCCACGGCGAGCTCGCCGGCGTGCATGCGGCGCTTCGGGGCGGCGAGCGCGATCCGCGCGCTCATCACCACGGGGCGGGGTTCTGCAATGCTGCTCACAATGCCTTCCTGAAATGGAAGTACGCGCACTCGCCGCCGGGGTTCCGTACTTGTTACACGCGGCGCCTGCCGCCCGCTTTGGCACAATATGGGGCATGTCCCTGCGTGATTCTGCGGGCGCCGAAACAAGCCGCACCGGTCTTGTTCTGCCCGCCGCCTGTCTCCGTCACGCGCCCCCGCCCGACCATCCGGAATCGCCGGACCGGCTGCGGGCGCTGCAGCAGAGGCTGGAGCAGGACGGGCTTGTCGGGCGCGCCGTCGCCGTCGCCCCGCGCGAGGCGAATGACGGCGACCTGCACCTGTGCCACACCCGCGCCTATCTGGCCACGGTGCAGAAAGACATCGCGCGCCGCGCGCCGCTGCTGAGCACGGGCGACACCCACCTGAGCCCCTGCGCCGACGCCAGCGCCCGCGCCGCCGCCGGCGCCGCCATGGCTGCCGTGGATGCCGTGTGCGGCGGCAGGGTGCGCAACGCCCTCGCCGCCGTCCGCCCGCCGGGGCACCACGCCACCTTGAGCCGCGGCATGGGCTTCTGCCTCTACAACAATGTCGCCATCGCCGCCCGCCATGCCCGCCGCACCTGGGGCGTCGACCGCATTCTGATCGTCGATTGGGACGTCCACCACGGCAACGGCACGCAGGACATTTTTTACGACGACCCGAGCGTGTTCTTCTTCAGCACGCATCAGGCGCCGTGGTATCCCGGCACCGGCTGGCCGGACGAGACCGGCGAAGGCCCCGCGCGCGGCGCCACCCTGAATTGCCCGTTCCCCGCCGGCGCGGGGCGGCGCGAGGTTCTGGGCGCCTTTCGCCGCAAGCTCGTGCCCGCGATGGAGCGGTTCCAACCCGCTCTGGTGCTGGTTTCAGCAGGTTTCGATTCCCGCCTCGGCGACCCGCTCGGGTTGTTCCGCCTCCATGACGAGGACTTCCGCGAACTCACCGAAATTGTGATGGAGATAGCAGACCGCTGGGCGCAGGGCCGGCTGGTCAGCGTTCTGGAAGGCGGCTACCACCTCCAGGGCATGCCGCTGGCCGCAGCAGCGCACCTCAGGGCGCTGATGGGCCTCCGGGAGCAATAAAAAAACCCCTTGCCGGGGCCTTTTGGTTGGGGGGAGCGGGAGGGGGGCGGATGGGGGAAATCCCTCCCGCTCCTGGCGGGTGGTGGAGCTTTTACTATATCAAGCTCTT
>Ga0308417_1001677_pt1 | contig 14999 bp, 12 predicted proteins | sample HotsprSampleOS65_FD_203528 | JGI IMG/M metagenome (GOLD analysis project Ga0308417, IMG submission 203528) | Hot spring phototrophic mat microbial communities from Octopus Spring, Yellowstone National Park, Wyoming, United States - 20090730_OS65 ... | reverse complement strand
GTCACATCGGCGCCGTCGCGCGCCACGCGGGCCTGGCCCAGCTCAACCACATGGTCGCCGTCGGGCACTGCGCCTTTGGCGGCGTACAGCATTTTGTGCTCGAAGAAGAGCACCGGGTCTTCGCCGCGAATGGCGGCCTTGAGCATCCCTTTGGCGTCGGCGGGGGTGGCGGGACAGGCAATCTTCAGGCCGGGCACGTTCATGAACCACGACTCGGGGCTTTGCGAGTGCTGGGCGGCCGCCGCGCCGGGGGCGCCGGTGGTCACGCGAATGGTGAGCGGCACGCGCGCTTTGCCGCCGCTCATGTAGCGCGCCTTGGCGACCTGATTGATGATCTGATCGCCGGCGCAGCCCAGGAAGTCGCCGAACATGATCTCGGCCACCGGGCGCATGCCCATCATGGCCGCGCCGAGGGCGGCGCCAATGACGCCGGCTTCGCTGATGGGCGTGTCCATGACGCGCTCCGGGCCGAACTGCTCGAGCAGGCCGGCGGTGACGCCAAAAACGCCGCCCATCGCGCCCACGTCTTCGCCGAGGATGAACACGCCGGGGTCGCGTTGCATCTCTTCGCGCAACGCCTCGTTAATTGCCTCGCTATAGGAGAGCGTTCTCATCGGTTCATTCGGGCATTGAGTCATTGGGCCATTGGCACACCGGGCAACGGCGTGATGGCTCAATCGAGGAAATCTTTGAGTTGCCGGCTGCGGCGGGGATGGCGCAGCCGGCGCAGCGCGCGGCCTTCGATCTGCCGGATGCGCTCGCGCGTCAGGCCGAACTTCTGACCCACCTCTTCGAGCGTGTAGCATTTGCCGTTGATGAGGCCGAAGCGCAGGCGCAGGATGCGCTGCTCGCGCGGGGTGAGGGTGGACAGCACCTGCTCTATCTTGTCGCGCAGCAACTCATCGTACACCGTCTGCGACGGCGAGGGCGTGGTTTCATCTTCGATGAACGAGCCGAATTCGTTGTCCTCCTCTTCGCCCACGGGCTGCTCCAACGAAAGCGGCCGCCACGACACCTTCAGCATCCACTCGACCTTGTCCGACTCGACGCCCAGCTCGCTGCCCAGTTCCTCGGGCGTGGGCTTGCGGCCCAGCGCCTGCTCCATCTCGTGCGTGGTCTTGTACAGCCGACGGATGCGATCGCTCATGTGAACCGGCACGCGGATGGTGCGCGCCTGGTCGGCGATGGCGCGGGTGATGGTCTGGCGAATCCACCAGGTGGCGTAGGTGCTGAAGCGGAAACCGAGCTTGTGATTGAACTTCTCGACCGCTTTCATCAGGCCGAGATTGCCCTCCTGGATCAGATCGAGAAACGGCACGCCCCGCCCCATGTACTTCTTGGCGATGCTGACGACCAGGCGCGTGTTGGCCTTGATCAGATGCTCGCGCGCCAGCCGGCCTTCCTCGATGCACTGGTTCAGTTTGTCCAGCTCGCCAGGCTGAGCCGAATCCTGGACCGAGCGCGCTTTCGACCTGGCCCGGTTTCCGCGCTCGATGGCTTTGGCCAGCTGGATCTCCTCGGCCATGCTCAGCAGCGGCACACGCGCCATCTCGCGCAGGTACAGGCCGATGCTGTCGTCGGCGCTGAGAGCGGCGGCGTCGTCTTCATCGTCTTCGTCGTCGTCATCCTCTTCGAGGCCGGGGTCGTCGGCTGCTTCTTCATCTTCAGCCGGCAGATCCTGAAGCTGAACACCCGCCTCCGCCAGGAGCGCAATGACCCGATCCACCTGTTCGTAGCCGTCGTCGACCTCCGGCAGCAATTCGAGGATATCGTCGATGACCACGCCGCCCTGGGTCTCGGCTTTGATCAACAATGCGGCAACGATCTGATCCTCATCAAACGTCATGGTCATGGTGAGTCATTCTCCATTTGCTCAGCTCCGGCTCGACCATTTGACGCGCAGCCAGTCGGCATCCTCCTGGTCGATCAGTTGCGCGGCGCCGGCGTCATCGCGGTAGGCGGGGCTGACGGGATTCATGGGCATCGCCATGATGATGTGTTCGCGCAGGGTCTCGGTGAGATCGATGCGGCCATCTTCGCGCAGCCGCCGGTCCGGGTCGGAGGTGTAGTGGCCGGGCAAAAAAAACGCGACGTCCTCCAACGGAAAGCGCAACGGCAATTCAAACATCTCCAGCGATCGGGAGCACTGGGCCTGAGTGGCTGTTTCGATCATGCCTTCCACCAGCACACGATCGTTGGTTCTGGTGAATGTAATCACGCCCCGCAGGTACGACACATGAAGCTCATCGTCCAACCATGTGGGGCCGCGGTCGAGTTGCTCTACCTGGCGGGTTCCTACCGGCGCAAAAATCAGCTTGTGGAGCCGAAAGCGCATGGGCGGAATCTTATCATAGACGACAGACGGCAGATGACAAATGGCAGAGCACAGACAACAGATGACAGACGACAGATAACTCTGACAACTATAATCTCCACTGTGTAATCCGCCACCTGCCCGGTGCACTCTGTGCTCTGTGCTCTGTAATCTGTAATCTGTAATCTGACCATGACACACGCGCATCTCGCTGCTCAACTCTACACCGTGCGGCAATACACCCAGACTGCCGGCGACCTTGCCGACACGCTGCGCCGGCTGCGCGCCATCGGCTACACCGCCGTGCAGGTGTCGGGCATCGGTCCGATCCCGCCGGCGGAAGTGAAGGCCATCGTCGATGACATCGGACTGGTCATCTGCAACACGCACATCGGCTACGACCGGCTGCAAAACGACCTGCCGGCGGTGATCGCGCAGCACCGGCTGTGGGACTGCCGGCACGTTGCCGTCGGCAGCATGCCCGGCGCCTACCGCGAAGCCGGCGAAGAGGGCTACCGGCGCTTCGCCCGCGAAGCGAGCGAGATTGGCCGCGCGCTTCACGACGCCGGGCTGACCTTCAGCTATCACAACCACAGCTTCGAGTTCGTTCGCTTCGGCAAGCGCACCGGCCTCGATATCCTTTTCGAGGAGGGCGACCCGCGCTACCTGCAGGCCGAGATCGACACCTACTGGGTGCAACACGGCGGCGGCGACCCAGCGCACTGGATTCGCCGCATGGCCGGGCGTATGCCGGTCGTGCATCTGAAGGACATGGTGATCCTGAACGGGAAGCAGGAAATGGCCGAGATCGGCGAGGGCAATTTGAACTGGCCGGCCATTCTGGAAGCCTGTCGCAGCGCCGGCGTCGAATGGTATGCCGTCGAGCAGGATGAGTGTCAGCGCCACCCGCTGGACAGCCTCGCCATCAGCTACAACAATCTGCGCGCGATGGGCGTGGCGTAACAAAACGGGCTGCGTCCGCTGCGCGCAACAGACGCTGCCCGTTTCACCGGGGCGCGATTGCCGAATGACCCATGCGCGCCATTCGCCGCCGGCTGCTACCGGTGGCAGCGAATGGCGTTCTCGATCGTGCTGGTGTCGGCTGAGTTGCCTTTGCCATCCTCAGCGTACACACGCGCCGAGTGAGCGCCGTCCGACAGATTGAATGTGCGGCAAACGCGCAGATAAACGCGGTTGGCCGGCCCGCGCGCCACACCATCGATGTAAAACTGACTGGTCACGCGCGCTGAACCGTGGCTGATCGCCGCTGGCGCGCAATTCGGGTTGATCCGTCGGCCACAGTTGAGCTTCACCTTCAACGCCGGCCGGACAGGCGAGCGCAGCGGATCAGCGGCCAGCCGGCCTGCTTCAGCAACGTTGCCGCCAAACACAACGACCATACCGGCGACAACCGCCGCGAGTCCGATCGCCGCCGCGCGCACAGCGCGGGCGCCGATCGGCGGGGCGCTCAATCGAGCGCGTTCGAACCAGGACTTTATCTGTTGAATCAAATGCTGCATCGGATGCCTCCATGTGCTGAGAGGGATTTCAGTCAAGACTTTCCATCACCTGCCCCGCATGCGTCAATAAGCGAACGCGCGTAGTGCGGGCGAAGCAGTTTCCAGCGGCCATACAAGAGCCAGCGCCGCGCGCCCACATAGAACATTCGCCAGACGCCGAATCACAAACCAGCCCGGAGAGTTCTTCCGGGCTGGTTTGTTTCACGCCGAAAATCTGCAACAGCAGCCGGCCTATCGTGTCGCCACCTGGCCGTCCACACACGCCAGATTGAGGCCCTGGAATGAGTCGCTGCTCAGGCTGGCGCAGTTTTGCCATGCGCCTTTCCGGCTGCCCACGGCGCTGAACGAGATGACGCGCGTTTCGCCAGGGGTCGCAGGCGTGGTCGAGACCACCAGTTCAGCGCCTTCCACCGGCAGCGTGCCGACGCCATCGACGTAGTAGTTGTCGCCGCGATTGCCAAACAGATTCTCCGCGCCGACGGTCAGGAATCCCAGATCGCCATTGCCCTGCAGCGGGCCGTAGGCGTAGCTGATGTCCTCCACACCGTTGACGCCGATCCAGATTTGGAACGAATTGGCGCGCGCAGAGCTGTATTCCCGCACCGCCTCCCAGTCGAGCACAAGCCAGCGGTTGACGCCATCGGTCAGAATGCCGATGCGCAGCGCGCCGCCCGCAGCGGGGTTCAGGTCAGTCCAGAAGGGCGCAAGCACGTTGTTGGGCCGCGCCGGGTCCGGCAACACCTGGTTGACGAATTGCACGTCCGCCGCCGTGCCGCCGCCGACCACCGCATAACCGTTGCTGGTCATGCCGATTCGGGTATAAGCCTGGCCGCCGTAGAGAAACGCCGGCACGTTGAAATTGACGATCGACTCATCGCCGACGCCACTGATCGGCGCGATGCCAAACAGCGACAACGGCAGATAGCCGCCCGCCGGCGATGGGCCGGGCGCAACCATCACATCCGGCGGCTGAGCGCCCGCCAACGCGCCCGAGAAGGCCACCCCGTTGCCCGACGGACTTGCGCCGACGACACTGGTCGGAATCAGGGTCAGCGCCGAGGGCAACGAATCGTTAATCACAACGTTGGCCGTCGCCAACGAGGTGTTCGTGGCTGTGATGGTGCAGGTAGTCTGCGCGCCGCGCAGCAACGCCATCGGTTCACATGTCTTGGTGAGCGCGATGTCGGGCTGCCGGCGCACAAATGTCACGGGGAAGTGCATCTGAGTGTTGCCCTGGCGCAGCCGGATCAGCGCGTGACGCGTCTCGCCCAATGGCACATTGGGCGCCTTGATGGTGATGGAGAATGTGGCGGATCCTCCGGCCGGCGCGAAGATCTGACCGGGCACGGCAATGCTCACATCAGCCGGTGCCGCAACCGAAAGCAGCCAGACGCCATCTGCGCCGGTTTCGTTGCGCACGGTGCGCTGCACCGTGATCTGGCCGGGCATGGCCGGGTGATACAGGCTGGGATAGTTGGCATTCCACAACTCGGCGCGCAACACCAAGTAGTTGGCCGCCGTCTCGTCAAAGGTCAACCCCACGCTGCCCGCCTTGTTCAGGTCGATGCGCCCGGAGCCAACATCGAACAGCGTTGCCGGCGTCACGCCATCCTCCTTGACCACGCCGCGCGACGCCGAAGTCATGAGGGCAGACTTGATCTGGCCCGGCGTCCAGTCGGTTCTACACGCGCCTGTTCGGCCCCGGCGGGCGCGACGTCGCCCGGCTGTTGCCCTACATGGAAGTGATTCCCGATTGGGGCCACTACGTGACCCTGGAGATCACACGCGCCGGCCTGCACGCGCGCATGGCCGAACTGGCCGACGCCTTGCGCAGCCTCGACCGCAACGAAGCGCCGGGCGTCCCGTTCCACCCTGCGCTGCCGCACTACCGTCGGGAACTGCTGTTCTTTGCGGAGCTGTTCCGCAACCTGTCATCGGCCTCGCCAGACTACGACGCGCTGCGCAAACGCTACTGGCAACGGGTGTATGCTATTTACGACCATCTGCCGCAACACGTCGATCCGCGCCCGCACGCTGCGGCCGATCACCTCATTCAGTTCTTCAGGCAGTTGTAGCCCGTAGGGCAAGCCGGGCGGCTTGCCCTACTTCCCGCCGTCATCCCGCCGTCCCACAGGCAAGCCCGGCGGCTTGCCCTACTTCCCGCCGTCATCCCGCCGTCCCACAGGCAAGCCCGGCGGCTTGCCCTACTTCCCACATTACAAGCACTCGCCCAGATCGCATTTGTTGTTGCCGTTGTTGTCCACATATTTGCGGCAGCGACCAGGAAATGAGCAGCCCTTGCGGCATCGAATCGCGCAGGACACGGCGGGCGCGCCGGCTGTCGCAGTCGGGGCGACAATTACGGTCGCGGCTGCCGTTACAGTCGCAGTCGCCGGCGGCGCGGTTGCAGTCGCCGCATCGGCAGCATTTGCTGACGCCGGCGTCGCCGGCACACCGGCGATCTGGCCGGCAGATTCGAACTCATCCGCGCTGGTGTCGTCTGCGGCGAACACCACCACCGGATCAAACACGTTTTCTGCAGGCGCCGCCTCAGGCGCCGCTTCAGACGCCGCTTCCAGCGGGTGTTGCAGCGCCCTGGCCGCCTGCGTCAACGCCAGGGCCGAAGGCACGCCGATTGCGCCCATCACGGCCAGAAAGGCGCGCCGGTTGATTGGCCGTGCGCCGGCAGCCTGCCGAGACGAGCGCAGCGGGATCGGGCGCTCAAACAAGCCCTTGCCGGCTGTCACGATCCAGCGCCAGTGCAAGACCAGTTTCAGCGCCGTCACTGCCAGCGTCCCAATCGACACGCCGATGTGAACGGCGAGCCAGATGTCGTAGTTGTTCAGGGGCAAGTCGAGCCAGGTGGAAATGACCAGGCCGGTCGCGGCAATAGCGGCGAAGCCGGCCAGCAGCGCCGCATCCAGCGCGTAATACAGGCGCGACCTGCCCGAGGTCTTGCCGAAGAAACGGCGGGTCGCGGCAGACACCCAGTTCCAGTGAGTGACCAGATGATAGAGGGCCAGGCCGGCCGCAGCGACGCCAATCCACTGGTTGGATTTCGATCTGTTTGGCATCCGCCCAAAGTCGGAGGAGATTCCACCGCACGACCGAGCGCGAGTGGCGCCGCGCCGGGCCGTTTGCCTTGTCTCGAAAGTGCTTCAGAAGTAAAGCCGGCCCGCCGCGTCTATACTCGGGGACGTTCTAAAACCGAGAACTGCCAGCCCGATTCGCCAGAGCGCGCTGGAAACAAGACCAAGGAGACTCGAAGGACCGTCATGGCACGCACGACCCGGCGCGCATTTTTGCGCCACATTGCCGGCCTGGGCACGCTGGCCTCGGCGCCGTTATTGGGCGCCTGCGCATCGCTGCCGGCCAACGCCCCCATCGCTTTGCTTCAACCATTTGCCTCGCCGACGCCGGCCAATGCGGAAGCGATTGCCGCCGGACTGTCGCAACTTCCACTGGCGCCGATCGGCATCGCGCGCGGCATTTACCCGGGCCGCGTCGCATGGGCGCACGACCCCAGAGCCGCGCGTTGGGATGGCGTCGGTGGCGCATGGTGGCAGGAGGACAACATCGCGCAGGAGCGCGTGGACAGGATGCTGTCGAATGCGTTGCAGACCGTCACCGGCCAATCCAGCGACGCCCAGGCATGGCATGCATTGTTCCGGCACTTCAACAGCCTGCGCAGGCGGCCGGGCGCCAACTACGAGCGCGGACAGCAGATCGCCATCAAGGTCAACCTCAACGCCTGCATGTCGCGCGACTACGCCGGCAACGGCTCGTTCGTCTCGCCGGCAGTCGTGTATGCCCTATTGCGCCAGTTGGTCTCCTTCGCCAATGTCGCGCCGTCGGACATCACGGTCTACGACGCCACGCGCTATGTGCCCGACTGCGTCTTCGACAAGTGCGACACGCCCGAATTGGAGGGAGCACACTTCGTCGACTGGGCCGGCGGCGATGGCCGCGAACAGTATGCGCGCGACAGCGACAGCCAGATCACCTGGTCAGCCGACATGAACGGCAACCCGGCTTACCTGCCAACGTGCGTCACGCGCGCCGACTATCACATCAACCTGGCCTCGTTGAAAGGTCACACGCTCGCCGGCCTGGCCGGCTGCGCTGAGAATTGGCTCGGCGCCCTCCTCGCCGATCTGGACGGCAAGCCAACTATGGACTCGGCCCGGGCCACTAATCTGCCCGGCTATATGGCTGCCCAGGATTTTGACGCCGGACGCCCGGGCCGGGTGTGGCCCCAACAGCCCATGGGCGCCTACAACCCGCTCGTCGATCTGATGAGCCACCCGCACCTCGGCGGCAAAACACTGCTATGCCTGATGGATGGGCTGTATGTCGCTCCCCATCAGAGCGCCGAGATCACCAACGCCTGCCGCTGGCAATCCTCGCCCTTCAGAGGGCACTGGACCGCCAGCCTGTTCGCCTCGCAGGACGGTGTGGCCATCGATTCGGTTGCGCTGGACTTCCTGCGCGCCGAGCCGACCGTTGCCGGCCTGCCAGAGGTGATGCCGGCCAACAGCACCGCCGACAACTATCTGCACGAAGCAGCGTTGCTGGGCAATCCGCCTTCCGGCACGCGCTACCACGCAACCCACGGCGCGCGCAGCCTGGGCGTTCACGAGCACTGGAACACCCCCAGAGACCGGCGCTATTCGCGCAACCTGGGCAAGGGCAGCGGCATCGAACTCATTCGGGTCTGAGCCTCAATCGCCGTTGCCTTCGACAGGCTCAGGCAACAGCGATTGCGTGTGTGAGCCGGCCAATCGGCTGAGTCATCAACGATCCGCAGTAGTAGCACGCTGCAAAAAGCAGACGGCTCGCATATCTGTGCGAGCCGTCTGTTTCGTTTGGATCAAGCGGAGTCGAACTAGAACCGGCGATCGCGCCGATCGCGGCCGCCGCCGCCACCGCGCCGATCGCGGCCGCCACCGCCGAATCCGCCGCCGCCACCCCGGCGCTCACCGCCGCCGAAGCCGCCACCACCACCGCCGCTGCGCTGCTCTGGCGGGCGGGCCTCATTCACGCGTATCGTCCGCCCATCCACTTCCTTGCCGTCAAACATCTTGATGGCGTTGAGGGCGTCAGCGCCCGTCTCCATCTCGACGAAGGCAAAGCCGCGCGGACGGTCAGTGGCGCGGTCCATTGGAATGGTGATAGAGCGGATGGCGCCAGCTTGCCCGAACATTTCGCGCAACTGGGCCTCGGTTGTGTCAAACGAAAGATTTCCGACGTACAGTTTTGTATTCACTGATCCTCCTAGAGATCAATCTGGCCGGCCCGTGAGTGCAACCCAGGCGCGGCGCGCCAAAAAAACCACTGTAGACCAAACTGAGATGTCCTGGAATTGCACTGCCAACTGAAGGCCGCCTGAGAGGCGGCAAATCCCTCTGGAAGGACAGATGCCCAAAACAATCACGTCACGCTTTCTACAGACGGAATAGAAGTTTACGGGATTTTGCGGAAAAGTCCATACTTACGGCTGGCGCGCGCTAGACCTGGCTCCACCATTCCATGCCGGCCGGCACACGATAGAACCCCAGATCTCGCAGCAACTCACTTCCCTCCGTGTCAGAAACGGGCCGGCCATTCCACTGCGTGACCAGCATGTGACGCGGCGCATGCGGCCGGGTCAGATAGGCTTGCAAGGCGCGTCTCAGCACAACCTGTTCGACGTCGCCGACTGCAACGAATCGCTCGCCGCCGTCCTCGGCAATCAGCGCCGGCGCCCCCTGCCACAACACCACATGAGTCGAGGGCAGGCGCGTGAAACGCAGTGACGGATTCGATCTGCCCTGGCCGTCTGCCGCCGCAAGCGCGCCGCCATACACATTGAGCGGGTCGGTGGCATTGACTACAAGCATGACATCGTCGAAGGTTTCTGCGCCGGCCCGCAATCGCTCCACCGCTTCCGGCAACGCAAACTGAAGCCCGGACAGGCCCAGCACAAAGTAACCGCGCCGCGCCTCGCCTCGCATCTCCATGCGCTGCAAAGCCGGGTAGAGTTGGGACCACTCGGCCCCCGCATCCTCGCGTTCGAGACACTCGCGCATGAGCACGCCATACCGCTCCAGATAAACGCGAGCCAGAGCGCCAGCCCGGCCCTCTTCGTCCAGCGCGGAGCCAAGCACGCCGGGCCGATGCACCAGCGACCACCGCCCACTCCACGGGGCGCGCTGACCATCGGACAATCGTTCGGTCGTCCGGCGGTGCGCCTCGCGCATGCGCAGCGACGAGGGTTTCCGCGCCGATGACCATGACGATGACGATGACGGCCGGCCCATCCGTTCGGCGAGTTCCGACTCCAGGGCGCTGTCGGTCGCGCGGGGCTGCCGCGAGCCATCCGCAGGCGGACTGGCCATCATGCGGCGCACGGCGCCCAAGGCATCGTTAGTGACCAGCCCGGCCATGGCCAGTTCGGTCAGCGCATCCTCGCACGCGCGCGGCGACAGCTTCAGACCCGCCTGCACATCGGCCACAAACGAGGCGCCCTCAGCCTGTAGAAAGTCGCGCACCGCGCGCGCCGTTTCGCTCAAATTGCTGTCATCTGCCGGGCCGACGAACAAGGCGCCCTCGCCTCGCGCAAAGAAACGCAAGCGCGCCCGGCGCGGATCACGGCCTGATCCCGCCCACACCAGGTCTCCGCGCTCGCACAGCGCATCCAGATCGGCCGGCCTGTAGTGCCGCAAACGCAGCGGCAGCGCGTCTTGTTCCCACACGCGGCCCATCAGCGCCGCACCCCGCATCAACCGCATCACCTGCCGCAATCCATCCTGCCCGGACAGACGCTCGTCCGGCGCGGCATGTTGCCAGCGCGAGAGAAACGCTGCGTACACCGGCAGCGGAACCGGTTGCACTGCCTTGCGCAATATGGTCAACGTCCGGCGATGGATCTGCTCCAGGTTGCGCCGGTCGCAGAACTCGTCGTCTGTCGCGCCGCGCGTGAAACGCCCGTGGGCAACGGCGCGGGCGTCGACCAGCCGGGACAGCGTCGCATCGAGCCAGGCTTCACCGAAGGCATAGCGCGTCAGAATGGCGGATCGGGTGAGCGGGCCGGAGCGCGCCAGCAGCCGGCGCAACACACGCTCGGCAGCCATAGCTGCGTCCGAGAGATCAGCAGCCAGCGCGCCGGCCAGGCCGAATGCCGCGCGATACTCTGCCGCATACTCCGCCATCATCCAGCGACTGTCAGTTCCGCCGCGAGCCGGGATTGGCAACTCGATCAGCCGGCCCTGTTCGGCCAGTTGCGCCAGCCAGAGCCGGCCCTGATTGGCATCGACGCAACGCGCCAGAGCCTCATCCGTCGTCAGGTCGCCAAGCTCCTCGAACACCATAGCCAGTTCTTCGGCGCTGCGGGCCTGATAGCCCGCTGCCGCATGTTGGGACTGCTGCTGCGTCTCGGCGACCGCCTCAGGCCGGAGCAAGTCGCTCAGTTCAACGCCCTTGAGCACATCGTCGAGCAAATCCCGCCGCACGGCAAGCTCCTGCATTTGTCGTTCGGCTTTTGGCGCGTCCCATTCATACACGTACTTGCTGGCAAAGTTGAACAGCAGTCCCGAAGCCACCGGCGACGGCGCCAGAGTGTCCACCGCCACAACGCGCACTTCGCCATCCTGAATGCGCTGGAGCAGTTCTTCGAGATGCGGCATATCGAACACATCGCGCAAGCAGTCGCGGTAGGTTTCCGCAACGATGGGGAAATCGTCGAATTGCCTCACGGCAGCCAGCAGGTTCTTCGCCTTCAACCGTTGCAGCCAGAATGGCGTGCGTTTGCCGCCGCGCGCGCGGGGTAACAACAAGGCCCGCGCCGCATTCATCCGAAAGTGCGCGCCAAACACCGCCGAATCCGGCAATTCGCGCAGAATCCGCTCGCGCGCCTCGCGCGGCGTCATGGCCCGGATCAACTCCTCGCCGGCCAGCATCTTCAAGCCGGTGCGCGTGGCGCGCGGGAAGTGCAGCAAAATGCCATCGTCGTTGGTCAATGTGTCCACGTCGATGCCGATGCGGTCTCGCACGGCGCTGCTGAGAGCCAGCGCCCAGGCGCCGTTGACCCGCCCGCCAAACGGCGAATGAATCACCATGTGCGCTTCGCCCACCGCATCCTGGAAAGATTCGATCACCAGGGTCGTGTCAGACGACATCGCGCCAACCGCGTCGAGTTGTTGCCGGGCGTAGGCAACCAGGTTGCGCGCCGATTTCTCATCCAGCGCATACTCGCGCTGCAACCAGGCTTCAACGTCCGAAAGGCTGGCGGAGGAGGGGGAGTCTTCGGCGCGCTGCGCCATTTGCACACGCTCGGTCAGCGCCGCGCGAAACCGGCCAATCCGCGCGCCCAGTTCATACGGTCGCCAGGGATAGTCGCCGCGCCAGAACGGCATGCGCGGCGTCGCGCCGGCGGCGTCGCCGACAATGATGCGCTGGTCGTCCATGGCCTGCACGCGCCAGACCTGGCTGCCGAGCAGAAACGTGTCGCCGGGGCGCGTCTCAAAGATGAACTCTTCGTCCAGCTCGCCGAGTTTGGTCTTGCCGTCGGCCAGATAGACGCTGAACGCGCCGGTGTCGGGAATCGTGCCGCCGTTGGTCATCGCCAGCAGGCGCGATCCCGGCAGCGCCGACAACCGGTCGTTGATGCGATCCCACACAATGCGCGGGCGCAGGCCGGGCAGCCGCTCTTCGACAGCCGGCATGACTCCGGCGCCCATTTGCGCAACGCCGGCATCGTGCTGATGATGGTACCTTCCACTGAGCATGCCGAGCACGCCCTCGAACACATCGCGCGACAACGACCGATAGGCATACGCCCGGCGCGCCAGCGCGAACAGGTCGTCCACCGCCCAGTCTTCCACGGCCACCATCGCCACGATCTGCTGGGCCAGCACGTCGAGCGGATGCAGCGGCGTGTAGGTCGGCTCGACATCGCCTTCCAACATGCCGCGCGCAATGGCGGCCGCTTCGACCAGGTCCTCGCGGAACGTGGCATAGATGCGGCCCCGGCTGGTCTGGCCGACCAGATGACCGGAGCGGCCCACGCGCTGCAATCCCTGCGCCACGCTCTTCGGCGACTGCAACTGCACCACCAGGTCCACCGCGCCTATGTCGATGCCCAGTTCCAGCGAGCTGGTGCCGATCAGCGCCGGCAGCTTGCCTGCCTTGAGGTCCTCCTCCAACTGCCGGCGCGTTTCTTTCGAGGTGCTGCCGTGGTGGGCCTTGATCGGGCCGGCGGCGCCGATGGCGAACATGCCGCGATCGCGCGGAACGCCGCCCGGCGCAAGCGCCTCGGCGCTGCCCGGCTCGATCTCTTCGGACTGCTCGGCTTCCAGTTGCGCGTTGAGGCGGTCGGCGGTGCGCTCGGCCAGCCGGCGGTTGTTGCAGAACACCAGCGTGCTGCGATGCCACCGGATGTCGTTCAGCACACTTGGGATCACTGAGGGCCAGATCGTCTCGCCGGGCAGATTCTCGAAGCTGTCGGCCACTGTGACTACGCGCAGGTCGAGCGGTTTCTTGTAGCCGGCCTCGATGATGGTAACGGGCCGGGGAACCATGCCTGCGCCTGAAGTCGTGGCACGTTCCTCTTGTCCGCCCAGGAAGCGCGCCACTTCGTCCAGCGGCTTCTGAGTGGCGGACAGGCCGATGCGCTGCACTGGCACGCCTGCCAGCGCGCACAATCGCTCCAGGCTGAGCGAAAGATGCACCCCGCGCTTGTTGCCGCACAGCGTGTGAATCTCATCCACGATCACGGCGCGCGCCGCGCGGAACAGTTCGCGCGCTTTGGAGCTGGTCAGCATCAGGTACAACGACTCGGGCGTGGTGATGAGAATGTGCGGTGGATGCTTGAGCATGGCGGCGCGGGCTGCCGCCGGCGTGTCGCCGGTGCGCACGGCCACCCGCAAGGCCGGCAGATGTTCTCCCATGCGCCGGGCCGCCGCGCGAATGCCCTCCAGCGGAACGCGCAGGTTGCGCTCCACGTCATTGTTCAGCGCCTTCAACGGCGACACATAGACCAGACGAACGCCAACTGGATTTTGGAGTTGGGGTTTTGGATCTTGGACTGGGGATTGAGCATTGCTCTCGGCCAGCAGGTCACGATAGAGCCGGTCGATCTCGCACAGGAAGGCGGCCAGCGTCTTGCCGGAGCCAGTGGGCGACAGGATCAAGGTGTGATCGCCGCGCTGGATGGCCGGCCAGCCCTGCTCCTGCGGCGGCGTGGGCGCGCCACACGCCTCGCGGAACCAGGCGCGCACCGGCGGGGTGAATAACTCAAGCACATCGGACATGCCTTGTAACTCCCTGCCCAGCGCTAAAGCAGGGCTGCTGCTCCGTCGGCCGGGACGTCAGCCAGAAACCCCGATATCCTGTCTGCCCCCAGATGATGTCCCTTCGCCGACGCGCGGAATCTCATCCCTGAAAGAGTTTCGATCGCGCCTGCCAGCCGCACGCCTTAGTCCGCAAACATCTCCGCCAGCACGCCAAGCACAGCCTTGCCCGTCCGCCGGTCAATCACTCCAAGCCTCTTGATCAATCGTTCTTTGTGCACTGTCCGCAACTGATCCAGCACCACCTGAGCTTCTTTGCCCTCGAACCGGCATCTCACTCGCGTGGGGTACTCTCGCCCTTTCGTCGTCATCGGGGCGATGATGACCGTTCTGATGTGTTGGTTCATTTCATCGGGCGACACCACCAGACAGGGTCGCGTCTTGTGAATCTCGCTTCCCACGGTCGGGTCAAGGCTCACCAGATACACCTCGAACCGCTTCACGCCCATTCCCACTCGTCCTCATCCCACTGCGTGAGACTAACCGCTGCCGCATCCAGCATCTGATCATCGCCCCGCTCGGCCATGTGTTGGAAGGCTTCATTCCACCCCTGGCGGGAACGGCGCACAGGACGAATCACCAGTTGACCTTCCTCGACCGCCAACTCCACTTCATCACCCAACTCAAGTTGACCCAGCAGCAGCCTGGGAATCCGCACGCCCTGGGAATTGCCGATCTTGACAATGCGAACACGTGTGACCATGCTCATCGGATCATCCCTCGAATCAAAAGTGTAATTACATTGTATACACATCCTTACCAGATGTCAAGTTAAAGCGGAGCGGGCATCAGGGCTAACGCATCACATAAAACGTGGGGATAGACGGACTGCGGTCT
>Ga0308417_1001676_pt1 | contig 15002 bp, 11 predicted proteins | sample HotsprSampleOS65_FD_203528 | JGI IMG/M metagenome (GOLD analysis project Ga0308417, IMG submission 203528) | Hot spring phototrophic mat microbial communities from Octopus Spring, Yellowstone National Park, Wyoming, United States - 20090730_OS65 ... | reverse complement strand
GACGGCCAGCGCCGAAGCGCGCCTGGCGCAGGTGGGGCTGCCGGGGCTGCTGCTGGTGGCGGCGTCGGCGCTGGGGCTGTTCATCGTGCTGCGCCAGAGCGACCGTTAGCCTTCTCCGGCAGCGCGTCGCTCAGTGCACCGGCACAGCGTTGATGTTGCCGCGCACGCCCACATACGGCGCAAAAATCCACCCTACCTGATCGCCATAGCGCACCTGGAACCAGCGGTTCTGCCCGCCCTGCACCGTGCGCCCCAGAAGCGGCAGCTCCGCGCCCCAGGGGATGTCCGCCAGGATGGGCAGACGGGTGGTCGGGCGGGGGCGCAGGTTCATGAAGGCGCGCGGCACGGCGATCACGCCGGTGTCGGGCGGGTTGTCCAGCGTGTCGAACACGCTGCCCTCGCGCGGCAGGCCGCCGGGATCGGTAGTGAAGGTCAGGAAGCGCCCGGACGCCCAGCCGGTGCGCCCGTTGACGGTGATCTTGTACCAGGTGACGCCTTCCTCGCTGGGGTTCTGCGCCAGCACGGGGTACTGCTCGCCGGGCACGGCCACCGTCACCAGGCTGGCGCCCAGGTACGGGCCGGTGCGCACCGCCAGCCCTCGAACGCCGGAGACGCTGGCGGTCAGCGGCGGGATGGGCGTGGCTTGGGGCACAGGCGTGCCGGCTGCGCCAACCAGCTCCCACTGGAACTGGAGCACGGCGGCAGCCGTCAGCTCGGTGAAATCCACCCGGAAGTTGTGCGTGCCGGTCATGTCGCGCTCAAAGGTGGACGTGCGCAGGCCGGCAGGCGGTTCGTTGAGCACCTGCTGGCCGTCAATCAACACGACCACGCCGTCATCGTAGGTTACGGTGAAGCGGTAGCGGCCCGGCGTGAACACCTGCGTCGAGGTAAAGCGGGCCGTGAAATTGTCTGGGTTGACCGCTGTCAGCGTCTGCCCGTTAACGACTGGCTGGCCAGGCCAGTTGAAATTGAGGCCGTTGACGCCCGTTACGGTAGCCGCCACCGGGTCCTGAAAATTGGTGTTGTTCCAAAACGACCCGCTCCAGTTGGTGCCGAACTGCGCCTGTGCCTGTACCTGTGCCGTCAGCGCGAGGCCCAACAGCGCCAGCAGCAGGCCCCAGGCGGCGATCATCGCTGTGCGTTTCACGGGCGTTGCTCCGATCTGATAACCAGCCAAGTTGTTATGATCATTATAACGAAGGCGACCGCAGCGGGCTACAGTACTGAGGGGATAGGGGCGCGTTCGGGTTTGCGGGGGAAACGCCGCAGCAAACTTAGGCAGCACGGCGGGGCACAGGGCTTCCTGCTGCCTCTGCGCCCCTTTCCCAACACGCCAGGGGGTGGCGGGAACGCCGCCGCGTCAGTCGGCTTCAGCCTCTGACGGCGACGTTTCGTTGCGCTTGGCCTTTGACGGCGGCGTTTCGTCGCGTTTGATGAAGCGGGTGAACAGGGTTGTCTGGCCGCGGCGCAGGCGGAACCACTGGTCAAGCGTGATCGCCAGGATGATGATGGCGCCCTGGGCCGATGGCAGCCAGTACGCCTCGACGCCAATCAGGTTGAGGCCGGTGCGCAGCGCGCCCATGATCGCCGCGCCGATGAGCGTGCCCAGGATACTGCCCTCTCCGCCGCTGAGGCTGGTGCCACCCACCACAACAGCGGCGATCACGTCCAGCTCGTAGCCCTGCGCGGCGGTGGGCGCGGCCACGCCCAGCCGGGCCGTCAGCAGCACGCCGCCCGCGCCCGCCGCCAGCCCGCTGATGGTGTAGATTAGCAGCTTGCTGCGCGTGACGCTGATGCCGGACAGCCGCGCGGCCTGCTCATTGCCGCCCACAGAGAAAATGTGGTAGCCCCATTTGGTGCGCGTGAGGAACAGCCAGGCCAGCACGGCGATGATGAGCATGATCAGCGTGGGCAGCGGCAGGTTGAAGCTGCCGATGGGGATGTTCTGCCGCCCGATGACCATGAACTCCGCTGGCAGCCGCTGCACCGGCCACCCCTGCGACCAGCCGTAGCAGATGCCGCGCGCGATCTGGAGCATGCCCAGCGTGGCGATGAACGGTGGCAGCCGCGCAAACGTGATCAGCGCGCCGTTGATCAGCCCGCACGTTGCCCCCACCGCCAGCCCAGTGAGCACAGCCAGCGCGATCACGCCGACGCTCGTGGGATCGGCAAACGGCGTCTTGTCGGTCGAGATCAGCGTGGCGGTCGCCAGGCCGGACAGCGCCATCACCGAGCCGACCGACAGGTCAATGCCGCCGGAGATGATAACGAACGTCATGCCGAAGGCGGCAATGGCCGTCCACGAGAAGTTGAGCAGGATGTTGCTCAGGTTAATCGGCGTGAAGAAGCGGTCGGTGGACAGGCTGAAGAACGTGATCATCACCACCAGCACTAGGAAGATGCCGATTTCCTGGCCGCGCAGCACACGGCGCAGGTCAAAGCGCGGCGGCGGGCCGGCGGAGGCAGCGGTGGTGGGTGTGGAGAGTCCGCTCATGGAAGTGCTCCTTCTACGGCGTGCCCGGTGGCCAACGCCATGATGCGTTCCTGGGTCGCCTCGTCTCGGTTCAGAATGCCGGTCATGCGCCCCTCGCACATGACCAGGATGCGATCGCTCATTGCCAGGATTTCAGGCATCTCCGACGAAATCATGATGATGCCCATGCCGGCGCGGGCGAGCTGGCTCATGAGGGCGTAAATCTCGCTCTTAGCGCCCACGTCAATGCCGCGCGTCGGCTCGTCGAGGATCAGCACCTTGGGGTTCGACATCAGCCACTTGGCCAGCACGACCTTCTGCTGGTTGCCGCCAGACAGGAACATGGCTTTCTGCTGCAGGCTGGGCGTGCGGATGTTGAGGCGGCTGACGTAGTCTTGCGCCTCGCGCGCCATCTGCGCTTGATCGAGCCAGCCAGCGCGCGACATGCGCTCCAGGTTGGGCAGCACAGTGTTCTTGAGCACGCTCAGCACCAGCACCAAGCCCTGATTGCCCCGGTCCTCCGGCACAAGGCTGATGCCCGCCTGGATGGCGTCCTCTGGCGTGCGGATGTGCGCCTGCTGGCCGTCTACCCAGATCGTGCCGGTGTCGGGCCGGTCAGCGCCGAAGATCAGGCGCGCCGTCTCGGTGCGGCCCGCGCCCACCAGCCCCGCGAAACCGAGAATCTCGCCCCGGCGCAGCTCGAACGACACGCCCTCCACCACGCCGCGGCGCGACAGGTTCTCCACCCGCAGCACCACCTCGCCGATGCGCGCCGCCTCCTTCTGGTACATCTGGTCGAGTGTGCGCCCCACCATCATGCCGATGATGCGCTCAACGCTGGCCTCACTGATCGGCAGCTCGCCAACCAGCTTGCCGTCGCGCAGCACGACGATGCGGTCTGCAATCTCCATCACTTCGTTGAGGCGGTGGGTGATGAAGATGATGGCGCGGCCCTGCTCCTTCAGGCTGCGGATGATGTTGAACAGGTTCTCGGTTTCGTCCTGGCCCAACGCTGAGGTCGGCTCGTCCATGATGATCACGCGCGCGTCCACCGACAGCGCCTTGGCGATCTCCACGAGCTGGCGCTCGGCCACGGAGAGGTTGCGCACCAGGTCGCGCGGCGAGGCGCGCGATCCCACCACTGCCAGCAGGCGGGCAGCTTCCGCTTCCATCAGTCTTCGGTCCACCCAGCGCAGCGCCTGGCCGGGGCCGCCGCGCAGCGGCTCGCGCCCGATGAAGATGTTGGCCGCCACCGTCTGCTTGAGGTTGAGGTTGAACTCCTGGTAGATGATGGAGATGCCCTGGCTCTGGGCGTGATGCGGGTCGGTGAACTCCGTCTCGACGCCGTTGAGGATGATGCGGCCGGAGTCTTTGCGGTAAGCCCCGGCCAGGATTTTCATTAGGGTGGATTTGCCAGCGCCGTTCTCGCCCAGCAGCGCCACGACCTCGCCGGGGTAGACTTCGAAGTCCACGCTGTCCAGCGCCCGAACGCCGGGGAAGGTTTTGGAGATGCCCAGCATGCGCAGCACGGGTTCGGTTGCCACGGTTCACCTCGGTAACAGATATGATCTGCGCTGGTGGAGCATACCTCACCAGCGCAGCGGCTACGTCAAATCAGGCCGGCACAAGCCGACGGGTGTTATTCGCCGGGGAACGGCGGCGGCAGCGGCTGGGTGAAATCCTGCGTCTCCCAGGCGCGGGCCATCGCGTCCACGTTGTTGATCGTCACGATGTCCATGCCGCTGTTGGTGAACGACTCGAAAGGCGTGCCGTACAGGACGTTGTCGTACAGCATGTACATCGTGTCGTAGCCCCAGCCCCAGTACTTCTGGCCAACCAGGCCGTCCAGCAGGCCGTCCTTCAGCCACTCGAGCTGGATCGGCAGCGTGTCGAAGGCAACCGCTTTCATGTCGCCCTCAGGCCGCAGGGCGGCTTCCTCAAAGAGCGGCATCGCGCCGCGGCCGGCGAAGATCGGCCACAGGCCAACGAAGAACCAGCCGTCCAGGTCAGGGTAGGCCTGCATGGTCTCCTCAACCACCTGCACGCCCAGGTTGATGTCGTCGTTGCAGGCGACCGTCGTTACGATTTCGATGCCGGGGTAATCCGCCACGAAATCGCGGAAGCCGCGGATGCGCTCCTCCAGGTTGGGCGCGCCCGGCACGCCGGTGAGCAGCGCCACCTTGCCGGTTTCACCCATAGCGCGCACCAGCAGGTCGCCGGCGGCGCGGCCGCCCTCGTAGTTGCTCACGCCCAGGTAGGTGAGGCGCTGCGACTCCGGCGAGTCCGAGTCCCAGGTCATGACCGGCACGCCCGCGGCGACGGCGCTGTTGATCGGCTCGACGCAGCCGGCGTCGCTGTTGCACGACACGCCGATGGCGTCCACGCCCTGCGCGACGGCGTCAGCCATCACGCGGGCCTGCTCGGCCATGTCGGACGACACCGACCCCATATACATGCACTCGACCTCGAACGGCCCGCGCTCGGTCAGCTCGGCGGCTGCCACTTCGCAGCCGGTCTTGCCCAGCTCGAACACCGGGTTGTTGAGCGCCTTGGGGATCCAGGCGATGGTGAACTTGCCGTCCTCTGGCGGGAAGGCCGGCGGCAGCGGCTGGGTAAAATCGCTGTTGGCCCAGGCGGCGGCCATCGCTTCGACGTTGTTGATCGAGACGATGTCCATGCCGCTGTTGGTGAAGGACTCGAACTGCTTGCCGTTGACGATGTGGTCGTAAATCATGTAGACCGTGTCGTAGCCCCAGCCCCAGTACTTCTGGCCAACCAGGCCGTGCAGCAGGCCGTCCTGCAGCCACTCAAGCTGAATCGGCAGCGTGTCGAAGGCAACCGCTTTCATGTCACCTTCCAGCACGGCCTGCTCGAACAGCGGCATCGCGCCGCGGCCGGCGAAGATCGGCCACAGGCCAACGAAGAACCAGCCGTCCAGGTCAGGGTAGGCCTGCATAGTCTCCTCAACCACCTGCACGCCCAGGTTGATGTCGTCGTTGCAGGCGACCGTCGTCACAATTTCGATGTCGGGGAAGGCGCTGACCACGTCCTTGAAGCCGCGGATGCGCTCCTCCAGGTTGGGCGCGCCCGGCACGCCGGTGAGCAGCGCCACCTTGCCGCTGGTGCCCATCGCGCGGATGAGCAGGTCAGCGGCGGCGCGGCCGCCCAGGTAGTTGCTCACGCCCAGGTAGGTGAAGCGATCCGACTCTGGCGAGTCCGAGTCCCAGGTCATCACCGGGATGCCCGCGGCGACGGCGCTGTTGATCGGCTCGACGCAGCCGGCGTCGCTGTTGCACGACACGCCGATGGCGTCCACGCCCTGCGCGACGGCGTCAGCCATCACGCGGGCCTGCTCGGCCATGTCGGACGACACCGACCCCAAGTACAAGCACTCGACCTTGTACGGGCCTTTCTCCGTCAGCTCCTGGGCAGCGGTGAAGCAGCCGTCGCGGCCCAGCTCGAACACCGGGTTGTTGAGCGCCTTGGGAATCCAGGCGATGGTGAGCGTGCCGTCCTCCAGCCCCGGCGGGGTGTTCTGGGCAGCAGCCGGGGCCAGCGCCAGCGAGAGCAGCATAGCTGCCAGGAACAGAAGCGAGACTCTTCTCATGGTGATGTATACCTCCAACACACTATTTAAGAAACATGGATGGGTCGCGGCCGCCAGCGGCAGCCGCAGGCTGCGGTGATTAGTGATGCATTTTATCCTACAATAGCACTATCTGCAGCTTTAGAGCAAGCAGTCTGCTACCAGCCCTTGAGCTTAGCGCGCCAGGCGGCAGGGGTTTAGTGCGGAAAGGCACGAAAAGACACTGATAAACGGCAGTAGACGCGGCAAGCGCGTTTTGCCGCGTCTGTGAGGGGCGTCAACAGCGCCAGATCAGCGCTGCGCATCCGGGACGGCCATCGCGTCCATGATGCCGCGCAGGCGCATCCACCACTGCTCACGCGGGCGCTGCAGACGCTGGTCTACCAGCGACGGGAAGTTCTCCAGGCTGGTGAAGCGCACCCGGCCCTGCACCAGCCCAATGCACGCCACCGGCGCCGGGTCGTCTTGGGCGTGCTCTTTGAGGAAGTCAATGCAGCGGGCCGCCAGCCGCGTGGCCTGGATGCGGTCGAACGGCGATGGGTCGCCGCCCTGCTGCACATGGCCGAGGATGGTCTGGCGCACGTCGAACAGGTCGCCGCCCTCTTTCTCAAACAGCGCGCTGATGAACTCGGTGGTGTAGAACGGGTCGGCCCGCTCGTTGCGGATAATCAGGCCCAGCCGCTTGCCCTGTTCGAACCCCTCGACCAAGTTGGCCAGGTCCTTCTGCAGGTCGGCCAGGGTGATGCCCTCCTCGTGCAGATAGACGCGCTCAGCGCCGGTGGCCAGCGCGCTCATCAGCGCCAGGTAGCCGCAGTAGCGGCCCATCACCTCGACGACGAAGCAGCGGCGCGACGCCACCGCCGACTGCTTGATCTTGTCCACGTTTTCGACGATGTTGTTGAGGGCTGTGTCGCAGCCGATGCTGTACTCCGAACCGGGCAGGTTGTTGTTGATGGTGGCCGGCAGACACACCAGCGGGATGTTGAACTCGCGGAAGGCCTGGCGCTGCGTGTGCATCAGGTAAACCGATTCGTAGCCGGCCCAGCCGCCGATCATCAACAGCGCCTGGATGTTGTTGGACTCCAGGCGGCGCGCCACCTCCAGCAGGTCGCTTTCCTCCAGCGCTTTGCGGCTGGTGCCCAGCTCAGCGCCGCCGTGCGAGGCCCAACTGCTCACGCTCATCCAGTCCATCGGCGTGATCTCGCCTTTGAGCAGGCCCTCGAAGCCGTTATGGATGGCCAGCATCGTCATGCCTTGATCCAGCCCCAGGCGGATGGCGGCGCGGGCGGCGGTGTTCATGCCGGCGGCTGGCCCGCCGCAGTGGATGAGGCCCACCCGCAGCGACGGCTGCCCCGGCTCTACCGGGCGCGGCGCGGCGCGCAGCAGCGTCTGCAGGATGTTGTACGATTCCTGGAAGCTGCCGCCGCGCAGTTTCATCGCCTGCTCGTAGTCGTGGGCGGCGATCACCTCAGCCACGCGGTGCGTTTCTTCGACACACTGCATCAGCGGCGAGCGGATGATGCTGTTCTCGCGAATGCCGATCAGCTTCGACTCGGCGCTGGGCGGGGCCGAGAGAATCTCCTCAACGGCGGCGGCGCCGGTGAGCGTGCCCAGGTTGCGGTCAAAGGCGCTGGGCGAACCGCCGCGCTGCATGTGGCCCAGCACGGTGATGCGCGTGTCCTCGCCCAACCGCTCCTCCAGAACCTGCCGGATGTAAGCGCTGCTGATCGGGTTGCCGTGTTTGTCCTGCGCGCCCTCGGCCACGATCACCATGCTGTGGCGGCGGCCCATCTGCCGGCCAGCGCGCAGCGTCTCGCACATCTCGCTTTCCCAGTCGTCGGATTGGGGCGGGCACTCCGGAATAAACACCCAGTTGGCGCTGCCGGCCAGCGACGCCATCAGCGCTAGGTAGCCGCAGCGGCGGCCCATCACCTCAACGACAAAGGCGCGCTGGTGGCTGGCGGCGGTGCTGGCGATGGCGTCCACCGCCTCAGTGATGCGGTGCAGCGCCGTGTCCGCGCCAATAGTCATGTCAGTGCCGAACATGTCGTTGTCAATCGAGCCAACCAGCCCCACGATCGTCAGGTGCGGGTGGCGCTGGGTAACGCCGGGGCTGACCGCTTTTTGCTCCACCAGCTCTTTGAGCAGCTCCGGCCACTCGCGCCGGAAAATGTCGGCGCCCGTCAGGCTGCCGTCGCCGCCGATGACCACCAGGCTGTCAATGCCGAGCTGGAGCAGGTTGCGCGCCGCCTTGCGCCGCCCCTCGCGCGTGCGGAACTCGGCGCAGCGGGCCGTGCCGATCACCGTGCCGCCCTGCTGCAGAATGCCGCCGACGGAGTCCCAGGTCATCTTGCGGATGCGGCTGCCGCCCTCCACCATGCCCTGATAGCCTTCGTAGATGGCGTAGACATCAACGCCTCGGCTGAGGGCCGTGCGCACCACAGCGCGCACGGCAGCGTTCATGCCGGGCGCGTCACCGCCGCTGGTCAGAACACCGATCGTCCGCTTGGTTGTTGGAGGCATGGTCCATCACCTTGTCGTCGCCACTGAACAGCTTCAAGCTGCAGTCGGATCAGAAGCGCGCTGTCAAAAAAGCACATTAGGCAGGAGTGTCTGAGAACCAGGCAGCAAGCGATTACTTTACAGAGAATCGGGCCGAGGCGCAATACAGACTGGGCCGCCTTAGCGCGCCCTTAACGCTTGTGAACGGCGTCAGCCGCAGGGAGCGGTAAAGCGCGACCAGTTCAGCGCCAGGATGTGGTCGTCAGCGGCGAGGCGCAGCACGCCATCCGCCCCCAGGCTGGCCCACAGCGGCGCACCGCCGCCGTAAACCCGCGCCTGCCCGCACACGCTGCCGTCAGCGGCGCGCACGGCAGCGATGTCGCCGGCAGCCGTGGTGAGCAGCAGCAGTCTGTCGTAGTGGGCCAGCGCCGCCGCGCCGGCAGCGCTGGGCGGGTCAATCCGCAGCTCAGTTGTCCAGAGGGGCAGGCCGTCGCGGCTGTAGGCGCGCAGGGCCGCGCCGTCGAACAGGAACAGGCGGCCGTCGCCGGCGGCCAGCGCCGCGCTGTGCGCCCCGCCCGGCGGCGCGCCGACCTCGCGCAGCGCCCAGCGGCCGTCAGCGTCCAGCGTCCACAGCCCGCCCACTGTGTAGACCAGCAGCGCGCCGTCCGGGGCGGCGGCCAGGCTGCCCGGCTCGCGCAGGCGGGCGGTGTCGAGCACGCCGCCGGTGTGCGCCAGCGTGAGCATGGCGCCGTCCGCGCCGATGAACGCCAGCAGGCGGCTGCTCCCTGCCGCCCGCAGCGGCGGCGTGAGGCCCACGGCAGCAGTCCACAGCGGCGTCCGCAGATCGGGGCCGAAAGCCGCCAGCCCGCCATCTGCCGTTGGGAACACGAGCAGATCGGCGCTGACGATCAACGGCGGCCCGGCCAGCGCCGCGCCGGTGTCCCAGCGCTCGCCCAGCGAGCCGTCCAGGTTGACCTGCTGCGCGCGGCCATCGGTGTAGAGCAGCAGCGGCAGGCCGCCGCGCGTCAGCGCCGCCGCCAGTGGGCGCTCCAGCGCCAGCCGCCACAGGGCGCGCCCGTCGGGCGTGATGCGCACGGCGCGCCCGCCGCTGGCGTACACCAGGCTGTGATCGGCCAGCTCCGCCGGGGGCAGGTCGAGGCCGGCTGGCAGCTCGACGCGCCACAGGGTGTAGGGCTGCATCCACGTCTGCCAGTTTTGGATGAGGCGGGCCGGGTGGCGGAAGCCGGCGGCCAGCGGGTTCTCCCAAGTGTAGCCAGGGCCGGGGATGTCTGGCCCGCTGACGCGCACCTCAAAATGCAGGTGCGGGGCTGGGCGCGCGCTGCCCACCGCGCCGATGACGTCGCCTTGGCGCACACAGGTGTAGGGGACAGGAAAGCGGGCCGCCTCTGACTCAACCAAGTGGCCGTACTGCGTGTAGACCACGCTGCCGTCGGCAAATGTGTGCTGAATGATGACCACGCCGCCGTCGCGCCCCCAACCCAGCGGCGCGCTGTAGGTGACGCGACCGCTGGCAGCCGCGCGCACCGGCTGGCCCACGCCGTAGACGTCGTCGCGCGGGGGCGCCCAGTCCTCACCGGTGTGATAGCGCCCCTGGTGGCGCGGGCTGGGCGCGCCGAAATCCTGCACCAGGCGGAAAGCGGCGGTGTCCACCGGGTAAACCAGCGAGGCGGCCGTGCCGCACTCGTCTTGGCCGCGCGCCGGCGCGATCAGCAGCGCGCTCAGCAGCAGGCTGACCATCGCCAACCACCGTGTCATGCCATGCTGGCCCCGCCGTCCACATGGATCGCCTGACCAACGATGAAGCGCGCGGCGTCAGAACACAGGAAAAGCACGACGTCGGCCACTTCCTCCGGCGCGCCCCACCGGCCTAGCGCGTTGGCTGGCGGCGGCGCGGCAGCCTGCTCCGCGCTTTCGGCCACGCTGCCGGGGCACACCGCGTTGACGCGCACGCCAGCGCGCGCCAGCTCCTGCGCGGCCTGGCGCGTGAGGCCGATCAGGCCGGCTTTGGTGGCCACATAGCCCACGCCGCTGGGCAGCGGCAGGGGGTAGCCGGCGGTAGAGGCGATGTTGACGATCGCCCCACCGCCTTCGTCGGCCATCACGCGGCCGACGAGCTGGCAGCAGAAAAAAGCGCCGGTCAGGTTTACGTCCACGATGCGCCGCCAGTCCCACTCGTCAAGCTGGGGCATGGGCACAGGGCTGAACACGCCGGCGGCGTTCACCAGTATGTCTATCTGGCCGAAGGCGTCGCGCGCGGCCTCGATCATCGAGCCGACCTGAAAGCGGTTGGAGACATCGGCCTGCCAGCCCAGCGCCCGCCCGCCAGCACTGATGATCTCCTGGGCGGTGCGCTCGGCGCGGTCGGGATTGAGGTCGTTGGCCAGCACGGCAGCGCCGGCAGCCGCCAGCGCCAGCGCGATCGCGCGGCCCACGTCCGCGCCCGCGCCAGTGACCAGAGCAGCCCGCCCGCTGAGGTCTACTGTGAAGGCGGGCACAGCTGCCGCAGCCAGTTCTGCAAGGCGCGCTCGGCCAGGGGGTGGAACGTCTGCAGGTCGCCTTTGCCCAGCATCAGGCGGCGGTCCACGCCGGGCACAACGTGAAACTGCGCGCCGTGGCGGTACGCCTGGCGGTGGGCCTCGCACGCGGCGCGGCCAAAGCGCTCCCAGGGATTCCAGTCGTGCTCGGCCATCACGATACACACTGGCGCTTCAATGGCCAAGATGGCCTTGTCGTCCAGCATGTTGGAGACCAGCGCCACGCCATAGGGCCGCTGCACGCGCGCAAACAGGCCGTAGGCGTCGCCCAGCAAGCCAGTGCCGGCGCACTGCGCCACGATGATCGCCTGGCGGCGGTTCACGCGCGGCTGCTCCAGCGCGATCTCCCAGGCGTTCACGGCGTCCTGAGTAGTCGAGCCGCGCCCGCTCCCGCCGCTGCGGCCGGTTCCGCGCTTATCCCAGCGGAACACAGCGCAGCCGGCCTGCAGCCCGATGCGGGCGTAGTGCCAGTAGCCCTCGCGGCCCTCGTAACCCGCGTGATGCAGCACAAACACCAGTGGAAAACCCTGCGACGGCGGCGCAGCCGCTGGATAGTCTATCTGGCCGGACAGCATGACGCGGTCGCCGGCAAAAGTGACTTCGACTGTCTTGTAGGCTAAAGGTTGGCTGCCGCTTGCAGGCTGCCGGACGGAGGTGACCATCGCGAGCTTCTCCCATTGAGCTGCAAAAGGTAAACGAAAGGGCGCACGCTGCGTTTAAGAAGAAAAAGACCAATAATTTTCACGAAGCCAGCTATTACGAAGCGAGAAGCGTGGGACGCGAACAAAACCGATTTTAAGCCAACCTGATGAATCTATTATCGCACATATTCCCGCCGGCTGCACAAACCCAACATTGTGCGAAACACACGAATCGGCCCGGCGTAAAAGCGGGCCGCGCTGGTGCATCTATGCTGGCAGCGCATACGATGGAGGTTCGCCCTATGTCAGCAGACCTGAACCGCGACGACCGCGCCATGCGCGACGCGCTGCGCAGCGCCCGCGTGATCGCCGTCGTCGGCCATTCCGACAACCCCGCCCGCACCAGCTACCGCATCGCCCAGTACCTGCGCCAAGCTGGCTACACCGTTTACCCGGTTAACCCGCAGGTCGCCGCCATTGACGGCGAGCCAAGCTATCCGACGCTGGCCGACGTGCCCGAACCGATTGACATCGTCAATGTGTTCCGCCGCAGCGAGCACCTGGCGGGCGTGGTGGATGAGGCGATCGCGGTGGGCGCGAAAACGGTGTGGGCGCAGTTGGGCGTGTTCGACCACGACGCCGGCGAAAAAGCGCTGCGGGCCGGCCTCAATGTGGCCATGAACGCCTGCATCAAGGTGGAACACCTGCGCCTGCTGGGCCAATCGTGACCAGCCGCCGCGGCGGGAAGCGTCTCACTGTGGCTCAACACTTCCGGCGCAGTTCCTCGCTTTTGCCGGCGGCGGACTTGCCGTATGATTGAGGGTGATTGTGTTCGTGCGCTGCCAGCGGGAGTCCCTGTATGTCCGAGCAAGAGCGTGTCGAACGGTTTGAGGCCGCCGTCAAAAAGCAAATCAAACTGCTGTCGTCCCCTGACGCGGCTGTGCGCCGCAAAGCCGCCGCTTGGCTGGGGGAAGCGGGCGACCCGCAGGCGATCACGCGGCTGAAACAGGTCTACGAAGACGACGAAGACCCCGGCGTGCGCGCCGCCGCCGCCTACGCGCTGAGCATGTTCCGCGCGCTGGAAGAGGCGCTGGCCAGCGAAAAGCGGCAGCCCAAGGCGATGAAACTGCTGGAGGACATCGTCCACAAGGGCAGGATGGGCCGCCGCACGCGCATCCCCGGCGGCTGCCTGCGCCAGCTCGCCGCCGGGCTGGCGACCTCGCTGCTGATTCTGCTGGCGTTCAACTTCGTGATCTGGCCCTACCTGCTCGACCCGAACGCCCCGCCGCCTGCTGCCCCAACGGCCAGCGCGCCGACCGCCGCGCCCGAAGCAGGCGAGGCCGCTGAGGAAACCAGCGCGCCCACCGCTGCGCCAACCGCCGCGCCCACCCCTACGCCGGCGCCGCGCCTCGACCCGCTGGTGGCGCCGCACATCGCCGCGCTCTACGCCGTCATAGATGAGGTGCGCGGGCCGCGCGGGGCGGCCAGCGCGCTTGAGCAGTACTGGAGCGACGTGCGCAGCGCCGGCACAACCGGCGGCTGCACCCAGCCGCTGCCGGCCATTCCGGCCAACTACGAGCTGCCAGAGGACGCAGCTGCCGCCTCGCCCGAACTCGACCTGGCCAAGAACCTCGTCAACACAGGGCTGGGGCTGCTGCGCTTGGGCTGGGATCAGTTTCAGGCGGCCTGCGCCGCCGGCCTCGCCGCCGGCCTCAACGACGGGCTGAGAAGCGTGGACAACATCAAGGCCGCGTTCTCTACCGCCGCCAGCCAGCTCGACGCGCTGCGCGGCCAGTAGGCGGCTGTTGGGGGGGCAGCCCGACGGCAGACTGCCCCCGCATTGACTGGCACGGCGTCAGCCGTCCACCTGCGCCCACAGCCCGATGTCAAGCTGCGGAATCTGCGTCACGGCGTAAACCGTGTCGCCCGGCCCTTTGATGTAGGTCGTGAACGAGCGGCGGCTGGCCGCCTGCCGCGCCGAGTCGAAGCCGGTCTCCGGGGCGAGCGCCCAGCCGAGCGCGCTCTCCGGCCCACCCAGCGCTTCCCACACGCGGCCGAAGCCGCGCACCGGCGTGAACAGACCGGTCGGGGCCGCCAGCGCCGGGTCGGCCATGCCCTCAACGTAGGTGTCCGGGTAGACGGTCACGCGGTGATCGGCGTTGGTCATCACCCAGATTTCCTTCGTGTCGAAGAACCACATCATGACGCCGCCTTCGAACGGCTGCCAGGCGGCGAACACCGCCGCCGGCGGGTCGGACGGGCAGGCCGTAAAGCCGTTGAAGCGCCCCAGCGGCTGCTGCGAACACACGACAGTCAGCGTCACATCTTCGGTAACAACGGTGTCCCCGCTGAGCACCTCCAGCCGGAAGCGGGCCGGCCCGGCGTACTGGAAGCCGCCAGCCTCGGTGACGCTGTGAACCAGCGGCACGGGCGTGGCCGTCAGCGGGCGATCACAGGGCAGCGCCGGGTCGCCAGGGCAGGGGTAGAAAAAGGCCTGCTCGCCGTCGGCCTCCCAGCTAAACGTCACCGGCGACTGGTTGGGCACCTCGCGCTGGCTGACAGTCAGGCGCACGATGCGCGCCGCCGCCGGCTCAGGGGCCGGGACGCTGTCGGGCGGCGGTGGGGCCGGGACCCACACGACCGCTCCTACCGGCAGCGCCGCCGGGTCGTCCACACAGTTGAGCGCGGCCAGCTGCGACACGCTCACGTTGGGCACGCCGCGCAGCAGGTCCGCCAGGGTTTCGCCAGGGCGGACGATGTGCGGCACGAAACCGTCCAAGGTGGGGCCGGTGCAGACAGCCAGGCGCGCGTCCTCCGGCGTGGGTGTAGGCGTGGGCACGATCACGGCGGGCGTGACGCGGGCCGCCCCGCTGGTGGGCGTGGGTGTCGGGTCAGACTGCGCCATGACGGCTGCCCCCGCTGCCAGCAGCAGACCGGCCAGCAGCCCGAAGGCGATACGGTAGCGCATGAAAAAAACCTCCTTGCACACTTCAGGGAACGGCCATGCTATCACAGCCTGCCGCGCCGCGATATAGTCCGCGTGTCCCACGGGCCGGGCGCTGCGCATCCGAACGGCCCAGGCACAGCGTACAAGCTGTCAGACGAGCTGAACTGTCCGCTTCGACAGCCAAGCAATTCAAGGAGAGACTGCTATGCCCTTTCGTTTGACACTGCTGGCCGCTGCTGGAGCCGCGCTTGCACTGTCGGCCGCCGCTGCGGCATCCGGCAGCGCTGCCCTGGCCCAG
>Ga0308417_1001673_pt1 | contig 15020 bp, 12 predicted proteins | sample HotsprSampleOS65_FD_203528 | JGI IMG/M metagenome (GOLD analysis project Ga0308417, IMG submission 203528) | Hot spring phototrophic mat microbial communities from Octopus Spring, Yellowstone National Park, Wyoming, United States - 20090730_OS65 ... | reverse complement strand
TTACGGAAAAGGGCGTGACCGTCATTGCAAAAACCGACGGCCTGGAACGATTCGCCCAGCGCTGAATCGCGTCGTCCTCCGTCGCGGACGGTCGCTTCGCCCGATCGATCATTCGGCGCGCATCGGGCAAGAGGGCGTTTTCTTGCGACGAACGGTGCGTCGGCTCAAAAGCGGTCAACGCGGCTCAGATCGCCGGCACGAGAGAATCCGACGGGCACGGGCCAAGAGGGGGCTCGCCGCTACACTCGCTGCGGCGAAGCGAGGCGGCGTTGAAACTACGGCGCCAAGTCGCCAAAAACTGGCGAATTGGCAGGGCTTTGGGCGGCTGAATCACAGGGAAAGACGGCCAAATTGGGCCGTGCTTCCCAGTTCAACCAGTTCTGAGGTACTAAAACTACCCGGCCAGGACTCGAACCTGGAATGAGGGAACCAAAATCCCTAGTGTTACCATTACACCACCGGGTAAAACCCTGTTCGGTTTCCCGAACCGGTGTTCCACCGCGAGGTTGTCGCGGGTGGGACGAGACGCCCCGGCCGAAAGGCTCGCAATTCATCGTGCCGCCACCCCGGCCGAACGCGCCCGCTCATCCTAAGCGTTTCCGCCGTAATCTGCAAGAGGAGCCGAAGCGGCGCGGAGTTGTTCGCGTCGGGCATGGATCTCGGCCCAAGGAAGATCGGCGGGCAGGCGGTTGCTTTGAGCCGCCAGGGCGGCCGCCACGCCGGCGGTTTCACCCATCGGCACCGCGTTGCCCGTCACCCGATAACTGGAATGCGCGATGAAGTCGCCGCTGATGCATCGGCCGGCGGTGAGCAGGCCTTGCACGTCTTTGGCCACCAGGGCGCGATAGGGAATGTCGTAGTATTTCACGCGGAACTCGGCCCGCTCGATCCCTTTCTCTTTGCTCGGATCGGTGCCGTGAACGTCGATGGGAAACGTCACGCGGCAGACGGCGTCTTCGTGTTCCTTGCTTTGCCGCAAATCGTCGATCGTCACTTCGTAGAGGCCTTTGACGCGCCGTCCCTCGCGGACTCCGATGTGCTCGTTCGTGGCGACGATCTGCACGTTCGTCCACGGTTCGCCGAGCGAGCGCAGGGACTCGATCAGGCGGTGAACTTCGGCTCGCGAGCGAAGGGTCGCCTCGGTAATGTCGGCCGCGCTGAAGGCCGACACGCCGTACTCGTGGTTGGCCATCATGCAGTACAGGCCGTCGCGGATGTAGAACAGGGTCGGCTGGGCGTAGGAAGGCGTAACGCCGGCCCGCTGCATCTCCTCGTAAAGCCGCATTTTGGGCCGCATCTCGCCCAAGGGTTCGGCCAATCCGCGGACGAATCGGGCAACCGCTTTTGGGTCGAGCCCGACGAGCATGGCGATCATGCTCATCGGCTGCGTTTGGCGGCTTCCTTGCCGGCCGACGGCGAAGGTGCAGCCGGCCTGGGCGGCCAGATCGCCGTCGCCGGTGGCGTCGATGAACACCTTGGCCCGGAAGGCCTCGCGGCCCGACTTCGAGTCGGCAACGATCGTCGTCAGTCGGCCCCGCTCGCAGTAGGCGGCGGAAACTCGCGTGTGCAACTGCACGCGGACGCCCGCTTCGGTGCAAAGCTGTTCGAGGAGCCATTTCATCCGTTCGGGCATGTAGCCCAAGTCGTTGCCGTAGATGGTAGCCGCCTTGGTGTCGAGCAAGCGCTGCCGCAGTTCGGCCATGAAGCCCGACTTGTTCTTCCAATCGAGAATCCAACTGAGCAGCCCGGCAGTCCAAACGCCGCCCAGGCAGCCGCGGGCTTCGATCAGGCGGGTCTTCGCCCCGCATCGCGCAGAGGCAATTGCCGCCGACACACCCGCCGGCCCGGCCCCGCAAACGATCACATCGCAATCGTCCACAAGCGGCACCCGGCGCTCCGGCTCGACGAACGTTCGCCCCGGCGCGGCGGCATCGTTTGACGCGGAGAACGATTGCGGCAGGGCGGCCGATGGCGTTTGTGCAGCGGCAGGTTTGGGATTGGGATCGGTCTCGGCGCCGAAAACCCTACCGCCCGCAGCGGCGGCCAGCGCGGCAGCTCCGGCGCCCATGAAGCCTCGACGTGTCGCTAGCGATTCTTCCTTCTTCATCAGTCAACCTGCGGGAGATGTCGCACGTGTTTCAAGATCGGTCCCGAAGAGACCGTGCCGCGCGGCGGGCGCGGGCGGCAGAGCCGCCGGCCGATCGGTGCTGCCGCACCCGGATAAAAATCCGTTCCCATTGGTCGCTGGTATTCTTGCCGCGACAACCGGAAGTCGTACAGGAAATCGGCCGATCTCGCCGAGGGACCTGAACATTATATGACCTCGGGCCGAGGATTTCAAACAGAAAGCCGGCGAGGGAATGCACTCGCCGGCGATGAGACAACGCCATCGCCGAGAACGCGCATCAATGCAGAATATTCAACGGGGGCAGGGTTGGTTCGCGTCGCTGTTTAGCGGCTAAGTTACGGGCCAGCCGCTGCACGATCGCATCGAGATAGGGCCGCGCGGTCGGATCGTCGAAGCTTCGGCCGATACGCCCTTCGTCGGCCCACTGGCGCAACTGCGGCACGAGCGGCAGTTCGCCCAAAAAGGGCACCTGCAATTCAGCGGCCGCGCGCCGCGCCCCGCCCGAGCCGAACAACTCGTGCCGGCTGCCGCAATTCGGGCAGAGGAAGAAGCTCATATTTTCGACCATGCCGTGAACTTCGATGTTCACCTTTCGGAACATGCCCACGGCGCGCACGGCGTCGAGCAGTGCCACTTCCTGCGGCGTGCAGACGACCACGGCCCCGCTGAGCGGCAGCAATTGCGAGAGAGAAAGGGCCACGTCGCCCGTGCCCGGCGGCATGTCGATCACCAGGTAGTCGAGGTCGCCCCAGGCGGTATCGCCGAGAAACTGGGCGAGGTATTTGTGGAGCATCGGGCCGCGCCACGCCACTGGTTCGCCCGGCGGGATGAGCAGGCCCATCGACATCACGCGCAATCCATCGACCACGATCGGCTGAATCCGATCGCCCACCAACACAGGCCGCTCCGAAGTGCCCAGCAGGTGCGGGATGCTCGGCCCATAGACATCGGCATCCATCAATCCGACGGCGCAGCCGGCCCGGGCAAGCCCATAGGAGAGATAGGCGGCCACCGAGCTTTTGCCGACACCGCCTTTGCCGGCCCCGACGGCCAGCACCGTTTTGGCCGTCAACCCGATCTCGCCGATCTTCTCCGGTTTGCGATCGTGGCGTTCGACAACGACTTCGATGTTTCTGTCGGGGAACTTGTCGCGGAGCAACGCAAGCAGCTCTTCGCGGGTTTCATTCCAGATCGGCGCGCTATGGGTGGTCAGGCCGAGCGTGACTTCAATGCGATCGCCATCGCAAACAAGCCGATGCACCTGCTCCATTTGGACGATGCTTCGACCCGACTCGGGATCGGCAAACCCGGAAAGAACCTCGCAGACGATCTCTTCTTTCAGAGGCGTTGCAGCCATAGGGTGCTCCGTTGTTCGCAATGATACAGTCATCCATCAATCGATTAGGCGACGACTCATGGTCCGATCGGCGTCGACAAGACCTTCGAACCAGCCATCACGTGCGCAGTGCGATCGGATGTAAAGGCAGCTTCGAGTGTCTCCCGACTCTGCCAGTTGCGCAATCAGCTTCTATTGGGACCCGACGACGGCTTCCAGCACCACTCCTCGAAAACAACGAAAACTCGGGCTTTTGCAACGATCCGGCTGGAATCGCTGGCCGATTGTACGCGCCAGTTCGATCTTGGCGATTCCGGCAGTGTAGTAACCGGCCTTCTTCAGCAATCGTTCCAGGGCTTCCCATGTGCCACCGGCAATACAGTCCGAATCGCGATACTGCTGTTGTCTTGGCACATTTGCAGACACACGAGGAAATGCTTCGCGAACCGCGTCCCAATCGCCGAAGTACCACGCCTCCAATTCCTCGACGACGATTCGATTGACAACTTGCCAGTCGGTCGAGCCGACGTTTCGGACTTTAAGCCCGGCCTGAACGGCAATCTCGTTCAATTTGCTCTTGAGTTGGCGGCAATCATCATCGTCGCAATCGACCAAGACAACAATTCGCGAATTCGCGGCGAGGGTGGGGGCCAAACCGCGCAATCGTTTCGGAAGCTTTTCAATCAGGTCTCTCTTGCCTTGAAAAGTAAAGATCTCGAAATGAACCGAGTCGGGCAGCAGTCTCGGAAAAACGGCTCGCAAGAAAGCCTCCATCGATTGCTCTTCAACGAAAAAGATCAGGTGTGAGCTCATCGCCGGCTGCTTCACGGACCTTCGGGCAATTCGCCTTGATTCACCAGCGGATCGCCTGCGCGGAAGAACCCCTCCATCCACAAATCGCCCAGCGCCGCGCCCTGTTTCATGAGTTCACCGACACGTTCCATCGCGCCCACACACTGCGTTCGCGTATGCCCTTGCTGATCGCGCCACAGCACCCAAACCTCCTCGGGCCGCAGCCCATTGAGAAAGAACGGCGAATGCGTGGTCGCCAGCAATTGGGTCCGTTCGGCGGCACGACGACACTCCTCGGCCAATCCGCGCAGCAGTCGCGGGTGGAGAAAGTTCTCCGGTTCTTCGATGCCGATAAATGGCGGCGGCGCCGGGTCGTACAACACAACCAAATAGGCGAGCATCTTCAGTGTGCCGTCGGAGGCGAACTTCGCCAAAATCGGCTGCGGAAACGGCGCATCCTTGATCTGTAACAACAGGCGGCCGTCTGGCATCGGTTCGGCAAACACGCGATCAATGCGAGGTACGCGCTCTCGCAAAACTTGATAGATCCGCTCCAATCGCTGCGGATGCTGCTCAGCCAAGTACTGAATCACATTCGCCAAATTGTCGCCGGTGCGAGAGAGTCTTTCTTGCGGGCCCGCCTCAGGTTGAACGCGCGCAGACTCGGCCGACAAGTAGGTGACATGCCAGCCGGTGATGAACTCGCGGAGCGCGGCGACGCGGGGATGCTCTTCAAACTGCCCCAAGGCGTTGACGGCCAAAAGGTCGGCGCTTTTCAACGGAATTTCCACTCGTCGGTCATCTGCATCGGGCTGCTCGCCGCTAACGGCACGCCCCTTGCCTTCGCGGTATTCCAGAAATCGAAACGGTTTTCCTCGCGGTTTTCGTCGCCATTGCAGCCATTCTTCGACGACCACCGGTCGCCCATTCCGCTCATCGACCGAAAGATGGTAGGTGATCGTCGGGTAGCCTGGTTCTTTGTACTTGATTTCAATCGTTACCGGCTCCTCGGCGCCGCGCGTCTTCAGTTCTTTTCCACGACCTCGCTTATCCCAAGCGCTGCGCAACCCGACCTCGAAACACTCGGACAAGAACGCGAATACGTCGAAAACCGTGGACTTTCCGCTTCCGTTTGGGCCCAGCAGCACCGTCAGCGGCGAGAGATCATTGATTTCCACGTCGTGCAATGCGCGATAGTTCCGCACGTGAAGCTCGCGCACGCGGGGCGGAGTATATCTGGGCGGTCGCGCCGATGGCCGTGGCATCGCTGTTCACCTCGGTGTTTGCTCGATTCAGTTCTTACGATACTCAGCGATTCGGTTTCGCGGAAGGCGGACCGCCCGGCCCTTCCGCCGTGTTTCTTTGCCCCTTCCGCTCCGCATTCTCCGGCTGCGGCCAAGGGATTCGCGCGGCCAGCCGTTTGCCGGGCGACAATCTCAAGACCGGTGAGAGCCGGGCATGACGAAGCCAAAGCCCGCTCAGCGCGCCGGCCTGACGCGGCGACCAACAGCAGGCGGTCGCCCCGGCCCGCCGCAAGCCCCATTCGCGCGAAGCCCAACGACGCGAGCCGACCACGACACAGCGCGACAACGGATACGCCCGTTTCATCAGGGTCAGCAAATCAAGTATCCGTTTCGCTTCAGCCTGAGTATATTCCACGCACACCATGGCCGCCGGGTGCGCGCCGAGGATATCGACCACTTGTTCAACAAAAGCCACGCGCCGCCATCGCAAAAGCGGGACCGATCCGTCCGCAAATGCGACGAGCCAACTTCGTCGCAGAACAACATCCCACAACCGATCATCCACCTTCACGGCGAAACAGCCCGACGAAATCGGCCGCAACAGCGAGTCGCACTCGCTCAGCAAGACGGCTGTTCCACCGGGCACGCGCGCATCGAGCGCGCGGGCATCTGTTGAGCGGGCATCGGAGAAGCGGGCCTCGACGCGAGCCGCCGAGCGAGCGGGGCGACCGCTTGTGCTTGCCTCGGCGGGGACGGCGTCGTTCGTTTCATCAGGCGGGCGATGGCGGTCTTTCATTCCTCCGGCTCCGTCGGCGGTTCCGCTTCTTCGAAGATGGGCATGCCGTTGTCCTCGACGGCCTCGGTTGTCGGCGGTTCGCCGCTATGATCCGCGGCCGTGGTCGGCTCCATCGCCGCTTCGCTCGATTGCATTGCCGGTTCGCCCAGTTCAGCCGGTTCAGGCCGAGCCGGAGTCTGCTGATCGCGTTGCTCTGCGTGCAGCGGCCGCGGGCGACGCGAAAGCTTGCGAGAACCGTCCGTCTCGGACGACTGGGCTTGCTCGCGGCCGCTCGCTGAAGCCGAAGATCGTGCGGCCGAAGACCGCGCCGACGAGGCGTCTGGGGCCGAGGCGCCTGCGGCCTCGACGAGTTCGCCGGGATCGGCCAGCCCCAAGAGGATCATACGTCGATAAAGCCGGGGACGGCTGATTCCCAACAGGCGTGCCGTCTTGGCTCGATTTCCGCGAGCCAGCCGCAGCGCCCGCGAAATCAGTTCTTTCTCCGCTTGCCGCAGGAAGGCGTCGAGCTGGATGGGCGGCCGTCGCGGCCGCCGTCGATGGGCGTCGAGCGTCCATTGGATGCGGCGCGGCAGATCGGCGGGCGCAACCGCCGTCCCTTGCGCGCGTGCGTGAGCCTGCCGGACGAACTCTTCCAGCTCGGCAGCATCGCCCGGCCAGTGATAATGGTCGAGCAGATCCAGCGCCTCGGGCGAGAACCGCTCGACCTGCTTCTGCCCGGCAGCGTTGCATCGTTCGAGGAAGAATTGAGCCAACAGCGGAATATCTTCGCGCCGCTCGGCCAGCGGAGGAATACTGACGACGATTGCCGCAATGGTTGCCAACAGCTCCGGCAAAATCAGCTCTTTGAAGGTGCTTGCGGCGTCGCGGCGCTCGACGGTGGCCATCACGCGCAAAGGAAATCTCGGCCCGCGAATCTCCTCCCAAACGCAACGCTGCCAGGGTTCGGAAAGCAGGTCGATTCGCAGAAGGAGCAGAGTGCTTCGCCCTGCCGCCCGACCAACCGCCGCGCCGGCCGCCACGGCCCGAATGCTCGATCGAATCATGTCGTCGTCGAGCACAGCGCAATCGATCGGCACCAGTGCGCCGGCCGCATCGGGTTCCGTGCCGAAGTGGGCGGCCATCGCAATCTGTTCCAACCGCGACCCCGGCGGTCCGACGAACAGCACATTCGCCCGCGACGCCTCGGCCGCCTCGACCTGCCGCACCGCCCACCGCATGGCCGGACTCCGCGCAACGAGCTGCTCGATTCCGTGATGCAGCGCCGCCTCGCGCACGGCGCGCTGCACCCACAGATGCCATTGGGCATCGTCGGGCTGAGCTTGCCAATCGATCGACGGCAGCGGCGAATCTCTTTCCTCGGGAGGATCGGTCGCCTCGACGATAACCAGGATGCCGGCGGGCCGTGCTTCGCGGCTTGCATTTCCCTCGCCCAAACGCAGCGGCAGAAAGGTCGCTCGCCGCGGACGCGGCGAACCGCTCGGCAGGCAAATCAAGTCTTCGGTCGATTCGCCCCGTTCCGTTCGCGGCGGAGCGGCCAACGCGGCGGCAATCGCCTCGGGGCCTGAAGGCTCCATCGGCGTTTGATACAGGCACGTCCGGCCGAACAGTTCGTTCCAGGGCAGGCCGACCCACGCCAAACAGGCATCGTTGGCAAACGCCACGCGCCGTTGTTCGTCGAGCACGTACACCGGTTCAACGGCGTTTTGCAACACACGGAGCAAACCGGAAAAAGGACGGCGGCGGTGGGCCATCTTCGCTTGCCAACGCAGACGAGAAATCCTCGGACGAACACACCCGCAAAGCAGGTCTGGGAACAGGTCCGAACCATCGAAAACGCGACGGCGGGCGACGCGAATCGGCCGATTCAGACCGATCGCAGCCGATTGCGGATAGTTGACACCCGTTCGGTTTCGCGCGCCCGGCGGCTCCGCTTTGGAACGTCGGCCTTACCCGCGATTGCCCGCGCACGGGACCGTTCCCCCTTGCCGACATGCCCATGCACTGCGATCATACGCCGAACGGCCCCCGGCGGCAATCCCGTACAGATCGGGTCGACGCCCCGATGCCCGCGCGCGTTTCCGGTGGAGAGGGCAATCGAATCGTGCGGCGGGGGGTGGTCGGATGAGGCGTGCATTCGCGGGGTGGTCGGCGGCCGTTGAAGAAGCCGCTGAATTCTTTCGGCCGACTGGCGGACCGATGGAAAGGCTTGCTCCGGAACATTTGCCCCGAGGGCGCATCGTGTGCCGCGCTTTCGTTCGCGGCTTCCGGCCGAGGGCGGCACGACGACGGCCGGCTTGACGCCGTTTGAGGGAACCGGGTGATGTCGAATCGAGAACAGAACCACAGCGGCCCGGCACCGCTTTCGGCCTACGCGGATCGCTTGCTGGAAGTGCGGCGCGAGTTTCTGCTCTTTCCCGACCGAATTGTCGTGCGGGCATGTTGGTGGAGCGGCCGGAGCTTCGAGCATGTGGTCAGAACGGCCGATCTGACCGGCGAGGTTCGTGAAACCGTGGTGCGATACCGCATCCACCGTTATGCCGGCTGGCTGTTGGCCGTCGGTGCGCTGATTTTTGCCGCCTGCTTCTACTATGCCGACATCGCGTGGCTTCAGCCGATCGGCTATGTCGCCCTGGCCGCCGCCGCTGTTGGCGGCATAGTCTTGGCCCTGACCCACCGGAACCGGCGCATCCGTTTCGCGCGATTTCCCGATCGCTCGGGACGAATCGTTCTCGACATCGCCGATGCCGGCAATACGGACGAAGACTTCTCTGCGTTCGTCCGAGCGGTCCGACGACAGTGCCGATAGCGGCTGAGATGCTCCCGGCCGAATTCCGCTGCCGGGTAGGCAATGCTCGATTCACTCGATGCAATGCTCTTGCCGCACACGGCGATGCCTGCCGTTTTTTCATAAGGATTGCGCACAGGGGACGCCAATCGTTCTGCGAGCCGGCACATATGTTTCTGCATCAGGGCGACTGTCGTTGCGTCAAAGCGTCGAGAAGGTTTTCGAGCAACGATGTTGTGCGCGCCAGCATCGTATCCGAGGGTATGAGTGCATCGGCCGATTGAACGAACGGGCCGGGCTGCAATTCGTCGGAGCAATGGGCGATCATCCGTTCGATCGAATCGCGGCTGTATTCGATGTGAAATTGCAGGCCGACGACGCGATCGCCCCAGAGAAAGGCCTGGTGACGGCAGGCGTCGCTCGAGGCAAGCAACCGGGCGCCGGGGGCAATAGCGAACGTGTCGCCGTGCCAATGAAAGGCGAGCACCTCGTCGGGCCAAGCGGCCAGCGGCGACCGTCGCGCGGCCTCGGTCCGTCGCACGGGAAACCAGCCGATTTCGCGATGAGGGTTTCGTGTGACCGGCCCGCCGAGCACATCGGAGATCAACTGCGCGCCAAGGCACACGCCCAAGATGATCTTCCCCGCGTCGATCGCCTGACGAATGAATGCCTTCTCTTCAACCAGCCAGGGAAACCGGTCGTGCTCGTAGATGTTCATCGGTCCGCCCATGATCGCCAGGAAATCATAGTCGCGGTGCGCGGGCAGGGGCGCTTCGCCCATCAGGCCGTGCGTCAACGAAAACCCGCGCCGCTGCGCCCACAGGGCGATGTTCGCGGCATCTTCAAAGGGAACATGTTGCAAACAATGGATGCGCATGCGGGCTATCCTTAGAAAAGACGTGGGCGCGGCAAACTCGATCGCGCAATGCGCGAGAAACCGCGATAGCCCGGCAGTCGGCGCCAACCCGTTCGCCGGCGCCCAACCGATCGAGAACTCGAGAAGATCGGTTGCGCGTCAAGCATAGACGACCGGCAGATTCCTTCGCAAGCACCCGGCGTTGTTTTTCGCAAACAGCGGAGGCCGTTTTCGGCCGAAGCCGCGGCATGGCGTTGCCGACGCGGGGCCGTTTAGCGATATTTCGCTTTCACCGGGTGCGGTTCCCCGGAGGCGATGCGCACAGGCGCGCCCGCGAATCGCATCGCTCCACCGGCACACGGCGCCGCCGATTGCCTTGGGCGGGCATTGCTCCGCGGTCGAAAAACCGTTGGCGACGACAGGGGCGCGAGCTTCCGCCATCGGCGCTCGGTTGCAAACCCTGCAAGTCGGGAGAATAATGTCGGCAGGCCTTTTTGAACCATTGCGTTGCAAGGCGGCAGCGCGAAAAGGTTCGGCCGCCGATCAGCCAATGCACGGTTGAACGATCGCCATTGTTCGACAGCGCGATGTCGTCATGTCAGATGTTGCGGAACAATTAGACACGACGGTCGAGATCGTCACGCCCGAGAATATCTCGTTCCGCTATGCGCTGGCCGGTCCGTTTTCGCGGTTGCGGGCCTACGGCATCGATTTGGCCATTCGTTTTGGGGCGGCGATCGCGCTGGCCGTCGGCGCTGCGACGCTTTTTGGGACGTTGGGGTTGGGCGGATTCGGCTTCGGGATCACGTTGGTCGGCTGGTTCGTATTGGCGTTTTTCTACGGGGGCGTGTTCGAGGCCTATTGGAATGGTCAAACGCCGGGCAAGCGGTTGGTCGGCATCCGCGTGTTGACCATCGATGGGCGTCCGATCAACGGCGTGCAGGCGGTGTTGCGAAATATCCTCCGAATGGCCGACATGCTCCCGTTCCTCTTCGCCGAGGCCGGGTTGCTGGGGCTTTATCAGGTGGGGCTGTGGACGATGATCGGCAACGCCCGCTTCCAACGGCTGGGCGACCTGGTGTGCGGCACGATGGTCGTCGTCGAAGAGAGTACGGGCATCGCCGCGACGGCCAAGTTCCACGCGCCGCAAATCGTGGAAATCGCAAATCTGATTCCGCCGCAATACGTGCCGAGCCGTTCGCTGGCCAAGGCGTTGATGGCCTATGTCGAACGGCGCGGACAGTTTTCGCCGCAACGACGAAACGAACTGGCACAACACTTGGCCGGGCCGTTGCGAACCGTCTTTCAGATGCCCGCCGATGTACCGCCCGATGTGCTGCTGTGCGCGGCCTATCAGCGTTGGTTCGGTGAGCGAAGGGAGGAGGAAACGGCGCCGCGCGCGGCCTGAGCGGAGATCGTTGACTGCGAATACGCGGGAAGCTCGGCGGCCGGGGAAGCGATCGAAGGGGGAAACGATCGAAGATCGGCCGCTCGGAGAGTTCACTGCCCCAAAACCCAGGTCTCGGATCTCTTGTTCTCCCGGCAAGAATCTCAGCGGCCAATGAGAGCGAGTTTTTGGCGCGGTGCGGCAGCACCGGTTGGCCGGCGGCCCTGCCGCCCTATATTACGAACCTTGGAATCTCTTGTTATCTCGGCAAAGACTCCAGCGACCAACGGGAGCGGGTTCTCACCCGGGTGCGGCAGCACCGATTGGCCGGCGGCCCTGCCGCCCTTTACTGCGAACCACGGAGTTGTTCTCTTGGCAAGGCTGCCAGCGACCAACGGGAGCGGGTTCTCACCCGGGTGCGGCAGCACCGATTGGCCGGCGGCCCTGCCGCCCTGTGTTTGAGAATCTCTCTTGCTCTGTAAAGTGGGCGCGACTGCCGGGAATATCGGTTATTGGGAAAAGGCTGTTTTATGGAGCTATCGAAGATACTCGCCGCCAAACGCCCCTTGTGGCAAGAGTTGGATCGGCTGTGCTCGACGTTGGCGCATCCCATTCGGCGTCGGTCGGTGTCGGCGGAAATGATCACGCGCTTTTCGTCGTTGTATCGAGCCGCCTGCGCCGATCTGGCCTTGGCCGACGCCTATCATTTTCCTCCGGAAACCGTGCGTTATTTGCATCAACTGGTCGGCCGCGCGCACAACCAATTGTATCGGGCGAAGTCGTTCGATGTTCGGGCGTGGTTCGTCGAGCTTTTCGTCGAGCTTCCCCGGCGTTTGGCCTCCGACCGCATTTTGTGGCTGGCGTTCGGCCTGTTTTTCGGGATGTTCTTTCTTTCGGCATTTGGCGGGCTGGTCAGCCCCGACTTCGCCCGCGAGGTCGTCGGCGCCGAGCAGCTCGATGCAATCGAGAGCAGCTTTTCCGCCCCCCCGCGCGGCCGCGACTTCACGATGGATGTCGCAATGGCCGGCTTCTACGTGTTCAACAACGCCACGATCGGGCTCCGCTGCTTTGTGCTCGGGTTGTTTTGGGGAGTGGGCGGGCTGTACGAAACGATGTTCAATGCAGTCGTCCTCGGTGCCATGTTCGGACATTTGGCGGCCGGGGCGAACGGCGGGAATTTCTTCGAGTTTGTCGCGGGCCACAGCGCATTCGAGCTGACAGCGGTGGTGCTCAGCGCCGCGGCGGGAATGCGGCTGGGGTTTTCGCTTGTGTTCACGCAAGGATACTCGCGGACCGATTCGCTCCGGCTCGCCGGGCAACGGGCGATGCCGATGGTGGGCTTGGCCGTGCTTTTGTTCCTCGGGGCGGCAATGATCGAAGGCTTTGTTTCGCCGGCTGATCTGCCGCCGGTATTGAAGGTTGTCGTCGGCGCCGCGACGGCCGCCCTGTTGGCCGCTTATTTGATCCTGCCCCGCTGGCTCGACGCCGATGGAGCGAGGCGAACGCAGCGCGGCAGCGCCACGTTGCGAGAAGACCGCGCGGCCTTGGGGTGATCGCAGCGAGAACGTCGCCGAGCGCGGGGCGGCGGCAACGCAGCGCTCTCGCAGGAAATGCCGCGATGTTCGGCGATTGTTCGGCCCGGGAACTCGGCCGGAATCCGTTTCAAAGAAAGACCGCATCTCATTCAACCCGGAAGCTCGAAAGGCGAAGTCATGACAAGATTCAACAGTTGTTCGTTGCCGTCGAATCGCGAAAAGCGAAGGAACGATGCGACAATGCGGGCGGTTGCCGTCGCTGCGGCCCTCGTTTCGCTGGGGTGGTTGATCGCATCGGCCGTGCGCTGCCCGGCCGCTGAGAAGGCAGAATCCGTCGAGATCGTCCGCGACGGCAAAAGCTCGTGGAAGATCGCCGTTGCGGAGAATGCCGATCCGGCCGCGGCCCATGCCGCCGAGGAGCTGCGATTGCACATTCGGCAGATGACCGGCTGCGAGCTGCCGGTGGTTCGCGGGCCGCTGGGCAATCTGGCCGGCGCGATCATCATCGCGTCGGCCGGTCATTTGCGCGAGGCCGGCTACGACCTGCCGCCGGTCGAAAACGCCGAAGGCTACCGCATTCGCGTGCAGCCCGATCGCGTGTTGGTGGCCGGCGGCGGTCCGCGGGGAACGCTTTACGGCGTTTACGGGCTGCTGGAGGACCACTGGGGCTGCCGCTGGTTCGCCCCGGGCGTGCATCGCATTCCGAAGACCGAAACTCTCGCGCTGCCGCTGCTCGATATGGTGACGGCCCCAGTGCTCGAATACCGCGAGCCGTACACGGCCGACTGCTTCGACGGCGACTGGTGCGCGCGCAACCGCGTCAACTCCAGCGCCGGCCGATTGGAAGAAAAGCACGGCGGAAAAGTGCGTTTCGGCCGCGGGTTCTTCGTCCACACGTTCGATCGGCTCGTGCCGCCCGAGAAGCACTTCGACGCACACCCCGAATACTTCTCGCTCGTCAAGAACAAAAAGGGCGAAATGGTGCGGCTGAAGGATCACAGCCAACTGTGCTGCACCAACGAAGAGGTGATCCGGCTTTGCATCGAGGGCATCCGCGCGGCGATTGCGGCCGACCCGTCGGCCACGGTGTTCTCCGTTTCGCAAAACGACTGGTACAACAACTGTCAGTGCGAGAATTGCCAACGGTTGGCCGAGGCCGAAGGCTCGCAGATCGCGCCGGTGTTGGCGTTGGTCAACCGCGTGGCCGAGGCGATCGAAAAGGACCACCCCGACAAACTGATCGAAACGCTCGCTTATCAATGGACCCGCAAGGCGCCGAAGCAGATGCGGCCGCGGCCGAACGTGATCGTGCGGCTCTGCTCGATCGAATGCTGCTTCTCGCACCCGTTGGCCGCCTGCGACAGTCCGGTGAATGCGGCCTTCCGCGCGGATGCAGCCGATTGGGCCAAGGTGTGCAATCGCCTGTGGGTGTGGAACTACGCCACGGACTTCGCCCACTACCTGCTGCCCTTCCCCAACCAGCGCGTCCGCGACGACAACGTGCGGTTCTACGCGGCGAACAACGTCAAGGGCATCTTCGAGCAAGACACCTACAACACCACCGGCGGCGAGCTTTCGGAGTTGGGCGGCTACATGACGGCCAAGTTCCTGTGGAACCCCAATTACGATGAGAACACGGCGATCAACGAGTTTCTCGAAGGGTTTTACGGGCCGGCGGCCGCCCCGATCCGCCGCTATATCGACTTGATGCACGACTACGTGGAGAAAGAGAACATCCACGTGAACATCTGGGCCCCTCCGACCAGTCCGCACTTGGCCGACAAGCTGCTGATCGAAGCCGATCGGCTGTGGCAAGCGGCGGAAGAGGCCGCGGCGGCGCAGCCCGAGGCGCTGGCCCGAGTAAAGCGTTCGCGGTTGAGCGTGGACTACGCGATCATTGCGCGGACGATGCACTCGGCGACGAAGAACCCGCCGGAAAAGACCGAGTTGACCCCGCTGGCGCTCGAGCGGCGCGACGCCTACTTTGAAAACCTTCGCGCCAGCGGCATTACACGGCTGCACGAGCACAAGCCGCTCGACTTCGAGCTGCACCGGCGGAACGTCGTCGGCCTGCTCGCCCGCGTTGGCGAGGGCGCGCCTGCAACAAACAATAAGTAACCGCGACGATTCGGCTGTGCCGCTGGCCAATCCGGCTTCAGCC
>Ga0308417_1001668_pt1 | contig 15053 bp, 16 predicted proteins | sample HotsprSampleOS65_FD_203528 | JGI IMG/M metagenome (GOLD analysis project Ga0308417, IMG submission 203528) | Hot spring phototrophic mat microbial communities from Octopus Spring, Yellowstone National Park, Wyoming, United States - 20090730_OS65 ... | reverse complement strand
GCGCACGGGCGAGGACGCCGGTGCCGCGGATGGTATGATGTCCTGCGATGCTGGTCCCCATAGCTGACATGGCCGGCCCGGTGCCGCGGTCCCTCACCCCGCACCAGGGTCCTTTCGGTACCTCCTCCGGCATCAACATCGCTCCCGGCAGCGATGACGATGGCTGGATCGTCCCCCAGGCCGTCCGTCTGGACGATGGCACCCACGTCCAGCTCTACAAGGACGGCGAGGCCCTTCACGCGGCCTATTCGGCCATCAGTCGGGCGCAGCGGCGCGTCTGCCTGGAAGTCTATATCTTCCGCAGCGATGACACCGGGCGGGCCTTCGCCCAACTGCTGGCCGACAAGGCAAGGGCGGGCGTCAGCGTGTACCTCATCTACGACGCCTTCGGTTGTCTGGGGTCCGATCCGGCCATGTTCCGGCAGATGGCGGCGGCCGGCGTGCGCCTGGCCGTGTTCCATCCGGTACGCCCGTGGCAGCGCAGGTACAGTTGGCGACCGTTCATCCGCGATCATCGCAAGCTGCTGATAATCGACGACGACATCGCGGGCCTGGGCGGGCTGAACATCGGCGCTGAGTACGCCGGTTCGTGGATCGTGCGCGCCCGGCGCCAGGACATTCCCTGGCGCGACACGGCCGCCGGCCTGCGCGGACCGTCGGCCCGGCTGCTGTTGGCGCCCTTCGCACGGGTGTGGCGCTACATCCATGCCGGCGGGCGCCTGGCCGACACCTCGTTCTGGCACGACGACGGCGTCTGCGAGGTGGGTGTGATGGCCTCCGCGCCGACGCGCCACAGCCCCGTGGGCCCCCTGCGGCAGATGCTCCGCAAGGCGCGCCACAGCATCCTGCTGACGATGTCGTACTTCGCGCCTCCGGAGACCCTGGTGGACGAGTTGTGCCGGGCCGCCCGCCGCGGCGTCCGTGTGCGGCTGATGCTGCCGGGAGTCTGCGACGTGAAAATCCTTATGACCGCGGCCCGCTCATTCTATGAGAAGCTGCTGTCGGCCGGAGTCGAAATCTACGAGCGCCAGGGTGCGGTGCTTCACGCCAAGACGCTGTGCATCGACACGTTCACGACGATTTTGGGCTCGACCAATCTCGACTACCGCAGCATCGAATACAACTGCGAGATCTCCGTGATCGTCCGCAACGCGCGGTTCGGCGTACAGATGCACTACCTGTTTGAGAACGACGTCGGCTACGCCCGGCGGATCACCCTCAGCGAATGGCGCCGACGTCCCGTGCGCGACCGCCTGGTGCAGTGGGCGGTCAACCGGGCGAGGTATCTGTTGTGACCGCGGGCGCTGGCTGGCGGCGAGGCGCGACATGAAGGGGCTGGCGGGTTCCCTTGATGCGGGATACCGGCGGAACTGCTCCGCCAGTCCGCGGGAGATGCCCGGGCAGTGATGGATACTCGCCTTTGCCTGGCCAGGGGGCCTATAGTGATCATGCGCGGCCCGGGGACGTTCTCCGGGCGATTTCCTATTAGTCCTACCGGTTAAGCCGCCACCCCGTTCAGCACAGGAGCAAGACCATGGGTATCGCCGCCGCCTTTATTTCCGGCGTCTCCGACATGACCAAGGTGCCCAAACTTCAGCCCCCCCTCGCTACAACGTTGCCCAATGCCCAGGCGTTTGGCCAGAGCGCCGACACCCTCGAGAAATGGGCCGCCGAGCTGAAGCAGAAGCTCGATGCCCTCCGCAAGGCACGGGATGAGTACATGGCCGTTTACAGAAAGTGGGAGGAGTTCAACAAGAACTTCGTCGCCACCGGAACCGTGCTCGACAGGGGCGTCAAGAAATACTGGGACCAGGGGCGCGAATGGCCCCAGAGAGAATACATGGAAGGGTGCAAGAAGATGAGAACCGGCCTGGATGTGATCGAAAGCAAGCGCAAGGAGATCGCCAGCTACTACGGGCCGGTCGACCTTGCGGACAAGTAAGCAAGCGGCGGCCCCGGATGGCGATCAGAGGCGGCGGGCCGTGGCCCCAAGCCACGACGCCACCGGGACGGGATCAGCGGGAAACCACACGCCTCCGACTGTTCCTGCTCTTGCCATTGCCCCCTGAACAGCTCCGTGGCCGGGCCGGTCATGTAGACATTGTTGTCGCTCTGGCGCCACTCCAGCTCCAGGTCGCCGCCGGGCAGGTGCGCGACGAGCTTCCGCTCGGTTAAGCGGCGCGGCACGCCGGGCGCGGCATCGGCTGTGACTACAGCCGCTCCCATTCCTCGCGGCTGATCCCGGCCTGGCGGAGGATGCGCGACAGGAGTTCCCTGGTTATGTCGCCGCGGTGTGGATTGGGGATGCGGAGCGTGAGAGTGCCGCGGCGCATTGCCTGGTGCTTGCCGCCGGCTTCCGGTGGCTGAAATCCGGCCTTTCGCAGAGCCCGGATCAGGTCAACGCGCTTGATGGGTCCGAACGGAGGCATCAGGCGACTTCCGCGTCCGACGTCGTTCGCGCGTTCAGATCGATTCCGTCCAGCACCGGCAACGGATCCCCGTGCCTGAGCTTGACGATCAGCCAGGATTCGACAACCTCCTGAAGCTCGCGGCGGCAGCCCTCGAGCGTCGGTGCGTTTGCCCAGACGCCCTGGAGCCCCGGGATCTCCGCATAGAAACCCTCACTGTCCGGAAGCAACTCGTACGTCGCCTTACCCATCGCGGCCTGGATGTAATCCAAGAGCATGGCTCAATGTCTCCGTTGCCGTCGACCATCGCAATCATAGCCGCCACGAACGCGCGTTTCATCCCTCCCATTCGCCGCTGAACACCTCCGTGGCCGGGCCGGTCATGTAGACATTGTTGTCGTTCTGGCGCCACTCCAGCTCCAGGTCGCCGCCGGGCAGGTGGGCGACGATCTTCCGCTCGGTTCGTCCCCTCAGCACGCCGGCGACACACACCGCGCAGGCCCCTGTGCCGCAGGCCAGCGTGATCCCGCTGCCGCGCTCCCAGGTGCGCATTGTCACCTCATGCCGCGTGTGGACCTGCACCCAGTGCGCGTTGATGCGCCTGGGGAATGCCGGATGATGCTCGATCAGCGGACCCAGGGCGGCCACGTCCACCGCCTTCACGTCCGGCACGTAGACCACGGCGTGAGGGTTGCCCATCGAAACGAACGTGGCGTGGACGGCGGCGACGGGCCGCGATTCGGCCTTTCCCGTCGCGACGATCTCATCCATCGTGGACGGACGGGTCACCACAAATGAGTACACATGCGCCTCCTGCGACAAGGCGACATGGTCCCGGTCGACGGGAACATCGGCCAGCTTGAGAACCGGCTCGCCCATGTTCACCGTGGCCCGCTGCACCTTGCCATCCTTCACCTCCAGCGCCAGCGTGAGCACGCCCCGGCCGGTTTCGATCCGCATGGGATTGCGCCTGCACAGGCCGTGGTCATAGGCGTACTTGGCGACACAGCGGATGCCGTTGCCGCACATCTCGGCCTCCGAGCCGTCGGCGTTGAACATGCGCATGCGGACATCCGCCTTCTCGGAGGGCAGTATCAGGATCAGCCCGTCGGCGCCGATGCCGAAGTGCCGGTCGGAAACGATCCGCGCCGTCGCCGCCGGATCGGGCACTTTCTCGACGAAGCCGTTGACGTAGACGTAGTCGTTGCCCAGGGCATGCATCTTGGTGAAACGCATGGACGATATTGTAACGCGGCGGCGCGTGCCCCGCCCATGCACCCGATAGCGATCGGCCGCTCCTGCCCATCGCCACAGGGAACCGCACACGGACGCAAGCCCAGTCACTGGATGTCGTACATGCTGTTGTCGGAGGAGAGGAACCCCGTGTTCCAGGCGATGTTGGGCTGTTCCTGAGGGATGGTATCGGTATACCGCCGCGAGAGGCTCTCGGCGTGCCCGTCAACGAAAACGACGTTGGTCATCCCCAGGTGGCGGAAGCCCTGCGTTCCGGCCGAACGTCCGCGAAAGAACAGATCGCCGGGGGCCGGAAAGGGCGAGCGCATGAACTTGTTGGCCCCGCCCCAGTACTGACCATCGCCGAAGAGGGCGCAGCGTTCGGGGCGGCGAATCTGCGACAGCCGCGCGGGGGCCACAATGGCCTCGCCCTGGCCGTGGCCGATGTAGCTGGTGTTGTAGTTGTAACCGGTGTAGGGGTCGGCCAGAGTGTTGGAGCGTCCGTCGAAGCTCGGACACTGGTGGATGCGCATGTCGGTGCGCCCCAGCCACAGCAGGCCTGGCTCGACGGTGATCTGGCCGGTGTCGAGGTTGCGCGTGGTGGTGAAATCCCAGGCGTGCTGAATGAACAGAGGCGGCCGACTGGTCGAGTACTGGGCGATGGGGAAGGACCCGTTGTAGGTCTCGCAGTACATGCGCGCGGCCATGGCCAGTTGCCGGAGGTTGCTCAGACATACCACCCGCCGGGCCTGCTCACCGCTGCGGTTGATGGCCGGCAGCAGAACGGCCAGAAGGACCGAGAAGATGCCCAGCACCACCAGCAGTTCGATGAGGGTGAAGGCCCGCCGGCGATTTCCGTGTCGACGAGGCATCGGGTTGATCCTCCATGTGAGAGGCGGCGCCGCCCCACGCAGTGGGAGCGAGGAACGGCGCCGCCCGTGAAGTCACCTGCCGCGTCTGCGGATGAACAGTCCCGCGGCGGCCAGCCAGAGCAGTCCGGCGGGCTCGGGCACGGCGGCCCCGACGGCGCCCTGGGCCACGACGACGGCATCGATCGGCAGTTGGTTGAAAGTCAGCGGATTGCCGTCATCGTCGATGCTGAAGCGGACGTAGCCCACCTGGCTGATGGGCACGCCGGTCAGGTCGAGCCAGGTCCCGCCGCCGGAATAGACGCCCGGTGACTGCTGAAAGGCGGCGATGGTGCCGGCGATGTCCTTGCCGCTGAAAGATGCCAGAGAGCCGGCGAAGGGCACGGAAAAGTCCGCAAGCTGGGGATTGGACGGCGCCTCGGTCGCGTACGGATGCGCGTTGACGTAATAGAGCGCCGGCATATCGAAGGTGCGCAGCCCCAGCGTGTGCCAGATCCGCCCGTCTTCGCTGACGTGGACGACGGCCGAGCCGCCGCCGATGATGCGCGCGGGGGAGAAGTTGATGCCGTTGGGGTAGTCGGCATCCCAGAGGCTGACGTTGGAGATGACTCCGATGGCCGGTCCGGCTTGCGTCAGCGCGAATCGCTCCAGTTCGAGCGTCAGCTCGCCGCCTTCGCCGACGACGACGATCTCGTCGCCCTGATAGGCGCCGGAGAAGGGACTTAAGACGTTGGGGAAGCCGAAGTAGTTGCTGGCGGCGGGGTTCTCGCCGGTGAGGCCGTCGGGTGCGCCGAGCGCGGCCTGGGGGACCTGAAAATCGAGCGGCGCAGCGCCTGGGACGTAGGAAACAACACGGGCGGCGAAGAACGCCGCGACGGCAGGCGAAGCGCCCGCCAGGACCAGCGCGGCGGCGGCCGCCGCACCTTTCCAACTGCCGGACATGGGATGCTCCTTGTGCCGATCAGCGCGGCACGGAACGGGGTCGCGTCCCGGCGAGCGGAACAGGGCCGCAGGAGCATCGGTTGCCTGAGGGGAGCGGGTGAAGACCGCGCCATCCGTATCGCAGGTGCCGGCTCGAGGCTCGTCCCATCTCGCGAGGACGAATTCTCAGAAGGCCCGGCACACACGTGCCGGCGCCCATGCCTGCGGGCCGGTCTTCTGGCTGAGGACGGTCGGTTTGAGGCTGAGCGGCCGATCGCATGGCGAGCGGCCGGGCACAGTCCCTCAGGGAGGCCTTCCCATCCCGCGCAGGCGGAACAGTGGCCGTCCCGGACCACATCTGTCCATCACAGCGGCGCGTCCGCGGCGGAATCTCACCGCCTTCCCAGCGTTGCGAGGGGGGTTCGCAACGGGCTTCGCAGCCGCCCGGAGGTTGCGTGGAAGATAACCGCCGAACGCCGGAATGCAAGCGCGCCAAGGGGATGTCGGGGGCGCCGGGAGGGCGTGACACTTTCTGCGGCCGGCCGTGCGAAATCGCGCCGGCGCACAACGTAGCACGGGCGTCCTCGCGCGTCCTCGCCCGTGCCAGCCACCAACGTGACCGCAGACGTACAGAGAAACCTGCTCGGGACGCTCGGCACGGGCAAGATGCCCGTGCTACATATGCCAGGGCCATCCTGGCTCCATCCGACGCAGAGACTGTCACACACCCGGGCGCCCGATGCCCCTCCTATCCGCATGCCGTTGGCAGACGTTGTGCCGCAGTGTCGCGGCGCATCGTTGCCTCATGCACCCCTGCGCTTATACTCAACGACAGTTTCCCGTATCCCGATAGTCCGCGCCGCGGTCGGGCGTCGGATCGGCGGCTTGTACGGCGTGGCGATCGATGGTTATCCGCAAACAGAAAGCCCGCGAGCTGGCCATGCAGGTGATGTACCTGTGGGACAATCAGGGCGCCGCGGACATGGAGATGGCCCGCTGCTTCATCGAGGACAGCACCGACGACGCCATCATCCGCCGCGAGGCGCTGGCGCTGGCCGAGGCGGCGTGGGAACAGCGCCACAGCGCCGACCGCTGGGTGCAGCGGCTGGCGCCGGAGTGGCCGCCGCACCGTCAGCCGGCGGTCGACCGCAACCTGTTGCGGCTGGCTGTGTTTGAAATGATCAATACGCCGACGCCGCCGCGCGTGGTGATCGACCAGGCGATCCGCATGGCCAAGACGTTCTCCACCGAGCAGAGCGCCTCGTTCGTCAACGGAGTGCTCGACGCGATCCTCAAGGAACACCGCTCGCTGACCGCCGGACAGGAGCCGGGCACGTGCTGAGGCGGGCGCCGTGGCCATGCGGCATGCCGGCCGCACGACATCCCGAGACCACCCATGGCATTCTTCTCGAAGACGCTGGACAAACTCAAAGGCGCGCTGCGCAAGACGATGCAGGTGCTCAACACCGACGTGCGCACGCTGTTCATTCCTGGTCGTCAGATCGACGAACAGTTCCTGACCGAGGTGGAGGAGAAGTTCATCCAGGCGGACATGGGAGTGCGAAACGTCGAGCGGATCGTCGGCGCCATCCGCGAGCAGTGGCGGCTGGGCCGAATCCGCAACGCCCAGGAAGCCCAGCGCATCATCCGCGAACAGCTCCTGGCGCAGTGGCCGGCGGCCGACCGCGAGCTGAGAATGGCCGAGTCGGGCCCCACGGTGATCCTCGTCGCCGGGATCAACGGCGCCGGCAAAACGACGAGCATCGCCAAACTGGCCTGGCTGCTCAAGACCCAGATGAACAAGCGGGTCATCGTCTGCGCCAGCGACACATTCCGCGCCGCGGCCGTGGACCAGCTCACCATCTGGGCCGCCCGCGTGGGCGTGGACATCATCAAGCACAAGATGGGAGCCGACCCGGCGGCAGTGGCCTACGACGCCTGCGAGGCGGCCAAGGCGCGCAACGCCGACGTGCTGATCGTCGACACCGCGGGGCGCCTGCACACCCAGGAACATCTCATGCGCGAGCTGGTCAAGATACGCGATGTGGTGGCCAGGCGCATCCCGGGGGCGCCGCATGAGGTGCTGCTGGTGCTGGACGCCACCAGCGGCCAGAACGCCATCAATCAGGCCCGCATGTTCAGCCAGGCCATCGGTATCACCGGCATCTTTCTGGCCAAGCTCGACGGGTCGGCCAAGGGAGGCGTGGTGGCCGCCATCCGCGAGCAACTGACGATCCCCGTGAAATTCGTCGGGCTGGGCGAGACGCCGGAGGACATCGAAACGTTTGACCCTCAGCGGTTCGTGGATGCGCTGTTCGGCACCTAACCGCTCTGGCCGTGGGCCGACCGCCGCTGCGCCACACTGATTCCGCATTCATCCTTTTGCCGATACTGAGAGGGAAGTAGTTGCTGCGATTCCGGTCGGCCGGTTGTCCGGCCGGGGCTCAAGGATGATCCCATGAGTGTATATCGGCGGATGCTTGGCAGGGGATTGCCGTGTTGCCTGGGGGAGTTGATCGACTTGCCGCCGGCCGAGCCCAGGATCCGCACGGACGCGGCCTGCGCGACGGCCAGCGGCATGGAACATCTGAAGGCGGGGCGACTGGGTCTGGCCCGTCGCGATCTGACCGAAGCAATCAGAAACTATCCCGACGACCTGGCGGCCGCCCTGGCCCTGGCCCTGACTCACGAGGCCCTCTGCGAACACGCGCAGGCAGCGCGGTGCATCGACGCTGCGCTGACACGACGGGACGCCGCCGTGACGGGTCGGCGCAGCCGGTTGCTGTGCGCGGCCGGACTGGAACTGGAGCGCGTCGGCGACTGGCGCAAGGCCGAGCGGCGATACATCGAAGCGGTCAACGAGGACCCGGCTGACGCACTTGCCCACCACCGCCTGGTGGCGATCTACCTGTCGCACGCGCGGCTTCCGCAGGCGGCGCTGCACCTCAAGGGGCTGCTGGCCTGGGATGCCGCTCACACCGAGGCGCGCGTGTGCCTGGGACACCTGCTCCAGCGCGCCGGACGCTGCACCGACGCCCTCAAACAATACGAGCAGGCGCTGGCCGTCGAGCCTGAGGGACTTGAAGGCTTCATCGCCGACGCGGCCACAGCGCTGTCGGCGGGAGATTCCGATGCGGCGGCCGAACACCTGCGCCGTGCTGTTGAGGCCAATGACCTGACCGTCGAACTCTACGCCGGGCTGGCAATGTCGCTGGAATCGGCCGGGCGAGCAGCGCAGGCCCGGCAGGTGCTGTGCGGCGCCGTGAGGCTGAACGACAACGCCACTGTGCTGATGGCGCGGGCGCGTTTGCTGGAGCGCGGCTGCGCCGACGGTCAGGAACTGGCGGACGACGACGAGGCAGCGCGTGTTCTAACGCTGCCGGCGGACCACCTGCGGCGGCTGATCGAGGAGGACCTCGCGACTCTCGCCCGCCACGGCGGATGGACCGACGTGCTGATCGAGCACGGGCGAATGCTGCGCCTGGCGGGTCGCCGGGCCGAGGCGTCAAGAGTCCTTGCCGCCGCGCGGCAGCAGGCGGGAAGTCCGGCGGCCGCTTTGCAGCATGGTCTGGCGCTGTTCGACATGGGGCGAGTGAAACAGGCCGCCGGCGCCTTTCGCGAGGCGCTGTCGCTTAACGTGCGCCAGATGCAGCTTTACTACCGGTTGGCCCTGGCGTGCTGTGACGAGGCGGAGTTCGATCTGACGGCGCGGGAGTTGGCGCTGGCCGCGGATGACGAGGAAGACCTGTGGCACCGGCTGGGGGCCGCTGTGAAGGAGCTGGCAATGGACCGGGGCAGGTCGCCGGCCGTGCGACCACAAGGGCGCGCCGGCCGTATAAGCGGCAGCCGCAGCGCGAATCAGTGAACGATGAAGGCGCGGCAGCCCGAGACGCATCGCCTCGACGGCACGGCCGAAACCGCGGTGGCACACGCAGGAGCGAGGGCGAGTTGCGCGAGTTGCCCGTGCCACACGTGCCACAGGTTACAGGAACAGTCGTACCTGCCACACACCTGCCCACTTGACGCGCCGGGAGACACAGGCGATATCTGAAATGTGCCACCATGGCATCGCGCGGGCGAATCGCTCGTTCGCGGCGGCTCCCGACCCTTGATGGGGCCGTGGGAACCATCACCTTTCGGAGGAAACGTCATGTCTTTGGCCGTCTCGACCCACGCCCGTCTCGTCGGGCGCATGCTCGTTGGGTGCCTGCTGGGCATTCTCCTTGCCGCCAGCGCGGCGCGGGCCGCGGCGGCGCCCGACGGCTGGTACATGCCCGGCGCCAATCCGCAGCGCACGAGCTGGGTGAGCGATGAGGTGAGCGGCAACCTCTCGCCGCAGTGGTACCGGCCGATCGAGCCGTACATCAGCCAGAACGTGCAGATCATCGCCACCGGCGGGCGACTCTACGTGGCCACGGCGCGCGGGCTGTACTGCCTGCGGGCCAGCGACGGCGAGGTGCTCTGGGTGTATGCCACGCAGATGCCCCTTGGGCACTCGCCGACGGTGGTCGACGCAGTGGCCTACGTCGGCGGGTTCGACCGCAAGATCCACGCCATCGACGCCAACACCGGCAAGGGCCTGTGGACTTTTGAGGAAGCCCAGGCGGGCTATCACAGCAACCCCCTCGTGGTCGATGGCCGCGTGTACGCGGGCAACCGCGACGGCTGGTTCTACGCCATCGACGCCCACGGCACGCCCGACGCCGGCCGGCTGGTCTGGAAATACCAGACCGGCGGTCCGATCAATTACTCGGCGGCGTATTACCAGGGACGGGTGTATTTCGCCTCAATGGACCTGCACGGCTACTGCCTGGACGCCCGCAGCGGCGAGCTGGTATGGAAGACGCCGCGCTTCGCCTACACGGCGGGCTTCCAGTCGATCTGGCCGGTGGTGTGGGCGGCCAAAGGGATGGTGGTCTTCTGCGGCAACACGCCCAACTACCGGGGCAACTCGCGCCCGGGCACCAACAGCGTGCCGCCGTACAATTACGGCTCTTATCACGCCATGGAGAAGCAGGGCATCTACGGCGATCAGACCAGCGGCTTCATCGGCGCCGTCGGCACGGAGAGCGGCGACTGGGCGGCGGGCACGCGCACCATCGACATGTCGCGCGGCATCGAATACCTCCAGCAGTATCCCCACCGCCGCTCGATATTCGTCGTGGACATCAACAGCGGGCAGGAATACACCTTCCTCCACAACGGCAAGCCGGCGTACGCGCCGTTTCTCCTGTGGGGCACCAAGCAGCAGAGCACCCGCGCCGCCCCGGCCGTGGGACCGGACAACGTGCTCTACCAGACGACGCACTGGATGGCTTCGGGCACCTTTGGGCGGGGGCAGGTCAGCGGCTGGACGCTGGGCTCGCGCTTCATCAGCACGCCCAATGCGCGCAAGCACAACGCCTGGGACGAGCCGCTGGGCTTCGCCATGGGCGGCAACACCATCTACTGGTCACTGTGCTGCGACCGCGAGATGGGCTCGTCGTCGCTCGGCGGCCAGGCTTCGCAGTGGGTCGGCTACAACCTGCGCCGGCTGGCGCCCGGCTATGACGTGATGTGGCATTCCGTGGGCGATCAGGACGGCACGGGCAACCGTCTGTGGGGCGCCTATGGATCGAACAACGGCATCTACCACAACCACACCTCCGACCAGAACCCGCCCATTCCCCACCAGGGCATGGTCTTCATCCACCGCAGCAACTGCGTCTTCGCCTTCCGCGCCGGCGGCCAGCGGCAGGCGCTGCCGCTTGCCAAAGCCCCCGCCGCCAGCGATACCGTCCCCGTCCACAGCGAGGCGAGTCTCAAGGCACGTCTGGCCGACGAGGTGCGCAGGATGATCGCCGCCGGACCGCTGCGCGTGGGCTACTTCGACGGCGGCCAGCACTGGAACCGGCCGATCTGGGGCGACAGCCACAATGACTACTTCTGCCATCCCGGCGATACGGTGGTGGCCCTGCTGCGCGCCCTGCCCCACCTTCCGCCGGACTTGCAGCAGCAGGTGCGGGCCTACGTTCAGGACTGGCAAAAGCGATTCCCCATGCAGAGCGTAGCCCACATCGGCTGGAGCCAGGGCGCGGGGCGGGAACACTTTGACCTGCCGCCGGAGGTGCAGGCCGATCTGGCCAACTTCGGTCCGCGCAATCAGTCCCAGTTCCAGATGTGGCGTTTCCCGCCCCACAGCGTCTATGCGATGTGGAAGTACGCCCAGGAGTTTGGCGGGGCGGCGGAGCTGCTGGCGGCGGCCCGCCCCCGTCTGCCCGCGCCGCCTCCCGTGAGCGATGCCCAACTGGAGGAGTTCTGCTACGTCAATAACGCCTACATCGCCGGCTACGTCGGCCTGCTCAACCTCCAGAAACTCGCCGGGCAGGCGGAGGACCCGGCCGTGCGCCGGGAGCTGGACCGCCTCCTGGAGCTTCGCGCCCGCACGTTCACGAAAGACACGCCCTGGACCTTCACCAACCGCGGCTCGCACATCAAGCGCATGAGTGTCTATCGCAACTACCTTCACATGACGCCGGAACTGGCCGCGTATCTCCGCCAGCACGCCCTGCAGAAGGTGAGCGAGGCACTGTCGCACGTGAACGACGTGGCGCCCTACTGGTTTGTGACCTACTACGAGGGATGCTTGCAGGAGTCGAACATCCAGAACCTGCTGGACTACGGCCCGGTCTTCCAGACGCGGGCGTGGGTGCTGGGCGAGGGCCGGGCCGAGCTGGGCCGCTACCTCGATGTGCCGGCGTTCAAGGTGGGCGATCTGTTTCACATCGAGCAGCTTGTGACGCTCCTGGAGGCGCCGGCAGCGCCGCCAGGGCGATAGCAACCGGTGGATCGATGGGCTTGTCTCCTTGCCTACCCCTCGACTACGCTCTTCTCAATCGGCTCCACCGTGACTCCCCTGCTGCGGAGGAACTCCAACGCCGCCTGCACCTGCTCCTGGCGGCCGCTGAACAGGACGGCCATGATGCCGATCTCGTTCTGCACGCTGGCCTGGCGGATGTCGAACATGACGTCGGGGTAGGCCCGGCTCATCTGCCAGATGATGGGCTGTTCCACCTGCGTCCGCGTCGGAAACGTCAGCCAGCAACGCCGGGAGTAAGTGTCCTGCGACATGTGACCAGATCCTCCATCTGTGCCGCAACGCCGCCGCGCGAAGTCCCGCGCCACGCCGTCGAGTGCACAATTGGCCAGCGGGTCATCGCACGCGGCAAATCAATGAATCAATGATGCCGTCCCCTGTGTCATACCCAGCCGTAAACGCCAGGGCCAGGCTCAACTCGCCCGCCCGCGATGGCCGGGATAATGCTGATCTCATCGCCCTCCTTGAGCGGGGTCTGGAGGTTCTGCATGAAGCGGATGTCTTCATCGTTGACGTAGATGTTGACAAAGCGATTAAGCTGGCCGGGGGCTTTAAACAGCCGCGTCTCGATGCCGGCGGCCTTGGTCTTCAGATCCTCCAGCGCCTCGCCGACGCTGGCACCCTGGACCTCAACCTGCTCGGCGCCCAGCGTGAAACTGCGGAGGGGGGATGGAATACGGACTTTTACGGGCATTGGACGTCCTCTCTGGCCGAATACGCCAGAATTGTAGTCACGGGGGTGAGTTATGAGAAGCGCGCTGACCGGGCGCTCGGCCCGGAGGCAGGCGAATGATGAGACGGCCTTCCGGTATCGGCAGAGACTCAGCGAGCTCGGAGGACTTGATTCGCTTGGCTGCTGGTGAAGGGGTGCATACCTAACACGCTAGCGGCACCTGACGGGCGCACACCGCGTGCCGGTACGCGAAGGGGGCCATCTCCCGTGGGCATAGCCGTCCGGCGGCTTGCTCGCCGGGTCGCCAACGATGCCAACGATGCCCATGCCACAGTAGAGCCAGGTGGAGCTGGTGCCACGTGAAGTGAGCATGCGGTGAGCGCATCCAATACCGCATTGGCAATGGTCTATATTACATGTCTTGGACCTGCCTGGTCGAGCAAGAAGGGATGGTCTGCAAGATTCTTCGTTGCTCCGGACATGAGTTTATGGAAACACGAGTTCGTTCTTGTGTTCGCCATACCTACGTCTTTTCATCTCAGGAGGTCTTATGCAGCGTGTACGTAGGACACGGGGTTTCACCCTCGTCGAGTTGCTTGTCGTCATCGGCATCATTGCCGTGCTGATGTCCATCCTGTTGCCCGCTCTGAATCGCGCCCGCGAGTCGGCCAAAGCTGTCACCTGTGCCAGCAACCTGAAGCAGATTGGCATTGCTTTTGCAATGTACGTCAACGACAACAACGACTTCACGCCCAACTTCATTTACAACCCCTCGCCCGATCCGCAGATTCCTGGTGAGATGCAATGGTCCCACGCCCTGTGGCGCTACCTTGCTGCCAGGCCGACCGGTGTGGGCGTGACCGGGATGGAGGAAATGAAGCAAACCGTCTTCTTCTGCCCCAGTGCCAAGTCGAACCGTCAGCGGTTTGTTGGGTGGGGAGCCACACCGTGCAGTTACATGCCCAACTCCGCTGTGATGAACCACAACTACTGGGATCCCGTGCAGCGGATCCGCCATCGCAAGCATGGGCCCATCCGCTTCAAGGCCCGTCAGATGGCTCTGGCCGAGACCTGGCTGGGTACCAGTCCTGCCTGGGACCTTGTGGAAAGCTGGGAGCCTAACAGCGCCATCTGGGTTGGTGAGTATCGCCTGAAGGGTATGAACGTCGGCAGCCGCGGCTGTGTGCTGCCCTGGCATTCCGGCGGTCGGACGAGCAACATCCTGATGGCCGACTGGCACGTTGAGGTCGGCGTGGATGGTGCGACCGGCGCTCAGTACCGTTACCAGGGTCCGGTGTTCTAACGCCCTGGGAACGAGCAGGCGGCGGAAGTATAGACACAATCCTTACGACAGTCCCTGCGCTTGCGACCACGCGGTCGCGGGTGCAGGGACTGTCCTGTCCTTGCCCGTGCCCCCGACCTTTGCGGCCGGGCGGCTTGCGTCCGTGCTTCAGCGCGTGCCACGGCCAACCTGGCCAACTTGGCCATTTTGGCCATCCTGGCTCCATCCAATGCAGAAACTGTCCCGCCCCGTGCGCCGTGAACAAGGCGCTGTTCTCCAGCGGGTGTGAGTCCCGCCCGGGAAGTTGATTGTTCCGCCCGGTAGCAGTCGGAACGGCCGAGGAGGTAACGAAACAAAGTTCGCGGACGCCGACCCTGCGGTGCAAAGGGGAAGGCCGCCGCCGTCGGACTCCCTGGGCGAGAGATGCCCGGAACAATTCGAGCCGACGAGTCCGCCGGGGTAGTGGCGAGGGCATGCTGGCAAGGAGAACAGACGCAACACGGCAGACCCCTCCCGGTGGTGGCGTAGACCACCAACCGGATGCCCGCGAGGGACGATCACGCCAAAGAAGCGTGAACCTTCTCCGACAGCCGGATGCGGCAAGGGCGCGTTGGTTGGACTCAGGATGGCCGTGGCGGAGCCTCGTTGGCACGGGCGAGGACGCCCGTGCTACGACCAGCCGGCGGGCTTTCCGTAGCACGGGCATCTTGCCAATAGTGTCCCGGACGAGGTCGTCCGGATTGATGCGGAAACTTGCGATGGATGGCCGGTGGACCAACCCCGCGGCGTGCGCGTGCGGCAACACGCCGTG
>Ga0308417_1001666_pt1 | contig 15058 bp, 12 predicted proteins | sample HotsprSampleOS65_FD_203528 | JGI IMG/M metagenome (GOLD analysis project Ga0308417, IMG submission 203528) | Hot spring phototrophic mat microbial communities from Octopus Spring, Yellowstone National Park, Wyoming, United States - 20090730_OS65 ... | reverse complement strand
GTAGATCAGCGTGAAGGTGGCCAGGCAGAACAGCAGGATGATGAAGCGATCGGATGAGATGCCGAAGCCGCCCTGCTCGGCGGCGTTCACGCTTGGCCCGAAGACGGCCGGATGGATGCTCTGCAGCACGCGGCTGACGAGGAAGTTCAGCGGCACGGTCAACGCGCCGACGATGCCGTAGACCGAGGCGAAACGCGCGCGCTGCTCCGGGTTTTCGATGCCGCTGCGCAGCATCAGGTAGGCCAGATACATCAGGAACTGCAGGGCGCTCAGCGTCAGCTTAAAGTCCCACGTCCACCACGCATTCCAGGTTGGCCGGCCCCACAGCATGCCGCTCAGCAGCGTGAGGGTGATGAACAACACGCCGATCTCGGCCGAGGCATGCGCGCGGCGATCCCACTCCAGCTGGCGCGTTTGCAGATAGCGGATGCCGCAGAAGGCCGTCACCAGCCAGGCCCCGAACCCAAGCCAGGCGGAGGACAGGTGAAAGTAGAAGATGCGCTGTGCCTCGCCACCAGAGCGCACGTCGCCCGATGGGGCAATCACGAATACCATGACCAAGGCTACTGCCAGCATCCCCGCAGCCGCCAGGCCGATGGCGCGGGTGACTTGCTCACGAGACTGGGTGCGAGTCATCACAGCCGGATGTTGAATTACACTCTCCATCGCGCACGGTTCTCCTTACAGCAAGGGCGCAGCCGCCACACATCGTAGACTGTGCCCTTGAATCGCTCAACGTATGAGCCGATTATACTCACACGCATGACAACTGGTTCGATCGAACTGCGCCCTCGCACCACTGGTGAGCTCTTCGCGCTTGCGTTCGATCTGTATCGGAGGCACTTTGCGCTCTTCCTGGCTATCGTCGGAGTTGTCCTCCTCCCAATCATGCTCTTGAATGCGCTGACTGTGGTAGCCGCGCTCGGCACGAGCCTGATCACGCCAGGGGAGGTGCCGGGAACTGTCTTCGTCGGGCTGACCCTGGCGTTCAGTTGCCTTCCGCTGCTGGTCTGGTTTCTGGGCATCTTCTGGCCCTGGGCGGAAGGCGCGCTCAGCTTCAACGTGATCGAGCGCGCGCTGGGCCGCGAGCCGGGCCTGCGCGCCTCCTATGGCCAGACGCGCCACAGCTGGGCCTCGCTGTGGATCGCGAATCTGCTGGCGCAGATCGGCATCTCGCTGCCGCTGGCGGTGGCCTACGCGATCATACTGGCCGGCCTGTCTGCAGTGGCGCTGGTGCCTGTGATGGGGGTGTTCGGCGCCGATGTGTATGCGAACGTCCCGCCAATTGTCCCCATCGTCCTGGCCGTCCTGTGCGTGCCGCTCTTCATCGGCGCGCTGGTTGTCTCGACCGTGCTGGCCATCAACTGGACCTTCCGCGCGCCGGTCGTCGTCGGCGAAGGCGTGGATGGCGTGCGGGCGCTGAGCCGCAGCACGGCCATCGCGCGGGGTGATCGCTGGCGCATCTTCTGGCGCTATGCGCTCTTATTTGTCATTGAATTCCTCGTGCTATTCCTGCCCGCGCTGGTCGTGGGTGGCGTGTTGCTGGCCGGCCAGTTGGCGCTCCAGCAAGACTCGCTGCCGGGCGTGCGCGGCTTCGACTCCGCCGCGTTGCCTGGGCTCGCGGCGATCGCTGTCGTCGCTGTCGCCTTCAACTTTATCGGCTCGCTGTTGATCTCGCCCTTTCGCATCGTCTTCACTGCGCTGAATTATCTGGACTTGCGCGCCCGCAAAGAAAACCTGGCTGCGCTGCTGGCAGGCGCAGCGGCTTCGCCGGGGAGCAACGCGACATTGCGCCCGGCCGGCGCAGCGCTGGCGGCATCACCCGCGGCGTCGCCGACGCCGGGCGCGCCCCCCTCGTCCTACCAGGGCATGGACTGGAAGGCAGTGGACCTGGCCAAGCTGACGCCGGCTCAGCGGGTTGGCGTGCTGTTCAATCGCATCCGCATCGAGGGCGAGAACGCGCAGATGCTGAACGATCTGGCGCTTGCCCTGATGGAGATCGGTGATTGGGGCGGCGCGCTGGATGCGCTGACGCGGGCGCGCGCGATCGCCCCGGCTGACCCCGACGTCGCCTACAACCTGATGGTGTTGTACTGCGAACGCCGGGATACAACGGCCGCGCGCCGGATGATGCAGGTGTATCTGCAACTGGAAACCAACCCGGATGAGCTGGCCGCGGTGCGCAATAACCCACGCTTCAAAGACCTGTTGTCGGAGTGAACATCCCGCCATGCCGGTCGTTCGCGCCGAGCGGAGGGGCAACCCGGCGGGTCGGAGTTGTGCGCATACTTTTTGGTGAAGGAGTGTTGTGATGACGATGCCGAACTTACAGGATAAGGTTTGTGTTGTGACCGGAGCGACGGCTGGCATTGGCCGCGTGAGCGCGCAGCGCCTGGCGGAGATGGGCGCCAGGGTGATCGTGGTGAGTCGCAACCCGCGCAAGTGTGATGAGGTCGTGGCCGACATCCGGCGACAAACGGGTCATGCGGCAGTAGAGGCTATGCCGGCTGATTTGTCGTCCTTGCAAGGGATTCGTGACCTGGCGCGTCGCTTCCTCGATGCCTATCCCCGCCTGGATGTGTTGTTGAACAACGCCGGCGCCATCTTTACTGCCCGCCAGGTGAGCGCCGACGGCATTGAGATGACCTGGGCGCTTAACCACCTTGGCTACTTCTTGCTCACCCACCTGCTGATGGACGCCCTGAAGGCCGCGCCGGCGGCGCGCGTGATCAATGTGTCCTCCGACGCGCACCTGGTGGGGCGCATCCACTTCGACGACGTGCAGTTCGAGCGGCGTCGCTACAGCGGGTTCGCTGCCTACAGCCAGTCCAAGCTGGCCAACGTGATGCACGCTTACGCCCTGGCGCGCCGGCTGGAGGGCACTTCTATCTCAGTGAACGCCTTGCATCCCGGCGCCGTGGCGACGGATTTCGGCAAGAACAACAGCGGCATCTGGGGAAAGGTGTTCAAGCTGTTCAGCCGATTCACCATTGACGCAGAGGAAGGGGCCAAAACCAGCCTCTATCTGGCTTCCTCGCCGGAAGTTGCCGGCGTCAGCGGTAAGTACTTCTATCGCTGCCGACCCAAACCCTCGTCGCCAGCCTCGTATGACGTGCAGGCGCAGGAGAAGCTGTGGCGCCTGAGCGCGGAGATGGTTGGCTTGTAACAGCAAGCGCTTCTGCAAGTTCACCAAAACCCCCCGGTTTCTCAGAGAAATCGGGGAGTTTTTTTATCCAACTTACCCACAGGTTATCCCTGGTTGTGGATAAGTGGTTGCGATATTGCGTTTTGCGAGTATCATCGGGGGCGCTAGTGGGAAAGAGTGGGTCAAAGTGGAACAGAGTGGCAGAGGCATAAATGTTTCTCGGCGAATTCACGCACACCCTGGATGAAAAGAGCCGCCTGACGTTGCCGGCTAAGTTCCGCGCGCGGCTCGCCGATGGTGTGGTGATGACGACCGGTTCGGATAAATGCCTGCTGGTGTATCCACTCGACGAGTTCAAGTTGTTGTTCGAGCGAGTGAGCGCCCTGCCGATCATGGGGAGGGAGGCGGCTACGCTGCGGCGCATGCTTTACAGCAACGCGCACGACGCTGTGCCCGATAAACAAAATCGCGTCGTCGTCCCGCAGCCGCTGCGCGAGTACGCCGGGATCGTCGGCGAGGTAGTGATCGTCGGGGTGGGCAAGTTCATGGAGGTCTGGAATCCGCAGGAGTGGCAGCGGGCGCGCGAGGAGATTCAGGCGCACGCTGCGCAGAAGGACGTGTGGGCAGGTTTAGGAATTTAGGGCCGGCGATTGGAGGGCGTGGAGGATGTGGAAGATGGGGAGTGCGTCGCTTTGCTGTCTCCGAAATGCTTCGGCAATGCATATTCCGGTTTTATTCGACGAAGTCATGCAGGCTTTGCAGCCGAGGAGCGGCGGGCGCTACCTCGATTGCACGCTGGGAGGTGGTGGGCACACCGAGGGATTGCTGAAGGCCAGCGCACCGGATGGGCGCGTGTTGGCGACCGATGCCGATCCTGATGCGATCGCCAGGGCGAGCGAAAGACTGGGCGACGTGCAGGGCGATCGCCTGGTGCTGCGTCAGGCCTGGCTGGACGAGGCGCCGGCTCTGGCGCGGTCGCTCGGCTTCGCGCCGCTCGATGGCGTGCTGGTGGACCTTGGGCTGTCGTCCGATCAGCTCGATGCTGCCGAGCGCGGCTTTTCGTTCACGCGCGAGGGGCCGCTGGACATGCGCTTCGACCGCAGCCGCGGCGCGCCGGCGTGGCAGCTGATCGAGCAGATGGATGTGCGGCGCCTGGCCGAGGTGTTGCGCCGCTATGGCGAAGTGCCCAATGCGCGCCGCGTCGCCGAAGCGATCTGGCAGGCTCGACCGGTCATGACGACCGGCCAGTTGCGCGACGTGGTGTCGAAAGTAGCGCGGACGCGCTCGGAGCGCATTCACCCGGCCACCCAGGTCTTCCAGGCCCTGCGCATTGCGGTGAATGACGAATTGCGACGCCTGGAGGCGGCGCTGCCGGAGCTGATCGAGATTTTGAGGCCAGGCGGGCGCATCGCGGTGATCGCCTTCCATTCCTTAGAGGATCGGATCGTCAAGGATGCTTTTCGGCGCGAATCGCGCAGCGAGATTGCCCAGCCTGGGTTTGGCGCTGGCGAAAGCCGGCGCGCTCGCCTGCATTTGCTGAACAAAGCGCCGATCAGGCCGGGCGCGGCCGAGGTGGCGCGCAATCCGCGCGCGCGAAGCGCCAGGCTGCGCCTGGGGCAACGACTGGAACCAGGAGACGGAGGGGTGAGCGCGACGAGGGCGCGTGGAGCATGGTGACCATGGTCATGGTTCGGGGCTGGTGGCGCAGGCTGCGCATGCTGGACGTCGGCGGTCGCCGCGCCGCAACGATGGCCATCCTGAGCGGGGCGCTGCTGGTGGCGCTGATCGCGGTCTGGCTGGCGCTGTCCACGCGCACCGCGCTGCTCAACCAGCAGCTCGATGAGTTGGACGCGAGACATGCGCGCCTGACCGCTGAGATTAACCAGACGTGGACCGAGATCGGCGAGGTCACCTCGCCGCGAACGATGGAAGTTCGGGCCAGGCGCCTGGGGTTCAGGCCCGCCGAACGAATTGAGTATCTGGTGGTGGCGTTGGACGCAACGCCAGAGGCCGCAGCGACGCGCGCAGCCGGCGAGTGATGGAAGAACAGGTGATGCGTTTGACCGAAGACACAACGAAGACAGGCAGAACACATGATATCTTCACGACGGCTCATCATCCTGGCGATCATCATCGGCCTGACCACCGCGATTGCCTTCACGCGCGCCGTGCAGGTGCAGGTGTTCGAGAACACGAAATATGCCGCTGCAGCTAACGACCAGCAGACCGAAACGCGCATCACGCTCGCGCCGCGCGGGGCCATCTTCGACCGGTCTGGCCACCTGCTCGCCGTCAGCAACCGCGCCTACATCGTGCGCGTAGACCCCCGGACGCTCACCGACACAGCTGCGGTGGCAGTAGCCCTGGCGCCCGCCATGGGGCGGCCGGCGGAGGAAGCGCGCCAGCGCATCGAAGCCATCCTCGAAGACCGCAAATCTACCACCCCGACGCTCAGCACCGTGGTTGCCTACAACGTCTCCCCGCAGGTGACTTACCAACTGACCAGGACGCTGCGATCGCTGGCGCGCAGCGGCCTGTTGGTGGATGAAACCTGGGCGCGCGCATATCCGCAAGGCTCGATCGCCGGGCCGACCATCGGCTTCGTCAGCCTGCAGCCGGTGGGCTATGCCGGCGTCGAGGCCTATTACGACTCGCGCCTGAACTCCTCGATCGGCCAGCGCAAAGAGCGCAGCCGGCTCGATCTGCTCGTCATCACCCCCACTCAGAGCGGCGCCGACATGGTGCTGACGCTCGATCTCAACCTGCAGGCTTACGTTGAGGCCCGGCTGGCTCAGGCCATTCGGGATACGGGCGCCGTCAGCGGCACGATCATCGTGATGGAGACGAAAACTGGCGCCATCCTGGCCTCCGCCTCGTGGCCTGGCTACGATCCCAATCGCGCCATCGAGCTGGCGACCATGCATGGCGCCGGGCTGTTGCGCGACCCGGCCGTGAACGAGGCCTACGAGCCCGGCTCTGTTGTCAAAGTCTTCACCATCGCGGCCGCCCTCGAATCGGGTCAGGTGACCACCAGGACGATCTTCACCGATACCGGCCGGCTGGTCGTCAGCAATAAACGCATTTACAACGCCGATCGCGGGCGTTACGGCCGAGTGTCCATCGAGGACATCCTGGCGCGTTCGCTGAACGTGCCCACTGCGCAGATCGCCCTGGACATGGGCGAGGAGGTGTTCTATCGGCAACTCAGGTTGTTTGGCTTCGGAAGTCGCACCGGCATAGACCTGGGCAACGAGGTGGCCGGCACACTGCGCACGCCGAACGATCTTGAATGGTCGCGCACCGACCTGGCGACCAACAGCTATGGCCAGGGCATGACGGCCACGCCTTATCAGGTGATTAATGCCATGAATGCCATCGCCAACGATGGCGTGCTGATGCAGCCGTACATCGTTCAGCAATGGCGCGAGCCGAGCGGAGAAGTCGTCCGAAAGCAGCCGGTGGAGGTCGCCCGCGTGATCTCTGCTGAAACCGCGCGCACATTGCGCGCGGTCATGACGGCGGCCGCGCGGCGCGGCACGCCGCAGGCGTTCGTCGAGGGCTATACCGTGGCCGGCAAGACCGGCACGGCCGACTGGTATCTGCGCGGCGTGAAGCAGGAGACGACCATCGTGACCTATGCCGGCTTCCTCCCCGCCAATCAACCACAGATTACGATTCTGGTGAAGCTCGATCAGCCCAGGAGTTCGAGATGGGCAGGGCCGACAACCGTGCCCGTCTTTCGCGACGTCGCCGAGCGCGCCTGTCAGATCCTGGGCATCCCGCCAGACGTGGCCAGATAAGTGCGGAGGATCTGATTCGGCCTTGATGAGAGGGTAGATCGCAGAAACCCGGTGCCACAGTTACCGGCTTTGAAAGAAGATGTTGACCTTAGCAGATATAGTCGAAGGCGTGAGCGGTCAGCGCATCGAGGCGCTGGCCAGGCATCCCGTCAAAAACGTAACCATAGACTCGCGGCAGGCCTTGCGCGATGATCTGTTTGTGGCGCTGCTGGGCGAGCGCGTGGATGGCCATGACTACGTCGGCCATGCCTTTGGCCGCGGCGCGCTCGCTGCGATTGTGCACCACGATCGCGTTCCGAACCTGGAAGGGTTGACGGTCGGGCGTTTCGATGCGCGCGGCGCGCCTGCCGACCAGCCGGCTGACCTGACCCTCCCCCTGCTCATCCGCGTGGACGACACGCTGTCGGCCTTGCAGCGCCTGTCGGCCTTCTGGCGGGCGAAATTCAACCTGCGCGTGATCGGCATCACGGGCAGCGTCGGCAAGACCACGACCAAAGAGCTGGTGGCGCAGGTCTTGAGCATGCGCTACCGCGTTTTGAAGACCGAGGGCAACTACAACAACGAGATCGGCATCCCGCTCACCCTGCTCAAGCTGCGGCCAGAGCACGAATGCGCGGTGATCGAGATGGGCATGCACGCGCTGGGCGAGATTGCTGCTTATTGCCGTTGGGCCAGGCCGCAGGTCGGCCTGGTGACCATCGTTGCGCCGGTGCACCTGTCGCGGCTGGGCACCATCGAGAACATCACCAGGGCCAAATCGGAGCTGCCGATGGCGTTGCCCCCGCAGGAAGAAGGTGGGGTGGCCATTTTGAACGACGATGACGAGCGGGTGCGCGGCATGGCTGCGGTGACCAGGGCGCGCGTGATCACGTATGGGTTGACGCCGCGCGCCGACGTGTGGGCCGACAACATTGAGAGCTTCGGCCTGGATGGCATTTCCTTCACCTTGCATTATGGCCGCGGGTCGTGGCTGGTCAGGCTGCCCTTGATCGGTCGGCACAGCGTGCAGACCGCGCTGCGCGCGGCGACGGTTGGGCTGATCGAAGGAATGGACCTGGGCGACATCATCGAGGGCCTGCGTAGCCCGTCGCCGCAGTTGCGGTTGGTGGTGGCCAAAGGTCCGTTCAACTCGCTGGTTTTGGACGACACCTACAACGCCAGCGCCGAATCCACCATTGCGGCGCTCAATCTGCTTGCCGAGATTGAGGGCGAAGGGCCGCGCATTGCCGTGCTGGGCGACATGCTTGAGCTGGGCGATACCGAGAAGCAGGCCCACGACGAGGTGGGGTGTCGGGCTGGGCTGGTGGCGCAATATGTGATCGGCGTGGGCGAACGGTCGAAGTGGACGTGCAGGGCAGCCATCGAGTGCGGCGCGCCGCCGGAGCGGGTCTTTCACGTGATGACCAACGGCGAGGCCCTGGAGCTGTTGAACGACATCGTGCGCGAGCGCTGCGTGATCCTGGTGAAAGGATCGCGCGGCATGAAGATGGAAGAAATCGTGGCCGGGCTGGGGGGACTGGCCAATGAGGATTGACACAGAAAGCAGAACGCCAGGCGCCACAGGCGCATGCTGTGTTCGACGCTCAATTCGACACTTAATATGATGCGCACTCCTTCACCACCCGAAATGGGGGTCTGTTTGCTGATGGGCGGCGTTGCGTTCCTGATCGCCCTGCTCCTGGGCCAACCGTTGGTTCGGACGCTCAGGCGACTGCGCCTGGGCAAGCAAATTCGGATAGACGGGCCGGCCAGCCACATGGTCAAGCAGGGCACGCCGACCATGGGCGGCATCCTCTTCGTGGGCACGACGATGATGCTGATCCTGGCGATGTATCTGTATTCGCGCGTCGCCGTCCGCGTGAACCCGAACTTCGCCGGCGTGGTGCTGGTCGGTCGGTCGCTGGCCATCCCCATGTTTGTGATGCTGAGCTTTGCCATCCTGGGGGCAATTGACGACTACATGGGCGTGCGCGGCGTGCGACGGGGCGAAGGCATGCGCGGCCGAAGCAAGGCGCTGTTCCAACTGCTGATCGCCGTGATTGCGGCGGTGGTGATGAACGCGGCGCCAGCGTTCACCGTCACTTCCGCCGGCATCGCGTTTATCCCCGACCGACCGTTGTTCGGCATCAGCAAGATGGCCGTGCCGGGGCTGCCTGAGCCAATTGACCTGGGCGTGTTCTGGATTCCGATCGCCATTTTCATCATTCACGGCAGCGCCAACGCGGTGAACTTTACCGACGGCCTGGACGGGCTGGCAGCCCTGATCAGCGGCATAGCCTTCGTGGCCTATGGCGTGATCGCCTACATGCAAGGCCAGGTGTTCCTGACCATGCTGTGCATGGTGCTGGTCGGCGCGATGCTCGGTTTCCTGTGGTTCAACGTGCATCCCGCGCAGATGATTATGGGGGATTTGGGGAGCGAGGCTCTGGGCGCCGGCCTGGGCGTGGTCGCCCTGATGACTGGCCAGTGGCTGTTGCTGCCGGTGATCGCCATCATCCCGGTAGCCGAGGTGATCAGCGTGATCTTGCAGGTGGCCTATTTCAAATACACCAAGCGCAAATACGGCGAGGGAAGGCGCTTCTTCAAGATGTCGCCGCTGCACAACCATTTTGTCTTGCTCGGCTGGAGCGAGCCGCAAATTGTGCAGCGCTTCTTCGTCGTCGCGCTCTTCTTCGGCATGATCGGCATCGGCCTGGCGACTTTTGGCAACCCGGATATGTGAGCCGGATGGCGGCAAGGATGGATGTGAGATGACCTGGACGGATAAACGAGTGGTGATTTTGGGGATTGCGCGGCAGGGAACCGCCCTGGCGCGTTACCTGGTTGCGCACGGCGCGCGCGTGACGCTGAGCGACGTCAAGCCGCGCGAACAGCTCGATCTGCAGCCGGTGGCAGATTTGCCGGTGGACCTCGTGTTGGGCGGCCATCCACTCACGTTGCTCGATGCGTGCGACGTGCTTTGCCTGAGCGGCGGCGTGCCCGGCGACCTGCCCATCGTCCAGGAGGCCCGGCGGCGTGGCATTCTACTCAGCAACGACGCGCAGATCTTCTTCGAGGCCTGCCCGGCGCCGATCATCGGCATCACCGGGTCGGCTGGAAAGACCACCACCACCACCCTGGTCGGCGAAATCCTGAAGGCGAGCGTCGCGCGCAGCGAGCGGGCTGCCGGAGGAGACCGCTCTTTGTCCGGCCCGGCACAACCGATCCGCAGTTCTGTGTGGGTGGGCGGCAACATCGGCAACCCCCTCATCAGTGACGTTGAGCGCATCCGGCCGCAAGATCTGGTCGTCATGGAGCTGTCGTCCTTTCAGCTCGAACTGATGACGCGCAGCCCACACATCGCCTGCATCACCAATATCACGCCGAACCACCTCGACCGTCACGGCACCATGCAGGCCTATATTGCCGCCAAGAAGCGCATCCTCGATTTTCAATCGCCCGACGACTGGCAGGTGCTGTCGGCGGATAACGCGGTGACGGCGGGGCTGAGCACGTCGCCGCGCACGCTGTGGTTCAGCACTCGCCGCGAGCCGTCCACTGACGGCGCCTGGCTGGACGAGGCTGGGTATTTGCGCGTGCGCATGACGCGCCTTGGCCAGCCTGCCGGCTCCCGTCGTTCGCCTTCGATTGACGCTGTGATTTGCCACCGTCGTGAGCTGTTGCTGATGGGAGAGCACAACATCGCCAATATGCTGGCGGCGGCGGCGGTGTGCGCTGCGGCTGGCGCAACGGTCGAGGCCATCCGCCAGGTGGCTATCACCTTCCGAGGCGTGGCCCACCGTCTGCAGCTCGTCGCCGAGCGCGACGGCGTGCGCTGGTACGACGACTCCATCGCTACTGCGCCGGAGCGGCTGATGGCCGCGCTCAAATGCTTCGATCGGCCGGTCATTTTGCTGTGCGGCGGTCGGGACAAGCATCTGCCCTGGGAAGACGCCGTCCGCATGATGCTGGAGCGCTGCAAAGCGATCGTCCTGTTCGGCGAGATGGGGCCGATGGTGTTCGAGAAACTGGAGGCGGAGGGCAAGAAGTTGAGAGCGGCGGGTCACCCTTCCACCCCTCAACTCTCCGTTCTCAGCGCGCTGGAGGAGGCCGTAGCCGAAGCCAGGCGACTGGCGCAGCCGGGCGACGTGGTGTTGCTTTCGCCGGGGGGCACAAGCTACGACGCATTTAAGGATTTCGCCGAGCGCGGCGACCGCTTCCGCGACTGCGTAAACGCGCTGTTGTCCTCGCAGGCAGCGGACGGTGGGCCGGCTCAGGAAGATTGAGATGGGCAAAGGTGCGATGACGCACAGGCTGAGGCGCAGCCGATCCACGCGCGCAGGCACGCCGGCGCACGACGGACATGCCGACTGGATCTTCATCGGCGCTGTCTTGCTGCTGACGGCGCTCGGCCTGGTCATGGCCTACAGCACCACTTTCTTCTGGTCACACGTCCAGGAAGGCAACCCCTTGACGATTTTCAGCAGACAGTTGCTTTACGCCGGCCTCGGCCTGGTTGGCTTTGTGGTCTTCAGCCGGCTGGACTACGGCATCTACCGGCGATTCGCCGTGTGGATCATGGGCGGGTGCCTGCTCCTGCTCGTCAGCGTCATCCTGTTCGGCGACGACGTGTTCGGCGCACGGCGCACCCTGCTGAGAGGCTCGGTGCAGCCGAGCGAACTGGTGAAGCTGGGCGTGATCGTCTATGCGGCGGCCTGGCTGGCCTCGCGGCGCGACCAGGTGCAGAGCGTGTCCAACGGGCTGGTTCCCTTCGGCGTGATCGTCGGCCTGGTGAGCTTCCTCATCGTCGTCCAGCCCGACCTGAGCACGACCGCGGTGATTGTGCTGGTGGCCATGGCCATGTTCTTTGTGGCCGGGGCGAGCTGGACGCAACTGGCCCTGGTGTCGCTGATCGCGGCGTCGGCCTTTTTGCTGCTCATCACCATCGTCCCGCACGCCACCATTCGCGTGAACGAGTTCATCAAAGTGTGGCGCGCGCCAGGCGAGATGGACTACCACATTCGCCAGACGCTGATCACGCTGGGCGGCGGCGGCCTGTTCGGCAACGGCATCGGCGCCAGTGGCCAGAAGTTCGGCTATCTGCCGACGCCACACACCGACAGCGTGATGGCCGTACTGGGCGATGAGATGGGGTTGCTTGGCCTGATGATGACGCTGGGGTTATTTGTGATCTTCGCCTGGCGTGGGCTGCGCATCGCGCACGCCGCCGACACGCAGTTTGGCTCGTTCATCGTGATCGGCGTGGTGATCTGGGTGATCGGCCAGATGTTGCTGAATGTAATGGCGATCCTGGCCATGATACCTTTCACCGGCGTGCCGGTGCCGTTTTTGAGCGTGGGTGGGTCGTCGCTCGTCTCACTGTTGATCGCATGTGGCGTGGTGCTCAGCGTCGCGCGCGGCAGCCGGATCCTGCAGGCAGATACGAACCTGGCCGGCGCGTCGTTTGTGAGCGGGAATGCCAGAGGAGGAAGTTCAGTTCGTGCGAGTGCTACTGTCCGCAGGGGGAACAGCCGGGCACGTTTTGCCCGCACTCACCGTGCTAAAGGTGTTGGACGCGCGGCTAAGGTCGAAGGCGGCGATGCCGCCATCATCGGGCGCGATGTCCGAATCGTCGGCGGCCATCCAGGCCTTGTTCGTTGGCGAAGAAAGCGGGATGGAGCGTGATCTGGTGAGCCGGGCCGGTGTGCCCTTTCGAGCGATCCAGGCCGGCGCCATGCACGGCGTTGGCCCGCTGCGCGCGCTGGGCGGCGCGCTGCGCACGTTGCGGGGCATCCGCCAGGCGCAGCACATCCTCGACGAGTTCAGGCCCGATGTGGTGTTCCTGACCGGCGGGTTCGTAGGTGTGCCGGTGAGCGTGGCTGCCTGGGCGCAGCGCGTGCCCAGCGTGGTCTACCTGCCGGACATCGAGCCTGGTTACGCCTTGCGGGTGATGGCGCGCCTGGCCGCCAGGGTGGCGACGACGACGGAAGCGTCGTCGCGCTACATCGCGCCCGACAGGATGGTGGTGACCGGCTATCCGGTGCGCGAGGCCTTCGCCGCTGCCTCACGCGAGTCGGCGCGCCAGCGCTTCGGCATCGCGGGCGATGAGCGCGTGCTGTTGATATATGGTGGCAGCAAGGGGGCGCGCAGCATCAACCGCGCTGTGTTGACGAGCCTCCCGCGCCTGTTGGGGCTGGCCATCGTCATTCACGTGACCGGCAAGAACGATTGGGCGGAGGTCAGCGCCGCGCGGGCGCAGTTGCCGGACGACCAGCGCGCCCGTTACCTGACTTTCGATTACCTGCACGACGACATGGCCCTGGCGATGGCGGCGGCTGATCTGGCGGTCTGTCGCGCCGGCGCCAGCACACTGGGCGAACTGCCTTACCTCGGCCTGCCTGCTGTGCTGGTGCCGTATCCCTATGCATGGCGCTACCAAAAAGTCAACGCCCAGTATCTGGCCGACAGAGGCGCAGCGGTGGTCATTCGGGACGAGGTGTTGCTGGATGAGCGCGCAGGTCTGGAGCCGCAGGTGGCCGGGCTATTGCGCGATCCCCTGCGCCTGGACGCTATGCGCCAGGCATCGCAGCGGGTGGCTCGCCGCGATGGGGCAGGGCAGATCGCAGATTTACTAGTCGAAGTGAGCTATTGCCATGATTAACGCCGACGTCTTCTTCGTGTTTTATCTGATCGTGTGGGGGTTCATCGGCACATCCCGCGGCTGGGAGCGTGAGGTGATCGTCACATTCACCATGTTGTTTGCGCTGTTCATCTATTCCTTATCGCAATTCAACGACATCATCAGGCCGCTGTGGACCGATGGCGAGCCGGTCTGGCGCTTCTTCTGGCGCTCGATGCCGTTCCTGGTCATCACTTTTTTTGGCTACCTCAGCCCGGTGGTGTCTCGCGGCCGCCAGCAACCCAGCGTGGCAAACCGCTTCGAGTACAGCCTGCTGTCGTTCGTGATCGGCGTGTTCAACGGCTACCTGCTGTTCAGCTCGCTGGCGTTCTGGGCATTGCAAGCCGGCTTGCTGGATGGCCAGTATGCCAACCTCTTCACCCCGCCTCCGAATGGTTGGGGCAAGTTCTTCTTCATCGAAAGCGCGGCGCCGGTGGTCTTCAGCAGCTCCCTGCTGGTCTTTGTCCTGATCACCGTCTTTCTGTTCGTCATCGTGGTGTTGGTATGAGCTGGTTGGATAAACACATTCACGTCATGGGCATCGGCGGCGCCGGCATGAGCGCGCTCGCCCGTCTGTTGCACGCGCGCGGCGTGCGCGTCAGCGGCGACGACCGCGCCGATTCGGCCGTGCTCCATGCGCTGAGGAGCGAAGGGATTCCGGTGACTATTGGCCACGACCCGGCCCACCTGGACGGCGTGGATATCGTGGCGCCCTCGTCGGCGATCTCCAGGGACGAGCCGGAGCTGGTTGAAGCGCGGCGGCGCGGCCTGCCGATCTGGCACCGCGGCGATCTGATCTGTGCGCTGATGCAGGACAAAACCGGCATTGCGGTTGCCGGCACGCACGGCAAGAGCACAACCACCGGCATGATCGCCACCATCCTGACGGATGCCGGCCTCGATCCTGCTTTCATCGTCGGGGCGACGCCGCAGCCGTTGGGCGCGAACGCGCGCTGGGGCGATGGCGAGGCGTTCGTCGTCGAGGCCGATGAATACGACCGCACCTTCCTGCACTTCCAGCCGAAGGTCGCAGTGATCACCAACGTTGAGTACGACCACCCGGATACGTTCGCCGACTTCGACGCGGTTCTGGATGCCTTTGCCGAGTTCGCGCGCAGCGTGCCGAAGGATGGCGTGGTGGTCACATGCGCCGACGACGCTGGCTGCGTCGAGATGCTGCGCCGCGCCGATTTGCTGGCCGGGGCAGGCGCCGGATCGAGGCCGGCTGCCGTGGACTACGGGCTGCGGGGCGGCCTGTGGCGGGCGACCAACGTGCGGGCCAACGCGCTCGGCGGCATGGACTTCGCCTTCCGCGGGGCAGGGGTGAACGGCGAGGTGAGCGGCACATGCTCGTTGCGCATCCCCGGCGAACACAACGTGCTGAATGCATTAGCGGCGCTGGCGATTGCCGATGTCTGCGGCGTGCCGGTGGACGAGGCGACGCAGGCGCTCGGC
>Ga0308417_1001664_pt1 | contig 15066 bp, 8 predicted proteins | sample HotsprSampleOS65_FD_203528 | JGI IMG/M metagenome (GOLD analysis project Ga0308417, IMG submission 203528) | Hot spring phototrophic mat microbial communities from Octopus Spring, Yellowstone National Park, Wyoming, United States - 20090730_OS65 ... | reverse complement strand
TACTTCGCGAAGCCGATTCGCTAAGCCGCAGAAGTGTCTCCGAAAGTGAAAAACTTTATCAGACTGCACGCTCCGAATCGCAACGACTGAACCATCGCATGTGCCTTGCGGAAAGTTTGGTCGGATTAGGCTACTGTCAAACTGTCAAAGGCGAGTTCGCCGAAGCACAAGCCAATCTGAACGAAGCCCTCGACCTCTATCGCCAACTCGGCGATGCCAAAGGCGAAGCGCAATCCCTTTACACACAAGGCATTTTGTTTGAACGAATGGGCGAGTTAGAACGCGCAGAAGACAGTTATCAAGCGGCATTGATGTTGGCAGAATCGCGGCGCGACCGCCAAGCCAAAGCCAAAGTGTTGAGCGGCTTAGCCACGCTGAACGGTCGCAGAGGCAATTACCCTGCCGCGCTTCAATTTTTCCTGCAATCGCTGGCTGAAAATCAAGCCGTTGGCGATGAACTCGGCACGGCGCAATCGCTGATGGGGTTAGGCATTGTCTATGAACGGCTTGATGATTACGCCAACGCCGCCGACTCACTCTACAACTCCTTTCTGACCTTCGAGCGATTGGGCAGTCGAGATAACGCTTACCGCGCCGTATCAAATCTCGGAATGTTGCAGACGCGCATGGGCAAATACAGCGATGCCCTGCAGTCTTTTGAGCAAGCCCTTGCCGAAGCGAAAGTTAGCGGCAATACGCTCGCCGAAGCCACCGCGCTAAACAACATCGCCGAAGTGTTCATCAAGCAACATGACTCTTCGCACGCACAAGAAGTGCTTGAACGCTCCCTCGCACTGCAACAATCGTCAGGCGCGCCACCCTTGCTGGCTAATACGCTTCACACCAAAGGCGAAGTCATGCTCGCACTCGGAGACCTTGCCGCCGCCGAAGCCGCCTACACCGAAAGTTTGAGCCTCTCTGAAACAATCGCTGATAAGCCCAATCAAATTCAATGCTACATCGGACGCGCAAAAGTCGCACTCGCACGCCAAGACTTCACCAAAGCCATTGAGACCATCAACCGCGCGATTGCTTTAGCGGAATCCATTGACGAAAAAAAGTGGCAAGCCGACGGCTACAACTTGCTCGCGACCATCTTTGAGCAACAAGGCAACACCACCGAAGCCCTGAATGCCTTTCGCACCTTTTACGACATTGAGCGTGCCATCATCAATTCGGAAAGCGAAAAGCGCATGCAAAATCTGACCGTGCAATTCCAAGTTGCCCAAGCCAAACAGAACGCCGAAATCGAGCGGCTAAAAAATGTCGAACTTGCAGGCGCACTCAAACGCGTCGAAGAAGCCAACGCCTTCAAAACCGAACTCTTGGGCATTGCGGCACACGACCTCAAAAATCCGCTTCAAGTCATTTCCGGCTTTGCCTCGCTCATTCAAGAAGTCAAAACGCTTGATGAAGCTCAGCAACAAGCAGGAGCGATTGAACGCGCCTCGACGCGTATGCTCAAACTCATCAAAGAGTTGCTCGAAACTGCCGCGCTCGATTCAGGCAAACTCGAACTGAACAAAGACATAGTCAACCTTGCTGACTTACTGCGCGCCGTCGCCGAACATAATCGCCCTAACGCTGAAAGAAAATCGCAAACGATTGAACTCGCGCTTGAACAAACCGCCCTCGTGGAAATTGATGTCGAGCGACTGCGCGAAGTCTTTGATAACCTTCTCTCCAACGCCATCAAGTATTCGCCAAGCGGAAAACGGATTGTGGTAATGAGTGAGCAGTCGGAATCCCGCGTTACGGTTGCTGTCAAAGATGAAGGGCAAGGTTTAACGGAATCGGATAAAGAAAAACTCTTCGGAAAATTTCAACGGCTTTCGGCACGACCGACCGGCGGCGAAAGTTCAACCGGCTTGGGCTTATCCATCGTTAAGCAACTCGTGGAATTGCACGGCGGCAACGTGTGGGCAGAATCAGAAGGCAAAGATAAAGGCACAACCTTTTTCGTAGAACTGCCGCTATTTGAGGCAACGCCGCCTGCGACACCCAAACACAAACGTGCCGCACAACGAGAGCCGAAACCCTCTACACGCCAGTTGAACACACCATCTCAAAAAATTCGCATCGCCATTATCGAAGATAACCTTGACCTCTTGCGCGAACTCGAAGCCCGCTTGAAGCACGAAGAAAAATTCGTCTGCACCGGTGCCTTTGAAAGTGCGGAAATGGCTCTCGCGCTCTTGGACGAAGCCGACATCATGTTAATGGACATCGGCTTGCCCGGCATTTCTGGCATTGAGGCAATTCAAGAAATGAAATCGCGATTCCCATCAGCGAAAATCGTCATGCTCACAGTCAAGGACGATGACCGACACATTTCGCGCGCCATCATTGCAGGGGCGCATGGCTACCTGACCAAGAAAACCACGCTTCCGAAAATTTTGGAGTATGCTGAAATCGTCATGCAAGGCGGCATGATGCTCTCGCCCGATATTGCGCAGCGCGTTTCTGACCTCTATCTCAAATTCGCGCCAAAAGAAGAAAGCCCAACCGCACTCACCAAGCGAGAAACTGAAATTCTGAAACTCATTTCTGATGGCAAAAGCCTTAAAGAAATTGCGCAAGCCTTGAAAACGAGCGTCAATACGGTGCGCAATCAAGTCGCCAAGATTTACGACAAACTGCACGCGCACTCCAAATCCGAAGCCGTATCCAAAGCCCTTAAAAGCGGATTGATTTAATTCTGCTTTAATCGCACTCTCAAAATTTCGCAAAAAACGACATCGAATAGTGCATTTGCACTATTTCACAGCCCCAGCACGCACCTTAATTTTGTTTCAGAAATAATGAAGAACGAGAGCGGGTTTAGAATGAGGAATGAAGAGAGGGGGAACGATTTCATAGTTACTCATTCTTCATTCCTCACTCCTCATTATTCATTAAGTTTTTTTCTCGCTGGCTACTGTTCTTTGTTTCTCTTAGGTGAAGCGTCCTTGCTGGAAACGGCGGGACGCTTTTTTATTGGCTTGAAATCCGTGTAAAATCCGTTAAATCTGTTTTATCGGTGTTCTAATTTTTCGCGGATATTTTTGCAAAGTAATCGCAAGCGTTATTTTCAAACCTAAATCTACTCAAAAGCCAATTCTACACAGTCAATCTCAATGCAACACTTGCTCAAACTCGGTCTTCCGAAAGGTTCTTTACAAGAGGCAACGCTCGACTTATTTGCCAAAGCGGGCTTTCACTTCATTGTGCGTGAACGCTCATATTTTCCTTCGATTGATGATGATGAAATTTCTGCGATTTTGATTCGGGCGCAAGAGATGGCGCGCTATGTCGAGCAAGGCGCGTTTGATTGTGGCTTGACGGGCAAAGATTGGATTCTTGAAACCGGTGCGAAGGTGATTGAAGTCGCTGACCTTGTCTATTCCAAAGCCTCGATGCGTCCAGTGCGTTGGGTGCTTGCCGTGCCTGAAAGCTCGAACATTCAGTCGCCCAAAGATTTAGAAGGCAAGCGCATTGCAACCGAAGTGGTCAATATCACAAAAGCGTATCTGAAACAGCACAATGTTCACGCCCAAGTGGAATACAGTTGGGGCGCAACCGAAGTCAAACCGCCTGAACTTGCTGATGCTATCGTGGAAGTTACAGAAACAGGTACTTCGCTTCGTGCCAATAAGCTTCGAATCGTTGAAACGATTTTAGAATCCAACACAAAATTGATTGCAAACGAGAACGCGTGGAACGACAAGTGGAAGCGAGAGAAGATTGAAAACATCGCCATGCTCTTGCAAGGCGCAATCAACGCGATGGGCAAGGTTGGCTTGAAGTTCAACATCACGCGAAGTGATTTGAGCGTGCTCGCGCCGAAACTGCCTGCACTTCGCAACCCAACGGTGTCGCCGCTCTCGTCAGAAGAATGGGTTGCGGTTGAAATTATCGTTGAAGAAAAACAGGTGCGCAGGCTCATTCCTGAATTGAAGCGCGCAGGCGCGGAAGGAATTTTTGAATATGAGATTACGAAACTTATTTACTAACATCCTGCATTACACATTTGAATCAGCACATTGCCGATATGCTGATAGATGTATCGGATTTATTTCTTATGGGATAATCTACTGTCTTTAAGTATCACACATTGGAGACCAATATGGCAAAACCGCTTTCAGCACGCGCCGATGCGCCTGTGTCGACCCCAGTTTCTTCTGCGCAAGTTGAGTCGAGTCACATTGAACGATGTCCGTCAACCCTTCTCCTGCCGACCGTGTTCAAGTGCGAGTTAGAAAAAGCCTTGTATTTTACAGCACTTTCCGACACGCGCACGGTTCTCAAAAATCTGGCAGAACTTCGTGCGACACGCGTCAGCAAATCATGGGTTGATTTTATTCGCAAGCACGAAGCCTTTGCGCCCTTACTTGTTCGGCTCACGAAGAACTATTGGTTGACACTGACCGATGAAGAAAAACGCACCCGCTCCACAATGCGTCATCAAACCGTCGCCCTTAAACGAGCACAAGCACTCTTTGACGGTACTTCCATTCGAAAAAAAACTGCAAAGAAGTTCTTTAAAGCCCATCAACTTAATAAGCCGATTCGCCTTTCAACCGTTGAACTGGCGTGGCTCGACAGCCACGCGGACTGTCGTGCGGTAGTATCGGTAAAATCAAATTTTTTAATTCCTACTTCGCGTGAAGCATTTGATTTCAGCGATGAAGCTTATACCCAATTAGCCGCGCGCCTTCGCTTTGAAATGCTCACGCCCAACGATGTGAGCCTGCTCAACGCGCACGGCGTGCCGATTTTGCCTGACAATACCCTCTCGCTTGACGATGCGGCTTGGGCACGCGAACCCTACACGAAAGCCGTCTTGTATCGCTTAGTGAAGTATCGTAAAGATGAGCAAGTGGCACAAGCCGAGCGCATGAAAGCCGCATCAACGCACATAGAAAAACCGTTCAAGCGTATTCATCTGAGCGATGAGATGATGTTGTCAGAGCCAATCGCAATCGGCGTGAATCCTGCACCATCGCATGAGTCGACGGCACAACCGCCCTCCACACAAACCCAACAACCCTTGAAGCGTATTGAACTTGAACAAGACGAAATACCCAGTCTCATCATTAACAACGACAAGGCAACACGGCATCTATGGATTGAAGAGACGAAAGAAAAAGTGCGCTCGCTTTTTAGGATAGCGACAACCTGCACCCCTTTGCTGAATCGTTGCGTTGTGCTACTCTCGACTCGATAAATCCTTATCGCAAAGTGTAAAAGGAATTGTATATTTCATTTAAGATGTGTTGAGAAGTAAGGTAACTTGAAAATGTAGTATAAAACCAACGCTACCCGTGAGTGTCCAAGCAACAAATGCACCTGTTCCTCAAACGCATTCAACACAAGAAAAGCGACTGATTCGCGTTGCAATTATTACTGTAAGCGATAGAGCGTATCAAGGCATTTACAAAGATGAATCAGGACCGATAGTTGCGGCGACTTTTCCCAGCGAGCAATATGATGTGGTTGCAACGAAGATTGTGCCTGATGAAATTTTTGCCATTTCCAATGAGATTGTTCGATGTGTTGAGATGGAGCGTGTCGATGTCGTGGTAACGACGGGCGGCACAGGCTGTTCAATGCGCGATGTTACGCCAGAGGCAACGCGCAATGTTATTCAGCGCGAAGTGGTCGGTATTTCGGAGGTGATTCGGCTTGCCAATCGTGAGAAGAATCCCAATATGATTCTCTCGCGCGGTGTCAGCGGAATCCGTAATCAAACGCTTGTATTTAATCTTCCGGGCAATCCTGAAAACGCGCGCATGGCGTTAGAATCGGTGCTTGCCGCGTTGCCGCACTGCATCAAAACCATGCGACAGCAACGCCCGATGAAACGCCCAAGTGGACAAACGCCCGTGAGCGGTCAGCGCAATTCAGGCGACGGAAAATCTCGCTCAACCACAAAACCACGTATGCGACCTTGAAATTGAAGGTCTACGGTGTAAGGTCATTGCCGTTCTTTGTAACTTTGAGAAAGCAATCAAAATGAAACCGTGCGCAAGCACGCGATTGCCGTTGTCTTTATTGAAGTATTAACACATTGAAAAAAATGAGAATCCTCGTCTTTACAGGCAAAGGCGGCGTTGGTAAAACGTCTGTCGCCGCGTCTACCGCCCTACGCGCCGCTGAAATGGGCTACCGCACCCTGATTATGTCCACCGACCCTGCACACAGTTTGGGAGATTCGTTGGATAGAGAACTTTCACCGTCGCCCATCACGGTTGCACCAAATTTAGATGCTCAAGAGGTCAGCGTATTTAGCGACCTCAACAACAACTGGGAAGTTGTGCGCGCCCATTTTGCCGAACTGATGCGCAATAAAGGGGTTGAGGGTGTCTATGCCGAAGAAATCGGAATTCTGCCGGGCATGGAAGAACTCTTCTCACTCTCCTACATCAAGCAGTATAATGAGTCGGGCAAATATGATTTGCTCGTGGTCGACTGCGCCCCAACTGGCGAAACCTTGCGTCTGCTCTCCTTGCCTGAAACCTTCGGCTGGGTGATGAAAATGATTCGTAACGTGGAGAAATATGCCGTTAAGCCGATTATTCGCCCGCTCTCAAAAATGAGTAGCAAGACTGAAAAAATGGTTGCCTCGCCCGAAGTGTTCAGCGCGATTGATAATCTCTTTACCGCAACCGAAGGCATTATCGACTTGCTCGGCGACAACACCAAAACCACTGTGCGCCTTGTGATGAACCCCGAAAAAATGGTCATCAAAGAATCCATGCGTGCGCTCACGTATCTCAACCTTTACGGCATCACGGTCGACCGCATTGTCATCAATCGTGTGCTTGCCGAAGATAAAGATTCGGGCTACCTCAATGAATGGAAGAAGGTTCAGCACAAATATATCGATGAAATTCACCATGCCTTCGCGCCGATTCCTATCTCCAAAGTGCCGTATTTTTCAAGTGAAGTCGTGGGATTAGATATGCTTCGCCTCATGGCGAATGAAGTGTATGGCTCTCAAAATCCGCTCGATATTTTCTTCAAAGAAAATCCGATTGAAATCAAGAAAGTGCCCGAAGGACACTTCCAAATGCGCATCAAGTTACCGTTCTTGCACGACGCAAACATGAGCATCGCGCTTCAACAGCAAGGTGACGACATGACCATTCGCATCGGCGATAACCAAAAGACCATCACGCTTCCCGTCTTTCTTGCCGGAATGAAATCCGATGAAGCCTACTTTGAAGGGCAGTGGCTTTGCGTGGATTTCAAGGTGCAGGAAAAAATCGCGGTCTGACAAGGCGTTTCAGTTGTTCACTCGCCAATAGATTTGCTTTCGAAGTTCAGCAATCCACGCTTGGTAGAGCTCATTTTGTCGCTTCTGCAGGGCAAGGTTGCGAATGCGAGCGTAATCTTGCTTCAAGTTCATTCGATGTGCGGCGGCGCGGTATTTGAGCCAAACGATACGATAGGCATACTCGCCGCCCGAAAGTTGATAGCGTTGTGGTTCAGAGATTTCCCCAACATTCATCGTTTCAAGCAACCGTTTGAGCTCAGGGTCGCCTTTGATTTCATCAAACGCAATACGAGGTGAGCCAGTTTGAGGCGAGATAATATCGCCCCCTTGTTGAGCGGATTCCTCATCTTCGGAAAAGAGACGAGCTTCTAATCCAAAACTGGACTTCCCAGTTTGCACGCGCTCACGAATGGCGTTGAGTTGCGCAATGGCGGCATCAGCGTTCAAGTTGCTTCTATCAAATTTGATGAGAATGTGCCGCGTGTGGACAGATTCGCCACGCCGTTCAAGCAGTTGAATGAGGTGATATCCGAAAATGGTTTCAACGATTTTAGAGATTTGCCCTTCTCTTAATGCAAACGCCGCCTCTTCAAAGGGTTTGACGAACTCGCCACGCTTTGCAAAGCCTAAGTCGCCACCGGTTGAAGCCGAGCCGTCTTCGGAATAAGCTTTGGCGAGTTCTGCGAAATCCGCGCCTTCTTTCAATTTGCGCTGAATGTCAAGAATTTTCTCGTAGGCAATTTTTTTAGCGGCGGAATCTACCTTTGGGCGAATCGCGATAAAGGCGGCTTCAAATTCAGCGGGCACTTCGGGAAGTGAATCCTTGTAGGCTTCATAAAACCTGACGACCTCTTCGTTGGAGATGGAAAGTCCGCTGAATTTCTTTCGGCGCAGTTGCTCAACCATCAAGGCGGCGCGGATTTCTTCGCGCATATCAGCACGCAGTTGCGAGACGGATTTGCCGAAATAGTTGGTGATGGCTTCATCGCTTCCAATGCGCTGTTTGATAAAGTCCATGCGCCGTTCCACTTGCGCCTCTACTTCTTCATTCGGAACAGAGATGCTGTCAATTTTGGCTTTGGTGAACAGCACTTTGAGATTGATGGCTTCCTCTAAAATTTGTCGCCACATCATTGGCAGACGCTCGTCATCAGGCGAAATACGATTTTGATAAGCAACGAATTTGAGTTGCTCATCGATTTCAGATTTCAGCACAATCTCGTCGCCGACAACGGCAACGACACCGTCAAGCACTTGCGCCCTTATCGGCATCACGCAAAAGAGCAGAATGAGAATGGCAATACGATGTGTCATAATCAAAGTGAGTTTTTCAATCGAGTGGCTAAACTATCGACAAAGTGTTTTTGCTTCATGAGACGCAAACGGTCTAAAATTTCAGGAAAGGCTTGGGCAAAGGTTTTCGGCTGACCGGCGGCAACACTTTCTTCCAAACGCATGACCACAAAGAGCGAGTCGGAAAGTTTCATGACGGGCGAGATGTCTTTGGGTTTCATGCGCTCCAAAATCGTACGCAAGGGTTCAGATTCTAAATGCAGTTGCGGCAATGGCTTGAGTACGGTTGCGCTTTCAAACGAGAGTTGGTTGAGGGTGGCTGTTTCGGGGGCGCGACGCATAACAACATTGAAAAGGGAATCCACGCTCATATCAGCGACAAGGGCTTGACGCAATCGAAGGGCGGTATCGGCATTGTGGGTGTAGATGCGAAGCAGTTTGAACATGGTCTCACGGAACGTTAAGGTCGCACTCATCTGCTCGTAGTAAGTTTTGACTTCGGCGGAGTCGATGCGAAAGCGTCCCGCGTTCAAAGCCTCTCGCAGTTTGCGTTCTACAAACCGCTCGGCGATGATGCGACGTCGTGATTTTTCAACGAGGCGTTGCGTTTCTTCATCACGGTCTTCCCCATCTTGAAGGGCTTGTTCATAGAGCGAGGTGATGTATCGCCAATCTTCGAGAAACAAAGCCGCTTGAGTCGCGCTGTCGCTCGGTGTGCTGAACCGAATGGCGCGAGCCAATTCGCTCGGATAAAGCCGGCTGTTACCGATTTTAAGGAGTGGCTGTTCGGTTTCTTTGTCAGAAGAAGCGCACCCTGTAACCAAAAGCAACGCGGCAAGCCAAAGACCACGCTTTGTGCTTGCCGCCATTAAACCGACCAACGAACGATTTGGAGCGAGGAGAATCAAAGTAATACGCACTTAATTTTTGATGTCAAGCGTTGCCGCGGCATTGGTGTTTGTCGGCGCGCTCGTTGTTGGCTCAATAAATCGGAACGCCTTCGAGAGCGTCTCATCATCTATCTTGATGTCGGTCTTTGCGCGAAGCGACTGAATCCACTGCGATTCCAACCGCTTAGATGTTTCTTCTTGATACTGCGAATACACTTCGGGACGCGCTTCGTCGAAAGTTTTTGGACGCGGAGATTCTCTGCCATCTACACGAATTATGACGAATGCCCCATCAATCTGCGTCGGCGGATGAATATATCCTTTGGATTGATTGAACACGACATCGGCGGCTTTGTTCTCACCTTTTTGAAACATGCCAACGAAGCCCAGTTTGAGGGTGTCGTCATCGGCAAATCGCTGTCCGTAGCGTTGTGAAAGGGCTTCAAAGGAGCGAACCTTGTCGTCAACTTTCAAGGCGGCGAGTTTGGCTTGGAGGTCGGCGCGGTCTTTTTCGTAGTTCTTATCCTTGCGTTTGAGGCGCGCCAGTTGTTTGCGCAGGTCTGCGGTTTGCTTTTTGACATCTTGCGCCGTAACCACATCGAGCGTGCGCTTGCCTTGTGTGAGTTCGGTGTAAAGTTTATCGGCAAGGTCTTTATTGCTCACTACAATTTGAGAAATAGCGACGCGCTCTCCGAAGTGATACCGCTCACGATGGGCTTCGTAATACGGCTTGGCGACAGTGTCGTTAGGTTGAGACGGCGACCACACTTTTTTCTCCGACACGCTGAAGAGCAAAATGCCGTCGCGGTAGTCGTTCATCAAGCGTGCAAATTCAGGCGAGCGCAATTCCAACTGCGAGATTTCATAATTCTTCAACGCTTGCTTAGCGTAGGCGTTGAGTTGGTCGATGATATTTTCTTTTGTAATCGGCACGCCGATGTTATTGTCTTTGATGTAGCGAATCAAACTATCGAGGGTGTATTTCTGATTGGCGAAAGCAAACACAACGGCGGATTTTTCTTGGGAAGAAAGTTCAAGGCTGTCAAGTTGTGAAAAGGTCATGCCTTCGGTGGCTTTGGAAGCAAGCACCAGCGCGTTAGAAAGCGTTTCGGTATAGAGGTAATCTTTCTTCAAGCGCGCGATGAGTTTTTCATCTTCGGCGTTCATTTTTTCAGGGTTGCGCTTGAGAAGGGTTTTGAGCATCTCGCGGTCTTCATCGAGCGACTTGAATCCTTTGTGTGTGAGTTGAATGAGGTGATAGCCGAAGTTTGTGCGCACAATCGGCGAAATATCGCCTTTATTTTTGAGGGCGAAGGCTGCCGCTTCAAATTCAGGGGCGGGAATTTGACCTTTGCCAATCGGACCTAAATCGCCGCCATTGACACCGGTTTGTCGGTCGTCCGAGAGGTTGCGAGCGACTTCGGCGAAAGGCTCACCGTTCATCAAGCGGTTTTGTGCTTCAAGAATTTTGTTGTAGGCGTTGAGCGTATCTTCGGGCGACGATTGCGGCGTGCAGAACGCCATGATGTGCGAGACAAAAATCTGCTCTCTCGGTCGACGGTCTTTGATCTCGATCAGGTGATAGCCGAAGCGCGTGCGCACCGGTCCAACCAACTCGCCTTTCTTTGCCTCGTAGCACGCATCTTCAAATTGATGCACCATCATGCCGGCGGTGAAGTAGTTGAGGTTGCCGCGATTTTGTTGCGCGCTGGGGTCTTCGGAGTATTTCACAGCGGCAGAATCAAAGGTGATTTTTTTGGAGAGAAGTTCATTTTTGATGTCCATGATTTTTTTGTAGGCGGCAAGCGTATCCTCTGGCTTGCTGTTGAATGCGGTGCGAATGAGCAAGTGCGACGCGTTGATTTCTTCTTGGCGGCGTTTGTAAAGCGTGCGAATCGCCTCTTCCATCACTTCTTTTTCGGTAAGATATGCGGGTGCCATGGAAAGACGATATTGCTCTAATTCGCTTAGCACTTCGGGAGATTTGTCCAATCCCAAATCGCGAGCATCTTTGACCTTCAAGCGGAAATCAATGTAGCGTTCTAAAAACTCCTTGTATTGAGCGAGGGAGTCTTGCTTTGCAGATTCAATCGTGCGGTTATTTTCGGTGTATCGTTGCTCAAATTCGGTGAGCGAAATCGTCTCTCGCCAGTCGCCTTGTTTCATTTCGGCAACGAGCGGGTCGCGCGCACTGCCGCATGCAGTTATCAACATTGGAATCAGCGCAAGTGCCACGAGGGTCACTGACGCACGAAGAAAAGAGAACAGACGCTTCATTGTAGGTTTGCTCCTCCTGTTACGGTTTAGGATTTAAGGATTAAGGACGATTGGTTAGCCGCTCATCAATTATTGATGATTGTGAAAAATGGACGGCAATAGTAAGGAAAAAACGCTCGAAAAACAAGGTAAGCCGTGTGCCGAAAGGAGGGAAGCGGCTCATGCAGAAGTCGCCGCCTTGCGCCTTACAATCCCCAACGCTTGCGTATGATTTTTTTGGGCTTGTTCTGCGCTTTTTGCTGAGGCTGAACAGGTTCAGGCTCTTCGGGCAGTTCGTCCATCACCACCAGCACTTGTGGCATTTGCGCAAGAATGCGTTTATGTTCTTTTGGCGGAATGGGATTGCCACGAAGGTCAAGCACTTTGAGCGACGGCGGCTCTTTGTCGTAGTAGGAGTCGTAGTAAAGGCGGTCAGGCAGATATGCGATTTGATTATTACGAGCATAAATAGTGTCGATATGAGGGCTACGCACCAAGTATTCGCTCAATGTTTTGAGCTTGTTGTTGCTTAAATCCAGCACCCTCAGCGAGCGGGGAAGCACAGCCCCGCTATCGGATTCAATCTGATTGTTTGAAAGGTCAAGGTGATACAAGCGTGGGTGGTTTTCTAAACCCGAAGGAATGCGCGTGAACTTATTTTGAGACAGGTTAAGCCGCAATAGTGATTCAGGAAATTTGAAGCCTTTGGGAATTTCAGAAATCGAATTGTTGCTCAAATTCAGCACTTCCAAATTGGGAAATATCTCCAACTCTTTCGGAATGGTTTGAAGCGTACGCCACGATTGGTCTATTTGGTAAGCACGCTCACGCTTGCGGCTGGCAACTTCAATCGAGTAATTCACCGTTGAACGATAGACCTTCACGGCTTCAGGACTGTTATCTCTCTGCCATAGAATATAATAACCATAAAAACTGACCGCACTCAAAGCAATAAACACCCACGAGACTTTGCTTAAAAACTTGCCGCGTTTGAGGGCATTATCGCTGTAAAGCAGTGGATTGTAGTAGACAAGCACGCGGGAATCGGGCGCGTAATCGACCGCAAATCGCTTCGCTTCCGCTTCGCTATCTACAATATGAGTGGATTCTCCATTAAGATACGATGAGCCCGTCTCGATTTTTCCATCAACCTCAAACTCATACTGAAGTTCAATTTGATATTTGGGTTTTTCAGCATCGGGTTCAGTGAGTGGACGAATGACTAAACGTGTCATTCTGCCAATCGTGCTTTTCCAAGCAAACGACCAGAGCCGCTTGAAAGAAGCAAGCAGGGCAATCAAGAGAAGAAAAACAGCAAGGTAGAGAACATAATCGATGTTTATAGACTGATTCATACCGAGAAGAAATTAGCTAAGCACGCATTGAGTTGATAAAAAATTCTATCAGCCGACAATCGCTGTGCTGGTCGCAGGCAGAAAACTTTTCAACCCCATACTAACAGTTTAGATGGAACTTGCTGTATGAAGCGAGACGGCTTCTGTTTAAAGTCTCTTTCATCTCGAGTGAAGAAGGAAATGTAGAGATGCGTTTTGGCTCTCGTCATGGCAACATACAAAAGTTTTCGCTCTTGTTCAACGCCCTTCTCATCTTTGTTGGTGAGCCAATGCGGAAATTCATTGTCTGTTGCGCCGGCAACGAAAACAGCCATGAACTCTAACCCTTTGGCTTGATGTGCGGTGAGAATCGGGACTTTTTCGTCATCAATTTTCAATCCGCCGAATCCTAACGCCGACTGCTCGAGCAAAAATTGTAAAGATTCTCTTGGATTTTCTTTGCGGTCTAATTCCAAAGCGGAAAAGCGTTGTGAAAGGTCACCCAAATGAGCCAGTCGTTTCTCGCCGTCTTTTTGTTTGTTCCAATGCTCGCGCAGTCCGCTCTCATCAAGCACGCGCTCTAAAATCACTTGTGGGCGCGCATCTTCTAATCCTTTCTGCCACTTCTCAAGATGGCGTGCAAATTTGTTGAAGTAACCACCGTATTCAAATAAATGTTGCTTGCGAAGCGCAGTGCCATCGCTCAACTTCGGGATAAGAACCTTTATGAGTTCCGAAACGGCAATCGCATCATCAAGTGCGCGATGTGTCGGGAGTGAAATGCCGAAATGCTGACAAATCGTGAGCAGTTTGTAATCGCGAAGATTCACGTAACGCCGCGCAAGATCGAGCGTGTCAAACGCCGTAAAATCCATAAGGTCAAGTTCAATGCGGCGCAAATTTGCTTTGAGCAACGCCACATCAAAGCGAACATTATGCCCAATCAGAACAGGTGAATCACCAACAAAATCTAAAAATGCACCGAAAACAATTTTCGCATCTTTTCCGTGTGCTTTCAAATATGCATCTGAAATGCCGTGAACGCGCGCGGAATCGCCGACAGACTTTGTTGGCGTGATGTATCGATGAAACTCTCCCACTTTGCCCGACCGCCCAAACTTGACCGCCGCTACTTCAATCACATCGTCTTGATACACATTCAACCCAGTTGATTCCGTATCTATCGCAATCAACGCATCGCGCTCGTAGGCTTCAAGCAACGGGCTGAACACATCGCCGCTTTGTGCAAGCGGATTGAGAAAATCGTAGAGCCGTAAGCCGCTCTCGCGTATCGTTAAAGAAATCTCATCAAGCAATACATTAGAGAGTTCGCTCGGCACAGCCAGCACCGCACGCCGAAAGGCTTGCATATCCAACGGATTGACAAGCAAGCGCAAATAAGCCAGCGCATCTTTGATTTCCGCACGCTGAAAAAATTTGGAATCTTCGACGAGGTAAATCGGAACACCGCAGAAGCGCAAGTGACCCGCAATTTCTTCGTTGAGCTGATGCCGACGAGTGATAATGGCAATATCATGATACGGCACATGCTCTTCATCGTGCAAACGGCGAACTTCACCTGCAATCCAAAAGGCTTCATCAGCAAGCGACTGCGCCTGATGCACTTTGACTTTTTCGCCGCGTCGTTTTATCTCCTTCTCAGAGAGGTCGCTAAGAACCTGCGCGACGGTTGTGTCGAAGAGTGAGAGCGCGGCTTCAAGCAGATTCGGTGTAGAGCGGTGATGTTTTTGCAACGTGATTCGTTGCACAGGCTTGAAATCGGATTCAAATCGTGAAATGATGGTATCAGGCTTTGAATCACGCCACTCGAAAATGGTCTGATGCGTGTCGCCGAAAAACGCAAGGTTTTTATGCTTGCTTGATAGCAAAGAGAGAATCCAGTATTCAGGAATAGAAGTGTCTTGCACTTCATCGACTTGAATCCACTCAAACGCCGATTGCCATCGGTCAAGCGCGTCTTGGTTCTCTCTGAACAGGTCAATCAGTTTGCTTTGCAAGTCGATAAAGTCGAGCG
>Ga0308417_1001662_pt1 | contig 15075 bp, 12 predicted proteins | sample HotsprSampleOS65_FD_203528 | JGI IMG/M metagenome (GOLD analysis project Ga0308417, IMG submission 203528) | Hot spring phototrophic mat microbial communities from Octopus Spring, Yellowstone National Park, Wyoming, United States - 20090730_OS65 ... | reverse complement strand
CGACCAACGGCAAGTTCAGTTTTGCTTTGCCCGATACAGGAATGTATCTCTTTGCAACCTCGCTGAATCCAAATAGTCCAACAGGCTACATCTCACGCATTGATACACTCTACGCTCCCGAAGACTCCACGATTTACACGATGACCATTTTTCTGCAACGCAAACCCAATCCGACTTTGAGCGTAAATGCCACCAACGGCATTACTTTTAACCTCACTGGATTAGACAGTGCCGACGCAACGCTCACCATTTCCAACACAGGCTTACCATTCAGCGAACTCGCTTACCGATTGGAACTGCAAGGCGGATTAGGCGGATTGAAAAACGATGTCTTCGGCTCAAAAACCAATACGCTCTTGGGCGCGAACCGTTTTCGCGGCAATCTTTACAGCGTAACCCAAACCACCAAGCTCAAAGAAATTCAATCCTATCACTTCCTCTATCGTCCTTCAACAAAGTTCAAATTCTATGTGTATGAAAATGCAACGCTATCAGGACGATATGCAAAAGTCTTCGAGAGCAACGAGGTTACGCTTTCAGCACCATTTGATGGGTTTGTGCGTTCAGGTCCGATGAATCTCACCTTGCAAAGTGGAAAGTTCTATATCATCGGCGCAGCGTGGGATAGTTTGACCACACACTATCAAGGACCGGGTGCGGGAAATTTATCGTTCGGAAGTTTCAACGCAGGAGTCTTGCTCAACAACGCAACGATGCCTGATTCATTGACACCGACCACGTCTTCACTTCCCTACCACATGATTCTTTCTACCACGAGTGGCAAGTTCATTTCTGTCTCCAACCTTCAAGGCGACACGCTCATGGCGGGCGAATCCAACGACCACCTTGTGCGCGTCAACACGGCAGGACTTGATGAAACCGACACCTACACCGCCGCCATTCGCATCACGAGTTCCGACACGCTGAACTCCGTCTTCACGGTGCCAATTACGCTGAACTTTACGATGCTTAGCACGCCGACACCGATTACCGAAGCGCGTAGCACGTTGCCGAAAGAATTTGCACTCGCTCAAAACTATCCGAACCCGTTCAATCCAAGCACGATTATCACTTACCAACTCCCAACCGCAAGCGATGTGCGCTTGGAACTTTTCGACGTGCTGGGGCGCAAAATTGCAACGCTCATCAATACACGCCAATCCGCAGGCTATTACACCTTCACGCTGAACGCAAGCAATCTTGCCACCGGCATTTATTTCTACCGCTTGCAAGCAGGGAATTTTGTCTCAACCAAGAAGATGATGCTGGTGAAGTAGTAGGGTGAAGGTTGTAGGTTAGAGGTTGTAGGGGCGAGTCCGAAAACCCCACCCAATACGAAGGGCAGGTTGTGAACCTGCCCTTACTTTTCGCTTTCAACTCTCAACTATTAGACTTACTACATCACAAAAACGCTTAATTGAGGTAACATTGACCGCAAAGCCTTATCCTTTGACCTCACCCTGTTTCGGCGTTGCCGAAACATCCCTCTCCTTGCGAAAGGAGAGGGACGTCGCAGAGCGACAGGGTGAGGTTACATTTTCTCCTTTTGCTTTTTTTGAACTGTTTTCAATAGACTTACTACATTCGGAAATGCTTGATTTAGGCAATCTTAACCACAATGCCTTATCCTTGACCTCACCCTGTTTCGGCGTTGCCGAAACATCCCTCTCCTTGCGAAAGGAGAGGGATGTCGCAGAGCGACAGGGTGAGGTTACAGTCACGAGCCTTGCATAAGATTGATGGCTCGGCGTGCAGATTCGTGTAAATGCCCTCTTGAGCCGACTTTCTTTGCCTTTTTTGGACGGATTTTGAATGTAGTATGTCTATTTGTTTGATGCCCTTACAAGCCCTTTGGTGATGAAACCGATGCAAAAATCGGGGTTTAAGGGGGCGAATCAATGACATGGACATGTCATTTAAATGTTTGAACATCAAAAAACTCATTTTTAAGGAAAAAACCCTCTTCAATCCGCAATCCGCTATTGTATTTCCCGTGCTTTTCTGCATATTCCTCGCACGCATTTCAACTCTCTATGCACTTTTCACTGCTTGATTGGGTAGTCGTTTTGTGTTACCTCGCAGGCGTAACGCTCTTCGGCATTTTCAAGGGCGGCAAGCAAGCGTCGGCAAAAGATTACTTTCTTTCCGAAGAAAAAATTCGTTGGTGGGCGGTTGGCATTGCGATTGTCGCAACCGAAACGTCTGCCTTGACCTTCATTTCCGTGCCGGGCATTGCTTACAAAGGCAATTTCAACTTTCTTCAACTTGCCATCGGCTACTTCATCGGTCGCGTGATAGTGGCGTATTTCTTTTTGCCGAAATACTACACCGGCGAACTCACCACCGCCTACGCCTTGATGGAATCGCGCTTTGGGCTTGCGCTTCGTCGACTAACTTCGCTCGTTTTTATCTTCACGCGCATTTTTGCCGACGGCGTGCGGCTCTATGCAACCGCAATTCCGCTTGTCGTCATCTTTCGCGGTTACAACCTCTTCGGTAATCTTTCCGATACCACGCTCTACATCATCGGCATCGTGCTGATTGCCCTTATTACCTTGCTCTATGTGCAACTTGGCGGCGTGCGTGCCGTCATTTGGACGGATTTCATTCAACTCTTCGTCTATCTTTTGGGCGGCGGCTTAACCGTTTTGCTCTTGCTTCAACAGTCAGAACAGTTTTTTATTCCAATAACAGCAATTCAAGAGAGCGGGAAATTTGCCGTTCTGAATTTTTCCTTTGAGAACTTTTGGTCATCGCCCTATCAATTTTTCCTTGCGGTGATTGGCGGCGCATTTCTCACGATGGCTTCGCACGGCACAGATTACATCATTGTGCAACGGCTGTTCACCACGCCGTCGCTTCGCCATAGTCAAAGTGCTTTAATTTTAAGCGGTTTTGTCATTTTCCTTCAATTCGCTTTGTTTCTCTTTCTTGGCGCACTGCTCTACGGCTTCTATGGCGACCTGTCCCTCAAAGGCGATGAAGTCTTTTCAAAATTTATTGTGGAAGAATTGCCGAGCGGCGTTTCAGGCTTGATTGTGGCAGGACTGTTAGCGGCGGCAATGTCAACGCTTTCAGGCTCGATTAGTGCGATTTCCAGTTCAACCGTTTTTGATTTATATGCTCACACTTCGCACGGCAAACGCGCGACGGAATCCGAGAAACTCGCGCTCTCCAAGCGCATCAGCCTTGTTTGGGCATTGATTCTTACTGTTTCGGCGGTGCTTTATATCGGTCTTGGCAAAGCCGTTGTGGAAGTTGCCCTCTCGATTGCCTCTTTCACTTACGGCGGGTTGCTCGGCATTTTCCTTTTGGCAATGTTCTTTCAGCGTGTTTCTGCACTGGGCGCAACACTTGGATTTTGTGCAAGCGTGCTTGTTATGATAGTGATTATCACGCAAACGAAACTCGCTTGGACGCTCTACACCCTCATTGGCACTTCAACGGCGATTGCCGTCGCGCTTCTCGTTTCGTTTGTCTCGAAACAAAAAAGCGTCTCAAACGAGACGCTTTCATAACGGATTGAACTATAATCTGTTAGCGACTGAATCCGCCGAGTTTTGCAATCAAGTTGCGCAAGTTGATGCCTGCGCGATAGACGACCGTTCCAATGCCATCGCCCGATTCTTGTTTGCCTTGCTCATAATCTTCAACGGAAAGCTCTTCAAGTTCCGCCGTTTTTGCAACATCGGCGTTTCCGAATTCAAGTTCGTAATAGCGTTCCAAGTCGCTCTTTTCTTTGTGGTCTGTGTTCAGATAATCCAGCATTGTTTCTTTTGATGTAATTAAAATTGGAGGCTTTTATTCGTTTGTGAGTGTGAAATGTTGCGCAGGATTGCTTTTGTCGCGCCTTTACCGTTTCGGTCTCCGCAAGCGAAACGCGACAATTCTTTGTAGATTCTTCACTTCGTTTAGAATGACAAATAAAAAAGCGTCCCATTGAGAGACGCTTCTGTTTTGTTGATAGGAAGAAATGTATCACTACTAATTCATTACAAGCATAATGACGGAATTTTTGGCGAAGTTAACGAGCGGCGTGAAGAAAAGCCCGAAGCCAATCGTGAGAATCATTAAGAATGTCGCAAGTGCGTTGGCGAAAACGCCTGAATCCATTGGTGTTTCCGAGCCATCTTCGGCTTCGCGCAAATACATATTGAGCGGAATTTTGAAGTAATAGTAAAGCGAAACGGCACTTGTCAGCACGCCGATAATCGCCAGCGTCAAGAACACGGTGCCTTTGCCCAAGAGCGCAGTAAAAATCATATACTTTCCGATAAAGCCAATCGTCGGCGGCAAGCCTGTAAGCGAGACGAGAAACACCGTAAGTGCGGCGGCTGTGAGCGGCATTCGCTTTCCAAGCCCGCGATAATCATTGACATCATCGCTTCCGATTTTGTTTGAAATTAAAATCACCACATAAAACGCGCCGACATTCATCACCGTGTAAGCCACAAGGTAGAACATCACCGCTTGCGTGCCTAAATCATCGGCGACCAATACGCCCAAGAGTAAGTAGCCTGCGTGCGCGATAGATGAATACGCGAGCATTCGCTTCACATTGCTTTGCCAAATTGCCGCAAAGTTTCCGAGTAGCATGGAGACCAGCGCAATGAGCGCAAAGAAATTCACCCAATCAAATGCAAGTTCGCCCGTTGGCTCTGTGGGAATGGCAACTTTGAAAAAGCGCATCAGCATTGCGAACCCTGCCGCTTTGGAGCCAACCGAAAGAAACGCCGTAACAGGCGTTGGCGCACCTTCATACACATCAGGCGACCAGAAGTGAAACGGCACTGCGCCGATTTTGTAGCCGAATCCGCCCATCACCAAAAGCGAGGCAAGCGTAAGCGTTACTTCATCAACTTCATTCGCGCTGATGAATTTTGCGATTTCGTAGATGTTGGTTTGTCCCGTCAGCCCGTAGATGAGCGACATACCATACACCATCAAGCCCGATGATACTGCACCATAGACAATGTATTTCAGCGAGGCTTCCGACGATTTGACTTGATGCTTCAAGTAGCCGGTCAAGATGTAAGAGGAAATGCTCACGAGCTCGAGCGCGAGGAACATCATCAGCATATCGCTTGCCGAGGCCATCAGGAACATTCCCAATACCATGCCAATCAGCACCGCGTAGTATTCGCCGATGTTCGCCACGTTCCTTTCACCCAATTCTTCCGATTCCATTGTAATCAGCACGGCGAGTGCGCCTGCGCCAAGAAAGAGAAACTTGAAGAACACGGCGAAGGGGTCAACGACGTGCATTCGGAGAAAATACTCTTGGTTGGGCATATCGAGCTGTTGCCACGTGAAGAAGCCGGTAATCGCAAATCCGATAAGCGAGATAATCGGAATCACAACGCGCTTTTCACGAAGCACCATATCAAGCACAATCACGACCAAAAAGAGCGCGGAGAGCGCGAGTTCAGGCACAAACGCGCCCAAACTTACTTTGACTTGCTCAATAATTTCAGGAAGGTTGTTCGGCATTGTTGAAATATCTTTTTATCAATGTTTTGAATCATTTTGAAAACTTCAACATCTCACTTCAAGGCGACATTTGCAGTTGCCGAAAGAATTTCAGCGACTCTGTTCAGGCTTGGCATAATCAAATCCAACACGGGCGCAGGATAAACGCCGATGATGATAACAATCGCGGCAAGCGGCGCAAGCAAGGCAATTTCTCGTCCATCTAAATCAATCTTGCCTTTCCAATCGTGGAAATGTGCGTGTTCTTCGCCGTGATGCCCTTCGACTTCGTAGGCGGCGTTCGGTCTTCTTTCGCCCGTGAACATCGTGCGATAGGCGCGAAGCAAATACGTGGCTGAAAGTAATATGCCCAGCGTTCCGACAACCGAGAGAATGCGCGTTTGCTCAACCGAGAATGCACCTAAAAAGACGAAGGCTTCCGCGACAAAGCCCGACAGCGCAGGCATTCCCAAATTGCCCATAAACGCAAGCAAAATGAAGCCTGTATAGACCGGCATATACTTCGCAAGTCCGCCGAACTTGTCCATATCGCGAGTATGAGCGCGTTCATAAATCACGCCGACCAAAAGGAACATCATCGGCGAGAGCAAGCCGTGCGAGAACATTTGAAGCACTGCGCCCGACATTCCAAGCGAGTTGACCGCCGAAATGCCCAGCAACACAAAGCCCATGTGCGAGACCGAAGAATATGCAACCATCTTTTTGAAATCCGTTTGTGCAATCGCGCAGAACGCGCCATAAACGATACTAATCACGCCGAAGAGCGCAATCCACCACGCAAATTGCTGAAAGACTTCGGGGAAAATCGGGAAGTTAATGCGAAGCAAGCCGTAGCCGCCGAGTTTCAAAAGCACGCCTGCCAGCACAACGGAAATTGGCGTTGGAGCTTCGACGTGCGCATCAGGAAGCCACGTGTGGAACGGCACCATCGGCACTTTAATTACAAACGCCAAGAAAAGCGCGAAGAACGCCAGCACGCGAAGCACATTACCTTCCGTCGGGAAAAGTGCCGAGCCTGAAACGAAATTTTGTTGATTCGCCATTGCCACCATGCTGAATGTGTTGCGTCCTGTGGCTGGGTCAATGACGCTTCCGTAAAGGGCGATAATCGCAAGGAGCATCAGCACCGAACCAACGAGCGTGTAAATGAAAAACTTGATTGCGGCATATTCGCGGTTCTTTCCGCCCCAAATTCCGATGAGGAAATACATCGGAATCAAGGTTACTTCCCAAAAGATGTAGAAGAGGAAGAAATCGAGCGCGAGGAAGCACCCCATCATCGACATCGACATCAAGTTGTAAAGCACGAAGTAACTTTTGACCGACTTTTCAATCGTCCAACTTGCGCCCACGCCCACCAGCGCAACAATCGCCGTGAGAATGACCATCGTAACCGAAAGTCCGTCAATGCCCATGAAGTAATCAGCACTCACCGTGTAGCGGCCAAGCTCAACCGAGAACCAAGCCGCACGTTCCACAAATTGAAACTTGCTTACATCATCAACGCCGGCAAGCGTTGGGTTGTAATTTTGCCAAATCACAACGGCTAAGGCGACTTGACCGACCGCCGCCAAGAGCGAAATCAGTCGAATGGCTTGCTTCTGCTCTTTCGGAACAAGAAGCGTAATTAGCGCGGCAATCAGCGGAAGGAATGTAATGAACGTTAAAAGCATGGTTAAAGTTCTGTTAAAATTATCCCAAAAATTTTCACTTCATTTCAGACCAACTTGGCAAAGAAGTATCCGATAACGGCGATAAGTAAGAGCGCGATGTAAGTTTGCACGCGCCCTGTTTGCAGTTTGCGGAACACAAGTCCGCTAATCTGCACGAGTGTTGCGGAAAGATTGACGATGCCATCAACGACGAGTTTATCAAACCCGCCGCTGAACGACGAGAGTTTCACGCCGAGATTTCCGATGCCTTTCACAAACGCGCCTTCCATGAAGGTATCATTAAACCAGTTCATCATTTTTGAAATCAACACGAAGGGACTTGCAATCGCGCCGATATTTTTGGAATAGGCGAGGTATGCTAACGCCAATCCTGCAAGTGCCAGAGAAATAGAGAGTGCTACGACTGTTCCGTGCGCGTGATGCGTTTCTTCGGCAAGTCTTTGTTGGCGTACATCGCTGAACTGCGTCATTGCGCCATGCTCTTTGGCATTGTTTTCAGAAGCGATTGGTTCGCCACCGGCGATTGCGCTGAACACTTGCGCCGCACTTTGTAAGCCTTCTTTTGGAATACCCACTTTGGTTTCGGGGGTTTTCACAGCGTTCATAAACCAGCCTTTTTCTCCATCGAGCGGATTGGGGGAGAAAACAAAGAAGAACGACATCGCCGCTAAAATCACGAGTGGAATTGTCATCACGGGTGCGGATTCGTGGATTTCGCTGTGATGATGCTCGCCATGCCCATGATGGTGATGATTATCGGAGACAGCAGGTTTTTCGCTTGCGCGATTTTCGCCGAAGAACACCATGAACCACTGCCGCCCCATGTAGAACGGTGTCAGCAATGCCGCCGAAAACCCAAGAACAGGAATGAGCATCGCCCAACTGCCTTCAACATTTGCGTAGCCGACTGCACCTGCTAAAATCGCGTCTTTGCTCAAAAAGCCTGTAAAGAGTGGCAAGCCTGCAAGGGCAAATAAGCAAATCGTAAAGGTGGCAAAGGTGATTGGCATTTTCTTCATTAAACCGCCCATGTAGCGCATATCTTGCTCGTGATGCGTCGCGTGAATGACCGACCCTGACCCCAAGAACAAGCCTGCTTTGAAAAAGGCGTGTGTTACAAGGTGAAAGAGTGCCGCCGCGAATGCGCCCACGCCCATGCCCATCACCATGTAGCCGAGTTGCGAAAGCGTTGAATACGCCAGCACGCGCTTGATGTCGTTTTGTGTAATGGCAATCGTAGCCGCAAAGAATGCCGTTACTGCGCCAATGACTGCAATAATCGCGAGCGCATCGGGCGTTAAAATCACGAACACACGTGCTACAAGATACACGCCTGCCGCCACCATCGTCGCCGCGTGAATGAGCGCAGAGACCGGCGTCGGACCTTCCATTGCGTCAGGAAGCCATGTGTGAAGCGGAAACTGCGCCGATTTTCCAACGCACCCCATAAAGAGCAACACACCCGCAACCGTCAGCCAGCCTTCGCCCCAAGTGAATTTGCCTTCACCAATGTTTTGATAGATTTCTTGATAGTTGAAGGTTTGGAACTGTGCGAAGAGAATTAAAATGCCGAGCCAAAATCCGATGTCGCCGACGCGGTTGAGCATAAAGGCTTTCTTCTGCGCCGCCGCCGCCGAATCGCGCTCGAAGTAGAATCCAATCAGCAAGTATGAAGAAAGTCCTACCAGTTCCCAGAAGCAGTAAATCGCAAAGAGGTTGTTGGAAAGCACGATGCCAAGCATGGAGAATGTGAAGATACCAAGATACCCGAAGTATCGCTCGTAGCGTGGCTCGCCCGCCATGTAGCCGATTGAGAAGACATGCACAAGAAAACTAATTCCCGTAACCACGATGAGCATCACTGCCGTAATCTTATCCAACAAGATTCCTAACTTAATTTCCATCGTTCCCAGATTCGCCCAAGTGAAACTCCACTCTTGTTGGAAATTGTCTTGTCCGAGTGCCGAAAAAGCGACATAGAGCGATAAGCCCAGCGAGACTCCGACGAGTGATGTTGCCAGAAAGTCGCCTTGTCGTGGCAGTTTCTTTCCGAAGAAAATTTGCACCGCAAATGAAAGGAGCGGAAGGAGCAAGATGTAAATGCTGTATTGAATCAGGTCAGGCATTTTCAAAGTGAAGTTTAGGATTTAGGTGATTCGTTACTCGCGCATGGTATCGATTTCGCCAATATCAACGGTTTTGAAAGTCGTGTAGATGCTAATCACGATTGCCAGAGCGACCGCCGCTTCTGCCGCCGCAAGAATGATACCGAACATCGAGAACATCACGCCGCTCATCGTGCCGTTAAATTTTGAGAAGGCGACAAGGTTCAGATTCGCCGCGTTCAAAATGAGCTCAACGCCCATGAGCACCACAACGGCATTGCGGCGCGTCATGATGCCGAAAAGTCCAAGCGAAAACAGAATCGCTGAAAGCACGAGGTAATGATTCAATCCGATTTCAGGCATAGCAATAGGTTGAGTTTAGATGTTCAAATTCATTTACTTCGTTGCGCTCACTTTGCTGTCGGAGCGTGCGATATACGCCGCACCAATCAGCGCGACAAAGAGCAGAATCGAGACAATTTCAAACGGAAGCACATAGTTCGTAATGACTTCATAGCCAATCGGCTCAACGACTGTTGTTGTTCTCGGCTCGCCCGTGTGCCACTTGGCACGATAAAGAAACGTGTAAAGCAGTGCGCCCATTACGCCAAGCATAATGATGAGCGACGGCACGAGATTAAACACATCAGTCAGGAGTCGCTCTTGGGTGATTTTGTTCGTGAGCATCACGCCGAAGAGAAGCAAAATCAAAATTCCGCCGACATAGACGACGATTTGCGTTACCGCCACAAAATCCGCGCTCAAATAGACATACATTGCGCTGATGCCGAAGAGCGTGAAGAGGAGTGAAAATGCTGAATAGATAATGCTTCTTGAAAACACCACCATCACCGCTGAAATCACGATAATTGCGGCAAAGAGATAGAAAATGGCTTGGTAGACAACTGCGCCGAAATCGAGGTTTTCCATTGTTCAGAGTTAAAGTTTGTCGTTGCTTGCAATTTGTTTAAGGGCGGAGCGTGAAACTTCCTTGTGTCTCACGCTCACGACTTTTCACTTTGGTTCTTCTCCGCCTTCGGCTTGTTTTTTCGCCGCGTCTTCGGCGGCTTTTTTCGCCGCAAGTTTTGCCGCCATCATGGGCGGAAGTTTCTTAGCGGGTTGCGCGTCGCCGCTTGGCGTTTCGGCTTTTGGCGGTTCTGCGGGTTCGGCTTTGGCTTCGGGCGTTGCGGGTGCGTTGCCTTCAGAAGCGGCTTTTTTCGCTGCAAGTTTTGCCGCCATCATCGGTGGGAGTTTTTTGGCGGGTGCTTCTGGTGCGGGTGCAGAGTCAGCCGTTGGTGTGCTTGCAGGGGCTTCCGCGCTTGCCGCCGCCGCCGCTTTCTTTGCCGCTAACGGAGAGACACGTGCGCCTGCCGCTGGTGCCGCTTTTGGAGCCGCCGCTTTTCTTGCCTTCTCCTCTTCTTCGTATTTGGCGAGTTTTGCACGCTTTTCTGCTTCTTTTTCTTTGGTCAGCACGCTGAAATGATAAACGAAATTGGAGCGATCAACTTCGGCAAAGTCATGAACCGGAGTCATCGTCAGGCACTCGGTCGGACAAGGATAGGTGCATAGCCCGCAATACATGCACTTTGCCATATCGATATCGAACTTTGAGAGCCACAGTTTTTTCTTGCTTCCGTCGCTCGTCGTGCCGAGTTCCTCGATGTCGTCAGGTGTGGCTTTGAAGGATTCAATCGTGATGCAATTCACGGGGCAAGCATTTGCGCATTGGTTGCACGCGATGCAATCATCGGCATCGTTATGCAAGCGGTATCGGGCGAAGTCAGGTGTTGGAATTGCTTCGCTCGGATACTGAATCGTTACCAAGCCTTCGTTGAGCTTATTGAAATAATTATCATCATCTATCAGCGCGGTTTCTTCACGCCACTTGGTTGCTTTTGCAAGGTGTTTGAGCGTAATACCTAATCCGCCGACAACGGACGAGACACCTTTTTTTATGGATTCCACATACTCCGACATAATGTAATTGATTTAAGTTTTGAAAGATTACACTCGTTTTGATTGCCGTAGTTTATCGCACATACAGTTCCCAAAACGCGGCGAATACAAAAACCAGTAAGGCAATCGGCGTTAGCACCTTCCAACAGAGATACATCAGTTGGTCGACTCGGAATCTTGGGAAGGTCCATCGCACCCACATCATCACAATCACGAAGAAAAATCCTTTGAGGATAATCCAGAACGCGCCCCACACAGGACCGCTTGTCCAATCGTTGAGCGCGAGACCGCCGATGTTCGGCAGTGGCGAGTTCCAGCCGCCCAAGAACAGCACCGAGAGAATCACGCTTGTCATGAACATTGAAGCGTATTCGGCAAGAAAAATCATCGCGAATTTCATGCCGCCGTATTCCGTGAAATAGCCTGAAACGAGTTCCGATTCAGCTTCGGGAATGTCAAACGGCGCACGGTTACATTCGGCAAGGGCGGCGATGAAATAGATAATCATAGCTATCCACGCAACCGGCGATTGAAACACGGCGTAGTGCAAAATTCCGAGTTCGCCACTTTGCGACATCACGATTTCCTGCATTGAGAGCGAGCCTGCCATCATCACGCCCACAAGAATCGCAATGCTTGCGGGAATTTCGTAACTCACCACTTGCGCCACGCTTCGCACGGCACCAAAGAGCGACCACTTATTGTTTGAGCCCCAGCCGCACATCAAAATTCCGACGGCTTCTACCGAGACAATGGAGACCGCGTAAAACACGCCCACATTCAAATCCGCCCCAATGAACTCACTGCTGAACGGCAAGACCGCATACGCCGCGAATGCCCCCACGAAAATGATAAGCGGTCCCAAAACAAAGAGAGGCTTATCAGCGGCGGCTGGCACAATGTCTTCTTTTTGAATCAACTTCAGAATATCGGCAATCGTTTGAAGCAAGCCCCATTTGCCCGTTTCGTTCGGCCCGATACGGTCTTGTATAAACGCTGAAATTTTGCGCTCTCCATACACGCCAACATAAAGCGCGTAAAGCGCAATGAAGACGAGCGGAATTGCAGGAATGGCAAATACGCCAACAGGAATGCCAAAAACTTCAATCGATTCAAGTGCCTTGACCCAAGAATTTTGTGCTTGAACCGGCGTTGCAGTGGCGGCAAGCGCGTCAGGCGTGAGTAGTGCAAATGGCTTCATCTCAAAAACTGAATTTCGTTTGAGTTAAGTGATTTGAATCAAACTACTTCTTTATCGGTCAACTTCACCGAGAACAATATCAATGCTTCCCAAAATGGCGACGACATCAGAAATCAAATTGCCTTTGGCGAGTTCTGGTAAGACGGAAAGATTGACAAAGCAAGCCGCGCGTGCTTTGCATCGGAACGGTTTTGTGCCTTTGCCGTCCGCAATCACATAAAACCCAACTTCGCCTCTTGGATTTTCGCCACGAGCGTAGACTTCGCCTGCGGGTGGCTTAATGCGTTTTGGCACAGCGGCGTGCGGGTCAAAATTTGGGTCTTCGGGCATCTTGTCAATGCACTGCTGAATAATTTTCAGGCTCTCATAAATTTCATAGCAACGAACCAAGTGCCGTGAAAGGCTATCGCCGATGATGGAAAGTTTCCCATCAGGCACAGCCACATTAAATTCAAGTTCGGGATAAATGGAATAGGGGTCGTTCTTGCGTAAATCCCATTTCACGCCCGAACCGCGAAGCATCGGACCTGAACAGCCATAGTTGATAGCCACATCAGCAGGAAGTATTCCAATGCCGCGAGTGCGCTCAATGAAGAGTTCGTTTTCGGTAAGCAGAGCCATCATTTCGTCAACTTTCGGCTTGTAGTACTTGACAAACTCGGCGACGCGCTGTTTGAATTTCGGTGGGAAGTTGTGCGAGACACCACCGACCCAGATGTAGTTGTAGAGCATTCGTGCGCCGCACAGCCATTCCAAGAGTGTGAGAATATGCTCACGGTCGCGCATGATGTGCAAGAATGGCGTAAATGCGCCGATGTCCAATCCGTAAGTGGCAATCGCGACTTGGTGCGAGGCAATGCGTTGCAATTCGGCGACAATGACGCGCATAAACTCCACTCGGCGTGGCACTTCAATGTTCAAGAGTTTTTCAACTGCCATCACGTAGGCGTGTTCGGTGTTCATCGCCGAAAGGTAGTCCATTCTATCGGTGTAGGGAATGACTTGCTGGTAATCGAGGGCTTCGGCGTGTTTTTCAAAACAGCGATGCAAGTAGCCCATGTATGGAGTCGCTTTTATAACCACTTCGCCGTCGGTAACGATCTCAACGCGCAAAACGCCGTGCGTTGCTGGGTGTTGCGGACCCATGTTGAGCGTCATGTATTCTGTTTCAAGGTCTTTCTCGACGATATATTCGTTTGAGCCTACCTGCGCAAGGCGCGTCTTCGGGGTATAGTCCAGTGTTTCCGCCATGTGATGAACTGATTTGATTTTCGTTGAATACGGTTAAACCATTAAAACAAAATCGTTTCAAAGCTTTCGTTTGATAGAATGAAATTCGGCGTTCTTGGAACTTCACTACTACGCTGAACGCTTTGAAACGACCTTTCTTGCGTGCATAGAAAGCCTATCAATACGGCACTTTGATTCCGTGATAGAACTCTTGCACTTTGTAATCTTTTCGGAGCGGATGCCCTTCCCAGTCTTCGGGGCAAAGGATTCGGCGCAAATCGGGATTGCCTTCAAAGACGATGCCGATTAAATCGTAAGCCTCGCGCTCGTGCCACTCCGCCGTGCGCCAAATTTCCGCCACGCTTGGAATGACATTTTTCTCTTTTGTGCATTTGAGTTTCACTGCAATTTTATGCTGATAAGCCGCAAGCGATTCAAGATTGTAGACCACGCCGAGCGTTCCGTCGTTGTAATCCACTCCTGAAAGGCAGGCGAGGTAGTCAAACTTCAATCGGTCGTCCGTGCGCATGAAATAGGCGATGGGTTGCCAGAGCGAATGGTCAAGCACGGTGAAGTTTGGCATCGTGCGGCTGTTATCAAGGTCAGAGATGGACTCTGCGCCAAACTCTTCTTTGATAATTGTGTGAATTTGTTCAGGCGTTAGTTTCGACATATTACACAGTGGCTTCTTCGGTTTCTTTTTCTTGTTTTTCGACCGCAACGGGCTTCACATTCGCATTGAAGGGATGCGCGGCGATGATGACTTCTTCGGCGGGTGCCGTTTTTGCCGCAATCTTTTGCAAGGCTTCTTTGCGCGACAAGCCCAACCGCTCTTCACGAATGAGCTCTTGAATTTTCATCAAGCCGCCAATCAAGGCTTCAGGACGAGGCGGACAGCCGGGGACATACACATCAACGGGAATGACGCGGTCGACACCTTTAACGACATGATAGCCATGCTCCCAATACGGACCGCCGCAGTTCGCACAACTTCCCATTGAGAGCACATAGCGCGGCTCCGACATTTGGTCGTAAAGACGTTTCACGCGCTCTGCCATTTTGAAGGTTACTGTTCCCGCCACAATCATCAAATCCGATTGGCGCGGCGAGGAGCGAGGAAAGATTCCGAACCGCTCGAGGTCGTAGTTGGAGGCATTGGTTGCCATCATTTCAATCGCGCAACAGGCGAGACCAAACGACATAGGCCACAACGAGGATAGGCGCGACCAGTTGAGCAGGTCTTCAACTTTGGTAACTATCGCTCCGCCGTTAGAAATTTTTGCATCGAGAAGGCTTGGCATAATCGTTTCTCAATTTAGATTGATGAAATAGAAACTCGTTTTGCGTCCTACACCGTTGTTTCAGGTTCAGCGACTTTGGGCTTTTCCAAAGATTTCGGCTTTTCGAACTTCTTGGTCGG
>Ga0308417_1001652_pt1 | contig 15153 bp, 14 predicted proteins | sample HotsprSampleOS65_FD_203528 | JGI IMG/M metagenome (GOLD analysis project Ga0308417, IMG submission 203528) | Hot spring phototrophic mat microbial communities from Octopus Spring, Yellowstone National Park, Wyoming, United States - 20090730_OS65 ... | reverse complement strand
TGGTTTGAGGTTAATGAACGATACTCTGAAATTGTTGAACTCAAATGCATCAGCTATGGTTTGAGGTTAATGAACGATACTCTGAAATCAAAAGAAAAGAAAACAGAGGATTCTATTGGCTATGGTTTGAGGTTAATGAACGATACTCTGAAATGGTGACACCACAAATCAAATTTATAGCTTTGGCTATGGTTTGAGGTTAATGAACGATACTCTGAAATAACCGTTTTATAAAGGTGCAATTTTAGCTGGCTATGGTTTGAGGTTAATGAACGATACTCTGAAATCTTATTGAAAGTAGGAGACTTATAGATTATGCTATGGTTTGAGGTTAATGAACGATACTCTGAAATTTGTTGAACAGTTTGAAGTGTTACAAAAAGCTATGGTTTGAGGTTAATGAACGATACTCTGAAATATTAAATCTATAAATTATTCAATTATAATAAATTATAGTGAATTTTTTAGAAAAAAATCAGTCCCAATTTGTTATTTTTAAGTAATTTTTACTAAAAAATCGTTCGTGTTTTTCCTCTTACCATAGTAAAGGTTAACCTAAAAGTGCAAACAACACTTTTGGGCCTCCGTAAGCGTATCCGTTAAGGTATGCTTTTATGCCTCCCAGAGGGGCACTTTTCTTTTTTTAATTTCTCTAAATATATCATTTAATAAGACAATTTTATAATAGTTGTTCAAGAGGATTTTAAGGAATGACAAAATATGATGAAAAATCTATAGTTAAATTAACAGAATTAGAACATTTAAGAAAATATCCTGGTATGTATGTTGGTGATATAGAAACACCGACTAGATTATTAGAAGAATTATTAGATAATGCATTAGATGAAGTACAAAGTGGATATGGTGATAAAATTGGTGTTTTGATTGATACCAAACAAAAAATTTTTAAAGTTTTAGATAATGGCAGAGGATTACCATTTAATATTAATTTGCCTATCGAACAGGATCCACCTGTTTTAAGTGTAACTAAAATGTTTACTTCTGCTAAATTTGACAAAGGTAAAACAGATAGTCCTTATTGTTTAGCAGCTGGATTACATGGTATTGGTCTTGTTGCTTGTTATGCATTGTCTGATTGGATGAGTATCGATATATACAGAGATAATATACATGCGATTTATTATTTTGAATCACATAACAATAAGATAGAAAGGAAATCAGATGTTTATAGTGGTGCAACTCCTTATTCAACAAGAGTTATAGTTAAACCGTCAAATAAGTATTTTAAAAAATTGGATATAGATTTGGATGTAATAGAAGAAAGATTGAATATTGTTGCTTCTTTATATAATAATTTGAGTATATTATTTAAAGTAGATGATAAACAATTTAAACTTTCTGATATGAATATAGAAAGTTTATTAAAGAAATATCTTTGTAATAATGATAGTTTTAATTGGTATAATTTTGATTATGAGAAGAAGAAAGAGTCGTACAATATAAGATTTGCATGGGATAGAAGTTCTGTTGCACCAAAGACTTTTACTGTTGTAAATTTATGTAAAGTTGAAGAAGGAACTCATATTAATAAAGTTTTATCTACTATTAAAAAGTTCTTTTATAGTTATAATTCAACAAATAATAGAAATGGAGGTAAATATAATTTTCAGTTAAATGATACAATTGTTGGTTTAAGATTATTTATTAATTTAAAAGTTATTAATGCTGCTTATGCAGAACAGATTAAAAAGAGATTATCATCTCAAACTGATTTAAGCATATTAGATAATTTTGAACAACAATTGACAAAATATTTTAAAGAACATCAAGATGAATTATATGATATATTAGATGATATACAAAGTTATAGGAATTTACAAAATACTAAAAAGTTAAATATTAAGAATCAAAGTAATAAAAGGGGACATTGCGTATATACAAAATTAAGAGATTGTATAGAAGAAAATGGTGAATTAATAATTTGTGAAGGGGATAGTGCTGGAGGTGGTTTAATTAAAGTTAGAGATCCAAAGAAACATGCTATATTACCATTAAGAGGTGTAGTACCTAATGCTTTAACAAAAGCTGATTTTCATGAAAACAAAGAATTGAAAGATATTATATTATCATGTGGTTGTGGTATAGGCAATGATTGTGATGCAAATAAATTGAGATATAATAAGATTATTATAGCATGTGATGCTGATCCAGCAGGTCATTGGATAACTGCATTGTTAATAACATTTTTTGTATATATGATGTCACCTATTGTTCAAGAAAGAAAATTATTTGTTTGTCGTACACCATTATTTGGATATAAAGAGAACAATAAATTTGTACCTTTATGGGATGATAAAGAATTACAAAAAGCAAGAGATGAAAAAAGAAAAATTATGAGATTTAAAGGGTTAGGCGAATTTAATCCAGATGAACTTAAAGTGTTTACATTAGATGAAAAAACAAGGAAGTTAATTTGTGTTGAATATGAAGATCCTACTGAATTATTTGCTTTAATGTCTAAACCAGAAGAAAGAAGAAAATTATTAGGTATTGATGAACTATAAATAAAGAGGGTTTTAGTACATGAAAGAACTTGTATATGAATTATATAAAAGTTATGGTATTTATACAAATACAGAGAAAATGGTTCCATCTGTTTATGATGGAACCATTCCTGTATGGAAAAGATTGTTATTAGGTGCTCATACTATTGCAAGAGATCAATTTGTTAAAAGTGCTACATTATTTGGTTATGTAATAGGTCATTGGCACCCTCATAGTGAAGCTTTACAAGGAACTGCACAATTATTAGTGGAAAACAATTTCTTAGAAGGTAAAGGTAATTGGGGCAGTAATATAGGAATAGAACCAACAGAATGTGCAGCACCCAGGTATACTAGTCTAAGATTAAATAAAAAATTAATGGAAGATTTAGTATTTAAATATATTGATGATGTTCCTTGGGTTGATGGTGAATTAGAGAAAGAACCATTGTTTTTACCGACACCTATACCATTATGTTTATTCGGTAATAATGAATTTAATATGATAGGTTTTGGTATTAAGATAGAAATACCCTGTTATAAATTATCTGATTTGAAGAAACGTTTGTTATATCTGATTTCAGATAAAAAAGAAGGTAAAGGTCCTATTATTAAACCTAATATTAAAGGTTGTGATGTAATATCAGATAATAATAGTTTATTAAATCTATTGACAAAAAAAGGTAAGCATATTATTAAGTTTAGAGGCAAATATGAAATAGATAATGAGAATTATAGAGTGTATATATTAGGTTGGTCTCCGAGGAGTACTTTTTCATCTGTATTTTCTAGTATATCTAAAGAAGTAGGTCCTGATAATGTAGTATATTTAGATGAATCAACAGATAAAGTAGGTACTAGAATAAGATTAGAAATTACAAAAAATAGAAATAAAGAAAAAGTTTTTGAAAAATTAGTTTCAGTTGTTCAGAAGAAAATGGAGTTTTCTTTAACATACCAAATCTATGCAGTTGATTCATATAATAAAAATCTTCTCTCAATTTCAGTAGATGATTTTTTGTTAAAATCATATGAGTCATATTCAAAAGTTTTTGATGCATATATTACTAGAAAGGAATCTGAAATAAACAAAAAGATAGAGGACTATTTATTAATAGAAGAGATAAGAAAACATATTTCACAACAGGATTTGATTAAGAAAGATTTGGATAATATAATAATATCATTGTCTAATATATTGAATAAACCAGAAGAGGATATTAGAAAAATATTAAATGATTACAAAATTAAAGATTTGTTAACTACAAATTTGAACATTACAAAATTAAGAGACGAATTAAAACAACTGAAGAATTTGGATAAAACTCATATACTACAGGAGGTATAATAAAAGTGACAAATTATATAATAGAACTAAAAAAGGAGAAAAAGAGAATTTGGAATTTAGTATTAGTTGATCAAAAGAGTCATGAAACTATATTTGTAAGGGAATTAAAACTAATTCCTATATTATCTATTTCTAGTAGTTTTGAAAAAGTTTCTGAACTTATAAAGAAGATGTCAGAAAGTTTAGGTGATGAGTTTGTTAATTGGTTTTTAGACCTTTTTAATAAATATAGTGAAACAAAAGATTCTAACTTAATTTTAGATAATATTGATAATTTTGTTAAATATTCAGTTTCGTATTTGTCAAGTTTGAATATACCATATAGTTCATTTTGTACAGAAAAAAAGAGAAGTAAAACAAGTATTGTATTTACAGAAGATGATATTAGAAAAATATTAGAAGCTTCTGTTGTATTTAAATTGTATTCTATTTATATAGCAGAGTCAGAATTAAGATTAGATGAAACATCTAATAAAGAGTTTAAAAAGGAGATAGTATCTAAAATTGGATTAGATAGTGTTTTGAACAAAATATATAGTGTAATAAAATCAAGAATTAATAGAAGTTCTGTATCTGATAGATATATTTGGATGCTTGTCAAAAATTCAATTAATATTACGCCAGATAATTATGCAATGGATGTATTTAATTATTTCTGTAATAGTTTATTTCCAATTTTAGATATAAATAGTAATCCAATATCATATTTGGTTAAGATAACAGATGATTCTATAAATTGGATTATTTGTAGTAGATATAAAGATAGAATTATTTTTAATCCGGAGTCTTTTAGTAATATAGATGAAGTATTTTCAAAAGCTATATCTAAAGAGACTCTAGAAATGTTCTGTTGTAATGATTTGTTAAAAAGAGTTGCTGAAAATGGTTTAAGTATATTGGAACGTAGAAATGGTGCTCAATTTGGTTCTACTAAATTTCAAATTGTACAAGAGAGATTAAATAGTATAGTACAGATACCATTAGCAACTCAATTAGTTTTATATCCTGTTATTAATAAAGCTTTAAAAGTTCCTTTTCGTTATATTGAAACTACATCACCTCGTATTTTACTTTTAGTAGGTGTGGCATTAAAAGAATCATTAGCGTCTACTATAGGACAAACATATCCTATAATATATTCATTTTTAACAGCCTATTCTAAGACATTTAAGATTATAAGGAGAAGTTCATATAAACTTAAAAAGACAGATGTAATAATTAATAGTAGTGAAAAAATATTTGGTTTATCAAGTTCTGTTTTAAAATATGAAATATTATCTAACATTTCTGGATTGCTTATTTCAAGTCATAAAAAACTGTATGATTTAGTAACAGATGCTAGATTACCTAAATTTAATAATTCGGAAGTAGAAGATCAAGTTATAGATTTTTATAATAGATTATATAGTGGTAAGTTAGATAAGATTCTTGTTAATTATTTTCTATAGTAATATAATTATTATAAAAGTTTTTGATAAAAAAGATAATAGGAGAAAATAACATGATGAAAGAATCTAGTTATAAGACTACAGTTTCTAAAATAAAAAGTGTATTAGAAGAAGTATCTGATGATAGTCAGATAGCTAAAGACACAGAACAAAATGAATTTGATGAATTTTTAAAAGATGATACTAAGACAGATAAACAGAAAAGGGAGGTAATGTTAGGTAGATCTTTTTTATCAAAAGATTATTTGTCAGAGAATTTTAATCATGAACAATTGAAGCAGATAAGATTAGGCTTAAAAAATAAATTATCAGTAGAAAAATATGCAAAGAAATATTATAATTGGAAACAAATGAAAGAAATAAGATTAGGTTTAGAATCAGGAATTAATGTTGATTTATATTTGAGTCCTTATTTTAGTTCAAAGCAAATGAGAGAAATAAGATTAGGTTTAGAAGATGGTATAGATGTAAGTAGTTATTTAAGTGAAGATATTAGTGTAGCAAAAATGAAAAAGATTAGAAAAGATTTAACATATAATAAAAAGGAGAAATAATATGTCATATACATATACTGTTTGTAAAAAATTTGAATTTCCATATGGACATAGACTTTACAAGCATAAAGGTACTTGTTGCAATTTACATGGACATAATGCTTTGTTAGAGGTTTATTTATGTTCTGATTTTTTGACAGACGAGGGTATGGTTATAGATTTTTCAGATATGTCCAAAAGGATAAAAAATGAATTAATTGAACCTCTTTTTGACCATGCCTTTATATATTATAGAGAAGATGAAATAGCTAAAGAAATAGCTAAGTTATCATGTAGCAAATTTTTGGAAGTTGATTTTAATCCAACAGCAGAAAATTTGTGTAAGTTTATTTATGATAGAATAGATGAAATGTTTGCTTCATATAATAATGTTAATGTATTAAAAGTTGTATTTTATGAAACATCAACATCTTTTGCGGAATATACTAAAAAATAAAGTAACAATTTTTAATATAGGAGATTACAAAAATGAGTCACAAAAAGAAGTTTGAATCAAGACAAAAAATAACAGAACATACACAATTATTGTTGTTTCCTGAATTGGATGATCAATATTATTTTTCAGAATCAGTTAAGAAGATTAGCAATAATATTAGACTAGTTTGTGCTATGTTCAATTTCACACCTTGTGCTTTTTCAAATTCAGAACTTTTTGGAAAAATATTAAGATCCTATTCAATTAGAACAATAGTCACAGTTGAAGATTTATATTATTATGCAGCAAGGAGAGCATTAGTAAGAATAGGCAGGATGTATTTTAAGAAATTAGCAAAAACATTTACTAAAGAGGTAAAATATAAAAATAGTATTCCTGTATTGATATCAACAGATGGTTTATTTGGTGTTATGATTTATACAAGTGAAGGTCATATTTATAGTGTATTGTATAAAACAGAATATAAATTAAGTGATTTTTTAGATGCACTAAAATATGATTTTGTTTAAGTTTTTAATTAAAAGTTCGGCAATAAAAGGGATATTTTAGGATAGTATCTCTTTAAAAAAAAACTAAAAACAACAAAAAAAATTAATTAAAGGAGTAAATCTTATGAAGGTTCAAAAAAAACAATTACTTGAATCTGTACCAGCATTAGAGAGACTAAAGAATGAAAAGCTTCCCATTAAGACTGCTTTCAAAATTGTAAAAATTTTGAAGGTGGTAAGAGAAACAGCAGAATTAATGAGGGAGTCTTTTAATGATCCGGATGTTAGGACGTTTGAAACAAAACGTTTAGAAATTTTGAGGAAGTATTCTAGAAAAAATGAAAAAGGAGAACCTATAGTAAGGCCAAATGGTGAATTAGAATTGGAACCAGAATCTATGGATTCTGTTAAAAAAGAAATTGATCAATTATTGGAAGAAATGCCTGGAATACAGGAGAAGGTTGCAGATTTTTACACACAATTAGATTCGTTTATGGCAGAGGAAATAGATGTTGATATAGAACAAGTACCTATTTCTGATTTGGAAGGTTTAAGTATAACATCTTCTGATTTGGAACTTATTTCCTATGCTATAGCAACTTAGACAAAACTGTAACATTTATTAATAATAAGAAAGGGCAGGGATTGGTTTCTCTGCCCTTAAATTTTAAACAATATAACATGTGAAAGGAAATGCAATTATGAAGTTTGTTGTTATGGCTGATTTACATCTTAAAATGTGGAATGATAATGAGATTTTATCAGATGGTACACCAAGAAAATTACAAGAGATTATAAATACTGTAATACAAGCATGTGAATATTGCAGGAAAAATGATATTAAGTACATTTTTATAGCAGGTGATATTAATGATACAAAAGATAATTTTTCTGTTAGATCTTTTGTATTATTAAGGAAAGTCATACAGAAATATAATGATTTAAATTGGGTAATATTACATGGCAATCATGATTTGGCATCTAATGTTTTATCTGAAATCAAATATAGTGCAATTGAATTATTTGATTCAATAGATAATTGTAAATTGATATTAGAACCAGAAATATTAGAATTTGAAGATGATATAGAAATACTATGTATGCCATATTGTTCTGATATTTCTCCACGTATAAAGGAGTTTGAACAAAAACTAAGTATAGGAAAGAAGAAGATTTTAATTGGCCATTTTGGTTTAGATGAAGCTGTTTTATCGTCCGGTGTATCTGTTAGATCTGAAGTAAAAGCATCTGATTTAGGTAGTTTTGATTTAGTAATATTGGGTCATTATCACAAACCACAAGAAGTAACAAAAAATATATTATATGTTGGTTCTCCTATACAAATTAGACGCGATGAAGTTAATGAGGTTAAGAGATTTATATGTGTTGATACTAATAATATTGAGGAGATCAGATCTATCAATACAGAAGGTTATAGGAGGTTTTTGGAAATATCTGTTAATACAGAAGAAGATTTAGAAAAGGTAAAAGAAATTGCTAAAGATAGTAATATTAATATGAAATATGTGATTGTTAAATTAAATATGAAAGTAACAAAAGATCAGATGATGCTTCTTGAAAATTGTCAATTAATAGATATGACAGATATAGATATTAATAATAGAGGTATTAGTCTTAGTATGTCGTTAGATGATCAATTAAAGAAATATCTGCAATACAAAGAAATACATGAAGAGGATTGGGACTTTTATTTACAAACTGTAAAAGAAGCTTTAGAAAGTGTTTAAAGAAAACAAGTAACAAAAATTCAACTTTTAAAAGAAGGAGTTAATATCTATGCCTATTAGAGATTATGAACAACTTATGAAAAACATGAAATACAGCAAAAATATTGAGGATCTTGCTGTGAATATTATAAACAACAGTTTTAAGAAGAATATCAAAAGATACAGGACAGTATCAGCACAAACAGGTGTACCACCATTTATTGTATTTGTTATTCATTATTTGGAATGTAACAATAACTTTTCATGTCATTTGCATAATGGAGATCCATTAACAAATAGAACGATACATGTTCCAAAAGGTAGACCTAAAGAAGGTAATCCACCGTTTACTTGGGAACAATCTGCTATTGATGCTTTAAATGGAACTTATCCAAAAAAACCAGAAGTATGGTCAATTAATAATACTTTAGAATATTTAGAAAGATACAATGGTTTGGGCTATTATAAGTTAGGTGTTCAATCACCATATATATTCGGAAATACAAATTTGCATATTTCAGGTAAATTTCAATCTGATGGAGTGTATAATAGAAATCTAAAAACCAAACAAATAGGTGCTGCTATATTTTTAAAGTTATATCCAGATTTTAATAAACAATAATATAACACTATACATAGGAGTTTTAGAAAACTATGTTAAACAACAATTTAACTTTTTGCTCGGTAAAATTAAAAAATTTTAAGTGTCATGAAGAATTGGAATTTAATTTTGAACCTAATAGATTTGTTTTAATTACAGGACCTAATGGTTCTGGTAAAACAAGTATTTTCTCTGCCCTAACTTGGGCTTTATATGATGAAACATTAGAAGGTATTTCATCAGATGATATAGTTAGGAAGAGGTCTGATGGAAATACTTGTGTTGAAGTAACTTGGAGAAGTTTAAATGATACTTATAAAGTTGTGGCTTATAGAAAAGATAAAAAACATAAAAACAATAGATATCTATATAAAAATGGAACTAATATATCTTCTACACTAAATAAAGATACATTAAAACAAATTTCAGATTTGTTGATGCCTAAAGATGTATTCTTTAATTGTTTATTGTTTTCTCAATATGTTAAAAATCATTTTCTTGATTTGACTAATGCAGGTAGAATGGAAATATTAGAGCAAATATTTGATTTGAATGTTTATAATAATTATTTGGAAAAAGTTAAAAATAAGCTTAATATTGTGTCAAATGATATTTTAAGTTTGGATAAAGATATATTAGTTATAAATGAACAATTTTCTATGATGAAAAATTCTAAAGAATCATTGATTCAAAAATTAGATTTAGTCAAAACAGAAAAGGAAAGTAAAATAAAGGAAAAGAAAGATGAAATATCTGTATTGACTAAATCTTCATATAAATGTAAAGATGAATTGAAAAAATATGATAATGTGGTAAAAAATTATGAAAATGTGTTAAATAAAATTTCTAATTTAGATTCTGAAATAATTAGTCGTAATGAAAATCTTAAATTAGAAAAGTCTAATTTAGAATTGTCTTTTAAAAATGAATTACAAGAAAAAATCTTTAGTTTGAATGAAAAATATAATGAAGATATATTTGCAAAGCAGAAAGATATTTCTGATTTGGAGATGAAGAAGAAGTCAATTATTCAATCAATAGAGCAACAAAAGAATGAATATTCAATTAGATTATCTAATTTAGAGAAAACATTAGAAGTTGAATATTTATCAAAAATAAATGAGAAAGAAAAGAAAATTAGTTTTAGAAATAATGAATTGGATAAAGTTGCTAGAATTAAAAGTCAACATTTAGAAAATATTGAGAACTTTGAAAAAGAAATTAAATCTTTACAAACAGGATTAAAGAAGGAAATTCCAATTTGTTCTGTTTGTAAACAGCCTCTAAAATCAGATTCTTTAAAAAATGTTGAAGAAAGAATAAACGAATTGGAGAAACAAAAATCTGAATTAGAGAAAAAAGTGGTTTTATGTAATGAAGCTAATAATAACATAACAGCTGATATTCAAAAATTAGAAGATGAAGTATCTAAATTAAAATTGGAATATCAAAAGAAATTAGATGAAAATAAGAGCAGTTTGAAGAAACAAATGTTAGATTCAATTGCTTCTTTAGAAAATTCTTTAAATGAATATTCTAAAGAATTGAAAAATTTACAATCTGAAGTAGAATCTATAAAAGAGAAAAAATTAGAAGAACAAAAATTAATTGAACAAGATGTTCGAAAAGAATATGGTTTAAAGATTTCTCAATTGGAGAAGAAATATAAAGATTCGTTGAATAAATTATATGAGGAGAAACAAAAATTAGAAGAGAAGAAAAATGATATGTCTTCTAAAGTTGAAGAATATAATAAATTGAAAGAAAATTTGGTTAGAATAGAAGAAGGTATTGTTAAATTAAATAAAGCTTTAGAAGATATGATTAAAATGTATGATAATCAAATTACACATATAGAAATTGAGATATCTAATTTAGATAAAAAAATATCTGATATAGAAAAAGCAAAAACTAAGATTTTTGAACAAAAAGATGCTTTCAATAAGAAGATAAGTGTTTTAAAATTTTGGGTTGATGCTTTTTCTGATTCCGGAATTAAAAGTATGGTATTAGATGAATTAATGCCAATACTTAATAGGAAGGTCAGAAATTATTGTTCATCATTACCATTTAAAGTATCATTTGATACACAGGCACAATTAAAAAGTGGTGAATTTCGTAATAGATTCAACATCAATGTTATTCAGACAAAAAATTTGTCTGGACTACATGAATTATCATCAGGCGAAAAAAGAATGATTGATATTATTGTAATGATTTGTTTAAGAGAAGTATTAGAGGAAATTAAAGGTGTATCAATGAATTTAATGTTAATGGATGAATTATTGGATAGTCTTGATGATGAAAATGTACAAATTGTGGTTGATATGTTAAAGAGGATATCTCAAAATAAATGTGTAGTTTTGATTACTCATACATTACGTTCTAAAAATTTAGAATCAGATGGTTATTGTGAAATGTTTAGATTATCATAATATAATAAAACTACAAATTTTACAATTAAAACTTTTAACAAATTATATATAAGGAATTAATATTATGTCTCTTGATATTTTAACTATTGGTTCGTCAAAACAATTAAGTAGGGATTTAATGATTGCTAGATCTTATTTCTTAGATGATGAAACAATAGGTAATGTTTATGCAATTGATAGATCCTACTGTGAAACAAGTACAAAATATTCATTTGATGTTTTTTCAGAAAGAGATTATACTAAATTAAAATTTAATATGGAAAGTACAGTTACTTTCGTTAATAAAGATGTTATAGATGGTTTGAATTATTTCTATTCTTTACCTCAGCAAACTAAATTTGATGCAGTTATAGCATGCAGAGTATTTGAGCATTTTACACCACATGATATTTTGTATCTTTTATATTTATTAAAAGATTTGACTAAATCATATGGTAATTTAGTAATCATTGTTCCAGATTTTGATGTAATAATTAAAGAGGTTCAGAATTTTTCAGTTGAAAAAAGTTTTTCTGAAATGGAACTTAGTTTAATTAGGATAATAACTGAAATTTTCAATGAACCTTCTGATCCACATAGAAGTATTTGGAATAGAAGTTTTGCAAGCTATTATCTAACTTTGGAGAAATATTGGGATATAGAAAAAATGTGCAATGTTACATTAGATAATAGACAAGGTTATTATTTGTTAATTCACGCAAAGAAAAACGCAGATAGCGATAATCTCATTTATTAGTTAAAAACAAAAAAACAAAAAAAGAAGGAGAACAAAAATGAAAGTTATAATTAAAATAAAGGATATCTATGCAGATAATAATTTTAATAAGTTAGTAACAAAAATACCACCAGAATATTCTTTAACATTTTCTCTGTTGTGGAATGATTTTTTAAATTTGGATGATATTGTAAGTTTAACAGATAATGATTTTGAAAATATAGTTAGAAGACATAAACCGGAAGTTCAAAAGGTAATGAGAGATTGTTATTATGCAGAAGGTGATGATATAAATCAAACATTAAAAGATTTGATTGTTAGAAATTTTTATGATATCGTTTTTACAGAATCAGATGATTCAGATGAAGTGACATATGAAGTTAAAAGCTCTACATAAATTAACAATATAGAATTATTTATTGATTTGTTAAAGATTGTTTAGCAAAAAATTACCAATTTAACAAGTAAAGGTTTTTTGTCTATTGTTACAGGTAAAAATCTTTTTCTAAAGTAATTTGATGGTAATATAAGGAGAATTGCATATGATAAAGGTAAACAAACAATTGGAAAGGGTATGTAGTTATTTTAAGTATCATCCTACTGAAGAAGAAGGAGTAACGGATGAATGGATAGATGAGGATGATAATTTGCCCTCTCCATATGAAAGCTTTGTAAAAGCACAGCCTGAATATGGTATTTATGATGAGGGATATTTTGATTGTGATTGTTTAATGAGATTAAGTTATCGTAAAACGGGTGATGACTTGTTAAGTTATATTAAGTCGGAATTATTTGCACAACAAGAACGACTTAAAAAGCTTATATTGTTAAGTCACCCTTCAAAATATTTGAAATTAAATTTGATTGTAAATTATGGATGCAGTCGTGAATGGTTGGATAAGTTAGATAAAGTAATTGATAAATATTTCCAGCCATCAAATAGGGTTAATATTAACTTTAGGTATAATCCTGAAGGAGTAGAGATTTTGGCATTACCAACTTCTGCTATACTTTGGGAAGGTTTCGGAGATTTAGTAGATTTGATGTCAGTTACTTTAACCCTTGATTTTTACTATCAGTTGTTAGAATTAAAAGAACATGCTTTGATAGAATTGGAAAGGGCTTTTAAACAATTAAGGCCTATAGAAAATCAACTTTTGTTTCTTGATAGAGAAAGAAACATTAATTACCAACCACAAGTAATAAGTGTTGATAGAAACTTTATAAAATATGCGAAGCATAGAATGAAAGCATATAATAAGCTATTTTATAAGGTTTATTTTAACGAATAGTTTTATTTGATTCTTTATGATAGGGTAGGTTCTTTTTACCTACCCTACTTTTTAATTATGTTATAATAGTTTAATAAATAAAAAGGAGATAAAAAATGATAAGTATTTCAACAATTGAAGAATTACAAAAGATAGGTAATGATCCTGATTATCCATTGGATGGTGAATATGAATTAACTCAAGACATAAACGCTATCGATACTGAAAATTGGAATAATGGAGCAGGATTTAAACCGATAGGTACAGATGAAAATCCCTTTACCGGTAAATTTGATGGTAAGGGATACAAGATAATTGATTTATATATTAATCGTACCAATACGAGTTGTGTAGGCTTATTTAGTAAAATTGATTTAAACGGTATTGTAAAAAATGTTGGGTTAGAAAATGCGATGGTATTTGGAGTTGTTTTTGTAGGTAGTTTGGTGAGCGAGAATTTTGGTACGGTAACTGATTGTTATAGTATAATGTGTACAGTATCTGGTATTTGGGGTGTTGGTGGATTGGTAGGTTGGAATTATCATGGTACGATAAGCAATTGTTATTGTACAGGTACAGTATATGGTAATGTAAGTGATTTACATATAGAGAATATGACAAAAATTGGATGTAGTTGTATAGGTGGTCTAGTAGGTTGGAATACAAAAGGTACTGTGACAAATAGTTATAGCAAGTGTTCAGTATCTGGATGTGATTTAATTGGTGGTCTTATTGGTGAAAATTATGAAGGTTCTGTGATTAATTGTTATGGTTCAACCTTAGTATCTGGTCGCAATAGTGTGGGCGGTCTTATTGGTGCGAATTATTCTGGATTGGTAGAAAATTGTTATAGTACAGCATCAATATCTGGATATAAAGATGCAGGTGAATTAGTGGGTTATAATAATGATGGCAAAATAATTTGTACAAATATGAAAGAAATTGAAGAACATAAAGATAAATAAAAAATACAGTATGAAAAGATTTGTTATTTCTTTTATTGATATTACTCTTTTTTATACTGTATAAGTAAAGACACACAAAACTTTTTTGTGTTTCCTACCATTATGTAGGAGTTCGCATATTACTTCCTGTTGAAGTAATATGTAAAAAAACTTTGTTAAAAAAACAATTTTTAAAAAGAAAGGAACAAAAACTATGTCACAAAAAAGAAAACCAATACAAATTAGTTCTATTAAAGAGTTACAAAGAATAGGTAGAGATCCTAATTACCCATTGGATGGCTATTATGAATTAGTTCAAGACATTGATGCCAGTGAAACAATAAATTGGTATAATGGAACTGGATTTAGATCGATAGGTACTCTTTTTAATCCTTTTAAGGGTAAATTTGATGGTAAAGGTCATAAGATAACGGGATTGTATATTAAAAATAGCTTTGATGAAAATAGACTTTCTGCGTCAGGTTTATTTGGCGAAGTTGATTCAGTTGCCAAAATTAAAAATGTTGTTATAGAAAATGCGATATTATTTGATGAGTTTGGCCACATAGGTATCCTGGTTGGTGATAATTTTGGCACGATAAGAAATTGTTGTAGTATCAATTGTTCAATATCAGGATGTTATAATATAGGCGGTCTGGTAGGCACGAACTATGGCACGGTA
>Ga0308417_1001650_pt1 | contig 15162 bp, 8 predicted proteins | sample HotsprSampleOS65_FD_203528 | JGI IMG/M metagenome (GOLD analysis project Ga0308417, IMG submission 203528) | Hot spring phototrophic mat microbial communities from Octopus Spring, Yellowstone National Park, Wyoming, United States - 20090730_OS65 ... | reverse complement strand
GCCCGGCCCACGTTCTGCGCGCGGTGGGTTCGCACAGCGTCCTCGCCCACATGAATCACACCGTCGCGCTCCACGTAGAGCAACGTGCGCAGCACGCCGGCTTCGGGCGCAGCTGCGTCGAGCGGCAGCACCGCCGGCCGGCCATCGTGACCGAGCGCCGCCGCAACCGTATTGGTCGTGCCGAAATCAATGCCGAGCCACACGTCTTTGCCCCTTGCTGCCTGGGCTGCCCGCGAGGACGCCGGTCTGGAACGACACATCCTCTACAGCAGCGTCGCGGCGACCAGCCGTTGGTTGATCACGTTCAGCGTCTGAACCTCGGATAGTTTGCCGGTGACAGGCAGGCCGGTCGCGTTCACCACATGAAACTCGCCTTCGTTGGACAACAGCAGCGCCACATCGTTGCGCCGGGCGTGAATCGGATAGCAGGACAGCGCCACAAACCGGCGGATCAGTTGCGCTGCCTTGCCGCCCGGCTTCTTGTGCGCCTCCAGCGCGCCGGCCGCCACCGCACACATGGCGCCATCCGCGCCGATGAACCACACTGCCGGCGTGTCCTTGCCCAGCCACACCGCAGCGACCACATCGTCATCTCCGTCGAGCGCGACGCCCAGGCTGCCGGCTGGCGGGATCAGTCCGATCGGGAAGCGCGTCCAGCGGCCATTGCGGGTCAGCACGAGCAGGTCGCCCTCGCTCTCGCCCGCGCCCAGCCAGGCCGGCGAGTCCCCCTCCACCGGCAGCGTGATCGACTGGCCGGACACCGACAGATTCTCCACCAGCGGCCACGACATCAGCCGCACCCAGCCGCGCCGCGTCACCAGAATGACCTGCCTGGGCGGGAGCAACTCATCGACAGCGCAGACGGCCTCCACGCGCTCGGCTCGCGCCAGCCCCAGCGCAGCAGCCGGCCGGGCGTCGCGCCAGTCGACGTTCTCGCTCAGTGGCAGGCTCAACCCAAAGACCAGGCCGAAGCGCAAACCCGACGTAACCGCCAATACTGAGCCAAAGCGCGCGCCGGCTGCCAGGAACATGGGCTTCAGGTCGCGCACCGGCTCTTCGGGCGGGGTCGCCAGCGGCAGCGTTTGTTCGATGGGGGCCGGCGCCGGCCATTGCATCGCGTGGCCGGTGAAGCTCATCAGCGTCACGATGTCGCGGTTGAGCCGGTGTCGCTCAGCCAGTTGGCGCAGGTCGCGCAGATTGGTCTTGTGGCGCTGGGTCAGCTCGTTCGAGGCTTGCAGTCCGCCCGTGCGCTTCAACAGGGCATTCTCCGCGCGCAGTTCATCCATCTGGCGCTGCAAGCTCTGGACGCGCTCGGCGAACGCCTCAATGATGCGCTGAGCCGCGCCCGGGTCGTTGCGCGCCTCGGCAAGCAGCCAGGGCAGATCCTGATCGAGAAGAGGCATTGTGAAGTTGACGGTTGACGCTTGACGGTTGACGCTTGACGGCGGATGGCAGGAGCAGGAGTCGAACCTGCGCCAACGCATTCCGCGTCGTGTGGACACCCTGGCTCGCGCCGGGCCGCTCTACCGCTGAGCTATCCTGCCGGCTGGAGGCTGTCTGCGCATCGAGGCGCATCGAAGGACGGGCCTGTTGAAGCCTCCGACTGCGTTATACACCTGTTTGCCGCAGGGGCTTCGGGTGTCGGACTCCTTTGAGGAGTCCGACACCCGACACCCCGGATGGCCATCAGGAACAGCCGGTGGTCGCGCCGCAGGTCTCGCACTTCAAGCAGGTGCCGTTGCGCACCAGGGTGAATGAGCCGCACTCCGGGCAAGCATCGCCGGTGTAGCCCTTCAGTCGCGCTTGCCGGCGCTTCTCGCCCACCTCATCTGTAGCCACTTTCACCGTCTTCACATCGAGCGAAGCGCTGACGTGTGGATGAAAGCCGTTGCCGTTGGGGTTGCGCGACGCAGATTCGGACCGCAGCTGGGCGGCGTCGCGGTCAGCGCCATGGTCGGCGCCCGTTGGCTCGTTGAATTCGCGGGCCGGCAAGCGCAATTGCGCCGCGCCGGGGGCCTGCTCCGACAGCACCTCTTCGCCATCGAATTCCGGCTCGACGTCCGGCTGCGGCACGGCCACTTCGTGGGCCAGGTCCGTGCGGCCCAGGTAGGTGATGGCCAGCTCGCGGAAGATGTAATCGATGACGCTGCTGGCGAAGCGAATATGATCGTTGCCGCTGACCGGCCCGCTTGGCTCGAACTTGGTAAAGACAAAGGAATCGACGAACTCCTCCAGGGGCACGCCATATTGCAGGCCCAGGGAGACGGCAATGGCAAAGCAGTTCAGCAGACTGCGGAAGCCGGCGCCTTCGCGGTGCATGTCAATGAAGATTTCGCCCAGCGAGCCGTCGGTGTATTCGCCGGTGCGCAGGAAAACGGTGTGGCCGGCGATCTTGGCTTTCTGCGTGTAGCCGCCGCGCCGATTGGGCAGCCGGCGCTGCCTGGCCAGATAGCGCACCACCACACGCTCCAGCACCTGCTGTTGGGCAGTGTTCAGACCGGATAGCGACGCCACCCCTTCCCCATTCTGCCGGGCAGCCTGCTCGTCGCCGGCGGAATCAGCCGCTTGTTCGGCTTCATCGGCGGCGGTGTTCAGCGGCTGGCTCAGCTTGCTGCCATCCCGATAGAGGGCGTTTGCTTTCGTGCCCACCTTCCAGCTCAACAGATAGGCGTTGGCGATGTCCTGCACCGTCGCCTCGTTGGGCAGATTGATGGTCTTGCTGATGGCGCCGCTGATGAACGGCTGCGCCGCAGCCATCATCAGGATATGGCCTTCGGGCGAGATAAAGCGCCGGCCATACCTGCCGCACTTGTTGGCGCAATCGAAGACAGCGTAGTGCTCCGGTTTCAGGTGCGGCGCGCCCTCCACGGTCATCGTGCCGCACACATAGTCGTTGGCCGCCTGGATGTGCTCCCGGCTAAAGCCCAGCGCAACGAGCATGTTGAAGCCGGGATCATTCAACTGATCGTCGCTGAAGCCGAGCGCCGTCCGACAGAAGTCTTCGCCCAGCGTCCACTTGTTGAACGCAAACTGCATTTCAAACGCCGTCGGCAGCGCGGCTTCGACGCTGGCAATCGCGTCGTCGGTAAAGCCTTTGGCCTTCAGCGAGGCCGGGTTGATGTGCGGGCAACCCTTCAGCGTGGCATGGCCGACCGCGTATTTCACGATCTCGTCGATCTGCGCTTCCGAGTAGCCCAGACGCCGGAGCGCCAGCGGGACGCTCTGGTTGACGATCTTGAAGTAGCCGCCGCCGGCCAGCTTCTTGAACTTGACCAGCGCAAAATCAGGTTCGACGCCGGTGGTGTCGCAATCCATGACCAGGCCGATCGTGCCGGTTGGAGCGATCACCGTGACCTGCGCGTTGCGATAACCGTGCCGCTCGCCCCGGGCGAGCATGGCGTCGGCGTCTTCGCGCGCCGCGCGCAGCAGATCGGCGGGGCAATAGGCCGGGTCAATGCCCATGGGGGTGATGGTCAGCCCTTCGTATTCTTCAGCCGGCGCGTTGTAAGCGGCGCGCCGATGATTGCGAATGACGCGCAGCATGTGCGGCTGGTTGCGGGCATAGCCGGGGAACGGCCCCAACTGCGCCGCCATCTCGGCGCTGGTGGCGTAAGCGCGGCAATGCATGATCGCCGTCAACGCGCCGGCGATCGCGCGGCCCTCTTCGCTGTCATACGGGACGCCCATCACCATCAACAACGCGCCCAGGTTGGCGTAGCCCAGCCCCAGGGTGCGGAATTCATAGCTCAGCTCCGCCACGCGCCGGCTGGGGAACTGCGCCATTAACACGCTGATCTCCAGCACGATTGTCCACAGCCGCGCGGCGTGCCGGTACGCCTCGATATTGAACTGGCCGCGCGCCTCATCGTAGAAGCGCATCAAATTCAGCGACGCCAGGTTGCAGGCCGTGTCGTCGAGGAACATGTACTCAGAGCAGTTGTGAACGCCGATCCCGTTCGCAACAAAATGATGCGTGTCCGGTTCTGTCAGGTCAAAGACGGCTTCTTCGCCGATCCGCGTCAATGATTGCACGCGATCAACAAGCAGCTCGGAGTAGGCGCCAACCGTGCGATTCAACTCGGCCAGCGCGGCTGCTTTTGCGCTTTGCGGCATAAAGCCGATCTCTTCTTCAAATCGGACGCGCGAGCTTCGGCTGATGCGCAGGCTGTGTATTTGCTGCACGCGATATTCCTTCGCGCCGCCATTTCCATCGGGCAGAAGAGCAACCAGGTCGCCTGCTCTTCGATTCTCGTAAATCTTTGACTTGACGCCGAAATTGAGCAGAAGCAACTGGACTTGCCGCAGCAACTCCAGCGATGTCGAGTCCAGCGCCACATACTGGGATTTATCGCCGTAGTTCGCAACAGTTCCATCCGCAGTGAAAAGCCCTCTTAAAAGGGCCGCCTGTTCAGGCCGGGCAAGCTGAAAAACCTTGTCGGTAAAGGCTTTGCGCTCGCTGCCCTTGTCGAGAACGGCGAACTGCTCAAGCTGTTGAAGAATTCTCGGACTGCCGATGGAAACACGGGCGGCGGTCATGGTTTGTGTCACCGACCCCGGCTTGTTGTGCTCGCCGAGTTCCGGCCGCAGCTCGTTGATGAGCGCATTGGCCCACTCCGCCACCTCGCATTCAGCCTTATCAACCGTCAGGAACGAGACGCGGCGTTGTTCCCCCTGGGCAGTTTTGCCGCCTGTTTTGGTGATGCAACCGTCCCCGACAAGCAACCCGATCAACTGCGCGATCTCGGGCGAGCCGGCGGTTTCCCTGCCGAACTCTGCGCCGACGAGGCGAACCACATCATCTTTACGCAGCTCGCAAGCCTTCACATCGCCGCGATTCTCGGTGAAGACCAGGTGGTCGCCGGTGAGCTTGAGCCTGTAACCGCTTCGGGTGCGCAGCTCATACACAGGCCTGGTTCCGGTCGGGTAAATGTTCTCGACCCAGTGCAGCTTGCCATCGATGCTTTTCACGGCGCGCGCCTGCCCAACCAGGTCGGCGATGCGTTCAAGTCCCCGGTGGGTTGCGATCAGCGCGTCGCCCGTCACGCACGGGTTGCTGCCGCGAATCTCCCCGTCCACCGGGCAGGTATGCCACTCGTTGATGGTGGTGTGATATTGCAGGCCGGGGTCGGCGGACTGCCAGGCGGCTTCGGCGATTTTCTGCCACAGGTCGCGGGCGCGGACATGCCGGCAGGGTTTCGGCGCGCGGCCCTCCTGGCGCGCTTTCTCGATCTCGGTGCGCCAAACCAGCGGCCACGGCTGATCCTCCAGCACCGCCTGCATGAACTGGTTGGTCACGCGCACGCTGTTGTTGCTGTTCTGGCCGCTCACCGTGGCGTAGGCTTCGCTGTTCCAGTCGGCGGTGTATTCGGGGAAATCGATATGGGTAAAGCCCTGCTGCGCGAACTGGATGACGCGCTGGATGTAGTTCTCCGGGATGAACGCCGCGCGCGCCTCGGCGATGGCGGCCGCCAGCTTGCGGTTGCGCTTGCGATCGAAGCGCACGGCGGCGTCCTCGCCGGCCCCACCCGCCCAGTCATGACAGGCGCGCATGATCGCGTTCAGGTGTTTGCGGTTCAATTTGCTGCCGGCCACCAGCGCGGCCACCTTTTGCTCTTCGGTCACCTTCCAGTCCACAAACTGCTCGATATCGGGATGATCGACATCCAGGATCACCATCTTGGCCGCCCGGCGCGTGGTGCCGCCGGATTTGATGGCGCCGGCGGCGCGGTCGCCAATCTTCAGGAAACTCATTAGGCCGGATGACTTGCCGCCCCCGCTCAACGGCTCGTTTTCGGCGCGCAGGCGCGAGAAGTTCGTGCCGGTGCCGCTGCCGTACTTGAAGATGCGCGCCTCGCGCACCCACAGGTCCATGATGCCGCCTTCGTTGACCAGATCATCTTCGATCGATTGGATAAAGCAGTTGTGAACAACAACATTGTTGGTAAGGAAGGTGTGGCTTTCCGTCTCGATGTCGTAAACATCCTCGTCGCTTACATATTCGATGGATTCAATGACCTCGTCGCGCGTCAATGCGACGGAACGGCCATCCAGCTTCAACGCTTCAGCCAACCTGGCCTGCTTGTCTGCGGAAACAAAACCTATCATCTCCGCAAACTTGGCTTTCTCACTCTTCCATGCAATGATGACCTGGAAGTATTGCTGACGGTCATCGCGTGAGTCTTTGCACGGCAGGATGCGGTTGTAGATGCCCAGATTGTTCAACAGGTGCGACACGCCCACAGCCAGCCTTGGCGAGATCGTGCCAAAGACAATGTCGCTGGTCCGGCGATCTTCACGGATTCGAACACAACCATCCGCCTGAAAGAGCGAGCGCAGATAAGCCGTCACAACACCACGTCCGCCATTGAGCACGCTCTGCGGAACCTGCATCTCCATTCGGCGATTCAACAATTCATGGCGATTGACAAAGTCACGCGCCTGCTCACCGTAAATGCGCATGCGACGAATATCAAGCGATGGGTTCTGCGCATCCACGCGCCGAACATGATGATGCACATCCGGGAAGACCTGGGCGATGAGATGATTGACGTATGCGCACTCATCATCGTTGATCGTCATTGCCTCCAGTGTAAGGCTGGTGTTTGTGCCGGCCTCATATTGACCAACAAAACCGTCAGCCTGCAACCAGCCGGCGAGCGCCGCTTCATACTCTTCCCCCCCTTCAGCTTCTGTCTCAATCGACGTGTTGATGCGCTGGATCAGCCTCATGCCAGGCTTTAACTGCCGCACCTCGCGCCAGACGCGCTTGCCTTTGTGCGCGTCACACGACAGCACAAGGTGATCTGCCGTTGCTTCAATGAAATTGCCGTTCGCAAGTGTGATTTTGTAAACCGGCTTGACCCCGTTGTGTTTGACAGCTACAACCCGCGTCACACCCGTCTCGTCATACACCTGCAGACCGATCATGTGTCGCTCAACTATTGCCCCAATCTGAATGGGGCCGGCCGGCGTTGACACGAGCGAGCGATACGGCAGACACGCATGGGGTTGCGGGTGCGTATAGGCGTCTTCAGACAGTGTGGGCTGGCCGGTGGCAGGGTCAACGTAATAGTGCCCCTGGGCCGGCCCGGTGATCCCATACGCCCAGTGCAAACCGGTGTTGAACCACTGCGGGCTGTTGGGCGCGGCCATTTGCATCGCCAGCATATAGCACAGCTCGTCATAGAACGCCCGCGCATCCTGCTCGGTGTCGAAGTAGCCACCCTTCCATCCCCAGTACGTCCAGGCGCCGGCCAATCGATGAAACACCTGGCGCGAGTCGCGCTCGCTGCCCAGCGTCGCGCCTTCCGCCGCAGTCGAACGCTGCAACCAGTCCGGCACGCCCGGCTCGGCGACCCGGCGCGTTTTGTCCGGCACGCCGGCCTTGCGGAAATACTTCTGCGCGAGAATATCGACCGCCACCTGCGACCAGTGCGCCGGCGCGTCGATGTCGCGCATCTCAAACACCGTCGAACCGTCCGGGTTGCGAATCACCGAACTGCGCTTCTCGAACGGAATCGACGCATACGGGCTGCTGTCAGGTTGAGTGAACGTTCGTTTGATCTTCATGTCTCCCTCTGTTGAGTCAGGCTGCCGGCCAGACGGACCTATTTCTCAGCCAGCAACTTCTCGATTTCCTTCTTCACACTTTCCAGATCTTTCAAGTTGAGGTAGACGATCGCGTAGCGGATGTAGGCCACTTCATCCAGCTTGCGCAATCCATTCAGCACCATGTCCCCGATGTCGCGCGCGGCAACCTCAGATTTGTTGAGTGCAATCACCTGCGCCTCGACCTGATCGACCAGCCGGTCAATATCCTCGGCCGACACCGGCCGTTTCGCGCACGAGATCTTGATGCCCTCCAGTATCTTGTCGCGGTTGAACGCCTCCCGGCGTCCCCCTCGTTTGACCACCAGCGGCGTGGACTCGACCACACGCTCGACTGTGCTGAACCGCTTGTTGCAGCTCTTGCACTCACGCCGCCGGCGAATTCCCCCGTTCGGCTCTCGGATCGTGTCGATCACATGTGTGCTGCTCGACCCACATACCGGACACTTCATAAAGATTCTTCCCCAGACGACAATCGCCACATATGGCGTAACGCTTTTCGCATAGCCCCATATGTGGCGTCACCGGGAGCATGATTCTATGACGCTCAGTCACACTTTGTCAACGACTGAACCTTAAAAATCTGCCAACTGCTATCGCTTGAGGGAAGCGATCACGAAACAATCAGAGGATGTGCAGGACGCTCAAAGCACTCACTCAAAGCGCTCACTCAGCAAGAAGGCGCGCACTCTCTTTCTGCCAGGCTGGACGCGCGTCCGGCGCGTCAGAAATAGACGATGACAGGGCAACAACACACCTTGTCGCCCTGTCCTGTTGCCATTTCAGCGCCGGCGCAGGAACGACGGCAGCTCCAGATTGTCCGGGTCGATTGGCATCTGGCGCGTCACCCTTTCCGCCGACTCGCCAGGCGATGCCGCGTCGAGCGTAGAGGTCGTGGTCAGTGTAGTCCGAATATTTGGACGCACGCCGCTCGTCTTGCTGCTCACAGTGTGAACTCGCCGGGGTGTTGTCTGATCAAAGCCGGTGGCGATAACCGTGATGCGAATTTGTTCCTTCATCGACTCGTCGATCACCGCGCCGAAGATGACGTTGCAGTCCGGATGGGCAGCCGCCTTGATCAGCGACGCAGCCTCGTTTACTTCGAACAGGCTCATGTCCGGCCCGCCGGTGATGTTAAAGAGAATGCCGCGCGCGCCGTCGATGGTGACATCCAGCAGGCTGGAGGTGATAGCCTGCTCGGCTGCAGTGCGGGCGCGCCCTTCGCCGGATGCAGTCCCAACCGCCATCAAGGCCGCGCCGCCTTCAGACATAATCGCGCGCACGTCGGCGAAGTCCAGGTTGATCAGGCCGGGCACAGTAATCACTTCGCTGATGCCCTGGATGCCCTGGCGCAGCACATCGTCTGCCGTGCGGAACGACTGTTGCAGGCTGGCGCGCTTGTCCACGATGTCCAGCAAGCGGTCATTGGGGATGACGATCAGCGTGTCAACGTGCTCCTTGAGCTTTTCGATGCCGGCTTCGGCGGCGCGCGCGCGCGGTGTGCCTTCGAACGAGAACGGGCGGGTCACAACCCCGATCGTCAGCGCGCCCAGTTCCTTCGAAATACGCGCGATGACCGGCGCGGCACCCGTGCCGGTGCCGCCACCCATGCCGCAGGTGATGAACACCATGTCGGCGCCCTTCAGGATGCTATACAACTCATCCGAGGATTCCTCGGCTGCCTTTTCGCCGGCCTCCGGGTTGCCGCCAGCGCCCAGGCCCCGTGTGACTTTATCGCCGATGCGCACCCGCACCGGCGCATGGCTCAACATCAATGCTTGTTGATCGGTGTTGACAGAGATGAACTCGACGCCGGCCAAACCTTCTGTAATCATTCGGTTGACCGCGTTCTGGCCGCCACCGCCGACACCCACGACCTTGATTTGAGCCGGAGACTCAGCATGAACTGATTGTGTTCCCAAATATGTATCCATTTTTGATTTGGCCCCCTTCCTATCTGCCAAACCTCTCACGGGCAGTGGCCTGTGCCTCATCCCAAAGTGCAAGCCGACCGGATCGCCCAGGCAGGCAACCCCACCCAGGATGTGCACCGATTCTAGCCCGATAATCCACAAAGTCAAGCCACTTATCCACACCTTCTACACAGGCGCCCGAATTTTAAGTTTACAATTAGGTTTCACATAGATTCCACCTCGATCGCCCCGCACGGCACACCGGCCCCCTGTGTCTCCATAACAAGCGCATGTGGCCCGTGTGGCAAATCACACGACCAAACCAGGCCCGACTGCCGATGAAATTCCACTTGGCGCGCGCGCCTGGCCGCGTGCTCATATGTCCGACGCCAAATGGCAAGTGTGCGTCTTCGACCAGAGTCCACGCCTCTGGTTCATCTGCCGCGCCGGCCAGCGCCTCGGTAGACAACCAGCATTGCCGGTCTGGCTGCGCCTCAGCAGACAGTTCAAACCGCTCGACGTTCAGGGTTGTGCCGGCCTCGGCCAGCAATTCGATCCGGCCTGCTTCAGCCGGTGCCGCACCCAGCCAGACCAGGTCGCCATCCACAGCAATGCGCAGCGCGCCGCCCATTCGCTCGATCTCGATCTGCTCCGCCCGTTCCGGCGCCCAATCCACTGTCATATCGGCAAGCGACTGCGCGCTGCCGCTTTCGGTCACCAGAACCAGTGATGCCATGCCTGCCGGTCCGCGCCGCCACTCCAACCGCCGGGTGCGGGTCAAGGGATGCAACGACGCATCGGCAAAAGGATGACTCGGCCCCAGCGGCTCGCGACACCCGAAACAGAATGCCCATCCACCACTGGCCTGCGCCACAATGCGCGCCCGAAAGTCTCCCACGGTGCGTTTCAAGATCGCCAGCGCCGGCCCGTTGGGCGCGGATAGCGCAAACCCGTTGCGATACGCTTCCGTCCATGGCCTGGCGGCCATGTGTATGGCGCCGACATCATCCTGCGTCTTGCATGGATAGAGCGCCCTGAGCCTGCCATCCGGCCCCACCCGCCCCGAAAACGTCTGGCCCCACAAGCCCTGCCCCTCGCCCGGCTCGCTATGCCACATCGAACCATATTGGTCGATTTGCCACGCCTCCGGCAGGTGCGCATGCTCAACCGGCGCCCGATACATCACCTGAAACGAGCGATTCAAGGCCACCGAAGTCGCCGGCGCGTGCACGTGTCCATCGTGAACAAACTGCGGGTAGAACTCGGCCAGCGGCGGATGGAAACGATCCGACTGCGGCGTCAACAGCAAGCGTGGCGGGCTGCACGGCCCTTCGGGGCGTGTTGCCGTCATGCATGCGAGCGCCCATGTCCCGCCGGCGTTGCGCGGCGTGCTCATCATATGCAGGATCATCCAGTCGCGTTCGCGGCGGATCAGTGTGGGGGCATAGGCGCGCACATATCGACCCAACAAAGCCGGCTGATGCGCGTCGTCGTGCAACGGGGCCGGGGCGCGGTGAAATGGCCCTTCCGGCGACTCGGCCCAGGCATACGCCAGACCGCCCCGCTGGTTGTCCGGATCGCACCAGCCATACACCATGTGATATCGCCCGGCCTCGTACACCAGCGACACATCAACTGTGCCGCCGCAACGCCGCCCGTCGCCCTCGAACGACCTCGCCTCTGGAGCGAGCACGATCCCTGCCGCCTGCCACCCTCCGGCTTCTTCACGCAGCGCCAGCACGCCGCCGGGCGGCCAGTAACCCCTCGGATACAGGCTGATGTACGCATACCAGCGCCCGGAGACCGGATCGTGAAACAGGAAGCCGTTCACAGGCCACTCCCACGGCGCCGCGCCGGTGTAGATCGGGTTGCCCGGCTCGCGCTTGAACGCATCCCACGAAGGATCGCCCAGCACAGGATGATGCAGCCACCAGTCCCGGTAGCTCGCCTGGGCCAGATCAAGTGACTCGCGCCGGCCCACATTCGCTTGCTCTGTTTCCATGCTGCCGCTCATCGGTCAATCTTCGATTCAGCCCCTACCCGCCTCTCGGCAGCAGGTTGCTCCACCAGCCTTTCATATTCAGATTCAACGTGGGCCGGCGGCGCTTGCTGGGCCGGGCCACAATGTCGTGCATACCCCATTTCAGCAATCCGATAGCTGTCGCGTACGCAGGCGAGTGCAGCGTATCCACCAGCCCCTGCAAGCCTGTCGGTTGAGCGATGCGCACCGGCAGACTGGTCACATGGCGGGCCACGTCGCGCAGCCCCGGCAACAACGCGCCGCCGCCGGTAATCACCAGGCCGGCCGGCAGCAAACCGTCATAGCCGCTCCGCTTGATCTCCTGCACAATCAAGCCGAACAGCTCCTCGGCGCGCGCTTGCAGGATCGCGGCCGTCTCGCGCCGATGAACGCTCACTGTCTCCTCGTCTCCGAAACCGGCCACAATGAACGGGTTGTCGAGCGGCAGGTCGTTTGGGTTGCAGTGACCATTGGCGAGTTTGATCTGCTCAGCAGTCTCCAGCGGCAGGCGCAGGCACAACGCCAGATCGCTGGTGAAGTGCGAACCGGCCACTTCCAGCACGCAGGTGTGCCACACGGCGCCGTCGATGAAAATGGCGATGTCGGTTGTGCCGCTTCCAATGTCCACCAGCACGACGCCCATCTCCCGCTCGGTCGGGGTGAGCACTGCCTCCGCCGAGCCGAGCGCCGTGAGCACCAGTTCGCTCACGTCGATCTGGGCTGCGTTGGCGCATTTGATTAGATTCTGGATCGAGGTTGTGGCGCCGGTGACAATGTGGGCCTGCACCTCAAGCCTGAAGCCCAACATGCCGACCGGGTTGCGCACGCCGTCCTGCTCGTCAACCTTAAAATGGCGCGGGATCACGTGGATGATCTCGCGGTTGTTTGGCACGGTGATGGCCTGAGCCGACTCCAGGCTGTGATTGATATCGTTCAGGCTGACGCCCTGATCGCCCCGGCTGATGGCGACGGCCCCGTGGCTGTTCTGCGAGGCAATGTGGCTGCCAGAGATGCTGACAATAGCGCTGTTGATCTTGAGCGCCGAGGATCGTTCGGCGCCGTCCAGCGACTCGCGAATCGCCGCGGTTGCTTCGGCCACATTGATGATCTGCCCGCGCTTCATGCCGCGCGCCGGCGCCACGCCCACGCCAATGACGCTGAACTCGCCCGGCGCAGCCATCGCTTCGCCCACCAGGCTGACCACCTTCGAGCTGCCCACATCGATCGCGGTGATTATCTTAGGTTCTGCCATTGGACCGAGCGCTCCTGCATCTCATAGTGTCCACAGCCTGTCATCTATCATCTGACTCGTGACTCCTGACTCCTGACCCCTGACTACTGACTACTGACTACTGACTACTGACTACTGACCACTCACATAGTACGGCGCTTCCACATATCGAACGTCGATCACGCCGGGCGGCAGCTTGTCGCCGGCCAGTTGCGCGCGCAACAACCGCGCCAGCGTCAGCTTTTCGCCCATGTCGCCGTCGCGCTCCGACAATCCCAGCCGCACGCGCCACCCGCCCTCCTCAGCGTAGGTCACGCCATATCGGGCGCTGTACACGAACAGGCGAGCGTCCGGCTTCAGATCAGCCAGTTCGCTCAGCGTTCGCAGCAACGCCGGCTCGATTGTCCGGCCAATTTGTGGGCCGGCGTCATTCTGCGCGTCGCTGCGCAAGCGCAACGACGCCGGCATCTCTCCCAGCGCCTGCTGCACCTTGCCACTGCGATCAATCCACACAAGACCCTGGGGCGTTTCCCACAGCGCCAGCGCCTGAGACACCTGCACGACGATGGCGCACGCAACAGCGCCATTCCACGTGCAAGTCACCTCAGCCGCGTCAACCCCCGGCAGGTCGTCGATCCGCTTCGCCGCCGCATTCAGATCGACGAAGGCAAAATGCTCGCCGGCCAGACCGCTCGCCCCGATGATCTGCGCCGGCGGGACGCCCTGGTTGTTGTCCACGCGAATAGATTCGGCCGCGATCGTGAATGCCTCGCCGGTGAACCATCGCGCGCCAAGCGCCAGTGCCGCTGTCAGCGCCACCACAACAATGATCCCCAGCCGCGCCGCCCGACTGAGGCGTGGTGTTGCAGGCGCGCGCCGCCGGCTGAGGCGCCCCGCCGCGCGCGCCACATCGAAGCGCGTGCGCGCGTAGCTGCGCGCATACTTGCGCCTGGGTCGGTAGCGATGCATGTCGGACATGTCAGTCGTCTCAGTAGTCAGTCGTCAGTCGCCAGTAGTCAGTAGTCAGTAGTCAGTAGTCAGAACACAGAGCGCGGCACTCATCACACACCACTCACCACTCAGCACCCAGCACTCACCACTCAGCACTCACCACTCAGCACTCAGCACTCACCACTCAGCGCCCTCTCTCCAGCGCCAGCTGAATGAGACGGTCGAGAAGCGCCGGATACGACAAACCGGTCGCCATCCATAACTTGGGGTACATGCTGATCGCCGTGAACCCCGGAATGGTATTGACTTCATTGACAAACAATTCTTCCGTCTGCCCGTTCATCAGGAAATCGACCCGCGTCATCCCCTGAATATCGACCGCGCGGGCCACTTCAACGGCCATATCTCGGACACGGCGCGCCAGGGCATCCGAGATGGGCGCAGGGATGATCAACTCCGACTCCTCTTCGCCTTTGGCCAGATACTTGGCTGCATAGTCATAGAACTCGCGGCGCGGCTTGATTTCGCCCACCACCGAGGCGCGCTGTTCCTCGTTGCCGAGCACGCTAACCTCCAGTTCGCGCGCGTGCGGCACCGCCGCCTCGATCAACACTTTGCGATCCCACTTCAGCGCCTCGACCACCCCGGCTGCAATCTCCTCGACCGATTTGCACTTGCTGATGCCGACGCTGCTGCCCATGTTGGCCGGCTTCACGAACACCGGCAACCCCAGCGCCATCACGGCCTGTGTCGCAATCGACTCGGCCCGCGAGCGCCACTCATGCCCCAGCACCACCATCGCCCGCGCGACCGGCAGACCGTGCGCCCGCATAACATCCTTAAAAATCGCCTTGTCCATCCCGACCGCCGAGCCGAGCACGCCGGCCCCAACGAACGGCACGCCCAGCAACCGCAGCAATCCCTGCACTGTGCCGTCTTCACCATTTGGGCCATGCAGCACTGGAAACACCACATCGAATTCGCGCAGCGATTCGAGCGGCACAGGCCAGCGCCCATCCTTGCCGATCAACACCGGCGTCACGTCATAGCGATCTCCGTCCAACTCTTCCATGACCGATGCCGCCGACATCAGGCTTACCTCGTGCTCGCCGCTCTGCCCGCCGTACAACACGGCCACTTTGATTTTCGGTTGTGATGTTGCGTCTTGTGTCATCAGTCATCAGTCGTCAGAAGTCAGGAGTCAGGAGTCAGAATGCAGAGCAGTCAACCCTCAACCCTCAACCCTCAACTCCCCACTCGCCCACAAGCTCGACCTCAAGCTCCAGCCAGATGTCGAAACGCCCCAGCACGGCCGTCCGCGCCAGATCGATCAGCGCCTTGACATCAGCCGCCCTTGCCTGCCCGGTGGCATTGACGAAGAAATTCGCATGCACCGGCGAGATCATCGCCCCGCCGCGCTGCGCGCCTTTCAGCCCGCA
>Ga0308417_1001646_pt1 | contig 15193 bp, 12 predicted proteins | sample HotsprSampleOS65_FD_203528 | JGI IMG/M metagenome (GOLD analysis project Ga0308417, IMG submission 203528) | Hot spring phototrophic mat microbial communities from Octopus Spring, Yellowstone National Park, Wyoming, United States - 20090730_OS65 ... | reverse complement strand
GGAAAAGCCCCGTAGCCTGCGCCGGAAAGCCCCGCAAAGGCTCGAAGCCCGCACACCCCCAACCGCGCGGCCGCCCCCAACGACCCTCACCAACATCCAGCCAGACAGTTATTCGAGGTGTCCTCCTCTCGCTCATCCCCTACGCCGAGGTGCCGCACGACCCGATCGCGCTACCTGAACGGGTGTACAATCCGAACTATGAGCGCCGAACCTTGCCGGCGGAGCTCTACGTGCCGGACCGCTACGCCCACGTCGCTCTCGCAGCCGATCAGTCTGGCGGACACGAGGGCGAACCCCGCCGCGCCGGCGCCTGACGAGCCTTGGCGCGTGCGCGACCAGTCCCGTGCGGCGTCACGCCATGTTCACCATGATCGTCTTCTTGTGCATGAAGTGCTCGAGCATGGCCTCCAGCGAGGCCTCCTTGCCGAGGCCCGAACTCTTCACCCCGCCGTAGGAGATGTTCGCCTGGACCACCAGGTTTTGGTTGATCTGCACGATGCCGGCCTCGAGTGCGTGCGCAAGCCGCAAGCCGATGCGCAAGTTGTTCGTCCACACGCTCGCTGACAGCCCGTACTCTGACGCGTTCGCCTCCTCGAGCACCGCCTCCCAGTCGCGGAACGGGAACAGGCAGGTGACGGGGCCGAAGATTTCCTCCCGCACCAGCCGGCTCTCGCGCGTCAACCCGGTGAAAATATGCGGCTGGATGAAGAGGCCCTTTCGCAGTGCCGGGTCCTCGGGCAGGCGCGAACACACCCGCGCTTTCGCCCCTGCAGTCGCCTTACCCTCCTCGATGTAGGCGCAAACCTTCGCGTACTGGCCCGGGCTGATGATCGTTCCGATATCTGTCCGTTCATCGAGCGGGTCGCCCATCACCATCGCGTCCACCCTTTCCGCCAGCGCCTCGGCGAAGAGCTCGAAGATCCTCTCGTGCGCGTAGATGCGCGAGGCCGCAGTGCAGCTCTGGCCCTGGCGGGTGAAGCGCATCGAGGTGATCGCGCCCGTAACAGCCTTGTCGAGCTCGCAATCGTCGAAGACGATCATCGGCGACTTGCCACCGAGTTCGAGAGTGACGGGCACGAGCTTTCGGCCGGCCTTCTCCGCCACGATCCGCCCGACTTCGACCGACCCCGTGAACGTCACCTTGCGCACCTTGGGGTGCTCGACCAGCGGCCCCCCGCACTCCGGCCCAAAACCGGAGAGCATATTGAACAGGCCGGGCGGCAGCACGCGGTTCAGCAGCTCACACACGCGCAGCACGGCAAGCGGCGCCTCCTCGGCCGACTTCACCACCACCGCATTGCCGGCCACCAGCGCTGGCGCTGCCTTCAGCGCCATCAGCAGCATCGGCACGTTCCACGGGATGATCGCACCAACGACGCCGAGGGGTTCGCGAACGGTGAACGACAGCACATCGGGGTGGAACGGCACCGTCTCGCCCTTCAGTTCGCTGCCAAGGCCGCCGTAAAAGGCAAAGATATCGGCGACAACGTTCGCCTCCACCCGGCTTTCCGTGCGCAGCGCCTTGCCCGTCTCTAGGGCGACCAGCCGGGCCAGCTCCTCGACGTGGTCGGCAAGTACCCGCGCGCATTCCGCCACCAGCGCGCCTCGGCGGCGGGCGGGGACCTTCGCCCAATCCCTCTGCGCCGCCGCAGCCGCCTCGACCGCGGCCGCCACGTCCGCCGCATCACCCTGGGCAGCCCGCCCGATCTCCTCGCCCGTCGCCGGGTTCACCACCGGGAAGGTCCGGCCCGAGGTCGGTGCGACGAAGCGGCCGCCAAGGAAATGATGCCCGGAGAGCGCGCAGGCGAGCGCCTTCTCGTCCAGGGTCGGCGCAGGCGGGGTTTGGCCGGGAAGGGCGGTGTCTGGCATGGCGGCGTTTCCCGAACAGTAAAGCAGGGCGCGATCCATACGCCCGATCCCCGAGATAGACCACCTTCGCGCCGTCGCCCACCTGCACTGCTGGGCCCGACAGCTCCGCCCACGGCCCGAGTTGTGCGTTGGCGACGGCCTGCGCCTTTGTGGCCGAGGCCACGAGCTTCACACCTGCGAGCCACGTTTTGGCAGGGGCCTCGCGCCGTCGAAAAGCTTCGGCAGCGTCTCGCGCGCCGTCAGCACGAGCGAGAGGCCGGCGAAGGCCTGCTCGCCGATGGCGGCCCGCAGGGTCCCATCAAGCTCGCCGAGCGCGAATCGAAGCGAGAGGTCGTCCACCTCGTGCTCGGCCGCGAATGCGGCGATCCCCGGTGCCGCGCGGAGGGGGAGCGGGGTGGGCACGCCGAAGCAGCGAAACGCGAACGACTTCTCAGCCTCGAGGAAAGCCGCCTCGTCCGCACAGGGCCGAGGGGGTGCCGGCCCTGCCCCCGGCGCGGCGAGCAGGGCCTGATCCACCAGCAGCCGTGTGGCCGGGGATTGCCGAGGGGGCGGGCAAGCCGCTGTCCCGCCGGCAGGCGCGCCGGCAGCGCGATCGGATGCGACGCCGAGATCTTCATGCCCTTGCCCCCCCTGCCAAGGGCCCGCCTTGCCCCACAACCCGGAACTGGATGCGACGCCGAGATCTTCATGCCCTTGCCCCCCGCCCTTGCCGACCGGCCCGCCCTGGCCGATACCGCGCCTCAAACCCCACCCTGCCCCATGCGTCAGCCACTCGCCAGGATGCTTGGATGACACCTACCCCGACCGGCCCCCTCGCTGGCCTGCGCGTGTTCGACCTCACGCGCGTGCTCGCCGGCCCGACCTGCACGCAGATGCTGGGCGACCTCGGCGCGGAAGTGATCAAGATCGAACACCCCGCCCGCGGAGACGACACCCGCGCCTTCGCGCCCCCGTATCTGCGCAAACCTTCGGGCGAGCCCTCGTCGGAATCCGCCTATTTCGCCGGTGTGAACCGCAACAAGCTCTCCGTCACGCTCGACATCGCGCGGGTCGAGGGGCAGGAGATCGCGCGGAAACTGATCGCGCGGTCAGACATCCTGGTCGAGAACTTCAAGCCTGGCGGCCTCGCCAAATACGGCCTCGACTACACGTCTCTGAAGGACCGCTTCCCAAGCCTCGTCTACTGCTCGATCACCGGCTTCGGACAGACGGGGCCGTACGCGCCGCGACCGGGCTACGACGCGCTGATCCAGGCGATGGGCGGCGTGATGAGCCTGACCGGAGAGCCCGATGGCCTGCCGCAGAAGGTCGGTATCCCCATCGCTGACCTCTTCGCCGGCCTCTATGGCACCATCGGCATCCTCGCCGCGCTGCGCCATCGCGACCGCACGGGGCAAGGCCAGCACATCGACATTGGCATGCTCGACACGCACGTCGCCTGGCTCGCAAATCAGGGCATGAACTTCCTTGCCACCGGCGAGAACCCGCCTCGGCTCGGCAACCAGCACCCAAACATCGTGCCCTACCAGGTGTTCGCGACCAAAGACGGCGCGATCATGCTGTCGATTGGCAACGACGCCGCCTTCGAGCGCTTCTGCCGCGCCTTCGGCCTCGACCACCTGCTCGCCGATGACCGCTTCGCCACCAACGCCAAGCGCGTCGAGAACCGCACCCTTGTCACCGATACCCTCGCACCGGTGATGAGGTCGAGGACAACGGCGGAGTGGATCGCCGCCCTCGAACCGCTCGCCATCGCCAGCGGGCCGATCAATCGCCTCTCCGAGGTGTTCGCAGACCCGCAGGTGCGGGCGCGGGAAATGGTGATCAGCATGCACCACGAGGGCGTCGGCGGCCCGATCCCGCTCATCGCCAACCCGCTGAAGCTCTCCGCCACGCCGCCCGACTACCGCATCGCGCCGCCGACCCTCGGCGCGCATACGGAGGTCGTGCTGCGCGACCTTCTCGGTCTGAGCGCGGCCGAGATCGCGGAGCTGCGCGCCAAGGGCGTGGTGTGAGGCGAACCGCCCTTCGCTGGCTGTCGCCCGCCGGCTTCCTTCGCCTCTCCTGGACGGAGTGGGGGCCCGCGGAGCGTGCAGGGCCGCCGGTGGTGTGCGTGCACGGCCTGTTGCGAACGGGGCGGGATTTCGACGGCCTCGCCGCCGCGCTCGCCGCCCGCGGCCGGCGCGTCCTCTGTCCCGACATGCCGGGGCGCGGGGAGTCGGACCGCCTGCCCGACCCGAAGCTGTACCGAAACGACGTCTACGCCTCCGCTTGTGCCCATCTCCTGGCCGCACTTGGCGATGGGGAGGTGGATTGGGTTGGCACCTCCATGGGCGGGATCCTGGGCATGATGCTCGCCGCTCAGCCGAACAGCCCGCTCCGTCGCTTGGTGCTGAACGACGTCGGCGCGCTGATCCCGGCCGCCGCTGTCGCGCGCATCGCCGCCTATGCGCGGCAGTTCCCCGCAGTCTCCGATCTCGCTGAGGGGGAGGCGCTCATCCGCCGCCTTTACGCCGGCTTCGGCCGGCTCCCCGACACGGTCTGGCGCCACCTCGCCGAGACCACCTTCGAGCAAGACCACGGCGCGTTGCGCCCCCGCTTCGACCCGCCCATCGCCGAAACCTTCGCCCAGGCGGAGGCAAAGGACGTTGATCTCTCCGCCCTCTGGGGTGCAGTGCGCGCGGAGACGCTCATCCTGCGCGGAGAGGAGTCCGACGTGCTGCCGGCGGAGGTCGCTGCCTGTATGGCGCAGGCGCGGCACGCCCGCCTCGTCACCCTGCCCGGCTGCGGGCACGCCCCGCTGTTGTGGGCCGAGGCTGAGGCCGCCATCGTCGCAGAGTTTCTCGACCGGGGACACGCACCATGATCCCGCCAGCCTGATGATCACCCCAGCCTGGTGCCGGCTGATGGCCGCCTACTCGGCGGAGATGAACCGGCGCGTCTTCCGTGCCGCCTCCCGGCTCTCCGACGCGGAGCGCAGGCGTGATCGCGGCGCCTTCTTCGGCTCGATCCACGCCACCCTGAACCACATCCTCTGGGGCGATCGCGTCTGGATGCACCGGCTCGCCGAGGGCTGGGAGAGGCCGCGCGGCGGCATCCCGGCCAGCACGACCCTTCACGACACGTTCGACGACTTGCGCGCCGCGCGCGAGGAGGCGGATCGGCGTATCGAGCACTGGGCGGCAGGGCTGACGGAGGCGTGGCTGGCGGAGGATCTGGTCTGGTTTTCCGGAGCGACCCAACGCGCGTGGCGTCGGCCGAAGTGGATCCTGGTCACGCACCTGTTCACCCACGGCACACATCACCGCGGCCAGGTGCATGCGATGCTGACCGCGGCCGGGGTGACGCCTGAGGATACGGACCTGCCGTTCATCCTCGACCTCGAGGCGCTCGGCCTTATGCAGGGGCGATGACCCCGCCCTTTGACCCGCCGCCGTTCCGCGCCCGCCCGCCATGGGTGACGGGCGATCTGCAAACCCTGCGCAACGCGCTTCGCCGCGATGCGCCCGACCCCGGCCGGTTCCGTCGTCTCTGGCTTCCTCTGCCGGACCACGACGCGCTGGCCGCGGCGTGGCATGAGGGCGAGACAGGCCGCCCGCTCGTCGTCCTCGTCCACGGCCTCTGCGGGTCTGAGGACAGCCAGTACGTTCGGCGGTCAACGGCGTTCTGGCTGGCCCGAGGTCATCCGGTCCTTCGGCTCAACCTCCGCGGCTCCGCACCTTCGCGCCCGCGCTCACGCCGCCAATACCACGCCGGCGCCGGGGACGACATCCTCCACGCCCTCGCCGCCCTTCCGCCGCAGGCACGCCTTGCAGGGCTTGTCGTGATCGGCTTTTCGCTCGGAGGCACGCAACTCCTCGATGCGCTCTCTCGGCCCGAGGCCGGAACCCTGCCCCTCCGCGCTGCCGCCACGGTCTGTTCGCCCGTGTTGCTCGCCCCTGTCGCCCGCCGCATCATGGCCCCGCGCAACGCGCTCTACCACGCATGGCTGCTTGCTTTGATGAAGCGCGAAGCGGAAGCTCTCGCGCCACACCTGCCGCCGCCCTTGCTCACTGCCGCGCGCGCCGCACGCACCGTCTACGCCTTCGACGATGGCTACGTGGCGCCGATGGCAGGCTTCGCCAGCGCGGAAGACTACTACGAGCGCTGCGGGCTGCCGCCACGGCTTGCCGCCATCGCCACGCCGACCCTGTGCCTTACCGCAGCCGATGACCCCTGGGTTCCGGCAGAGACCTACCGCGCGATCCCTTGGGCAACGAACCCGCGCGTGGTGCCCCTTGTCGCGCCGGGCGGGGGCCATGTGGGCTTCCACGACCGCAGCCGCGACGGCACCTGGGCCGACCGCACGATCGCTGACTGGTTTCAGCGCACGCACGCCGAAAGCGCCGCCGCGATCGCGGCGTAGCCGCGTTCGTCACGCCCGTCCTCGATCGCCCATACGGTCTTCAGCACGGCGATGGCGAACCCCCAGGCCGCGAGCCGGCCGCGGTCGACCTCGAGATGCTCGGCGAGCGCGCCGAGGCGCCGGCCGGCGAGGCGCTCCAGATCTCTGGACAAAACAAGGAACGAGACGGGCTCCGAAAGCGCAGAGGCCGGATCGAAAAGGGGGTCGCCGCAGGCACCCAAGGGGTCGATCGCGCGCCAGGTCGCCCCATGGGCAAGGACGTTGGCATGGCGGAAATCCCCATGCAGAAGAACGGGGTCTGGGGCGGCGGCGACGAGGTCGCGCCAGACGCCGAGGGCGCGATCGCGAAGCCGCGCATCGAGCCGCGGGTCGCTGCAGGCCTCTATCGCGCGGCTCCAGCCGCGGGCATCGGCCATGAGCGCACCCTCGGGCAGAGAGCAGCGAAGGGCGCGCGCGAGCGCGGCAAGCACCGCAGTCGCTTCGTCGTCCCGCCCCGTTTCGCAGAGCGCGGCGAGCGGCGTGCCCGGAAGGAGCCGCTCGAGCAGGAGCGCCCCGCGTTCCGGATCGGCCCTCAGCAGGCGCACGGCACCCCGCCCCGCCCAGGCAGACAGAGCCGCCGCCTGCGCCGCAACACCCTGCCCTGGCTTCTCGAGCTTGAGGACGGCAGGCATTCCGTCAGCGAGCCGCGCCGCGCGCACGAGGCCCTGCGTGCTGCCGAATTCGCCGCCGAGCACCAGGCCCCAGCCGCGCGCAATCTCTTCCGCGCGCGCCGGCAAGACCGTGCGCCAGCCTTGCGGGCCGGGGCGGGAGCGGGGAGGGTGCGCGGGCTTCACGGAGGCCTTCGCATGACGAAACGGATCGGCAGACGCGACGAATACCGCTGGTTCCTCGCCATCCCTACGCGCTGGATGGACAATGACGCCTTCGGCCACGTCAATAACGTGATCTACTACTCGTGGTTCGACACCGCCGTCGCGCGCTTCCTCATGGACACGGGCGCCCTGCAGCCTCTCGCCTCAGAGATCGTGGGCTTCGTCGTCGAGACCCAGTGCCGCTACTTCGCTCCCATTGCCTTCCCCGACACGGTCACGGCTGGCCTGCGCGTGGCGAGGATCGGTACGAGCTCCGTCCGTTACGAAATCGGCATCTTTCGCGCGGATGACGACCGCGCCGCCGCCGAGGGCCACTTCATCCATGCCTACGTGACGCGTGCAACGAACCGCCCGACCCCCGTGCCCGAGGCGATGCGTGCCGTGCTCGGCCGCTTCCTCGCTGAGGCCGGCTAGCTCTCGTTGCCGGAGGCGTTGGTTCTGGCGAGGCGTGTGGGAGGCGGTTTTCCGGCAAAGGCTGCGTCTGGTCGCGCGGTGTTGGAGGGGCGGGGACTCGGCCGGCATGGGCTGAGCGCAGCGTAGGCCAGCCGCATTCGGCTCTGCCACCGCCGCGAGGAACACGTGCACAGGCCAGCCTCGCCCTCTGCGGCGAAGCGACACGCCAAGGGCGCATGCCCTGGCCGTCACACCCACTGGCCTGGCGACTTCGGCCACCGACCTGCCGGAGCGCAGTCGCTCGACTATCCGCAGTTGACCGAGCAGCATTGCCCGCGAATCCCCATCGGCGTCCATCCCGGGCTCCCGGTCAGAGATCGACGATGGGGCAGCAACGGCCGCCCAACCCAGCTCGCAAGACCAACCTCCAGAGCACCAACGGCTAGAGAAGCCCAAGCGCGGCGAGCTCCCGGCGCATCTCGGCCGGCATCGCATCGAGCCCCTGCTGCGCTTCGGCGAAGCCTTGCGCGCGATCGAGCGGGGCCTCTCCGGGCTCGAGATAGCGCCAGCCCTGAAATGGCTTCACCGCCCGCGGCTCGACTGGGACAAGCTCGGGGTCGAGTTCGAGCGCACAGCAGGCGGAGCCGTCATCCCAGGTGTCGGGGCGGATTGCGCGCACCCGCTGGCGCACCCTGGCGATGCCGCCGATCACCCAGTAGAGCGATCCGCCGGCGAGAACCTCCTCGGCCCGCTTCGGGGTGACACGGGTCTGATGTCGCAAGGGCGGGTCGTTGCGCGCGCGTTGCGCCTGACGCGCGGCAAGCTCCTCGACCGAACCGACGCCGACGGCGAACGTGATGATGTTGAGCATGCCGCCGACTCTGGGCGGTCACCGGTTTCCGGCAAGGGGGTGGAAGGGGCCTCGAGCTTGCAGCCTTGAGGAGGCTGCCCAGCCGGCGGCTGTTTGACCAAGGGGGTCGCTCTGGTGCCGACGACGAGCGCCGGCGCGAGCCACACCCCCAACATCGCCGCCCACAACGACCCCAGGCACGCCTCTGCCATGCTTCGAGGCTCGAACGCGACCATGGCGAGGCTGCGGCTGCAGTCGGGCGACGCGGTGCGAAGGTCATGACATCGGCGTGACAGGCGATCGAATGGCCGCTCCCGCCTGCCGCGCGGTATGCCATCTGTCGAGCATGCGCGCCCTTGTCCGCTGGAGCCGCCGGCTCCTCATCGGAGTTTCGCTCCTCGTTCTGATCCTCGCCGCGAGCCTCATCGCCGCGTTCCGCCTGACCCTGCCGCCTGAGCGCAACCAGGCCGCGATCCCTGGCCTGTCCGCCCCGGTCGAGATCGTGCTCGGCCCCCACGGCGTCCCCTGGATCCGAGCCGCCTCGGCGGAGGACGCCTTCGCGGCCCTCGGCTACGTGCACGCGCGCGACCGGATGTTCCAGATGGAGCTGATGCGCCGAGGCGCGGCGGGGCGGCTCGCCGAACTCATCGGGCCGATGGGGCTCAGGGTCGACCGCTTCTCCCGGCTCCTCGGCCTCGAAGCGCGCGCCGAAGCCGATTTCGCTGCGCTGGCGGAGGACACGAAGTCGGCGCTCGCGGCCTATGCCCGCGGCGTGAACGCGTGGCTCGCGGAGCGCGGATTGGCCGCCGCGCCCGAGTTCCTGCTGCTCGGCCATCGCCCCGACCCCTGGCGAGAGACGGATTCGCTCCTCTGGGGCAAGGTCATGGGTCTTTTGCTCACCGGCAACATGCGCACGGAATTGGCCCGGCTTGCACTCTCGACACGGTTGTCGCGCGAGCGCATCGACGAGTTGTGGCCGCGTGACGAGAGCAAAGGCACGCCGATCGCCGCCGCCCCCTCAGGCCCGACCGTGCTCCCAGAGCCTGCCGCCGCCCATGTCGCTCGCGTGCTCGCTGCCTTGCCCGTGTTCGGCGAGGATGTGTCGTTTCCCTCCACGGCGAGCAACACCTGGGCGGTCAGCGGGGCGCACTCCGCGACCGGCAAGCCCCTGCTCGCCAACGACCCGCACCTCGCCCTGCTCAGCCCCGCCCCCTTCCATCTCGCCCGCATCGAGGCACCGGGGCTCACACTCGCCGGCGCCTTCGCCCCCGGCGTGCCCTTCCTCCTCCTCGGCCACAACGGACATCTCGCCTGGGGCTTCACCACCACCCACTCCGACACCCAAGACGTGTTCGTCGAAAAGCTGCTCGACGACGACCACTACCTGACACCCGAAGGCCCGCGCCGGTTCTCCGTGCGAGAGGAGCGCATACGGGTCCGTTTCGGAGAGGATGTGGTGCTTCGCGTGCGCGAGACCCGGAACGGGCCGGTGCTCTCCGACCTCGACCCCACGCCGGGAACGCCGGCGGGGCACGTGCTCGCCGTGCGGATGAGCTTGCTTGAACCGCGCGACCCAGCGGCGGAGGCGATCCATCGCCTCAATCGGGCGCGCGATCTCGACGAGGCCGAGGCCGCCCTTCGCCAGATTGCCGCGCCGCAGCAGAACATCGTCGTTGCCGACCGTGCCGGACGGATCGGCATGTTCATGCCGGCCAAGATCCCCCTCCGGCGCGCTGGCGACGGCTCCTTCCCTGTGCCGGGCTGGGACGGCAGCCACGACTGGATCGGCTTCGCGCCTTACGAGTCGCTTCCCCGCTTCGTCGACCCGCCCTCGGGCAGGATCGTCAATGCCAACAATCGCGTTGTGCCGGACGACTTCCCGGTCTGGCTGACGCGCGACTGGTGGGGCGACTTCCGTTACCGCCGCATCGTCGAACGGCTCGATGCGCATCCTGGCGCGCTTGATGCCGCCGCGATGGCTGCGATCCAGACCGACATCGTCTCCCTCGCCGCGCGTGACCTCCTGCCCCTAATGCTGCGCGGCGAACCGCGTTCCCCCCAAGGCCTGCAGGCTCGGGACCTGCTCTCGGCCTGGGACGGAGCAATCCGCGCCGACCGTCCGGAGCCGCTCCTTTACCATGCCTGGCGCGCAGCCTTCGGCCGTCTGGTTGCGGAGCGCACACTGGGGGCGGAGGCCGAGGCGTTCCGCGAAGCTTCGGCCGAGTTCCAGCTCTTCGTCCTTACGCGCGGCAGCCACTGGTGCGGCGAGGGCGAAGATCCCTGCCGGCAGGTTCTCGGCGAAGCCCTCGACGAGGCGGTCGCTTCGCTCGCCGCGCGGCGGCCGCGGCGGCCGATCGAGGAGTGGCGATGGGGCGAGGCGCATACGGCGAGCTTCGGCCATCCGCTGTTGCGGTTCCTCCCTGGCCTTGGCGATCGCTTCGGCGCCCGGATGCAGATCCCAGGCGACGGTGAGACAGTACTGCGTGCGGGCTTCCGGGGGGCGGGTCGAGCGCCGTTCGACGCCATCCACGGCGCCTCCTTCCGCGCCGTCTACGATCTCGCCGATCTCGACCGGTCGCTGTTCGTCGTCGCACCGGGCCAGTCGGGCCATCCTGCGAGCCCGCACTTCCGCGACCTCGCCCCCCTCTGGCTTGTCGGCGGCGCGCTCGCTCTGCCGCGCGAGCCTGCGACCGAACGCGGACGGCTTCGTCTTGTCCCCGACTTCCCCAAGCGGTAGGGCGGACATCGATTGACCGCGGCACTCGGCTTCAGCTTCACTGCCCGCCAGTCGGGACCGACTCGCGATGCTGCAGAAATCCTTTCGCCGGCCGCAGTTCTACTACACCACCGCCGCGCTGCCGTGCCCGTATCTCCCGGGTCGAAGCGAGCGGAAGATTGTGACCGAACTCACCGGGGCGGATGCCGAGGCGCTGCATGACCGACTCTCGCGCGCCGGCTTCCGGCGCAGCCACAACATCGCCTATGCGCCGGTCTGCACGGGCTGCCGCGCATGCGTCCCGATCCGGATCAACGCCCAGGCCTTCCGGCCCTCGCGCACGCAGCGTCGGCTGCTTGGGCTAAACGCGGACTTGGAAGGGTTCGAGGTGCCGCCGCGCGCCACCGCCGAACAGTTCACCCTCTTCCAGCGCTACCAGGCAGCGCGGCACGGCGACGGCGACATGGCGGCGATGGGCTTCTACGATTACCGTGCGATGGTCGAGGACACGCCGATCGAGACCATCATCATCGAGGTGCGCGACCCGGCCGATAGCCTCGTCGCTGCCTGCCTCACCGACCGCGTCGCGGACGGCCTGTCCGCCGTCTACTCCTTCTTCGACCCCGCAGCTGCCCGCCGCTCCCTCGGCACCTGGATGATCTTGTGGCTCGTGCGCCGCGCCGTCGCTCTCGGCCTGTCCTATGTCTATCTCGGCTACTGGGTGCCCGAGAGCCGCAAGATGGCCTACAAGGCACGCTTCCGCCCCTCCGAGATCCTTTGGGGCGGGGTGTGGCGCGAACTGACCGAGGCAGAAGCCGAAACTGGCCTGCTGGCGTTGCCGCCGCGCCTTGCCGTGAGCGTCGGCTGACGGCGTCGTCGGGCGCTCGGCCCGAAAAGGCGGGCAGTCGGCGCCGGCGGCAGCTCAGCCGAAGCGGCCCGAGGAGGGGAACCCCCGCCAGACGAGCCGGCCGGCCTGCCCCCGCCCGCCCATCCACGCGCCGAGCTCCTGGGCCGAGCGCAGCGCGGTGCGGCTCTCGCCGAGCCGGACCGAAAGCCCCTCGGCGAGACGGAACGCCTTGGCATCGGCAAGCCCGCCGTCCCTGAACTTCTGCAGCGCCACCCCGCGGCCTTTGGCCAGGCGGGGAACCTGCTCAAGGGGGAAGACGAGCAGCTTGCGGTTCTCGCCGATGGTGGCGATGTGGTCGGCGCCCTCAGGCACCGGGGTCGCCACCACGAGTTCCTCGCCGGTCTCGAGCAGGACAACCTGCTTGCCGGCGCGAGTCGCTGCCGCCGCCTCCGCTGCCTCGACCAGAAAGCCCCGCCCCGCGGACGAGGCGACGAGGTAGCGCTCGCCCTCGCGGCAGAGGGCGAGCGCGACCAGATCGGCCTCGTTCGGCAGCTCGATCAGCAGCCGAACGGGTGTGCCGTCACCGCGCCCACCAGGAAGCCTGTCGACAGGGATCGTGTAGCAGCGGCCGTTGGAGGCGAAGGCGAGCAGGCGATCGGTCGTCTCCGCCAGCACAAGGAACCGAAGCCGGTCGCCTTCCTTGAAGCGCAAACCGGCCGGGTCGACCGCATGGCCCTTCAACGCACGCATCCAGCCCTTCTCACTCGCCACCACGGTGACTGGCTCGCGCAGCGCAAGCGCATCGACCACGGCTTCGGCGGCCGCTGCCGGGGCGGAGGCGAAGCGCGTGCGGCGATCGGCCGAAGGTCCCGAGCCGAACCGGCGCGCAATCTCGGCGATTTCCTGCGCGATCGCGCGCCAGCGCTCGGCCTCCGAGCCGAGCAGAGCCTCAAGGCGGGTGCGTTCCGCGGCGACCCTCTCGTGCTCGCGGCGGATCTCCGCCTCCTCGAGTCGGCGCAAGGCGCGCAGCCGCATGTTGAGGATCGCCTCGGCCTGGGTATCGGTCAGCGAAAAGGCGTGCATGAGGGCGGGTTTCGGTTCGTCCTCTGCGCGCAGAATCCGGATGACTTCGTCCAGGTTGAGATACACTGTGAGATAGCCGACTAGGACCTCGAGGCGACGCTCGGCGGCGGCGAGGCGATGGCGGCTGCGGCGGACCAGCACCTCGTGGCGGTGGTCGAGGAAGGCGCGCAGAACCTCCTTGAGCGACATCACCCGGGGCATGCGCTGCGCATCGAGCACGTTCATGTTGAGCGGGACCCGGCTCTCGAGCGCCGTTGTGCGGAAGAGGCTCTCCATCATCAGGGCAGGGTCGGCCGTCTTCGATTTCGGCTCAAGAACGATCCGGACCTGCTCTGTGCTCTCGTCGCGCAGGTCGCCGAGCAGCGGCAGCCTCTTCTGCTCCAGCGCCTCGGCGATCTCCGCGACCAGCCTCGCCTTCTGCACGAGCCAAGGAATTTCCGTGACGATGACGCGCCAGGTGCCGTACTTGCCGTGCTCGACCTGCCAGGCAGCGCGCAGCCGGAAGGCGCCGCGGCCGGTTTCGTAGGCGGCGGCGATGGCCTCGGGGCTGTCGACGATCACGCCGCCAGTGGGGAAGTCCGGGCCCTTGATGATCCGCAGCAGATCCGCGGTCGAGGCGTCCGGCCGCTCGATCAGGTGCAGAAGGGCGGCGCAGACCTCGCCCGCGTTGTGGGGGGGGATCGCGGTCGCCATGCCGACCGCGATGCCTTGCGCCCCGTTGGCGAGCAGGTTGGGAAAGGCGCCGGGCAGGACGACGGGCTCGCGGTCCTCGCCGTCGTAGGTCGGTCGGACGTCGACCGCGTCCTCCTCGATGCCCTCGAGCAGCGCGGCACCAACCGCAGTCAATCGCGCCTCGGTGTAGCGCATGGCGGCAGCGTTGTCGCCGTCGATGTTGCCGAAATTGCCCTGGCCTTCGACCAGCGGGTAGCGCTGCGCGAACTCCTGCGCGAGACGAACGAGCGCCTCGTAGACGGCGGCGTCGCCATGGGGGTGAAACTTGCCGATCACGTCGCCCACGACACGGGCGCATTTCTTGAAGCCCGAGGCGGGGTCGAGGCGCAGTTGATGCATCGCCCACAACAGCCGCCGGTGCACGGGCTTCAGGCCGTCGCGCACGTCGGGCAGGCTCCGGCTCATGATGGTGGAGAGCGCGTAGGCGAGGTAACGTTCGGAAAGCGCGTCCGCGAACGGAACGTCGCGAATCTCGGCAAGCTCGTTCGGCATCGGGGCGACTCGCTCGGTCTCGGCTCCTCGTCCTGTAGAGCGGTTTCCGCACGTGTGGAAACCGATCGAGGCCTTTCCGCGTGCTTCCCAACGCCAACACCTGTCCGGGACACCTCTCCGGGCGGCGCCCGGACTCTTCGAGGCGTAGGCAGAGCATGGGGCGAAGCCCGCGCCTTGGGCGCGATCGTTGCGTCACGCTCACATCTGGCCGCCGTCTCGCGCGGGTTGTGCGACGCGGCAGGGGCGGAAAGCATGTTCGGGCCATGTCGCCGCGCCGGGCCCCCGGCCTTGCTTCCCTCTCCCGCACCCTCAACGGCCGAAACGGCCGGATCTTCTTCGGCGGCAGCCTTGTCGCCTGGACAGGGCTGTGGGCGCAGAGGGTCTCCGTCGGCTGGCTGGCCTGGGAGCTTGCAGGTTCGCCCCTCTGGCTGTCGGTCGTGGTGTTCGCCGACCTTTTTCCCTCGATCGTGGTGGCACCCCTCGCCGGAGCAGTCGCCGATCGCACCGATCGGGTACGACTGACCATGGCGAGCCAGACCGTCTCAGCCCTGCAGGCCTTCATCCTCGCCGCCTTGGTGGTCGCGCAGGCGGTATCCTTGCCGCTCCTGATCGCGCTCGAGGTCGTGGTCGGGGTTGCGAACGCGTTCACCCAACCGGCGCGGCAGACCCTGATTCCGGCGATCGTGCCGCGCGAGGACCTGGCCGGCGCGGTCGCCCTCAACGCGCTCGTCTTCAACGTCGCTCGCTTCGCCGGGCCCGCAATCGCGGGCGGGCTGATCGTGCAAGCGGGCGTGGTGCCGCCGATCCTGCTAGGGTCCGGACTCACAACCAGAACGCTACGATGGCGGCGATGTGGACTGCGGCGAGGTAGGTTGCGGCGAGGCGGTCGTATCGGGTTGCGATACGCCTGAAGTCCTTCAGCCGGCAGAACATC
>Ga0308417_1001644_pt1 | contig 15197 bp, 12 predicted proteins | sample HotsprSampleOS65_FD_203528 | JGI IMG/M metagenome (GOLD analysis project Ga0308417, IMG submission 203528) | Hot spring phototrophic mat microbial communities from Octopus Spring, Yellowstone National Park, Wyoming, United States - 20090730_OS65 ... | reverse complement strand
CGTCTTCTGCCGCCTCAAGGATTTCCGACGCATCGCCACGCGATACGACCGACGCGCAGACGTCTTCCTCAGCGCCGTCTACCTCGCCGCAACCGTCACTTGGTGGTTATGAGTCCGGAGCCTAGGCGGCGGCGCCCCGCTTGTCGAGAGCCTCCCGCCCCACCCCTGCCCCGTGCGACACTTGGCGCAAGGCCTGATTCGCCAAGGCTTGATAACTCATGCCCGAGTCCCTGCCTGATTCCCTAACCGCCACGACGGCGTGGGCGAGGCTCGCCGCCCGCGCCGCAGACCCAGCATCGCGCGCGATCCGCTCGCGGCTCGAGACAGACCCGAACCGGTTCGTGCGACTGTCCGCAACTGGGGCTGGCCTTGTCCTCGATCTTGCGCGCACCGCGCTGGATGAAGCGCTCATCGCCGATCTGCTCGCCCTCGCGAAGGAGGCAGGCCTGGTCGCAGCGCTGCGGCGCCAGATGCGGGGCGAGATCGTCAACGCCTCGGAGCGGCGGCCAGCGCTGCACACCGCTCTGCGCGCCCCGCGCGGGGCCGGGGTGCGGGCAGAGACGGAGACCGGCTGGCAGGACGCCTCGGCGTTCATCGAGCGGGAACGGGAGCGCCTTCAGGAGTTCGTCGCGGGCGTGCACGACGGGACGATCGCCTCGGCGTCGGGCGTGCCCTTCGCCTCGGTGCTCAACCTCGGCATCGGCGGGTCGGATCTCGGCCCGGCGATGGCGACTGAGGCGCTGGCAGCAATTCGCCCCCGTCTGGCCGCGCGCTTCGTCGGCAACGTGGATGGGCACGGACTCGAGGCCGCCCTCGCTGCCCTTAACCCCGCGCGTACCCTGGTTCTGGTCGCGTCCAAGTCCTTTAGCACCCAGGAGACGATGGCGAATGCCCGCGTCGTTCGCGCCTGGCTCGCCTCTTCGGTCGGCGAGGACGGAGCGAGCCGCCACCTCGCTGCGTTAACCGCAAGGCCCGAGGCTGCGCGAGGCTTCGGCATCGCGGGGGAGCGGATCTTCGCCTTCGGCGAGTGGGTCGGTGGCCGGTACTCGCTGTGGTCGCCGATCGGGCTTGCGGTCGCTCTGGTCCGCGGCTGGGAGGCCTTCGCCGGACTGCTCGCCGGGGCGGAGGCTATGGACCGCCACGCCACCACCGCGCCCCCTCGCCGCAACCTGCCTCTGCTGCTCGCGCTCGCGCACGCCTGGCATGCCACGTTCTGCGGCTTCCGCGCCTATGCCTGCCTGCCTTACGATTCCCGTCTTGCCCGGCTACCGGCCTGGCTGCAGCAGCTCGAGATGGAGTCGAACGGCAAGCGCGTGGACGAGGCCGGCCGTCCGCTCGTCTGGCCGACGGCCCCGGTCGTGTTCGGCGAACCTGGCACCAATGCCCAGCACTCCTTCCTCCAGCTCCTGCACCAGGGCACGGATGTCGTTCCCGCCGACGTGATCGTCGTCTCCCGGCCCGATCACGCCCTGGCCGAGAACCATCGGATACTGCTCGCCAACGCCCTCGCGCAGGGTGCGGCCCTCGCGCTCGGGCGGGCGGAGGCAGAGGCGAGGGCAGACGCCGAGGCGAAGGGGGAGGACCCCGCGCTCGCTCCGCACCGTGCCCTCCCAGGCGACCGACCCTCGGTGTTCCTCTTCCTGCCTCGGCTCGACCCGTACCACCTCGGCGCCCTGCTTGCCCTTTATGAACACAAGGTGGCCTTGCAGGCTGCTCTGTGGCGTATCGACGCCTTCGACCAGTGGGGGGTGGAGCTGGGTAAGCGGCTCGCCTCCCCGCTCGAACGCGCGCTGGCGACGGGCGAAAGCGCCGGCCTCGACCCCGCCTCGAAGGGCGCGGTGCGACTTTTGGCTGGCTTCGGCTGATGGGCGCGATCCGCCTCCTCCCCCCTGCCATCGCTGACCGCATCGCGGCCGGCGAGGTCGTGGAGCGGCCGGCCTCAGTGGTCAAGGAGCTCATCGAGAACGCGCTCGATGCTGGAGCGAAGCGGATTGCGGTCACAATCGAAGGCGGCGGAGTGGAGCGGATCGCGGTCGAGGACGACGGGTCGGGAATTGCCGCCGAAGACCTCTCCCTTGCCGTCGAGCGCCACGCCACCTCCAAGCTTGCGGACGAGCGTCTCGTCGAGATCGTCAGCTTAGGCTTCCGCGGCGAGGCCCTGCCGGCGATCGGCGCGGTGGCGCGGCTGTCCGTCGTCTCTCGCCCGCCGGGCGCGGCGGAGGGGGCGGAGATCGCGGTCGAGGCCGGGCGAAAGGGCCGGGTGCGTCCCGCCGCCTCGCCGTTCGGCACGCGGGTGACGGTGCGCGACCTCTTCTTCTGCACCCCCGCCCGGCTGAAGTTCCTCCGCTCGCCGCGGGCGGAAACCGAGGCCGCCTTGGCGGCCGTCCGCCGCCTTGCGCTCGCCCATCCTGAGGTCGCCTTCCGCGTCGGCGTGGACGGGCGGGAGGCCTTGGCCCTCGCCGCGGGTGACACAGCCAGGCGGATGAAGGATCTGCTTGGCGAAGAGATGGCCCGGCAGGCTATTCCGCTCGAAGCCGAACGGGGGGTGATGCGCGTCTCGGGCTGGGTCTGTCCTGCCGGCGTGACCAGGGCCACGCCGGCCGACCAGCACCTTTCGGTGAACCGCCGACCGGTTGCGGATCGGCTGCTGCGCACCGCCCTGCGCCTGGCCTATGGCGATGCGATTGCGGTTGGGCGTCATCCCGTCGCTGTGCTGGCCCTCGAGCTTCCCGCTGAGGCGGTGGACGTCAACGTCAACCCAGCGAAGGCCGAGGTGAGGTTCCGCGAACCAGAGTCGGTGCGGGGCTTCGTGACTTCGGCGGTGCGCGAAGCCCTTGGCAATGTTCGCGGCGTCGTACCGGCTTCGCTCCGCGCGACCCCCTCGTTCCACTTTGCCCCGGCCCCTGCGACCGCTCGGGCCTTGGCCGAGGCCCCGGCCTTGCCGCTCGCCGCCCCGCCGGCTGCGCGCCCTGCCGCCCTCGCCCCGCAGCCTGCGGCCGAGCATCCCCTTGGCGCTGCACGGGCGCAGCTCCTGGCCACCTATGTCTTGGCCGAAACCGCGGACGGCGCGCTGATTCTCGTCGACCAGCACGCCGCGGCGGAGAGGATCCGCCACGAGGCGCTTCGGCGCGCCTGGGATGCGGGGGGGGTGCCGAAACAGACGCTCCTCGTGCCGGCCGTGGTTGAGTGCTCGCCGGCCGAGGCGGAGGCGCTGCTGGCGCGGGCGGAGGCGCTGGAGCGGCTCGGTCTGATCGTCGAGCCTTTCGGCGGTGCGGTGCTCGTACGCGCCGTGCCGGCCCCGCTTGCGGGCTGCGATGCGGCGGCGCTGCTGCGCGATCTCGCCGAGGAGCTGATCGAGGCCGGCGAAAGCCGGGCCTTGGAGCGGGAACTCGAGCGGGTGCTGGCGCGCATGGCCTGCCATGGCTCGATCCAGGCCGGGCGGCGGTTGACGGAAGCCGAGATGAGCGCGCTTCTGCGCGCCCTTGAGGCGACGCCGAATAGCGCCACCTGCAGCCACGGCCGCCCAACTTGGGTCCGGCTCGAGGCTGCCGATCTCGCGCGCCTGTTTGCGCGTCGCTGAGGCCTCTGGCGCGAGGCTCTACCCATTCGGTGGCGCCCAAACACTCCTTCCTCGCGCGGCTGTTATGTCATAACGTTCCATTCCTGCCCTTGTACAAGCTCAAGAAAGGTCTTTGGCGATGGCGATGCCTTTGAAATCGCTTGGCCGACGAGCCGTTCTGGCCGGCCTGCCGGTGCTGCTCACACCGCCGCTCAGCTGGCATCGCTCCGCGCAAGCCGCGGTGCGGCGCCTCGAAGTCGTCGCGCCGTGGGAGCTTCGCGGGCTCGAACCCGCACAATCGGGCTTCGTCTTCCACCGCATGCAGATCGCTGAGGCGCTGGTGGGCACTGATCTTCGGGGGGCGCTTGCTCCGGCGCTGGCGAGCCGATGGGCCGTCGACCCTGACCAGACGACTTGGCGCTTCACCCTTCGTTCTGGCGCCAAGTTCCATGACGGCACGCCGGTGACCGCGGCCTCCGTCGTCTCTGCCCTTGAGCGTGCGCGAAGCGGCGGCGGTGCGTTGCGCGACGCGCCAATCACCCACATCCGCGATGACGGCGAGACAGTGGTGATCGTGACCTCTCGTCCCTTCGCCCCTTTGCCGGCCTATTTGGCGGATTTTAGCGCAATCATCTTGGCGCCCGCCGCCTATGGCGGGGACGGGCAGGTCAGAGAGCTCCTCGGAACCGGGCCTTACCGCCTCAGCGGGCGAGAGGGTACGCGCCGGATCGAGGCCGAAGCGGTGCCCGAAGCCGCACTTGGCATTCGATACACAGCGTATACGGCGGTGCCGGAGGCGGAGACGCGCGCACTGATGCTCCAAGGCGGCCAAGCCGACGCCGCAATGACGCTTTCGCCCGCAGCCTGGGAACGGCTCGCTCGCGCTGGCTTCGACATGTGGCTTGCCGCCATCCCAAGGGTGCGGGTTTTGAAGGTCAACGCTGCCCATCCCGCCTTCGCGAGCCTCGCGCTGCGGCGGGCCATCTCGCTGGGGATCGATCGCGTGGCGATTGCGCGCAGCGTGTTGCGCAGCCCCGACCTCGCCGCCACGCAACTGCTGCCTCCAGGGCTTGCGGAGTGGCACCGTGCGGACTTGGCGCCATTACGGTACGATCCGGTCGAAGCCCGGCGGCTGATCGAGGCCGCAGGATACGCCCGCCGCCGAGATGGACTATACGCGAAGGACGGGCGCACGCTCGGCTTTGAGCTGTTCACGTACCCCGAGCGGCCGGAACTGCCGCCGATGGCGGAAGCCATCCAGGCCCAGCTGCGCGAACTTGGCCTCGAGGTGACCCTCCGCCTCGGCGATTCGAGCGCGGTCGTGCAAGGGCATCGCGACGGCACCCTGCAGGCGGCACTGATCGCTCGCAATTTTTCGCTACTGCCCGACCCGATCGGCACCATCGCCGCAGATTTCCGAACGGGCGGCGCCTGGGGGGCCATGAACTGGCAGGATCGCGACCTTGCAGCGGCGATCGAACGCTACGAGTCGACCTTCGACGCGTCCGAGGCGGCCGATGTGCGGCGCAGCATCGTCGCGCTGCTCCACCACCATCTGCCAACCATCCCGATCTCTTGGTTCGATCACCGTGTCGGGTTCAGCGCCCGCATCAGCGGCGCTGTCGTTGACCCTCTCGAGCGGAGCTACGCAATCGATCGCCTCGCTTGGCGGAGTTGACGAGGGTTGTGGAGCGCAGCGGCGCGTCTCGGCCAAGGCTTGGCCGTCGGGTTGGTCGTTGCCCTCCTCTGTTTCGCCTTCGTTGAGACTCTGCCTGGCGACCAGGCGCTGCGCCTCGCCGCCGCCCGCTTCGGCGAGGATCTGACCGACCCGTCCCGGGCGGAGCTCGTGCGGCGCGAGCTCGGCCTCGAGCGGCCCTGGCCAGTCCGCCTCCTCGCTTGGCTCGCCGCCTTGGCCGAAGGCGATCTCGGGCGATCCGCAGTCAGCCGCGAGCGCGTGGCGGGCCTGCTTGCCGCTTACGGTGCGCGCAGCGCCCTCCTCGCCGCCGTTGCCCTGGCTCTTTCCCTTGTCTTCGCCGTGCCGATCGGGCTGCTCTCCGCCCTCCATCCGGGCGGGGTGGTGGATCGCGCCGCGGCGGCGTTTTCGGCCTTCACCGTCTCCCTTCCCTCTTTCGTTCGGGCGCTGGCCCTGATGTTGCCCTTTGCCGTGGAGTTGCGCTGGTTTCCGGTTGCTGGCTTCGGCCAGCCAAGCCACCTCGTGTTGCCGGCAACCACCGTTGCGCTTGCCCTCGCCGCGGTCTCAAGCCGCGCGCTGCGCCACGCCGTCGTCGCCGAACGCGAAGCTGCGCACCAAGCTTTCCTCGCTTGGCAGGGCCTTGGGCTTGCCGCGAGGGTGCTGCCGCACGGGGTTCGCGGCGTGGCGATCCCCATGGTCGCCCTTCTCAGCGTGCAGGCTGTGCATGTGATCGACGGCGTGGCGGTGGTGGAGACCGTGTTTGCCTATCCTGGGCTTGGTCTCTTGGTCGTCCGCGCGCTCCTGGCGCGCGATCTGCCGGTGATCCAAGGGGTCGGCCTCGTCGTTGGGGCGGCGATGGCGGCGATTGGGATGGTGGCGGACATCGCGACCCGTCTCCTTGACCCCAGGCAGGTGGAGGCGTCGTGGCGCCGCGCCTGAGTGCAGTCTCCCTCGCCGTTGCCGTCACAGCCGTGCTGGTTGCGCCGGAGCTCGTGCCGACCGACCCGCTCAGGCAGTCGCTGGCAGACGCGCTGTCCCCACCCTCCCTCGACGCTCCGTTTGGGCGCGATCATCTCGGCCGCTGTGTTGCGACCCGGTTGGTCTATGGCGCGCGACTGTCGCTTGCGATCGGCCTTGGGGCGACTCTCAGTGCGGTTGCGATTGGCGTCTCCCTCGGCTTGGCCTCGGCCCGTCTCGGCGGCGTCGTCGACGCGGTGATCGACCGTGCGATCGACATCGCCTACGGGTTTCCTGGTCTCTTGCTGGTGATGGTGCTGGCCACACTGTTCGGCTCCGGCCCCGTTGGCTTGACTGCCGCTTTGACGCTTGCGGCTTGGCCAGACTATGCGCGGCTGACGCGCCTCCTTGGCCGGGCGCAGCTCGCGCGGGCCCATGTCGAGGCGGCGCGGCTGATGGCTCTGCCGGAGCTGGTGGTGCTTTACCGCCATGTCTGGCCTGGCTTAGCACCGCAAATCGCTTCGCTTGCCAGTTTTGGCGTCGGCCAAGCGATCCTGACGATTTCCGCACTTGGTTTCCTCGGCCTTGGCCTACGCCCGCCCACGCCGGAATGGGGTGCTATGGTAGCGGAAGGGCTGTCGCACTGGCACGAGGCGCCGTGGATGCTGGTTGCTCCAGTCACGGCGATCGCTCTGACGGTTCTCGGCCTCCAAGCGGTGGCAGGGCGGCGTCGCGCACTCGATGGCGGCTGAGATCGCCCTCTGCATCGCCGACCTCTCCGTCACGGCGCCATCGGGCGAGCGCGTGCTCGATGGCATTTCGCTGTGCGTGGCGCGCAGTCAGCTTCTGGTGGTCTTGGGCGAATCGGGTTCCGGCAAAAGCCTTCTCGCCGCAGTCGCCGCAGGTGTCCTGCCAGAGCCGTTCGTTGTCGCCGGAACAGTGCGCCTCTTTGGCTGCGATCTGGGCGACCCTGCGCAGGCGCGCGCCGCTTGGGGGCGGCGTGTGCTCCTGCTGCCGCAGGAGCCCAAGAAATGTCTGGTGCCCACGGCGCGCGTCGGGCGTCTGGTCGCGGAGCCCTGGCACCATGTGCGCGGCCTTGCCTGGCGTGAGGCACGGGTGCGGGCGCGCGACTCCCTGCAACGCTTTGGGCTCGATGAGACGGTGCCGGGATTGCACCCCCATGCCCTCTCCGGTGGCATGGCGCAAAGGGTTCTCGCCGCGCATGCGGACGCTTCCCCAGCGCCGTTCCTCATTTTCGACGAACCCACCAAGGGGCTCGATCCGTCAGCCACGGCGGCGATCGCCGCCCAGATTGAGGGTTTGCTCGGCCAGGGCCGGGCGGTGCTGTTGATCACTCACGACCTTGACCTTGTCGCCCGTCTCGATGCTGATGCGGTGGTGCTGCGCTCTGGCCGGTTGGTTGAGCGGCTCGCCTGTCGCGCCTTTGCCGCAGCCGATGCGCGCCACCCCTATGTCCGCAGCCTTGCCCTGGCCCGCCCCGAGTTGTGGCCGGAGCGCCGCCGTTATGGCTCCCCTCCTCAGGTGTTGCGCGCGGAGGGCCTGCGCGTGGCCCCGGCGGCGCGGCGGCCTTTGCCTTTTGCCGGTGAATTCACGCTCAACGCGGGTGGCTGGCTCGGCATCACTGGTGCGTCCGGAATGGGGAAGACGACGCTTGGCGACACGATCATCGGTTTGCTGCGACCTGCAGGGGGCCGCGTGCTGTGGGCAGATGGTGCCGGCGCTCTGGTTGACCCCAACACGCTCGGCCGCCGAGCACGCCGCCGCCTTAGGCCGAAGGTTCAAAAAATCCATCAAGACCCCGCCGACGCTTTCGCCCCTTGGGCCACGCTCGCTGATGCACTCGAGGAGGTGGTCTCGCGCCTGCCTGACCCGATTGATGCCCGAACACGGCTCGAGCGCTGGCGCACTTGGCTCGGTATCTCCCGAGCCATGCTCGCCCGTTACCCAGCCGAGGTCTCAGGTGGGGAATTGCAGCGCATCGCCATCCTGCGGGCTCTGCTCCCGCGCCCGTTCCTGCTCGTCGCTGACGAACCTACGGCAAGGCTTGACCCTCTGACGCAGAAGGAGACCGTGGCACTCCTGCAAATGCTCTCGGCGGAGGAGGGATTGGCAGTGGTGCTGATCGCCCACCACCGCGGCTTGCTTGCCAAAACCTGTGCCGCGATCCTCGACCTCGGGGTGGACGGGCAAGCGATGAGAGGCCCCTCGCCGGCTCTGCCCGTCGTGGCATCCGTCGCTTGAGAGTGCGCTGGCGCCGCCATCGCCCCCCGACAAGCGGTCGCGGAAAGCTTTTCAGCCGTGAAACCTGCTGGGTCGGCTCCTGCGCGGTCTTGGCCTCCCCTTCGGCTCGCGCGACGGGGCGATTACCCCGCAGCGGCGAAGACCTCCTGGCGGGTCGCCTCGATCGTCTCCGGCGGCGGCACCCAGCCCGTCTCCTTCGACAGCGAAGGGTCGAGGCAGAGCGTGTCGTCGAACTCGGTGATAGCGTCAATCTCCGATCCCATGGCCACGTTCGTCTGCCTCTCAACGATGAACTCGATCACGACGGGCACGCGGTGCTGCGCGGCGAGCTGTTCGGCTTCGGCGAACGCGCCGCGGATTGCGTTCGGGCTCTCCACCCGGAGCGCCTTGCAGCCCAAGCCTTCGGCCACCGCCACGTGATCGACGCCGTAGCCATTTGGGCCGGTTCCGTCCGTCATGTTGATGTTCTCGAAAGCAAGGCTGACTTCGAAGTCCATCGTGAAGCTGCGCTGGGCCTGGCGGATCAGGCCGAGATAGGCGTTGTTGAGCACAACGTGCACGTAGGGGAGCTTGTGCTGCGCCCCGACCGCGAGCTCCTCGATCAGGAACTGGAAGTCGTAGTCCCCCGAAAGCGCGACGATACGCCGGTCCGGGTCGGCCGCACGCACGCCGAGAGCGGCGGGTAAGGTCCAGCCGAGCGGTCCCGCCTGGCCGCAGTTGATCCAGTGGCGGGGGCGGAAGACTTTCAGGAACTGCGCGCCTTGGATTTGCCCGTTGCCGATCGTGGTCACATAAGTGGTGTCGTCCCCGAAATGTTCCACCATCTCCTGGAAGACGCGCTGCGGCTTGAGGGGAACATCGTCGTAATGGCTTCGGCGCTGCATCACCCGCTTGCGATGCAGGCATTCCGCCGCCCAGGCCGAACGGTCGGGCAGCCGCCCGGCGCGCCGACGCTCCTCCGCCGCCGCGACGAACAGGGCGAGCGCCGCCTTTGCGTCGGAGACGATGCCGAGGTCGGGGCAGAATACCCGGCCGATCTGGGTCGGTTCGATATCGACATGGATGAAGCGCCGGCCACGCGTGTACACCTCGAGCGAGCCGGTATGGCGGTTGGCCCAGCGGTTGCCGATACCGAGCACCATGTCCGAGCGCAGGAAGCTCGCATTGCCGTAGCGGTGGCTGGTCTGCAGCCCGACCATGCCGGCCATGAGCGGATGGTCGTCCGGGATCGCACCCCAGCCCATGAGCGTTGGGATGACTGGGATACCTGTGAGTTCCGCAAAGCGCACGAGGAGGTCGGAGGCATCGGCGTTGATGATTCCGCCGCCAGCGACGATCAGGGGCCGTTCGCCCTCCTCCAGCAGGTCCAACGCCTGTTCGATCTGCTTGCGCGTCGCCGCCGGCTTGTAGACTGGCAGGGGTTCGTAGGTCTCGATGTCGAACACGATCTCGCCCTGCTGCACATCGACCGGCAGGTCGATCAGCACCGGGCCAGGCCGGCCGGAGCGCATCAGGTGGAAGGCCTGCTGCAGGGCGCGAGGAACGAGGGCGGGTTCGCGCACGGTCACCGCCCATTTCGTCACCGGCTTGGCGACCGCCTCGATGTCGACGGCCTGAAAATCCTCCTTGTGCAGCCGAGCGCGCGGAGCCTGGCCGGTGATGCAGAGGATGGGCAGCGAGTCGGCCTGCGCCGTGTAGAGGCCGGTGATCATGTCCGTTCCTGCCGGGCCGGATGTGCCGATGCAGAGGCCGATGCGGCCGGGCTTGGCGCGGGTGAAGCCGTCCGCCATGTGCGAGGCGCCTTCGACGTGCCGGGCGAGGATGTGCCGGATGCTGCCCCGGGCGCGAAGGGCGGAATAGAGCGGGTTGATCGCCGCCCCTGGCACGCCAAAGGCACACTCAATGCCCTCGCGTTCCAAAACGAGCACGGCAGCGTCGACGGCGCGCATCCTCGGCATGGGACGGTCTCCTCTTCCTTCCTTCTTCCCGCAGAGTGGATGCCCAAAACGCGCCCGGTACGCAATTTTTCCGGAAGCATTTTCCAACCGGCCGCAACACGCGCTTCCAGCCTTGTTGAACAAGGCTTTCGCGTTTTCCGCACCGACGTTCGCGAACTTCTGCGGAAAGGTTTTCCGCTTCACGAAGCCGCGCAGCCGTGCTCTAAGACATAAAATGACAGTGCACAGGCGCCCCCGCGGCCGCCCGCGCCTTGCCGCGACCCCAACCGAGGCCCCCCTCGCCACACTGGATCGCGCACTGTCCGTGCTTCGGCTGCTCGCCAGCCACCCGGGACTGTCGCTGACTGCCCTCGCCGAGGCGGCCGGGCTCGCCCCCTCCTCCACCCACAGGATTCTGGCCACGCTGCAGCGGCACGGGGTGGTCGAGTTCGAAGACGGCAGACAGACCTGGCATATCGGGGCGGAGGCGTTCCGGATCGGGTCCGCCTTCCTCGCCCGCCGGAAGGTGGTGGATCGGGCGCGCCCCGTGTTGCAAGCCCTCGTCGATACGACGGGCGAGACCGCCAACCTCGCCCTGCCCGAGGAAGCTTCGGTGCTGTTCGTCGCCCAGGCCGAGACCCATGCCCCGATCCGCGCCTTCTTCCGCCCTGGCGCACGAAGCCCCTATCACGCCTCCGGCGCAGGCAAGGCGATCCTTGCCGCACTCGACGACGGCGCGCTGCGGCGCCGCCTTGCGGCCCTCGATCTCGAGCGGTTCACCAACCGCACGCTCGCCGACCGCCCAGCTCTGGTCCGCGACCTCGCGAAGACACGGGCGCGCGGCTTCGCCATCGACGACGAGGAGCGGTTCGAGGGCATGCGCTGTGTGGCAGCCGCGATCCGCGACGACGTGGGCTCCCCCATCGCCGCCATCTCAATCTCCGGCCCCTCGGTACGCCTGACGAAGCCGCGCGTGCTCTCCCTCGGCCCCGAAGTCGCGCGGGCCGCGGACGATCTCACCCGCGCAATCGGTGGGCTGCCCGCCCGCAGCTGACGGGCGGAGCCTCATGCCCTCCCCTCGCGTTCGCGACCGTGCGCGGGACACGCCCCAGGGGGAAGAGGAGGGGGCGCCCTGGCCGGCCGGCAGCCCTAGGCGCCGTCAGCCGAGGGGAACAAAGCGCAAGGCAGAACGGACGGCGCGCCGGGTGCCGGCGAGGTCCTCGGAACGGTCTAGGGCGAAGGCGGCAAGCCCGGCGAGGAAGGTCTTGGTCAGACCCACCTCCTCCGCCATGCGCGCTACCCCTCCGCGGTCGAGCCGCGCCGCCTCCCGCACCCAGAGGATCAGCCGCGACAAATTGAACACCATCGGCACCCAAGTATGCGGATGCGAGGGCCAAGCCTTCACCGCCAGCATCTCGAGCGTGACCTTGCGACGCTCGGCCGCTGCCTGAAACCAGCGCAGCAGCACGGCTTCCGCCCGCTCCCGCGCCCCCGCGAGCACGAACTCTGCCGGATTCTCGGGCGGGGCCAGCATGCGGGCCAAGAGCCGGGCGAAATACGCGTCTGCGATCGCGTCAGCGTCGCGAAAGCAGGCGAAGAGATCGGGCAGCGGGATGCCGACTTCGCCCGCGACATCGTGCAGGCGCAGGTTGGGCCAGCCGACGATGGTGGCGCGATCGAGGGCAGCATCGAGAATTCGGTCGGCCAGCGTGTCCATCCCGCTCCCACATTGGGTCAGGGTCGAGGCGGCGCAACCGGCGAAAGACCGCTGTCGCCGACAGCGAGCCTGCGGGCCTCCGCTGGGCCGGCCGGACCCCTCCGGCTTTGCAAGCACCGCGGGCAGCACCTCTGGCCGACCCTCGCTCGCCGCGCCAGTTTCCGCGCATGGACTCCGAGCTCGCTCGCCTGCTCGCCGAAACCTGGCGCTGTCTCGTGCGCGCCGCCGCCGACCACAAACACCCTTGGCGGACGCCGGTGCTCGCCACCCGAGCCGCCGATGGCGGGGCGAACGCGCGCACCGTTGTGCTGCGCGCCGCCTGCCCCGCCACACGCACGCTTCGCCTGCACACCGACCGGCGCAGCGACAAGGCGGGCGAGATCGCGCATGCCCCCGGTGTCGCGCTCGTCTTCTGGGACCCGCGCGCGCGGGTGCAACTGCGCGTGCGGGGCATCGCGCGCCTTGTCCTCGACGGCGAGGAGCATGCCCGCGCCTGGGCCAACACGCCGCCACTGGCGCGACGCGATTACGCCTCGCGCGAACCGCCCGGCACGCCCACACCCTGGCCCGCCGAACCCGGCCACGCCGACGGGGCAGCCAACTTCGCCCTCATCCTTGTCACGGTGGTGACGATCGATCGGCTTGCCCTTGCGTCGGGGGCGCAGCTGCGCGCAGGGTTCGTCTGGGAGGGTGATGAGCCGCGCGCAAGTTGGCTCGTACCGTGACGCCGGACGGAGACCGCCCGTGGAGAAGCGAACCCAGATCAACCTCTGGTACGTTCTGGCCGCAATTTTCGCCTACCTCTTCATCACCGACCTTCTGGTCGCCTCGCGACGGACGGAGACGTTGCCCTACTCCGACTTCCGCAAGCTGGTCGCGGAGGGGCGGATCGCCGAGGCGCGGGTGGGCGAGACCACGATCACTGGCCGCTTTCGCGACCCTATCGACGGCCGGCAATTCTTCGTCACCCAGCGGGTCGACGAAACCCTCGCCGACGAACTGCTCAAGGGTGGGGTGACGTTCACCGGCTCGGTGCCGAACACTTTCCTGACCAACATCCTCTCTTGGACGGTGCCAGCTCTCGTGTTCTTCGGGCTGTGGTGGTTCGTCATCCGACGCTTCGCCGATCGCGCCGGCTTCGGCGGGCTGATGTCAGTCGGCAAATCCAAGGCCAAGGTCTTCGTGGAAAAGAACACCGGTGTCACCTTCGCCGACGTCGCGGGCTGCGATGAAGCCAAGGCCGAACTGGAGGAAATCGTCGCCTTCCTCAAAGACCCGGAGACCTATGGGCAGCTCGGCGCGCGGCCTCCGAAGGGCGTACTTCTGGTGGGGCCGCCGGGGACCGGCAAAACGCTGCTCGCGCGGGCGGTGGCGGGAGAGGCCGGGGTGCCGTTCTTCTCCATCTCCGGCTCGGAGTTCGTCGAGATGTTCGTCGGCGTTGGTGCCGCGCGGGTGCGCGACCTGTTTGAGCAGGCGCGCTTGGCCGCTCCGTCCATCATTTTCATCGACGAACTCGACGCCTTGGGGCGGGCGCGCACAGCAGGACCGATCTCGGGCGGCTACGACGAAAAGGAGCAGACCCTGAACCAGCTCCTGGTCGAGCTCGACGGCTTCGACCCCTCCGTCGGCATCATCGTGCTCGCGGCGACCAACCGCCCGGAGATCCTCGACCCCGCGCTGACACGCGCCGGCCGCTTCGACCGGCAAGTGACCATCGACCGTCCCGACAAGAGGGGCCGGCGCGACATCCTCGCCGTGCACGCGCGTCGGATCAAGCTCTCGCCAGGGGTCGATCTGGAGGTCCTCGCCGGCCTGACGCCCGGCTTCACGGGGGCGGACCTCGCCAACCTCGTCAACGAAGCCGCACTCGCGGCGACACGGGCGAAGCGGGCGTCGGTGACCATGGCCGACTTCACCCTGGCCATCGAACGCATCATCGCCGGCATCGAGCGCCGGTCGCGGCTGATGAACGAGGACGAACGCCGCCGCGTCGCTTACCACGAATTGGGCCACGCGCTGGTGGCCCTCTCCATCCCAGGAATGGACCCGGTGCACAAGGTGAGCATCATCCCCCGCGGTGTTGGCGCTCTCGGCTACACGCTTCAGCGGCCGACCGAGGATCGCTTTCTGCTTACCGAACGCGACCTGAAGGGCCGGATGGCGGTGCTGCTCGGCGGCCGGGCGGCGGAGGACCTCGTCTTCGGCGAAATCTCCACCGGCGCGCAGGACGACCTGATGCGCGCGACCGAGATCGCTCGGGGGATGGTCACGCGCTACGGCATGACGGAGCGGCTTGGCGAAGTCGCCTATGAGACGGAAACTAGCCGCTTCCTCGGCCTGCCGATCGAGGGCGGGGGCAGGCGTTTCTCCGAGGAGACGGCGCGCGAGATCGATCTTGCGGTGAAGGAGTTCGTGCGCGAGGCGCACGAGCGGGCGAAGGCGATCCTCGCCGAACGGCGGGAGGAGCTCGATCGTCTGGCCGAGGTCCTGCTCAAGCGAGAGACGCTCGGAGCCGAGGACCTGCCGAAGCCGATTGGGGAGCGAAACGACACCTCCCTGTCATCCGCCAACTGAGGCCCATACGCTAGAGGCGGCGCATGGATGCCCCGAGCCCGCCTCTGTTATTCGGACTGTCGACGGTGGAGGCGTGCGAGCCCGAGCCGCTCGCCCGTGAGCTCGAGGCCTTCGTCGCCGCCGGCTGCACCGCGGCCGAGATCTCCCTTCAGCACAGCTTCACCGTCCGCGGCGGCAAGGTGAACACGGCGGAGGTGACGGCGATCGGCCAAGTGCTCGCGCGCTTTCCCCTGCGCTACACGACCCACGGGCCGTTGGCGCTCAACCTGATGGACGCCGATCACCACGAGCTCCACGTCGGGGTGGCGCAGGCCTCCATCGAGGTCGCTGCGGCCCTCGGAAGCTCCGTCCTGGTCGTGCACGGCGGGGTATGGCCTAATACCAAGTCTTTCTGAACGAGACTCACGAGAGGGATTCCCCGACGCGGGCGGGATCTGATTCAACGGGGCGAGCAATGGAGCCTCGCCATGGGTCAGCCGCTTCCCCTCCGCCCCGACT
>Ga0308417_1001642_pt1 | contig 15211 bp, 19 predicted proteins | sample HotsprSampleOS65_FD_203528 | JGI IMG/M metagenome (GOLD analysis project Ga0308417, IMG submission 203528) | Hot spring phototrophic mat microbial communities from Octopus Spring, Yellowstone National Park, Wyoming, United States - 20090730_OS65 ... | reverse complement strand
CTCGACTCTGCCGGCGTACGACTGATCGTGATCACACAGGGCATTGACACCGATCAGTCGAACCCTGCCTCGCGGCTTCTCATGAACGTACTCGGAGCGATTGCGGAATTCGAACGCGAGTTAATCCGCGAGCGGGTTATCGCCGGCCTGCGGCGCACTAGGAAGCGGCTCGGAAGGCCTAGAAAAGTGCTCGACAGGGTGAGAATTCTCGACTTGCGGGCACAGGGCATGACACTGTCTCAGATTGCCCGGCACTATTGTGTTAGCGTCGCCACGGTCAAGAGACGGTTGCATGATGGCCGTGATTCTGTACAAGCGTACATTGATGAGAAGTAGTTTCCCAATAGCTGATTATTGCCGGGCGAAGTCCTATACTATTGTTGGTACTATGTGTGTCTACTCGACCATTACTAAGCGACATATTGGGAGGATACATGACCTAAAAGCCGATGTTGTTGTCACACCCAATCTGAGCCACTTGTTTGATTGTCGCGTTGCAAATGTCTTGGAGTTGTTGAATCAGATCAACGCGGCAATTGAACTCACAGGGCATTCCATTATACTTGATCGACACACACTCCGCGAGCTACTTAGGTACCATAATGGAAGGATTGCAATTCACAGATCTAGGGGCCGGCCACGCATACATATAGGTAGCGGGTTGGATCTAGTGGAAAGGGTAGGTCTCCGGGCGGCTTCAGAGATGCTCGGAGTTTCAGTTGACACACTCAGGAGAAGAATCAGTGAAAAAAGTATACGAACCAGGAGAAGTTGTTGATGTTCTGTATCTGCACTTGCCCATATTAGTGGAGCAATTATTAGCGCAGTTCCCGTTCGAAGATCGGCATAAGCAAGCTTTAAATGAACTATCGGATGTTTTAATGAGATTAACGATTGGTGAAGCTATGCTTTTGTGTTGGACTGTCCTAGCTTCTCTGTATGCACAATATCTGACACAGGTTTCTGCAATTCAAGAACGACATGATGTTAATTAAAAATAGAAGGATCAGGTATTATGGCAAAAGTAAACAGAATCAAGATCCGTATCGCTGTAGCGGTCGACGACCGTGGCAATTGGGGCTGCGGTGGTGCAAGCGGTATGTCCGCTAGCGATGCTCTGGACCTGGCCATTGACGGTGTGGAGAGCGGTTACTATCGGCTCTACTGGCTTCATGCAGAGGTGGACGCACCAAAGCCTTTAGAGGTGCACATCGATCTGCCAAACGACGCAATTGAAGACGCTGGCCGTCGGTAATTTCGTTTATCACTGCCGGATATCGTGATGGACAACTGGCCTGACTGAACAGGTCGTATAAACTGTTGAAAACAAACAGAAAAAAGTTCTTGACAGTGGACGGGCACTTGTGCACACAATGGTAGCATGAGGTACGAGTGGAGCCCGGAGGCCAAACAGGCCCTCCGCGCACTCGTCTCTCAGGACGGCGCGCGAGCGGCGCGCGCCGTAATCATCACCGGCGCGCCCGGCGTCGGAAAGACCGCCTTTGCCGAGGCGGTCGCCCGACAGCTGGGCGCGCTTTTTGTTTACGCCCTGCTCCACCCGTGGAGCGGGGCAGATGATCTTTTTGTCGGCGTCGACGTCGCGGCCGCCGTGGCCGGCGACCCTGACGCTGTGCGGCAGCCCGGTGTCCTCGCCCGGGTTGCCGAGGCATCGGTCCGTGAGCCCGTCGTCCTCTGTCTCGACGAGCTCGACAAAGCGCCGGAGTCGGTCGAGGCTTTGCTCCTCGATTGGCTCCAGTCCGGGCGAGTCCCGATCCGGCCTGGAGAGCACCTCCAGACCGCCCTTCAGAACGTGATCGTGGTGATCACGTCCAACGGCACCCGCCCGCACACCGACGCCCTGCTCCGTCGGTGTCGGCGGCTGAGGCTCGGACCGATGCCCGCAGACCTGCGGGTGCGCCTCGCGGCCGAGCGTAGCGGCGCACCCACTGGCGTCGCGCGGCTAGTCGACCGCGCATGCCAGATCATCGCGGAGACCGAGGGCAATACTGCCCTCAGTCTCCAAGAAATCGCCCACGCCTGCCATGAGGTGTGGGCGGTAGCGCAGTCTCCCGCAGAGGTGCGTGAGGCCCTCCGCGCGTGGGCTGCGCGGACAGACGAGGGGGCGGCTGCCGTCGACCGCCCTGAGATCGAGCGCCTAATCGGCGCCATCTGGGGCGAGGTGGCGGCAGCCCGTAGGAGGGCGCGGTGACAATCGCCGACGCCATTCGAATCCTAGGTGGCGATCGCGCCGAGTCGATCGCTCTCCAAGAGGCCGCACGGGCGGCCCAGGCCCTGGCTGACGTCCGGGAGTCCTGGGCCCGCATAGAGCGGCCGCTCACACTCCGAGACGCTGTCCGGGCCTTTGCGTCTGGCCCGGGCGGCATCTACCGCTACCGCGCCACCACCGGAGCCGTCCAGGCCGTGAGAGAGGTGGTTCAGTATGCCCTCACGGCACTGGCCGGCGGTGTCGCACACCCGGTCCACACCGCCCCGGGCGGAGGACCGGACGACGTCCACCGCACGCTGTCTCGTCTCGTGCGGCGGTACGGTCCGGACTACCGTCTGGACCCAATGATCGACGCCGCCCTGGTCGACCGCGGCGACGCCATCGTCGACCGCGCAGTCGAGGCCGCCCTGATCGAGGCGGCCCGGGGCGGATCTAACGAGTTTCCAGCGATCGGCCCGGTCGACCTAGACCGGGCCGAGGACCAGATCCGCGAGATGGCGGACCGGACCGACCATCGGGTCGGCGATGACGCCATCTCCGACGGATCCCATTCTGATGAGACCGCCGACTTCCACGGAGGCGACGGCAATAGCGGCGAGTGCCCGCACGCTGCCGCTACCGCCGCCGAGGGACGTCGAGGAGGTGGAACAGCCATGGACGAGATAGCGCCCGACGGCCCGTCCACGGGCAACGCGTCGGGGCCGCGCCGCAGTGATGCCGCGCGCCCGAGCGGGGCCCAACCGGACGCCTGCGCTGAGCAGGGGACCACGCCCACCGGCCGGGGCGGTGATTGCGGAGGCGAAGAGCCGACCGCCAGGGAGATGGGCGCCCAACCGGAGCCCGGGCGCTGCGGAGGCGACGAAAGCCCGGCCGGCAACCGGGCCTCGGCTACGGCCGACGCCGCGAGCGGTGCCTCCGGTCATCATGGCGATGGCCGGTCCCCTCAAGGGGGCCAGGCGAGCGGGGAGGCCGAGTCACCCGCCGCCGCAATATTCGGCGGACGGTATCTGTCCGCCGATCCTGCCGTTGCCGCCCGGCAGCAGGCTACTGCTGCACGCGAGGCGGCGGTTCTGCTCTCTCGGATCATTGAGAGGGCTGTCGGAATCTCGGGCGAGGCGAGCCCTCGTGTCGACGGGCGGGCACTCGTCCGGGAGATAGTGTCACGGCGGATGGTAATAGATCGCGCCCGCCGCCGTGAGATGGCCAGCCGCCATCTCGTCATCGCGGTCGATGAGAGCGGATCGTGCGCTCCGACAGTCGCCGCGATGATGGGGATGGCGTTAGCCATCGCCCGCCGACTGCCGGCCGGCATCTGCTCAGTCATCCGGCACTCCAACGGCTATGCTTTGGAGGCTGGCGAGATGTGCGCTCCGGCAGTGCGGCGAGTCCTGGCCCGCCACGCCAGAGGACTGGCGGCGTATTACTTCAGCCGCCGCCAGCAGGAGGCCTCCCAGGCGGCCTGGCTCGACATCGTCCGCAGTGTCGATGTCGGGCTGCTGCTCCATCTCGGGGACTCGGACGCCCACTGGATCATGTCCGATCTGGTGCGGCGCCGGGTGCCCGTCCTGTCCCTGGAGTGGCATGACCGGTTCGGGGCCGGAGAGACCTGGCGGGTCGGGCCGGTGTTTGACTCCCTCAGCGCCGCCGCGGCGCTGAGGAAGTACATTAGGAGGCATCCTAATGTCGGCAGATAGAATTTTGTCTCAAGAGCCGTGCGCCTATTGCGGCGCTCGGCCGACGTATCTGGTCGTCTGGGAGGACGACCAGGGGCACCGGCTGTTCGTGTACTTATGCCGGGAATGTGATGAACTAGAATCCAATGCACTGGAGGAATCACAATGAATACCAACATAAAAGATAGAATCGCGGCCATTTGGCCGCAGTATTCCCATTGGGCCCGCCCCGGCCACGGCGGGGCTCAGTGGTACCGGGAGACCGTAAGACTGCTAGAGTCGGAAGGATACAAACCCCTAGGTAACAAACCGTTGCCCGCGGGGGCGGAGGTAATCTACGCCCCCACAGGGCTCATCGATAGGGGCGGACCGGGACGGCGTGTCCGGTATTATGTGGGGCGGTGGTACCGCATACCGCCCCAGGCCGAATAGCAGCCCGCCGAGGCCGAGGCCAGTCGCCTTCGGGCGGCTGGCCTTTTTTATCGCCTAAGGTCCCGCAGTGCAGCCTCGATGCGTTGTAGTGCCGCCAGGACCTTAGACTCGAATGAGGTGGTGGGGTTGTAGGGCGACTCCACGTCTGTGCGGTACACTGTCACGCCAAATGGCGTGATGTGTAACTCTTCATTCGGGCCCAGCTCTCTACATGGCACAGGGACTTCCGGCCGGCCGTCGGTGGCGCCATCGTACTGTGGATCTGGTTGCCAGACCGGTCCGAACCGGGTCATTTCCCACTTACCTGGCGCTCCGTAGCCGGCTGAGTGTCTAGCTTTGAGAAGCAATCCGACGTTATATTGCTCACCATTAGGCATCCTAATTTCATATACCCTACGAGTTTCGTTGAACCAGTCTATACGGAATGGGCCTTCTTTGGGTGAGTTCTCTACTAGTTCGCCTTTCAGTAACGCCGCGAGGTACTCCGCATCTGATCTGTTTGATAGAAATTCAGGGTTCAGTTTTTGTGGTACGCTAGGTGGTGGACCGACAATCAGTGCAGGCGTGGGAGGCACCTCATATTTACCCCAGTCATATCGCCCAGGGAGATTGATAGTACGAGCTTCTCCGACAGTGATTTCTGCATCGCGGAACTCTTTGGTGTTGAAGTCGAAGTACCTATAGTGGTAGTAGTGGTGTAGCTCGCCAGGGGCTTGGGGGTCGAACCACCGCTTGATCCTTCTAGATGGGTCATACGGTGGCGCTTGACTCCCGAATTTAGCTTTGTAGCTATCCCGGTCGAATAGCTCAAACCGGTAAAGTTCAGAGATTGGGTAGAACGCTTTCTGTGTCATTAGTTTGTTAACTCCTATACATAAAATTTGGGGTTCCCTAATATGGGAACCCCTTTTATCTCACTTGATCTGGTATCTTTTAGGGCCTGTCCGCACCGTATGTACACCATATTTCTTCAAGTTGTGCAAGAAGGCCCGGACAGTTCGCTCTCGCCAGCCGGTGGCTGCCATTAGCTCTGCAATTGTGGCCCCGTGCTGGCGTTGTAGCAGGTCAATTACCCTCGCCTTCTTCAGGGGCATCGTCGTACTCATCCTCATCGTCCACGGCGACCGGCTTGGGTTTGGGGACGATGGGCTTGGCATCCTTCAGTTGGACAATGGCGACATAATCGCCATTCGACTGCACTGCGTCGAAGGTGACATTGAACGGAACGCCGAGCGAACGCAGGGTGGGGCCGGCAGAGAAGTGCCATTGTCCGAATTTGGCCGGCTTCGAGAGGGGGAAAGCCGAGACCGGCTTCCCGTTGTAGGTGGGCGGCTCTGGGTGCGCGGTGATCGCGATGGCTTGCACCTCGCCTTTCTTGTTGCGGTCCGCCCACAGGACCGCATATTTGGCTCCGGCCGGCAGCTTCGCGGCAACGGCGCTGGACAGCCGGACCTGCCCATTGGGCGAGATTGTGACCCTAGGAGGGCCGACTCGACCAGCTCGCTGTCCATCAACTTTTTCCACTAAACTGAACGCCATTGGATTCTACCTCCACTGATTGTTTTGTGCCTGGTTTCGCAAACCAGACATGAATATCGTACCACGTCCTAACCGTTTTGTCAACTCATCTATCAGCCGGAGTGCCGGATAAAATTCGACCTGCCTGATCTGCGAAACATCCGTGATCCGGCGGTGAAATCGCTGGCTGAACACTTCCAGGAATTTGTGGTAGGGGATTCCTCGGTCCCAACACCTGAAGTCCAGTCTAGCTCGTTGGTGTTTGTCTAGATAAGGGGCGGAATCATAATAGACGGGTTCAAAATTCCCGCATACCATCGGGGTTGTCCTCGCTGAAAGCGGCCATATTGCGCCCCACAGCGTAGCTGACTCCTACAGACAGGCCGCCGGGTGCAGCCATGTTTGTCAGGAACTCACACGGCGCTTTTAAAACTGACAGAATGGACTCAATTGCTAATTCTACGTATTGTTCGTGCGGCATAAATACAAAGCTATCGTGGATTGTATTAACAAGGTTGAAAGTTTCATCGTAACCTAGCTCTGCAATCAGCTTGAGTTTTTCTTTCATGAACCCAAAAGCAGTTGACTGTAGATTGAATGATAAAGCTTTATTCCAATCTGTGCCTGGAACCCAAACCCATGATCTGGTTTCTCTATCGATCTTAGGAGTGAAAACGTCCGAGAATTCTCTTAGATAGAGCCACCTGTTTAATAGGTAGCCTTGTTCATGAGCAAGTCTTGTTATATCCCTCTTATACTTCTCGGTCTTAGGAAATCTCTCAGCCAATACTCTTTGGAGTCTCTCGGCCGTCTGTATGTCCGGGATACCTGGGCGGGTCATCTCGTACAGCTTTCTGGGTGATGCTCCATTGTTATTTGCCAGAACAGTGTGTTTGCATTGGTCATTCCGCAACTTCTCAAACTCTGGAATTTTGCGGTACTCTCTCACCGCCTCTTTGATGTCAGAATCGCTCCAGTTCAGGTCAATTGGAGTCACTCCAGGAAACACATATGAGGTGAAGATGCTGTGAGAATCCAGCTTACCAAATTTTACGTAGTCTGGATCTTCCGCTTCGAACCCCATTGTCACAACATGGAGTCTTTGATAGTCGAACTCTAAAAACTTGTACCCTTTGGGTGCAACTATTACCCTGCGGAATATCTGGCCCAGTTCGCTATGCTTGCTAGCATTCAGTATGTTGGGTCGGCTGGCATTCAGTTGTCCTGTGGGGGCGACATATCCGAAGGTTGAATGAACTCTACCGTCTGGGTGAGGTCTCCAGTTTGGAATGTCGTTTGTGAGCAGCTTTTTAAGAGATCTGTATCGGATAATGCCAGAAATGACCTCATCTCCTGTCCGGTCTGATATCAGCTCTAATTCATTAGAGGCGGTGGTCTCAACGTGTCCGGGGGCATGCTTGCGCTTTCTTTTCGGGGTTCTATAGTTGGAAAATTCTACCTTTGTCTTGGCTTGTTTTTGTTTCCATTCAAGGTACCGAATGACTTGCTGCTTAGATGGTTTGAAAGGCTTTATCTTACACCACTTGCCATCTACCAGTTTTAGGCGGTGATCCTTCCACAGCGCTTCATAAGCCTCACTTTCGTTACCAAATCTACGGAGATACAACTTCACAATAGCTGGCGGCCTTACATATCCGTAACTGGTTATCCCGTCCTTTGTCCTGGAAGGGGACTTATCATGCAGTTCTATGGGTACGGAATCATCAACTTTTCGGCTTACATCTTCCAGCTCGGCGTTAATACCAGACTCCAGTTTTTGTATGGCATCTGGGTCAACTGGTAGACCACGGTCTGCCATTCTCTGAATGATTGGATGGACCAAGTAAACCTGACCTAGATATCCTCGCTTGTTATCACCTATAACATGCCTTGCATCCTCTAGCACCCTTGGAATCAGCCATGACAATACATATGTGTCCCAACAGCCATATAGCTCCAGTGGTGATAAGTGTTTCCATGGAAAGGGAAACCAATACCATGCTGCTACCGATTGTAGACTACGTGGCAGCTCTGGGTGACAATGTTTATAAAGCCACATCAGATCATGGATTGGGTCAGCGATCTTGAGATTATTGGCTTGTAATACCTTCTGGTCGAACAGCCATATGTTATGTCCCCACTTTGGATTTGGTAGCAATAGTATATCTTGGATTATACCTGTGAATTCAGGAATGAATGGGATGAACACACCGTCGAAGAGACCAATCGATGTAAGCTGCACGCTTTTCAGCGCACCAAACTTTTCCTTCTTGTCTTCATCAACGTATACACAGCCTTCCGTTTCCACGTCTATAGCGATTCTGGCTGAGCTGTTGGATTTCAACTTGTAATAGATGGACCGTAAGTCGTCTATAGAAGGGTTTAAGATGAAGTTTGGTTCATTCTCAAGGAACGGCCTACCGTTGTGGTAAACATGAATTGCCAAGGCAATATCCTTAATCAAAATAGGCATCAAGTGCATGTTGCCCCGGCGAAGAAATGACGGGTGAAAAGTGGGTATTGTCGGTCCATATACTCCATCGTATACAAATCCCCTTGCTTGGCTTAGGGTAAAGCCTGTTGGGACTTTGGGTGCCATTACACGCATGGCCAGATCTCCTAAGGCAATGACTACCTTAGAGCCGTTGAATACTTTGTCGCGGTGTTTTTGGCAAAAGTCTATAGCCTCGACTTTGGGTAACTCATTTCCCTTTGGGTGGCATTGGATAACGTTGTATATCCTGAAATAGTTACGATGGATACCTAGCTTGCGAATAGCCCGCTCGAGGACTGATCCGGCTTCGGCGTGCGGACGGAAAGGTAGCCCATCTATATATTCATCGTGCCCTGGAGATTCTCCACAGATAGCAATCTCTCCATCCCCTTCTGGGATTGTAAATCCGATATTATTGTATGCTGGACAACCTTCGCATTCTGGAGGCTTGAGCATTTCATTTAATAAATGGCAGTCGACCTTCCAGCTCCTCTAGTTCTTCAGCCATCGAACGTAGTTGGTCAGCAAACTCATCAATATACCGGATGTGTTCTTCTACATCCTTAATCCCGAAGAATGAGCAGACTTCACAGATCATTTCCTTCGCCGAAGCCGCAATGTTGTCAGTTCCGGAACCGTCTGTTAATACATAATATCCTGGGAAATCTTTGATAGTAAGCTGTTTGTTCATTCTTGCACCTCCATAACAAATAATGGTGGAGGCTACACTGCCTCCACCCTAACACTTTAGTTATAATGGTATTCCTAGCGTATCGTCGATCACTGATAGCTCTGACACAGTTGGGACAGTCTTTACTTCATACTCTTCCTTGGAAAGCCATCGGACTAGCCTAGCTCTTGCATAGCACCTAATGCCCTTCTTGTCGGTTACAATGTGCGAATACTTTCCGTTCGATCCTTTCGGGAAATTGTGCATTCCTTCTAGAACCACCGCGCCGTCTCCAGTTGAGTATGCCTGCCAATCGATCGCGCAGTAAACGATGGGCTCACGCTTTAGAAAACCTACCGCTAGCTTTGCCCATTGTTTTGGCGTTGCGACGCGTGGCAGTTTGTCCGCCGGCACACGCTTTGCCAGGAAGGTGGCGAGTGTCGAGGTATCCCTGCCTGGCCAGACACGGGTGTCGATGCGAGCATAGATGATCCGTCCATCCCACTCTCCGCCCTCGATACGGAGTTCTAGGGGGATTACATAGTAGGGTGAATCCGGATTCCCATCAACATACCCGAGCTGAATACCATCTCGCCCGATATACGCCTTGCAAGCATAATTGCCGGCAGGGGGCGGTGCTGGTACGTCATAAGCATCGGCCATTAAGTTGTACTCGATAGCTTGCCCGTCTGGGCCACTGTCGAGATCCTGGATTTGTTTCAGTTGCTCAGGCATTCAATTTACCTCCAAGTTTTTTCTTGTTTTCAGCCTTGATTTTCTCGTTCAGTGATTCCACTGCCGAGAAATATGTTATGATTCCCTGCGATACTCCCAATGGTACAAACCCTTGAGGGAACATCGAACAGAATTCCGGGTAGACTTCCGGTACCATTCTGGTCTTTGCTAGGTAGGGAATGTTGGTTTCTGGATCAGGGTGGTTTCGGTACCAACAAGCAATAGTCTCAACCTTTTGTCCGGCTTGGTTTTGGTAAACCTCTCGCGAGAGATGAAGGCAATCGCCTACCCATGTAGGCAGTTCCGCAGTGAGGGCTTCTCCTGTGGCCTTTGGGCCATATATGGTTTCTCGATTAACTCGGCTCTCGCCCCTTCCAACTAGAGCTGTGTAAATTACGTAGTCAACTGGGAGCCTGTTGAATTGCTGTACGATTAGCTCGTGGAGGATATTCTGTACAACACCATAGTGTCCTCTATCAGTCCCGGAGGTTTCATACTCTTCTTCAGAAATTGTGAAGGGGACCTTGAACATCCGATTACCAGCTGGATCTTTGTAGTTAGAAGCGTAGTTCAGTAGAATTCGAGCAATCGAAGTGATACCTTCGATTGCAATCACTCCTATTTCCTTCCACTCATCCGGTTTCGTTCGGCAGAAGTCTGTCCCGTCAAACCTTCCGTCGCGGGGCCAGAATCCATCACCGAGCCGGCGTAGGTCAAGGTACGGTCTGCTAATTTGGGTGACGTCGAACACCTCCACGAATCCAAGTTCGATCAGACCGCCTTCTAGGATCGGCTGATAACCGCCACCATCGGCGGCAATCAGTCTAGTTCTCTTTCCATACTTGTTATATATGTACTTCGCAATATGGTAGATCTGAGAGGTCTTTGACGTTCCAGATTCACCATACAGAATCATTGTTTTCGGCATCGTTAATCCTCTCAAGTTCGGTTGAGTGATGAGGAACTCGGTATTGGTATTTTCCACTGCCAATTGGGTCTTGCTCTTTGCCGTAGCAAATATCTTGGTAGTGACAGGTTGTGGGATAGTCACAGCTATGCCGATACATCGGGAAGGCTTCCATACCATCCTTAAGCATTTCCATAACTTGATGTTCTTGCTTCAGGATCATTTTGTGAACCTCTTCTAGCTCCCAATCCTTTACGTAAGACTCGTAGGGTATAAAAACTTGCCGTCTAATAATGTCGCCCAACTCCGGTTGCACTTCTCCATTGGCAAGCATAGATATCCACTTTTGAACTCCAATCGTCTCCCATACATTAACAGGCCTCCAATCCCTACCAAGACGCTTGCCGTCTGGCATATTAAATGTATGAGCATATTCTCCACTGGAATTCATGTATGCTCGGATCAATGGCGAGTAGGTAATACGGAACTTACGGTTACCCTCTTCATCATATTGCCACCTGGATGAACCTTTAATTAGGAACACAAACCGGACAGACTTGACTTGTGTTGAAAAGGCATCATATGCCTTCATTAAGTGTTCCATTAACTTATCTACATAGCCGTGTGCAGACCTTATCACTGATACTCCCTTGATGTTGTTGGCTGCGGCAGCAAGGCTATCAATTGCTTGTCTTAGCTTGTAGTGCTCTTCTATGAGTCGTTGGCTGACAATCATTGATTCAGTTACACCTTGCAGGGTGTGATAGATTGCTGATTCGGCCCTCCCGTCGGAGGTTGGGTGATTAGAGGTAGTTTTGAAATTGATAATGGAAATACCGCGATCTTGCTTGTTCACCACTACAAGATCGCACCTTCCCATCAACTCGATTCCTGGTTCTAGTACAAATAGCTCTTCTTGTTCAATAGAAAGGATTTCGTACTCTCTGTTGATCCAAGGGACAATGACAATATCGGCCACGCGGATAAGGGCTTCCGCGAGGGCTCGTTGTTCGCCTGGCTGGTAGCCAGGGAACTCTTCAGGGAACCCTGCGAGGGCTTCTGTTACTGCCGTGTCGACACTCTGGCCCCGGAGCATCAATTCGATCCCGTGGTGGACGGCGGAGCCTACAGAGAATGGAGCGTAAGAGACTGCTGGCACGATTCCGCGTCCATCGTAGTGGTATTCGAGGAATCGCTTGCGCGGGCAGCGTTGGAACGTCTCGATTGCAGACCGGCTAGTGAGCACGACACGATTGTATAGCGATTTTGCTGTCGCAAAATTAATTTTGCGACGGTCTAGTCGATATAAAATGTCGCCGTGCCTGCGTCCCCCTTTTCCTTGATCTCCAATTATCTGACTGGAGATTACTTCGCCCGCTCGCCGGATGGTGAGATCTACATCTACAAGGGTGGGAGATATCAGCCGGGCGGTGAGGATCACGTGCGCAAGGTATGTGCGCACCTACACGACTCCGGGCTCCTACGATGGAACAGCCAGACAGTCGAGCAATATATCGAGTATTTGAGAGCGAAATCTCCAGTTTTGCCCGAAGCTGTCAGGGATCTGACGAAAATAAATCTGTTGAACGGTATATACGACGTTGAGAAAGGTCAGCTATTACCACACAGCCCTAAATTCCTCAGCACCATACAGATCAATGCTCGGTACAATCCAGATGCTACCTGTTTTCTATGGAACAAGTTCCTCTCAGAAGTCCTGCCGGCAGACTGTCGTGATTTTATATTCGAGGTTGTCGCTTGGTTGATGGTCCCCTATGTGGGAATACAGCGAGCTGTCGTGTTGACTGGAGAGGGTGCAAATGGAAAAAGTCTGCTTTTGCACGCCATCGCACACTTCATTGGCCGGCAAAATGTCTCATCATACAGTCTATCAGACATAGAGAGCGGACGATTTGTTGCTGCTTGTCTGTACAACAAGTTAGTCAACATCTGTACGGATTTACCGTCGGTAAAGTTGCGTACAGTGAATAAATTCAAGAAAATCACCTCAAGCGACCTGATTGTAGGTGAGAAAAAATACAGAGATTCATTTGAGTTCAGACCATTCTGCCGGCTAATATTCTCAACGAACCAAACTATCATATCTGAGGATGTATCTGAAGCGTTCTTCAGACGCATCTTAATTGTTCCTTTCCCCAACACGTTCGTAGAAGATCCAAAAACCCATAGAGAGATTGAAGATGGATTGACAAGCGAGTGGGAGCTCAGTGGAGTTCTGAATGAAGCATTACAACGACTCCCATCGGTATTAGAGCGTGGGCTCAATATTCCGCAAAGTGTCGAAAAGGCGACTCTGGACTTCCGTGCAAGCTACGATCCAATGGCAACGTGGCTCAATGAAAGAACTGTTGAACGTGAAGACTGGTTTACCGATACCGAGACACTCTACCGCGATTTTGTGAAGTTTGCCGGATACGAAGTGCTAGATAGATCATCGTTTTCTCGTAAGCTACTGAAGCTGAAGCCATCGCTCCGCCGGCGGCGGAGGCATTCGAGGGGATATTACGGAATTGCATTGCGGCCGGAATCGGACGTGATTGAATTATCCCGTTAGTTGTGTTAGAATAAAGCCACTGACCTCCCACACTGGAGCAGGCAGTGAGCACGGTCGAGCAAGCCCTCGGAGGTTTGAGTCCGCAACCTCCGGGGGCTTCTCATTAGTCATCAGGGGGTTCTTTATTCGTCTCCAATACCTTCCGTTGTAATCCCAGGATTTCCTGCAATTCGTTTCTATTATATAGATCACTGTTACGTAAGGTATCTCGTAGAACTACAACTGCTAGCTCAATTGAGGCAATCATATCTTTGATCTATTTGATTATAAAGCGTTTGGAACTCTTTCGTATATACACATCCGAAACTGAGGTGAAATTGCCCAATTATGCCTTCCTCTGAGGGGGGTCGCTACCTCACCCCTTCCGGAGACCTGTCGGCGCGTTTTAGGGGCTGTAATCGCTCTCCACGGGTACTGCTACGCATGTTCCCGATCACATAGGGACCGCGGGGGCGCAATCCGGCACCGGAGTATTCCTCAATTCCTGTGACCCTCTCCTGGGCAATTTGTTTGCCAAAGCTCAAAAACATGCTCCCCCTCAAAATTATAGCAAAATTAATTTTGCGACACTTTCTTGTAACTAAAAGATCCACGGTGACTTATCAGGACTGAAGTGGCTCAAAACTCCAGAAGCGCCAGGTCATGCAAAAATGTGACGCAAAATAAGTTCTTTCGTAACATCGACTTGGGACGGCTCAAGCCACGCCTCCACGTATTTTCACAAACTTTTTTTTTTCTTATCTATACTTAACGTACCGTTGATATATTAACTAATGGCCCCAATCTCATCTGCTTTTGGTAACCCTTTTGAATTCACCTACTTCCGGCAAACTCCTCCCACGCTACATTAGGTTTCCCTACGCAAGACCTTGTCGGACTTAGGAGATCTTCGGAACGGAGCTAGTTAGCAGCTCTATAGCCCGCTTCTTCAGTTCTTCTACATCCTCACCTTGGACCCACTCGAATGTAAACACATAGGTGACGAATCCAGTTGCGCGTTCTATTGACTCAAGTAGTAGGGCAGCAACTTGCTTTTCTCTTTCAGGGTGTGACATTTTGATGTGGGTAGAGATAACTTTGGCCGCTTCGATTATTGGGTCTGAGCCAATGACTTCGGGAACCGTTATGATCGAATTGCATATTTTACAGGTCATATCAACCCCTTCTTGCCCTCGCCAGCCACCCATTCAAGTATTTCTCATATGCTGGCTTTCTGGAAACCAAAGCCTTGTAGTATGAAGATAGCAGTTCTTTCACTACGATAATGAAGCAACCATCGTCTGTGTTTAGCGCAGTGATTGTATATGTACCCAATACACCATCTACTCGTATATTCTCATGGCCACACCTAACCAGAGCTTCTTGGACAATCCGAACACCCCTCCTGTACCCTAGATTCACAATAATGTCCATTACCTTGTTTGCTATGCGCTGATCCTTAATCCTCTCAAGTCCATACTTATCCCAAATGTACCTCTTATAGATCCTCTCTGCATCATCTCTCTTCAGTGACTTTATGAACTCTTCATCGTTAGGCAAACCGACAGACTTTAGGAACTTGTCGGTGAGACCGAACTTCGATATCTCCCTGTTTGTGGGATCGTTTACAAAAGTGCTACCCTCAGCTGCCAATACGAAGTTGATCGCTTCACTGAATCGTGCCATTTTCGTCTTCATCCTCTGGTGGAGCAGTTAGGTCCACCTCGAGAAACTCAGTTACAAACTGCTCTACTTGTGGCATGATGAATTTGACTTGATCGTAGAACTCGGGTGTGGACTTCATAGCTTCTAAGATATTGTCCTTTCCAATGTTCCTGATCATCCCATACATTGGCATTCCGAACAGCTGTACAATTGAGTAGGCAAAATCAGCGCCACTGACACCAGTGTTGATTGCATTCAGTATCAAACCACCATATTGTCTCAAAACACTCTTGAATTCGTCCTTTGGGTCAAGACTGGGGTTAGGATTAGGGTTCG